>Ga0194126_10002751_pt1 | contig 28362 bp, 32 predicted proteins | sample TA2KigC150mmetaG_FD_148641 | JGI IMG/M metagenome (GOLD analysis project Ga0194126, IMG submission 148641) | Freshwater microbial communities from Lake Tanganyika, Tanzania - TA2015035 Kigoma Deep Cast 150m | ecosystem: Environmental > Aquatic > Freshwater > Lake | place: Tanzania: Lake... | reverse complement strand
CTAACGAACGGCACTGTTCACGCAAAAGCGGTTTCGGTAGCGAATTCGAATGCAAAAGATTCGGTACAGATTACGATCACCAATCAGGTTGTTGCAGTAACCGGACTTACCGTCGCCACCCAAGGAAACATTGCCGCCAATATCAACACCAATGGCGGTATCTTGCAAATGGTTGCCACCATTGCTCCAGCCAATGCTACGAATCAGAACGTGACTTGGAGCATCGTGCCCGGTACAGGAACGGCATCGATTAATTCAAGCGGGCTAGTAACTGCACTTACGAATGGCACCGTACATGCCAAAGCGGTTTCGGTAACGAATTCGAATGCAAAAGATTCAGTGCAGATAACCATTACCAATCAGGTAGTGGCCGTAACGGGTCTTACCGTCACCACCCAAGGAAACGTAGCTGCCAATATCAATACCAATGGCGGCACCATACAAATGGTAGCGACAATTTCTCCCGCCAACGCCACCAATCAAAATGTTACCTGGAGTATTGTGCCGGGAACGGGAACGGCGACGATTAATTCCAGTGGACTAGTGACCGCCCTAACAAATGGCACCGTACATGCCAAGGCCGTTTCGGTAGCGAATTCAAATGCGAAGGATTCGATGTTGATTACCATTAAAAATCAGGTAACTACGGCGGTGATAAACCCGGTGTTTCAATCGTTACGCATCTATCCAAACCCTGCGGCTGATTTTCTAACGATATCGCTTGGCAGAAATCATCCGGCATTTGAGTTGGAGATCGTTGGAGCATCCGGTCAATTGATCGCACGCATGCCGATAGCGGCGAATCGGCTTCGAAATCCCCTTACTATTTTATTAACCGGATGGAGCAAAGGAATCTATGTGTTGCGGATCAACGACCATGCTGGCTTCACGATGCATCGATTTTTGATATTTTGATTTTATATTATCTTTATTAAATAATTTTTTGCTATGAAATATTCTGCGCTGCTGTTTTCCATGATTGCCTTACTGGCATTTACGGGTTGTCAGAAAGATGATCCCCCTGCCCCGCCGACCAAGACTGAGTTGATCTCGCGCAATTGGAAGATCACGGCTGCGAGTGGTACGTTTCCTCCCTTGCCCGCGGTAGATCTTTTGGCGCAGACCCCTGCTTGTAAAAGAGACAACATTGTTCAGATTAAAAGCGATGGTACGTACGTTGAAGATGAAGGCGCCTCTAAATGCAATTCTACCGATCCGCAGACGGCTAGCACCGGCAATTGGTCGTTTACCACCAACGAAACCAAGTTGAACATCCTTGGGCAGACTTTTGATATCATAACCCTTACGGCTACGACGCTCGTGCTGAAGCAGGATGTAGCTGCTGCCGGTGGTCTTCCTGCCGGAACGATTAATACTACGTTGACAGCGCAGTAGCGCGCGAAGCGCGGTCCAATGACGAATGACAAATACAGTCCGGTGACCGATGACCGAAGTCCGGTGTTGTTATTTTCCTTGGCTGACAGAAAACGGTCATTGGACATTGAACAATTCGCGAAGCGAATTAGACATTGGACACAAAAAAAGCCCCTGAAGGGGCTTTTTTTGTACCGGGGAGCAGACTTGAACTGCCGACCTCAGGGTTATGAATCCTGTGCTCTAACCAGCTGAGCTACCCCGGCGTTTTGAGGAGGGCAAAGATAGGATTTTATGTAGTGCGCTGCGCGCGGTCCAATGTCGAATGACCAATGCAGTCCGGTGTCGGACTTGCCAGCCGAAGGCTTGGCGAAGGCTGGAGTCCGATGAAGTCCGGTGTTGTGATTTTTCTTTTTTGACAGAAAACGGTCATCGGACATTGGACAATTCGCGAAGCGAATCCCCCCTCAATCAACATACCCGCAAAGGGCAAAAACAGAAAACGATGAGAGCCAGTGGTCAATATCATAATTGCCCTTCCCGATGCTTTCCTGGGCGTAATCCCACATAGCATTCATGTTTTTGTACCACTTTTTCTTGACAGAATTTCGCAGGGCATTGGGTGGCAGACTCAATAACATGCCATTCATGCACCAAATTCGGTTCAAATGAAATCCATCCCAATGGGATTTCATTCCTTCATGATCGGCTAACTTTTTTATGTTTAGGGCCTTTTCTACCTCCTTGTCACTAGATAATTCCGGGGTGAATTTTCGGAGCCAAGAGAGGTACTCTTTTCCAGGTAGAACCTTTCGCATCAAATCAGCGATCAGCAGCGAGCCAGACATAAAATCATATCCGAAGGGCTCTTTCGCGATTGGTGCATTTTGAAGACCTGCATAAAACTTTTTTGCATCTTTTAAAAGCTGCTGCTCCAACTCAACCCGTTGAAACGATCGGGCGTAATCAAGCGCAAAAGAAATGCCCATGGCTGGGCTTGAGTGACTTCCCGACATTTTTACACTTCGGATTTTACTCCAAACCGTCAAATGGTTTTCTTCGATTAAGTCCAACAAAGGCTGCATTTGCGCCAGCCATTTCGTAGCCAGTGGGTCATCCCAGCTCTTTAATTCATCGGCCACTTTCAAAAACCAACTTTGTCCGTAAGGGAACTCGTACATCCCCTCATCTTTTTGGGAAATAAATTTATACTCCGCATCCATGTTTTTTGCGGAGAAAGCCGTATCGAGTCGGGCAACGATCTGACTTGCCTCCGGAATGTGGGGAAATTTTTTCAGGAGCTTTACCATGCACCAATGATTGTGGACGGACGAGTGCCAATCAAAACACCCGTAAAAAGATGGCCACAAATCCCTCGGGCTATCTGTAGATTCCATCTTATAATATCTTCGGCTGCTGGGGTAGTCACAATGATGGGGCGTCACCTTCCCCGCACAATCCAGTGAAAGTTGGGCAAAATATGAGGCTCCTGCATCCGTTAACTCATAGAGGCCAATCTTGTTCTTGCTGACAAGACTGCCACTTGGCTGCGCGAGAAGTGTAAATGCATGCAAGAACAGGAACAAAAAGAGGCCCTTTTTCAAAAATGCAAACAGACGCTTGAGCATTCGCGATGATTTGAGAGGTGATAAATTATTTTTTCAACGCAGGTTTGCTAAATCCATGCTTGACGATGGCAAAAGATTCCTTCCCGATCCCCACTATCGAGACAACGTTCAGCGGAAACTCTAACAAAACATGCGTAAAACTCAGGAAAAATAAAAAGCTGAGACCTACTTCGTAGCTGTACGCATATGCACCACAGGCAGCCAACCAAAGCAGGATCACCGCGGCAAATCGAGCCTTGGGAACCTTGTGCCAACGAATGATTTCCGTTTTGCTAAACCAATTCAGGTAGTGGTACAGATACGCAAAGGCAATGAAACGCATCAGCATGATGCCGATATTGGAGAAAAATACAAATTCCCAAAAATAATTTTTTGAATCCACCGGCATATATAAACGGGCGGGAACCGGCTTATTGTAATACTCGCTTTCGGGATTGTCATTGATGAAATTTTCATTCAGCTTGTCTCTCAGCGATGCCGCTATGGCTGCTCTTTGCTCGGGCGAGTAAGGATTATTGGGTGAATCCTTGTTGACGACTGAATCCAAAAACTGCTTATTGGTTAACATTGGCTCATCCATCAATTTAAAATGATCCAGTATGCTTACGTTGGTGTAAAAGAAACCCTCCCCGTTAGCATAATAAGCCTCTTTCCCATAATTCGAGATATAATTGCTCTTCGGATTGACAGGTGCCAAAAAAACCAGAAGGACGGGAAATATAATCAAGGTTAGTACGGACAGCAAGCCTGTTTTACTTCTTGCTTTCAACGCACCATATAGCATGAATAAAGCCGTAAAAAGATACACATGTATAAGCGTAGGCAACAACGAAGTGAAGGCAAAAACGACTGTGCTGGATGAATTTTCGGCTGCATTATCCGGAGAAAGCCAGCCAGCTATATACGCATAGAGAAAGAATATGGCAATGATCTTTATGATGAGGTTTTTTACAAAAGCGAATATGATGGCGCTGAAAAGTGCAAGCACCAAGAGAATATCGAAAAGATTTTGTTTGGCAAAAATGTTATAAAACTCGGTCGTAAAGTTAAAGTCCTTCGCAAAGGAAGCATACGACAACAAAACACCAATAATTAATAGAACGAGGAAATCGTATTTCCCTTTTGTAAAATAGTTCCGATCATGAAGCCAGCTTATCTCTGTCAGATAATGGAGTGGCCCCAAAAATGCATAGGCCAGCAAAAAGGTTTCGAAGGGGAAAAAGTATGCTGCAACGGAGGTGATCGCCATCAATCCGATGTTTAAATAATTGATCCGGGCGTCTTTATCTAAGGTCATAATTCGGGCGATTTTCTTAATTTAAAAGTCATCTCAATTTGGAATTGAAACGCCGCATTTTATCCAACGCCGATGCGTGTTCCGGTCTCGGCTCAAAGATAGACAGGATACGGTAAACATGGTGGGGCTCTGTTCTTGTCAGCCTTAGGAAGTCCGGTGACCGACTTGCCAGCCGAAGCCTTGGCGAAGGCTGGTGCTGTTATTTTCCTTGGCTGACAGAAACCGGTCATTGGACATTGGACTCCGCGAAGCGGACCCGACATCGGTCATTGGACATTGGACGATTCGCGAAGCGAATCAAACGGCGTACATTCTCTTAAATTTGCGCGTGCCCAAAACCCCCCTGTTACCTGTTCTGTTCGTACTTCTAGCTGGAGGATACAATAATAAATTAGAAGCCCAACTCTGTACCGGAAGCTTGGGTGATCCGGTTTTTAAAATTGATTTTGGAACCGGCGCATCCAACTATCCCTTCACGGCACCCGGGTATCAACTCGCTACCAATACCTGCCCCAACGACGGACAATACTACCTCACCACCTTCCAACCCGACTGCGGGCGACAATGGCACAACGTCCGGAACGACCATACCGGCGGAGGTGCCTTCCTCATGGTAAACGCCTCCAACAATCCCGGAGATTTCTTTCTGCAAACCGTCTCCAACCTCTGCCCCAATACCACCTACGAATTTTCGGCCTGGGCCCTCAACGTCGTCAACAACGCCGCCCTCATCAAACCCAACCTCACCTTCCGCGTAGAATCTACCAACGGCACCATCCTCAACCAATACAGCACCGGAGATATAAATGTATTTCCCCAACCCACGTGGGAATCATTCGGATTCTACTTTACCACCGGCCCCGCCGCGAATAACGTGGTTATGCGCATCACCAACAACGCCCCGGGCGGAAACGGAAACGACCTGGCAATCGATGATATACAATTTCGGCCCTGCGGACCCTCCCTGCTCATCCAAGCTGTCGGCGGACTCGATACCGTCCGCACCTGCGAATACAACCAACAACCCCTCACCTACCAATCCACCCTCTCGGCCGGATACAATAACCCTGCCTACCAATGGCAAGTGAGCAAAGACACGGCGCGTAGCTGGACCGACATCCCCGGCGCTACCACGCCACAATACCAACGACCACCCTCCACCCCCGGCCATTACCTCTACCGATTAACCGTCGCCGAAACCGGCTCGCAAGGCATCGCCAATTGCCGCATTGCCTCCAATATTCATTTGGTAGATGTCTACCCCAAACCAGTGGTGAACGCAGGACCTGACCGTACCCGTTTAGTAGGCCGCGACGTAATACTTCTGGGTAGCTCGGACGGAGCAACCGGGAATACATATCAATGGTCGCCCCCCGCATTTTTGAATGATGCCACATTACTTCAGCCAGTGGCCAGTCCGCCGCAAACACAGTCTTACACCCTGCAAGTCACAAACCCGAAAGGTTGTGTCAATACTGATCAAGTGGTGGTGAAAGTCGTGGAGAAGATCTATGTGCCCACCGGCTTTACCCCCAATGGCGATGGGAAGAACGATCGGTGGACGATCCCCAACCTCGACCTCACCGAAGGCACAACCGTACAGGTATTCGACCGCGCGGGACAAATTGTATTTACTTCCTCTGCTACTAATTTTTCCTGGGACGGAACTCATAAAGGAATTCCCCTCGCCTCCGGCGTTTACGTGTACCTCATTCGATTTACGGATGGGTTTGTGATGAAAGGGAGTGTGGTGTTGATTCGGTGAGGGACGCTGCAAGGAAGTCCGATGTCGAATGCAGTCCAATGACCGACTTGCCAGCCGAAGCCTTGGCGAAGGCTGGAGTCCGATGAAGTCCGGTGCTGTTATTTTCCTTGGCTGACAGAAACCGGTCATTGGACATTGGACGATTCGCGAAGCGAATCAGACACCGGACGCCCCTCAAAAATAAACTCCGGTATAATCCCCCTTATCATTTCACGCAGCAGTTCGCCGGAAGCGTCGCGGGCGGAAAGCAGCTCGGTTAAATGAGCATTGATGTCATCGTATTCATACTGCTGCACCTTGCCAATCATGATCTTGGGGTGATGGGTATCGACGAGATTGTCCTTGCCGGTGAAAAGCTCTTCGAAAAGTTTTTCACCCGGACGCGTACCCGTGTACTCGATCTTGATATCCTTATCGGGAATAAACCCGGCCAAACGAATCATACTCTTGGCCAGATCCGTAATGCGAACCTCCTTGCCCATGTCAAACACAAACACCTCCCCGCCCCTGCCCATAGCAGCGGCTTCCAAAACAAGCTGACACGCTTCGGGTATCGTCATAAAATAACGAACCATGTCGGGATGCGTAACCGTAACCGGCCCCCCCTTAGCGATCTGTTGCTTGAAAAGTTGAATCACCGATCCGCTCGAGCCGAGTACATTTCCAAAACGCGTAGTAATAAAACGGGTTCCTTGCTGCGAAGCATTTAAAGCCTGCACATAGGCCTCCGCCAAACGCTTGGTGGCTCCCATCACGTTAGTGGGGTTCACGGCCTTGTCGGACGAGATCATCACAAACCTCGACACCCCATTTTTCACGGCCAGATCGGCGAGGCGACGCGTTCCCTCCACATTGGTGTAAACCGCCTCGTATGGGTTCTCCTCCATCAACGGTACATGCTTGTACGCCGCGGCATGAAAAACATATTCGGGCCGGTAGCGATCAAATGCCTGTTGCAGGCGACGAACATCTTTGATATCGGCAACGATGTAATGCAGATCAACCGCCTGATATTTTTCAGCCAACTCCAACCGCAACTCATGCAGCGGTGTTTCGGCTTGATCCAAACAGATCACCGTGTTGGCTCCGTTTTCGGCCAACTTCCGGACGATTTCACTGCCGATGCTGCCGGCGGCACCGGTGACCAACATTACGTTATGCCGACAAATCTCTTTCACCTCCTCATTGTGCAATAAAATTGGATCGCGCTGCAACAGATCGTTGATGTTGATGGAAGTAAGTTTATCGGGCGTAAAATCCTCATACCAATTCTTCAGTGGCGGCAACTCTTTTATCTTGATGTCGAACACGATCAATTCCTCAATGAAAAGCGCCTTCCTACCGGGTTTGAGTTTATTGATGGCAATGAATACCTCCTCTATACCCGAGGTTATAATGGTATCACGCAAATTCGAAGAGGCATTATAAACCCGAACGCCATCGATGTACTTGCCCACTTTTTTGGTATCGTCCTCCAAAAAGCCAATCAACTCATATTTCCCCCGCGGATCCGCCTCCAAGGCCTTTTTGAGCGATTGCGCCAACTCGCCCGATCCATAAATGAGCAGACGGATGCGGTGGCGTTGCGTAAACTCGCGCTGCAACAGACCGATCACAAAACGGATCAGGATCCGAAGCATGATCAATCCCACCAGCTGAAATAAAAAACTCAATACCCACAAATGAAAATCTTGGTAGATCCCCTCCAATAAAAAGATCGATGAACCCCAACCCCACGCATTTACTAACACACTGGCCGCCAAAAGCCGCATGTAATCCGCCGGATTGCTGAATCGCACAATTCGCTGGGTGATGTGCAAAAATGCCCAAACCATTGCTGTAAGCAACCCGATGAGCAGGTGCCCGCCCAACACATCCATCCAATTAAACTCCAAATGGGGCTGAATACTCAGGTAGAGTAAATAGGCAAAAAGATAGGCGAGCTGCGCAATGAGCATGTCGACCCAAAACACCAATATCCGCGGAGCAATTCTTAATCGATTCATCGGCATAAATGCGGCACAAATTAGTTAAAAATAACAACTACCAAGTGTTCGGATCAACGCTGGATTCAGGGTGCTAAGACTTACCAGCTATATATTAGAACGAGTATATGCCTAAATCGCAAACAAAAGAGACGTTAAAGCTTTGGAAAAGGAATTGGTTGAGCAATTTATATAAAGTAGATTTGCCAAGAGATTTTCCCTCTATATCCTAACTAAATGAAAATCAACGATTTTATGTCGATCCGTATGCGACCTATTGCCGGAATATTTTTACTGATGGCCGTCTTGCTTGGCCAACCCTTCACTGCATCTGCCCAGATACCCGATGCCAAGAACAATCCCACCGTAATGGCACAGATGAACAGTATGCTGTCGGCGAAGGGACTCACCCAGGAAGAAGTGAAAGAAAGACTGAAGACCAAAGGCATTAACATAGATGCCCTGTCGGAGGCGGAAATTATTGCCAAGCGTCCCGTGATTGAACAAACTGTAGCGGAGCTGGAGGCTGAGAAGAAAAATGCCAGCGCCGGCAACAAAACAGCTCCGGGAACCCCTGCGGTTGTAGATCCAGTCGGACCTTCGGTTGTTTCATCCCCCTCACCCGGACCCACTAAAGATTCCGTAACAACGAAGACGGAAGCCGTTGCAGATGCCGTGCAGAAAACCGTGGTTCAAAAAGCTCCTGAAATGGGGATATATGGACACGATATTTTCCCCAACCAAACCCTAGAGGCTTTTCGGACCACCGACGGTGCCCGGGCGCCGGATACCTACGTTTTGGGGGCTGGCGATAAAGTACGCATCACCATCTTTGGTCCCTCTCAAGCCGATCTGCTGCTGGAGATCAACAAGGAAGGGTATATACAGCCAACCGGACTCAAGCAGATCTACCTCCAAGGCATTTCACTGGGTGATGCCCGTCCCTTGATCTTTCAACGCTTCAGCGCCGGATATCGGTTTCAGCGCGATCAGTTTGCCCTCACCCTTCAAACCGCCCGGGCCATTACGGTCAATGTTTTTGGGGAAGCCAACCTCCGCGGAAGTTTCAATATGTCGGCCCTGAATACGGCGTTTAATGCGTTGGCGGTAGCAGGCGGACCCGCCACGAGGGGATCAATCCGTAACATCGAACTGATCCGTGGAAACGACCGTAAACAAATGGACGTCTATGCTTTCTTAAGCGATCCGGCGGTTCAATTTCAATACGATATCCAGCAAAATGATATCCTCTATGTGCCCATGGCCCAAAAAGTGGTAAGCTTGGAAGGCGCCGTGAAGCGTCCGATGAAATATGAACTTATCGGAAAAGAAGGATTGGCCGAATTGCTCAATTTCGCCGGCGGCGTGAATTTCAACACCTATGTAGAGTGGGTTCAGATCGAACGAGCGGAGGCCGACTCCGTGGTATTGCTGGAATACAAACTAGCCGATGTGCTGGCAGGCAAACTCAATGTTCAGTTGAGTGACGGGGACGTAGTCACCATACGCTCCGCCGCCAAGCCCCTGGAGCAATTTACAGACGTTAACGGAGCGGTTTTTTATCCCGGACGTTATGAACTTCAATCCGGCATGACCTTGGCGCAAGTTTTGAAGAAAGTACAGCTGTCCCCCGAGGCCTACACCAAAGTGTATTTCATTGAAAGAAGTTTGCGCGACGGTTCGGTTAGACTATTTAAAGTCAAAGAAAGCGAGATCGCCAGCTTTAAACTGGAGGCAAAAGACAAGGTTCAAATATTCAATAAATCGCTATTTACGGATTTCGAAGTGCTGGAAGTCGTGGGCGCTGTGCGTCAACCGATCAAACGCAACATCTCCTACGGAGATGAGATCTCCCTGGTCGACGCCTTAGAACTAGCCGGCGGAATTACCCCCAATACGTATCCCAAGGCCCAATTGATTCGGCGCAGCCCCTTTACCCTGAACAAACATGATTATCTCACCATAGACCTAACCAATCCGGGTGATTTTCAATTGACGGCGGGTGACAGGCTTATCGCGTACGACAAACGCACTTTCCTACTGACCTCCAACGTAACCCTCTCCGGAGCCGTTAAAACGCCACTAAATTTGGTTTACGGTTCGAGTCTTACGCTGGAAGATATGATCCGTATGGGCGGCGGATTTACCCGCTCGGCGGCCCTGAACCGGGTGGATGTGTTTCGGTTGGAATATTCCGAAAACGGATCGGGCTATACCCGTTATCAATTGGAACTCGACTCGAACTACCGATTGCCCGGTTCCACCCCCTTTACCTTGATGCCCTATGATCAGGTGATCGTGCGGGATCTGCCCATGTTTCGTCCGGATCGTTCGGTGCAACTATCCGGCGAGGTCAAATACCCCGGCAATTACTTGCTAGGCGCAACCCGGACGCAACTGAGCAGTCTGATCGAACAGGCAGGTGGACTTAACTCACTGGCCGACAAAACTTATGCATTGTTGATAAGGGCGGAGGGGAATAAGGGAATGATCGGGGTGGACCTGAAAAAAATGCGCCGCCGCAAGGGGTCTAAGAAATTTGACCCCCTCTTACTTCCCGGAGATGTGATAACGGTGAGTCCGTATCAGAACACCATGGGCATCCGCCTCAGAGGCACCCGGCAAGGCGAGCTTCTTGCTTATGGGGTGGCGATGAGTGTCAGATCGCCCAACGATGTATCCAACTTCACGTTCCGGGGCAATCGCAATGCCCGCTGGTACATCATGCACATGGCGGGGGGGTTTGACAAAAATGCCGACCGGAACAAGGTAACCATTACATATCCGGACGGCAGCATTAAAGGAACAAAAAAAACTTTTCTGTTCTTCCGGGATTACCCGACAGTAAAACCCGGGGCCGTGGTGTCTTTGGCCCAAAAAGAGGAGAAAAACAAGGATAAAGATGGTAAGGGGGCAGACTGGGATAAACTCTTTACCAAGATTATCTCCGCCGCCACGGCCATGGCGCTGATCCTAACGGCTACGAAGTAGCAACCAATCAGGAAGCCATTAGCTTTCTGTACCAGCGGCGGGTGACGATAAATCCGAAGCAGATAAATGCCCCAAGGATGAAACCGCCCGCAGCATAGAGGACCTTACTCTTCTTAATGGGTTTTATAGGGGCAAAGGGTGCGTCGAGCAGGGTAAGAGTACCAGCATTGGATGCCGACTGCTCCATGAATAAGAAGGTTTCGTAGTTTTTCTGGGCTTCTGCAAACATTCCCAAGAGAATTTGCTCCTTGGCGGCCAAAGATTTAAGACTGACCTTATCCTCACTCAGAATGAGCCCTAGGGATTGATCCGTCTGCTTGGCCAAGCTCCTGCGGGTTCCATCCAGGGCCCCTTGGATACTATCCACCTTTCTTTTAAGGATGTCAACGTTTGTGCCGGCTGTTTCAGATGCCTGTTCCCGAATAAATAGGGTAAGTTCTTTATAGATCAGTCGATTTACTTCGATGGCAAAATCTTCGTTTAGGTGGGTGACCGCCATGCTGATGACCGAGCTTTTCTTGTCAAATGACTTGGATACGATCCCTTTCTCACCGATAAAGCCAGCTAGGACCGTTTTGTATGCTTTTCGTTGGGGGAAGTTAAAATCCGTCGTGTTTATGTCAGAGGAATCAAACCGAGCTTTGGACAGAATCGTGTCCTTGGACCAGGCTTTTTGAAGATTTTTATTGAGTTTGATGTAATGATTGATGACCAGATCGGTGTCGTTTTTAATCTCAATTGGAGTAAGCAGGACCTTACCCATTATTTTCTCGGAACCCATAATGGCCAGGGTACGGTCAAGTTGATTTGGCCCGGATACCCCAATCAATGAACTCAAACTACCCAAGGATCCGGCTAGTCCGGCCGCTCCGCCCTCCTTGACAATGAAATTGCTTTTAGCCGTGTAGATAGGAGTGGAAGAGTTGGCAAGATAATAGCCAATTCCCCCGCCGATGAGTCCCACAGCTGCCACGTAAAGAATATTTCTAAAAAAAAGTAAAAACAGCGAATGGACGGACTTGATCAGGTCTCTCAGACTGATCTCATCGTTATTTTCCGGTAACATATTGGGCGTGGTCATTAGAGGCGAATTTGTCCCGTAAAGCTAACAAAATCGTGGTGTATGAAGAATTGAAAAATCGGCTTAGAAGTTCAGCGTCATGGAATCCGGCGCGATATACACCGTTTTTGCCTTTCCGGATACGGTAACCTTTACGCCGTTAATGATGAAATGATAGGTTTCCATGGGTACGGTGGTGGGTAGCGTTTTGTAAGAATCCGACTTAACCAAAGCAGCTTGTCCTTCTGCCTTTACTTTTGGTTTACGACCCCGTTTGACCTTAGGCAATACCTTTCCCTCTCTTCCCAAACGCGTTCGGTAATTTTAGATGGTAGCAACGGAGACATTGTAATCTAAGGCCAGCTGTCGAGCTTCGGCACCATTTGCCAGGCGATTGAGCAGTTCAGCGATCTTTTCTTTAGTAAGGCGAGGGTTTTTCATATTTATTTAGAATAATTTTATATTAATTCTATAATTTTAAATTTAGGGAGAATGTTGATTTTCAGGTAATTATAATTTAATGGGGAGTCTAAAAGCTGGAATCGTGTGGATCACACTAATCTATAAACTTATTATATTGATTGTCGGTAATATTTGCAAATATTGCGCACCAAAATGCGTACCATTCACCTATTTTTTTATGCCTGAAATCACTAATTAGAGTATTTATTTTAATATTCTAATTATTCAGATTCTACGTTTACAAGCTCCTGACGCTGGGCCCAAATCTTCTCCAACTTATAGGCAAATTGTTATCCAGATACCTTGATGTAGCGCATAGTGAGTAATACCTGCATACGTCCGAAATAACAAAAATAGAAAAATGCCAAATGCTTTAATTAGGACTCAAGGATTCAATAACGATGGGGCTTCAATTGGCAGGGTTTTAAACTCATATCTTATTAATACCGCTAAAAAGAAAGCAATATTTAACAAAACCGAATCGATAGAAAATATCATCCATCGAGGTATGATTTGGATATTGATCAATCTTTTACTTAATGGATTCATTAAGTGGTTATGTTTTTAGAATATTCATAAAAAGAAACATTATCACCAGGATATTTACCCTTAATTTCATGTATTAAACTAAACCCATTGCAAATAATATTGTCTTCTTCTACAGGATCAATGTAACAAATTTAACATTCGATATTTGTAGATTTTATTTTTTCAAGAACATCACCTAAAATTTGCCAGTTAAATGGGTTGTAGAGGTACAATACTACTTTATTGGAATCAATATAATTTAATAAATTTCTTGCGTCGTCGCAAATAAACTTAACTTTATTAGTGAAGTCAAGTTTAGCAGAATTCGACATTGCTATTTTATATAGCTCGTTATCATATTCAATACCAATTGGCAGAAAATCATATTTCTTAACATTAATTATATAGTATAAAACAGACTTGCCTTTGCCGCTACCTAAATCGACAAATTGATATTTGCTAAAACAACTAACATTCTCTTTTAGGAAAGTGAATAACTTTCTCAATGTTATTGTTCTTACCCCAACATAATAAATACCATGCTCTAATCCAATTAATGTAGAGTCATATTTGTCCGGAAGCTTTCGTCTGAAAGTATCAACACCATAGCGCATATCAAAGAATATTATTTAAAAAATAAGAAAAGAAAAAACCAAACCCCCTTTTAAATAATATAGTTAGTATACTTTTCATATTAGGAATTGAATGTCTTGTATATTTCCTCCGATGTTAATTTACGTCTGTTTTCTTTTAAAACACCACCTTTTATCTGGAATATAGATGGCTGTGGCAAAATAAAGTCACTTGCCATTACAATAGAATAACTTCCAACATTAGGTATTATGATGAAATAACTAAGATCAGGGTTAAAATACCCACTTACTTTAGATATTATATCTGATTCAATACATGTATAACCAGTGATATGATATGTATCATCACCGTGATAAACTATATCTTTTTCACTTTCCGAATATGAATAAACCGTGGAAGGTAAGAGTATATTTTTATTTGTTGGAGTTATTAAATGACGAGCCGCATAGCTCACCATATAATTTCTTCCACCGCTACTTTTAATTGTGTGTATTTTGGAAACGAAGAATACAGCATCTGCAATCAATGAACTTCCAGGTTCTAAAAAAAGAGAAGGCAACTTATTCTGTCTACTTTTCTGAAAATATTTAATTAATAACCCACAAATTACTTTTGCATAATCACTATAGTTTGGCACGCCATCAATTTTCATGGTTTGCAAGAGTTCATTTGGCAATTGTCCGAAAAATCCTCCACCAATGTTTAAATATGAAATTTGAAAAGATTTAAAGCGTTCAAGGACAGATATTAATGATTCAATTCTGAATTCAAAACTCTCTAAAGATCTAAATGGGAGATGAACATGAAACCCTATAAAATTATACCTCGAAGAAGATGAAATCGAGTTTAATACTTCTTCAATATCATCTAGACTAAATCCAAATCGTGACAGATTCTCTTGATACTCAAAATTAAGCCTTATTCCGAGATTCACTATTAACTTTTGATCATTACTACCATCAAGAACTTTTTTTATTTCAGTTAAGTCTTTTATGTGATCTATATTAATAATTCCTCCAGCCTCAATAACAGACTTAATTGATTTAAAAGATTTTACTGGACCATTATAAATAATTTTATTCAAATCTGACTCTGGAAGATTATGTAAAGCAAAATCAACTTCCATTTCAGATACCACTTCTGCCCAACAACCGTTAGCGTGAGCACAACTGCAAACACTTGGAGCATAATTTGTTTTGTACGAGTACCCAATTTCAATATTGGGATAATGCGAATTAAAAGCACTAAACATTGACTTTATGTTATGCTCAAATTTATCTAGGTCTATAATGAATGCAGAATTATTGAGTGATAATACTTCTTTAGCAGCAGTTATAATACTATTTCCTTTCATAAGTAACTGAAAAATTAAACAAATAAAATGGCGTAAAAAAAATAATGAAAAAATATATTAAGAGCTTTTTGAATGGTGAAAAGCTTACATACTGTAGATCATAAGCAATTTTTTGAGGCCAATTTAAACTGTCTCTTCCATGAATTTGAGCCCAACCGGTCAAACCAGGCTTAACTGAAAATCTATCGTTATAATTAATCGGCAAACTACTTTCAGCTTCTAATTCACCTACAACTGCAGGTCTAGGTCCAACAAAACTCATATCACCTTTTAAGACATTAAACAACTGTGGCAACTCATCTAGACTGCTTTTTCTAAGAATCTTTCCCAACTTCGTTATCCTTGTATCGTTAGAATAACTATATAAACCGGTCCCTATATTTTGTGCATTATGAACCATTGTTCTGAATTTGTAAAGAGCAAAGATTTTTTTTCCTTTACCAATTCTGGCTTGCTCAAAAAAAATATCATTTTTATGAAAAGCTAACGCAACAAGAAAAACTATTAATAAAATCAAAATAATTATTGGCGATAAAAAAAGAATTAATAAAATATCCAGTATACGCTGTACCATTATTTATTATATGTTGATAGTTTAGAAAATTTACTCACGAAATAAAATTGATAGTACAGAGCAATATAATGCATAAAAAAAACGTGAAGTAATACAGAAGAAAAAAAGAGGAGCCTTCAGTATTTTGTATTGCCGCATCCTAAAATATGGCTCAAGATCATACATCAAAACTTTCAGTCCTCTACGCTTGTAGAACCCATTTCCGACTCTCATAAGCACTATTACATCACTTAAATTAGCCAAGGTTAATCCACATCTAATTGCCTCAATCCATAAAAGATAATCTTGCCCAAAACGAACACTTGGATACCCACCTATAGAGAGAATTGCATCTTTCTTAAAAAAAACAGAAGGATGATTAATTGGATTTCTGTACTTACAATAGTTAACAATACTATTATGGTTTAAAGGCAAAAAACGTGTTCGCTTTCTGCCATTATCATCAAACTTTTCAATTTGACCACCTAAAATATCAACAAATTTGTTATGTTTTAAGTAATCAAGCTGTAACTCAAACCTATTAAAGATACAAATATCGTCAATATCTATTCTAGCAACATAGTCGTACTTACATATGCTCAATCCTATATTAAGTGCATTAGCTAATCCTTTATTAACAGGCAAAGCATGCTTAACAATATTAACTTTATTTTCCCAAAAATTAATTTCGCTAATCAAATCTTGACTGATTGGACCATCAATAATAACTACAACTTCAGTTGGCAAAACAGTTTGTAAAGAAATACTTCTAAAACAATCCCTAACCTCTTCAGGGGTATTTGAAGCATATACACTTGTCAGCAAGCAAAAATTCACTTATGCATTTTTTTTATATTATCAAGAGCAACCGAGAGTTTCTGCGGAAGAAACTTCATAATTTTATATTTAATAAATCCAGAAAGAGAAATTCTTTTGGAGTATAGTTCAGGATGAACGCAGTTCATAAATGATGGATTAACCATTGGCTTAATACCTTTTGCTTTAAGCATCAAAGACACATCACTATGATTTCTCACATATAAAAAAATATTCTGCCTATGCCATATTTGAATTGCTTGATTATCCCACAACCTTTCTCTAAATAAATCATATACTTCATATGAGTTTTGTTCAAAATATTTGAACCAATCAGTATGCACTCTTTCATTTATGTGATTAATGCCACCTTGATTTTTATATGCAGCTGAGAATAATACTACGTCTGAACTTTCACATAACTTATTTATAAATATCTCTGTTGTTTTAGGCAACAAATGCTCCAATACTTCTACTGAAATACAAAGAGAGAATTTTTTGTCGAGATTCAGTTGATCAATCTCATTAAGATCAAGTTGCAAATAATTCAAATCCTTAAAAACCATATCTGATCTCTTATTCCAAGGACCTTCTACGCCCATATAGTAACAGTCATGCTGAATTTTCTCATCAAATGCAGCTAGCCATGCTCCTCTACCACAACCAATATCTATAATAGAATCAACTCTAATTAACTCATTAAGAATTTCAGAATAAAAACGTGCAGAACTTAATGATTGGGAAACCTGATTTAAGTAAAAATTGTCATTATAATAACTCATATTTCAATTCTATTTTTTTTTGATAGTGGTCTGAAATCAATATGTGTATAAAAAACTTTAGGCTGAAAAATAACTGAAGCGTCTGAAAGTTCTGAGGCCCACCACGAGAATGTACTGTTAGATAGATATAATACCCCTGAATTGGCTAATAATAGGAAATCATAAATAGCACTTTTTGACTTTACAATATGTGTTTTAATTTTCAAATCACCTAATAATAAACTTGCATTATCAGGATCATCAGTAACAATAAATATTTCATCTTGTTTTATCGAAGCATAATAGTTAAGTGGTAACCCAATTCCAAGTTTTAAAAAATCACCCCCCCTATAGTGAACAAAACACTTACCTAAATACTCTGTAGGAACTTCATTCCTAAACCTTTTAATTGATTCCTTTAATACATAGAGTAACTTAGAGTTGAGTGGTTCATCAAAAAAATATCCTATGTAAAAATTATTAACTCTACGTCCAATTTTTTTAAGAAATCTAATAAAAATGAAAGAAAAATCAAATCTCTTAATTACAGACAATTCACTTTGTTCAAGAATTTCTAATTTTTCAAAAAAATTATAACTCTTATGGTGTGTCCATCCTAGTAATTTATGAACTAAAAAGCTTTTTTCAAGTGTCATAAATAAATTAATCTCAACTTCAAAGCCTTGCTCCTTTAAATTATACGCTTTATTTAGTTGAAATAAATTATTCCCCCATCCACCATATATGTAAACAACTTTCCGCATTATGTAGTTTTAAGACAAACAGCTTGGTTAATTTGATTATATAAATAAACACTTTTCTCCTCGCTATAATCAGAAAGTACAATATCTTCTATTTCTTTAATACTATCTTTTATGAAAAAATCATCCATATCCTTACTAAAAAAAGCTCTTGATAGAATAACACAATTACTGCCCATTAACTTATGCTCGTTAAGAATATACTCAGGAGATATTGTATACTTATGATGCATATTACCCACTCCACCTACTCCAACGATATCTAATTTTTCTGAGCAACTAAGGACAATATCTTTAAAAGGTTTTGATAAATAAATTTCAAAAATATTAGATAACCCGAAACCAATAGACAAATCATTTAATCCAAAGTGAATTTGCTCTGGCTTACAAATTGATAATATCTCATCGATTTTCAGTAGTGAGTATGGAGTCTCAATCAATGGCAAAATTTTAACACGCTCACCTACATATTCAACAATCGCGGTAAAATCATTAAGGTTTCTAATCATAGGAATCATAATACTGTCGGCACCAGCTTCGATAGCTGAATCTATTTCACTAAATGTGCCTGTATAGAAACCATTTATTCTACAAATAATTTTTGCCTTATTTACATGACTTTTAATTCTGACAATATCAGAAACTTGGTGATAATTTATAACAGCATTTGTACTTTTTTGTCGATCAGATTTTCCAATATTTTCAAGATCTACCATTATTTGCTGTACGCCTGCCCTATCTAGTTGCTCAGCTGACTCAAAATTATTTGTAATTGCTATATAGTTAAATTTAAAGTTCATACAAATAGTTTTTCAGAAAGCACAAAATTTGTAAATAAAGACGATTTTCAAGCTGGAAAATATTATTCTCGATTTTCGAAATTTGTCTTAATTCTATCATTGTACCAGCAAGAAATGCCGCCTCGAATCCTGGCAGCTCATCTATAGCAATTTTTCTCTCAGTAACTTCAATATAGTTTTTTTGTGCTAACGAAATAATTCTATTCCGTGTAATACCAACTAAGATATCAGAGTCAACATTTGGAGTAATCAAAGTATTTCCTTTTATAAAAAAAATACATGATCCTGTCGATTCGGAGATGTATCCATCTTTTGTCAAAAAAATAGCCCCTTCAAACCCTCTCTTAACGCCCTCTAATAATGCATACCGTGAGTTAAGATAATTAGCACCGGCCTTAATCCTTGGCGGCATAATATTATTAGATATTCTTGCATAAGAGCTTACAGCTAATGACATAGCTGCTTTATTATCTAAATTACTCTTCATTGACCTAATAGAAATAACTCGAGAAATATTTTTTGTTTCACTCCAGCTAGACTCACCATCAATAAAAAAAGTAACTCTCAGATATACACATTCAGAAATGTCATTTTCTGAAATTATTCTAAAAATTTCTTCAATCAACTCTTTTTTTGTGATACTCGCTTCAAACTCAAGTGCATTTGAAGAGTTAAATAATCTATCAATGTGTTCAGTTAGGTCAAAGAAGTTTAACCTCTTTGTCATAACGTTCCAGTAGCCTCTAATTCCTTCAAAACAATTTATTCCATAAAGAAAACTTCCATTGTAGAGTGAAATAATATCTCTTTCACCTACCCGTGTGCCGTTATAATATACTAAATTCATTGTTTCTATTTTTGATGTATTTTTCACACTAAAAGCTTGACAAAAATCATAAAAAATAAAGCTATTATTGAAGCAACAACTCTTAATTGAATTTGGTCTTTAAAAAGCAGATTCGCTAAACGCTTATGTCGTGCTACTCTAAGTAAATAAGGATCAACTAACAATACTAGAATTAGTGTATTTGCACCATTTATTAACGGTGATAACCCTAAAATAAGACCTCGATTTTGTGGGAAAAGACCAAGTAAAATGAAAATCAATGGCCATGAAAGATACAGTGGAAAGAATGCTATCACAGTAATAACTCTAAGCTTTGTAAATAGCTTTAATCTAGTACTGTCATCAAAATCAAAATCATATTTTTTATAAAAACTTACAAACCGAAAAACAGAACCTTTTTTCAGAATCGAGAAACATATTGAGCGATATAGTGAGTATATATACCCCTTTGTAAAAAAAATATTTATAATTATTAATGTTGATAAAAAAGAGAAAATAATAAAAGCTGATGTATCCAAACCAGAAAAGGCTAATGAGTCAGATAAATAGCCGAGTAAAGGCATAAAAAAAGCATTAAGCAATCTAGATATGAGAGACATTGTAGTTTGCAATTGTAAACCAGAGCTTAAGGATCCAATATCGTTTCCTGCTAATCTAGCAATAGGTGTAGACATTTCAAGAAGATTAAGCAGTCCTAATAAAATGAATAAAAAAAGTATCAAGACAGTCTGAAATTAATTGTTAAAATAAAGTTATTCAATAAAGGTAAAAGAATAAATGGAATCGAGCCCATAATAATGAGATACTTAATAAAATAAACAGTTTGCCCCCTCTCAAGATTGACTAAATTCATGCCAAGTATAGAAACTAAAATAATATTTAAGTTACTTTTTCCTAATCGAAATGAAAACCTATATAACGAAAGAAAAAATCCAATAATACCATTATACATAAACCCAAAAAAGCCCATAAAATTATACCCTTCGGTTAAAAAAAATATGCATAACTACTTGTCCTATTGGTGACGCCTGAATTAAATTCCTCTGTAATGAAATATTGCAAATAAGGAAAATTCATGCCATGAATAAGATTTAACAAATTGATTTAACTATTTGTTTTTTGCCTTATGCGATTAAGAGTCGGGATAAAAAAATAAAATCTCTAAGGCCACATGTTTTGAGAATTTTAATTTTACTCTCTTTTCTATTTAATATCTTTAAGCTAAAAAGACTGACTAGCACTTTCCAAAATCTAAATTGAATAACTTCCGGAACCGCTTTTCTATACATTCGTTAAAAATCAAACTTTATAAAAAACTTTAAACCAGTTTACAAAATTATATACACCTTCTTCAATAGTAGTATTCGGCTTAAAATCTATATTCGAAAGTAAAGAAGATGAATCTGCATGTGTAATTAGTACATCGCCAGGTTGAAGCTCTTTAAAATTAATTAAGGCTCTTTTTCCTAAAGCCTTTTCTAAAGCACTTATATAAGAAATAATAGATGATGGCTGTCCATTACCAACATTATAAATTTTATATGGGGCCGAGCTAGAATCAGGCAAAGGATCATCAGAAGACCACTCTCGATTCATTTCCGCTGGACTAAAAATAACCCTTTCAATAGACTCAATAACATCATCTATGTATGTAAAATCACGAATCATATTACCATTATTGAAAACATCAATTGCTTTATTTCTAATAATGGAATTTAAAAATTAAAATAAAGCCATATCTGGTCTTCCCCAAGGACCATACACCGTAAAGAATCTCAATCCAGTTGTAGGTATTCCAAATAATTTTGAGTAAGAATGAGCCATTAGCTCATTAGACTTTTTAGTTGCAGCGTAAAGTGATATAGGATGGCTTGTTGGTTGCTTTTCAGAAAATGGCACTGTTGTATTTAATCCATAAACGCTTGAAGTACTTGCATAAACCAAATGCTTTATTCTATTATGCCTTACACCTTCAAGTATATTAAGAAAGCCCTGAATATTAGAAGTAATATACTCGTGGGGACTAGTAAGGCTATATCTTACACCGGCTTGTCCAGCCAAGTGAATTACATAATCAAATTTTTCTTGATTAAATAATTTTGTCATAAAACAAGAATCAGCAATATCTCCTTAAAAAAAAGTATAATTTGGATATTTCTTACTGTAAATTTTATGCGAATTAGTTAACTGATTACATTCTATTCCATGTTCACTAAGTCTTCCATATTTTAAACTAATATCATAAAAATCGTTAATTGAATCCAGCCCTATGATATGAATCTGACTTTTCTTTAGCAATCTTGAGACCACATGAAAACCAATAAAACCTGCACTTCCTGTGACCAATACTTTATACATCATCACAATCTTTTAAAGTGTGAATATAAGAAGCAATCATCATTTCTTGATTTATTTCATTACGAAATACTTTAACTGTTTGACGATAACATTCATTTTGTATTATAAACTCCGCATCATCAAAATATACTTCAATTGCATTTGGAATATTATAATCATCTATTCCTCCAGTTTCATTTATAGAAAACCAATAACATATTTATTAATTTTTGAAATAAATCTGTTGATTAAATCAATATTTTAAGGCACGTAATGAAACTCTATAGCTATTCCATAAAACTTATCCTGAAGCTCTGAAGTCTCATCTAGTAACTCATATTTAGCTGCTTCAATATCAAGTTTTAAGTACCCTTTACCACTGAAGTTAAAAATCTTATATACCCTACCAATTGTTAAACCAGATTTTACACCAAGAGATTTCTTTATAAAAAGAGACTCGGATTTTAAAATAATCATGTAAATTTTGCCACTAATATTTTTGTTAAAACTCTTTTTAAAGAGGAACCTATAAAATGGCCTAAGTAAATAAGAAAACAAATTGAATTAGCCATCAATAAGTATAATCTTACACTTTGGATTAATGTCTTTAAAATCTCTCTCAAATCTATCAATATAAGATATGCCTCCGCATATTAAAAAGCTTGACTCTTCTACTAATCGCTTAATAACATAATAACCTCCATTCCTAATTGAGCCAATTCTAATTATATGGTTAAGCCTACAAAAGCTTTCTAAGATGAAAATTATTAACAATCAAAAGAATACCCCATAAAAATGGTATGTAAAGAATTTTATATAAAAACGAGAAGTCTTCAATAAATCCTGCAAGCAGAAATATAATAATATAAAAATGTGCTACCCTTTTAAATGAATAAATACTAGACTTAATAGCTTTTAACTTTGAAACATTATAAAAGATAAAAATAAAAATGATTGAAATGAAAATAAAACCAAAGAAATACCCAAACAGAATAATAAATAAAGGCAGCAGTGGTATCGCCAGCCCAGAAGACTTTAAAATATCAGATAAATATAACCGATCAATGTATTCATAATTCTGCTTATAAAATAAATCTTTGAAATCATCAATTTTCCCTAAAAGCAAAGAGGTGTAACCTCCATTAACTCCATTTGGAACTATCATTGCTTGATAATTTGTTCGTGTCAGAACTTTAATCACTGTTTCTCCAAAACTATTTGAAGTTGAATCTGAAATTAATAATAATTTGGTGCTAATAGTTAATGAGATTAATAATAACAAAAATAATACTGATTGCCTTGAGAAAATTTTATTTCTATCAAAATGTTTAAATAATAAAGAGAAAATTATTGGAATTACAAAAACCCTCAAACCCAATAATAATAATGGTATAATTGAAAGAATAATTAATACGGTAATTATTTTTTTATTAATGCGGAAAAAATAAATAAAATAACTGAGTAAAAGTGGAACTATGTTAGTGCTAAGAAAAGTAAATATTCCAGAACCTTGATAAAACCCATTCCTGTATTTTTCCATGAATATTGCCAAGCCATATAGACTACAGTCACCAATATTTTTAAAAACAAAATATATTAAAAATGTATTTGAAATTAGAATAATAACAAATAATCTTCGAACTATGAATTTATTAATAATCAATTCTTGATGAGATGAAGATAAAGATGGAAAAAATAATGATATAATATACAATATTATAGTAATAATAATTACATATATATTAATTGATTGCTCCGGTAAACCAGAGAAAAATTCTCCCAAGTTGAACAATGCTATTATGAATATAGCAAACCGTATTGTATATAACATTAACCTAAATTGAACTTAAAAAAAAATAATATTCTAACTAACTTTCTTTTAAAGAAATTTGTATGGTGTTGAGGCTCAAGTGCAATTAAATGGTATTGTTTTCCCAAAGCAGTTAAACATGACTTAGACAATAAATCACCTCTCCGAAATACCTTAATTTTTTCAAGAATTACATCATTTTTAGAAGCTAATACGTAATTAGCATAAGAATAATATTCGCTTAGCCATGAATCAGTATCTATATTTAATAAAATATTTTCCCAACTTTTAAACACTTCTTCGAACATTGCAATTAAAGTCTCTTTATGAAAATTCATATGATTAACGATGAAATTCTTTTGAATAATAGATAAACCAAAATTTAAATTAAAATTGCAATAACAATAATTAATCTTTTTTCTTGAATAATATATCGTATTTATTGAATTGATTGCATTTTCTTCTAAGTAAGTATCCCCATCGATAATATGAACATAATCATATGGTAATTTCAATACAACTGCTAATTTTAAAAATTGCTGATAATACCAACCCGGCCGGTTAGTTTTTTCAAAGTTAAATTCACTATAATTTAATACTTCTGTATCTAATATATAATTTACACCTTCAATTTTCTGGTCTGGAGTTATTGGAGTGAGCAAGTAAAAATCTAATTTAAAGCTCTTGTAATACTGTATTATTTCAATATTCGGGTTTTTACTTACAACACATAAGCACTTAGTAAATTTTGTATTCATAAATTTTTAAAACCACTCCTAAACATACAGCTTTGACTTTTTACAATTTTGTCTAGTAATTTTGGAGATTAATAGAATAAAACTTTTTAAAATACGCTCTATGTTGACCAGAATTTTTAATTATACTTATTTTCCAAAATATCATGCCGAATAAATTGTATCGTATAAATGAAAAATATTAGCTTCATTAGAAGAATTTGAAACAAAATTATGTTTAAAGAATTCGACAACTACAGTCAATTATTTAGTCCGATTTCTTGAACGAGTTCTAATAGCTATTCTCTTACCCTAACAAGTTTTAAAGGAAAGGTAAAATCTGTATAGTAACTTTTATCTTCCAAGTAACTATTGTTTTGATTAAATTCTTGATTAAGAATAAATCTAAAAGTATTCACAGATGAATGGTAATCAACTTTTTTGTTTTTTATTTTATCTGAGAAATAAATAGCATTCAAATTCCCAAAGGCTTCCTGGGCCCAATCTTGTTTAAAAGAATAAATATTATTCGGCACGATTTCTCTTGTCCCATGATCTCCTTGTATGATTATAATTTTGCTTCTTCCGTTACTAGTATTTAAAATTTTTTCTAAATGATCCGCTACACCTAATACATATTTTAAATCCGCACTACCATCCGCCCCTGGAGGAGTTGGCAATGCTAAAAATATAATCTCCGCATCCTCCACCGCTTCTTCTAGCTGTGTCGTAAACTTTCATCGCTCTTCTTTGATATTTCTTAAAAAGATTTTCTCTAATCCTGGTTCGTAAATGGTGATTTGTCCAGCACTTAGCTTTTCAACTTTAGCCTTATCAATATCTACACAAGTTACTTTGTTACCAGTCTCTGCGAAGCAAGTACCTGTAACTAATCCTACATATCCTGTGCCTACTACTGAAATATTCATATAATTAAAACTTATTTATAAATTCTTGTGTCGTTTTCTTTATCCCATTTATTAAACTAATCTCGGATTTCCATCCCAGATTATTAATTTTACTTGTATCCATCAATTTCCTTGGTGTACCATCAGGCTTTGTTGTATCAAAAACAAGTTGACCATCATATCCAATTTCTGCAACTATCAACTCTGCTAATTCTTTTATTGAAATATCTGCGCCACATCCAATATTCACCAACCCTTGTTCGTTGTAGTTTTGTAATAAGAAATAGCAAGCACCTGCTAAATCATCAACATGTAAAAATTCTCTTCTTGGTGTTCCAGTCCCCCAAATGGTTACAGTTGGCTCATTATTTTTTTTTGCTAAAACAATTCTTCTAATTAATGCTGGGAGCACGTGTGAATTTTCAGGATGATAGTTGTCATTAGTGCCATATAAATTGGTGGGCATTGCAGAAATAAAATTACAGCCATATTGTGCTCTATAACTATCACACATTTCAATTCCTGCAATTTTAGCAATAGCATAGGGCTGATTCGTTGATTCCAAATAACCACTTAATAAATATTCTTCTTTTAAAGGTTGCGGCGCCATTTTTGGATATATGCAAGAAGATCCTAAAAACAACAACTTAGTTACCTTATTTAAATAGGAAGCATGAATCACATTGGCCTCCATCATTATGTTATCATAGATGAATTCAGCACGGTAAGTATTGTTTGCATGTATACCGCCTACCTTTGCCGCTGCAAGAATTACATATTCTGGCTTTTCGTTTTTAAAAAAATCATCTACAGCTTGCTGATTTCTTAAATCTAATTCACCAGAACTCCTTGAAACAATATTTTTATATCCTTCTTTTCGTAGTTTACGCTCTATACCAGAACCTACCATTCCTCTATGTCCAGCAATATATATTTTAGCAGTTTGCTCCATGCTTATAATCCGCTTTCTTTGATATATAATTCCTTTTTAAATAACGAAACATCACTTGCTACCATTTCTCTAACCAATGCTGCTAAATCATATTTAGGTTTCCATCCTAATTTAGTCATTGCTTTTGTAGGATCTCCAATTAACAAGTCAACTTCTGTTGGTCTATAATATTTAGGATCTACTTTAACAACTACTTGGCCTTCTTCCAATTTGTATTCACCGGTATTTTTAATAACATATCCTTCTTCGGCTTCATCCTTTCCCCTAAACCCTAATTCAATGCCTAATTCAGCAAAACTCATTTTGACAAAGTCACGGATAGTGGTTGTAATGCCAGTTGCTAAAACAAAGTCCTCCGGTTTTTCTTGTTGCAAAATCAAATACATTCCTTCAATATAATCCATTGCATGACCCCAATCTCTTTTAGCATCTAAGTTTCCTAAGTACAAACAATTATCCATACCTAAAACTATCTTAGCTGTTGCTCTTGTAATTTTTCTTGTTACAAAAGTTTCACCTCTTTGTGGTGACTCATGATTAAACAAGATACCATTACACGCATACATGCTGTAGGCTTCTCTATAATTAACAGTAATCCAATATGCATATAATTTTGCAACGGCATAAGGAGAACGAGGATAGAAAGGAGTGGTTTCGGATTGAGGCACGGCTTGTACTAAACCATATAACTCAGAGGTAGATGCCTGATATATTCTTGTTTTCTTAGTTAAGCCTAATAAACGAACTGCTTCTAAAATTCTAAGGGTGCCGATACCATCTGCATTTGCAGTATATTCTGGTTCTTCAAAACTTACATGAACATGACTCATAGCAGCCAAGTTGTAAATTTCATCTGGTTGAACTTCTTGGATTATACGAATTAGATTAGTGCTATCGGTTAAGTCCCCATAATGCAAGTGGAGATGTCTATGTGGAGTGTGTGGATCTACATAAATGTGATCAATTCTTTGAGTATTAAATAAAGAGGATCTCCTCTTAATACCATGAACCTCGTAACCTTTATTCAATAAGAATTCTGCTAAATAGGCACCATCTTGACCTGTAATGCCTGTAATAATTGCTTTTTTCACTATTAAACGATTTAATTTTTTTTATTTAGTAACCAACTAGAAGATTGTATTTTATCTCCTAATCCTTCAATTAACTCAATTCCTAATTCTTTACAAACTGGCACTTCAGGTATTGAATTATTATTTTGATCACCCCCATTAGCGAACGCTAACTCAAAATTTTTAAATAATTGTTGATAAATAACCCTTATTGTTTCGCAGACGGTTCTATCTTGATCAATCGATAAAAAAACTTTATCTACGCTTTTGATGTTGGAAACTATATAAACTCGCTCATTTTCATCTTGAAACTCTTTTGAGCCTTTCAATGCTCTTTGAAAATCACTATTTACAATAACTATCAAATAGTCCCCATTTGATTTGGCATTATTAAAATATTCAATGTGCCCTTTGTGGATTGGATTGAAATAACCGCTTACAATTATTGCTTTCTTTTTCATAAAATTGTAATTGAATCTGCGCACCAAACTGCGCACCATCTTCCTTTAATTTTGATGATTTGTATTAATCTGAAATTTTAAATAAAACTATTTAATGTTGTAAATCAACGAATTAGTGATTTAAGATTATCTACAAATACCTTTTGTTGGTCTGGACTACACTAATTATAGGGTATTTTACTATTGATTATCAGTTAGTTAGGTTTTAACTGCGCACCAAATTGCGCACCATGTAAGTTGCTGATAATCAGTTTAAAAACTAATTACGGGGTAGAACCCGAAATGCACGCTTCGTCTGTTCAATTTCACTACTACTTATACCTAATTTTTTTGCAACTGTGCGCCATTTTGCAATTTCACACTGCATATCGTTCAGTATTTTGGCTGCTGTATGTCGTCAAAGAAAGTGGACGGTTTAGTTGTAGAGGGTTTCGTTGTTTAAATGTAGGATTTTTTCTTTTAAAAATAGTTGTTTTCGTCTTTTTAGGGACTGTTGTTTAATGAGTGCTCTTTT
>Ga0194126_10002748_pt1 | contig 28374 bp, 24 predicted proteins | sample TA2KigC150mmetaG_FD_148641 | JGI IMG/M metagenome (GOLD analysis project Ga0194126, IMG submission 148641) | Freshwater microbial communities from Lake Tanganyika, Tanzania - TA2015035 Kigoma Deep Cast 150m | ecosystem: Environmental > Aquatic > Freshwater > Lake | place: Tanzania: Lake... | reverse complement strand
AGGATAAAAGGGAAGTCCCCTCCGATAATTCCCGCTACTGTTTTTTTAGCATCTTTACTGCTTGTTAAACCGAAATATCGGTCATCCACCGCAGGATGAGTCACAAATATCTTGTTTCCGGGATAGCGATAATATTTCATTATTTCCTTTTTGGAGAATTCCGACACGGTAATCACACCATCAGCCCTTCTGAGCGACGGAGGGAGAGCCCTGTTCAGTAAAAAACTATCTATTTTTCTTATCCAAGCGGGATTAACCCGGAAAGAAACATCGTGAATAGTGGTAATCACTTTTATTTTTCGGGTTAAGTGAAATGGCACGGTGTACTGGACATGCAGTAAATCCACCGGGTTCTTCCCAAGAAATTTCGGCAAAGAATAAAAAGTCCAAAAGAGTTTGGCGGCGGGAGTGATTTGGTGTATCTGAAAATTATCGGGAAGGGGAGCGAGGATTTTTTCCGCTTTTCTCGCGTCTTCGTCAGTCAGCAGCAAAAAATTGTGTTTTTTGCTTTTTTGAAGTTTGGCCAACTCCTTAACTAGATAATAAAAAACTGTTTCATCGCCCGTGCTTTTCTTACCGATTTTTCTGATGTCAATGGCAATGCGCATCTTCAAATTAAATTATAAAGGTGATATCCAGACATACATAAAACTTATTCTTTTCCTGTATTCTCTTAGCGTGTTTCTTGCTATCACATTTAATTTTTTTGCCTCTTTCCCCACGCTTATAACATAGAACGGATTTTCTTGGTTAAACAGTTCCCCGAATCCATGATCGCCTAAAGCGATCCCCGCAAGGATTTTTAATTCTTTCAGGCAGTATTTTTCACTTAAGCCAAAAGCTAAACCGTTAGCCAAGAAAACCTATCCCGACCAAATTAAAATGTCAATAAAAAATATCACTTTAACTGGATATGTGATAAAAGTGATAATTTTGTAACTCTTACAGGCAACAAGACGTTAATCGCTTACTTCTTCGCCGCTGTCGCCCAACTATTAGTATTCATGCACCTTTGAATACTTCTCCATTGAGAACCTTCATTCCCGTCACCGATATATCGGTAAGTGATTCTTTGCAAATCATTCATACTTACGGGGCGATTTATTTTTAAGACGTTTCTGGCTTTTACTTGCAAAAAGTCGTAGGTCATAGCCGCGGCAAGATTAGCGTCCCGGGCAAGGGTTGCTTTTACATTACGCAGTCCTGAAGCCCTTGAGGACATCAGCTGGGTTAAGTCTTTACCGTATTTTTTGGAGAATTCATTATAATGATTCGGAGCGGTTTTTTTCATCATTTCTGCCGCTTCTCTTTGGGAATCATCGGTGTGCTGACCCAACCCGGCCGCCCCAGTGGGGCTCATCGCCGTCGGCTTAAAACTAGATTCGGCTTGAATGAGGCATAACACATAGTCAACCGGCATATTAAGCGGTATATTAAGCCCCGTCTTTCCTTCCGCAAGGTCCTTTTGGTATTTCTCATACTCTTCTTTTTGAATGCTGATTATCAATTCCCTGATCTTTCCTCTTTCTTTAAGACTAAGTGGACGGTTAATTCCGATTGAAACAGCACTAGCGGCGCTATCGGGATCAATATTAAGATTGCTGTAATCAACCGGCGGTAAGGGTTCTTGGCTGGCTGAACTAGTATCGTTTTGTCTTTTACTGGAATTATTATCTTCCCGTCCTCCCATTAAAGAAAATCCATCTTCCAGCCCTAGATCACCATTACTGACTGGTTTGTTATCCTTTTCTAGAGAATCAGAAATGCTTTTTTTTAGTTCGGCTACTAATTGGTCTCGTTGTTTGAGAGTAAGCGGTTTGTCCACGGTGGAGATTGCCGAAGGCAAAATACCTGTCCCGTTGCTTTCCCAGGTTCTTTTTTTATAATAATTTCCATTCTTGTCCCAAAAAAAATCCCTAAAAATTCCCTGATCGTTACCTTTGCTTTCCCCTTGGCCGGTTTCCTCGTTTCCTATTTTTGGTCTTAAAAGCAAAGAAAGTAAATCTGAATATAAGTCTTCCTCGCCCGAATAAGCGGACTTTCTCTTTTCCAGTAAGGAGAGTGTTTCGGCTAAATTATTTGCCGCTTCCCTGGCCGCTTGGGGAGAAATGTTAGTAGGCAGGGTAATGTCCACTGGATCATCAATATCTAGGACATATTTATTAGTTTTTTCGTCTAATTTGAGGTTAATTGTAAAGTCAGAAAAATTTTTCGGTACTTTTCCTTCCGGCCAATTTATAGCAATTGGCCCGTTTTCCTTAAAAATAAGCCCATTTTTTGTCACTGAAGAAAGCGTATCGTATAAAGCCGCCTCCCCTTCATAGAAGTTGGGGTTTTGAGGCCAGATATTATTGAATGACGCTATGCCTTTCGCAGATTTTTGCGCTGTCTTGATGATGGGGATTTCAAAGGAAGGGCTTTCAATAGCCAGCTTCATCACTAAATCAGAGAAGTTTTGTAAAGTTTTTTTTTGATTTGCTGTTAAAAAGTTGTCCAGTCTAATAAGATTAGCGGATCCAATTTCTCCGGTTGGGCTTAAGGAGGGTGAAATTGCGTAAACAACTGTTTTTTGTTCCTTAGCTTTTTGGGCTATTTTTGCTAGTTGCGCGGCAGTGTTCTCTAGTGGCTGGCCGCCGAGGCCGTGGATGAAGAAATATTTGTTTTCCGGGATGTCCGCGAGGCCTTTCTCGGCAAGCTCCGGCAGAGAAATTGGATTATTCCTGCCGCCGGGGCTTTCCAGCGCCACTTCATTTTTATAAAGTTCTCTGTCCAATTCAAGCTGGGATGTCTGTCCGCTTTCGTTCGCCTGGTTTTGGCAATCAATCTGCCACCAGCTTTCCCCTGAGTAGCCAAGCAATATGTACACAATATGGACAGCCAACCAGCAAGTCAAACAAATCACAAAACCGATAATACTGTATTTTAAGCCTTCTTTTGCCATCCCCATCACATTTTGGTCCCCAACGGAAACGATATACAAAAATCCGCTGATTACGGTAAAAAGTACCGCCACCACGAAAGCTAGTGACAACAGCCAATAAAAAATCCGTTCCAACAAGGAAAAAAGGTCACAAAAAGTACATTCACTGAGCTTACAAGGTACCAGCCCCCGTTCTTCAGTTGATCCACTTTCCGTCTGAGCTTGGGCTTTGGCAATTATCCCCGTCCAGTTTTGGCAACTAACTCTTTCTCTTAAATCACTGCTTGCTCCAACGCCCAATAACACAAGTCCGGCCGCCACAACTCCCAACAAAAACAATTTTAGGTTCTTTGAAAACATTTGTTTGAATTTTAAATTCGTCTTTTCTTTTCTTTTATCACTAAATCTCCGTTTTTTCTGCCTAACCTCTCCGCCCGCTCCCCGTAGTAAGAATAAGAGAGGGGGACTTTTTTGACAGTATTATCCTTCAGCACTACGTTACATTCCCGTCCCCTCTTTCCCACTATGTTTGCGACCCTTTTTTCAACTTCCTCCAAAATTTCTTTGACTGTTTCGGGATTTTTTATATCGTAAAATATCACAACCCCCCGGCCATTTTTTAATTTTACCGCGGCCCGCCCCGTGCAAAAGATTTTACTTGCCAACCCCCTCATAATTGCTCTCGCTTCCTCAATTTCGTCCAGCGTAATTTCGGTAATCTCTCTTTTTAACACTCCGCTTTGAGTGATATCAATCAGGCGACAGCGAGTAATGATATAGGTAGTCAGAAATTTCTTCCAAAAACTAATCAGGAGGTAAATCAATCCTCCAAAAACAAGAATAACGACAGCAGCTTGCCCCCATTTTTCCCTCCACCAAAAGTCTCTAATCAAAGTAACTGCCACCGCCGGAACGGTTACCGCAAACACCACTTTTAAGAAGCCGGAAAGATAACTGCTCCAGTGGGCTTTAATAATTAATAGTGGTTCTTCGTCTTGGGGAAGAGGAAAGTTGAACATAATTGAACATAAATGGTGGTAATGTGTAATGAGTAATGGGCAATTTATCTCTATTGCCCAACTACACATTTCCCATTACTGACTCCTCTACAAACTGCTGAAGAGCGGAATTAGTGAAAATATCACCATTGATAAAACGGCAATCAGGGAAATAATAATCCAAATTATCTTAATTTTCTTTCGAAAAGACATTGATTTTTATGAAATTACTTTCCTATTAGCTCCTTTTTCGCTTTCTCTATCTCAATAAGCTGTTGCGGGTTGGAGGTGATAATCTGATCTTCGGTGTAGGAGGCAATAATCTTAATCGCCGCGTGTTTTAATCCGGCAAAAAAGATTCCCTCTCCCACGTTGCTTTCCAGAAGCAGGAATTTTTCCTGCTCGGTGAGATAAAAAGTCTCCGCCACCACGTCTGCCGACGCCGGTGATTGTTTAAGGAGCATTTGGATTGAAGAGTTGGTAACAATTGGCTTGCCGTAGCGGGAAGTAATGAAGTCTGTCACGTCTTGAGTGATTGTGGTAAGCCCGGTGTAGTATTTGCGGCAACGCTTGGCTATTTGAAACATAAAGGCGCCCGCGTCTTCATGTTGCATCATTACCCAGGCCTCATCCACCACTAGCAGTCTTTTCTTGAGCTCGGAGCGGATCTGGTTCCAAATATACTGCAGTACCAGATACATTGCTACCGGCCGGAGCACCTCCTCCATATCTCGGGTATTAAACACCACTAATTGCGAATTCAACTTAACGTTGGTAGGCTTATTCAAAAATCCGGCAAAGGTCCCGTGAGTATATTTTTCCAAACGGGTAGCCAGGTCCCCCGCTCCTTCCATGTTGCAAAGAACGTCATACAAATTACCCATAGTGGGGGGATCGGGAGACTTGTCCTTCCAAACGGCATCTTGGGTAATGTCTTTGATGGCATAAGTTTCCTTAATCGCCCGGTCCAAAATTGAATCCTCTTCCGGAGTAATGTTTCCCAGCATTATATGAAGCAGGCCTAAAATATTGGCAATGTTGTTGCGCAAAACCTCCGCCGGTTCCTCGTCTTCATTGATGGCCGGTAAGTCAAAGGGGTTAACGTGGTTAGGAGAGGTCAGGGAAATCTCCACGAAAGTTCCCCCCACCGCGTCACATAGATGCTTATATTCATTTTCCGGGTCAATCACGATCACCTCTGCCCCGAGCATCAGGGAGCGCAGTATTTCCAGTTTGGCAAAATAGCTTTTCCCGCCTCCCGATTTGGCAAAAATCACCATATTGGCGTTTTCCATCTTAAAGCGGTCAAACAGAATTAAGCTGTTGTTATGCCGATTAATCCCATAAAGAATGCCTTCGTTGGAGCTTAAACTGGAAGAGACGAAAGGGAAAGTGGTAGAAAGAGGCGAAGAATTCAGGTTGGTACTGACGTCAATTTCATCGTTGGCCAGGGGCAAAGTAGATGAATATCCCTGTTCCATACGAAAAACTGCCGGCTTTAAGTATATCAGTTTGGCTTCCAGAATAGACTCCAGTGAACTGCTTAGATCGTCCAGTTCTTTTTCGGAACTGCCGTAAATGGTGATGTACAGGCCATACTTAAAAAATCTTTCCAGCCCTTGTTGAAGACGATCCCGCAAGTCTTCAATGTCGTTTATTGAGGTTTCCAGCACCGGGTCTCGGATTTTGCCGGCCTCCGATTCTAAATCCATGCGGGACTGCACTTGAGTGGCCGTCTTGCGAAGCGCCCGCAGAATAATACCCGTATCTATCGGGTAAATAAACATAGAGATATCAAAAGTCTTGTCCAGATTGATAATGGGAGTAAACCAGCCGGTTTGGAGGTAGCGCGGATAAGCCACCGCAAAAAAGGTGCGCGCAAAGCGATCTCCTATCCGAACATAGGAAGAATTAACTTGAAGAGCCGAAGGGGAAACTATATCCTTGATTTGAGCCAGTCCTTTGGTATAAATTTTTTCCGCCTCAAGAATTTTTGCCACTTCTTTCCTGCGCTCCTTAATCATTTTTTCTTTTTTTTCCGACTTGGGAAGAAACTTATCTAAAGCCACTAGGTTAATTTAAAATTTGAAGTTTAAGATTAAAATCCTGAAAGTGCCATTTTGTCCATTGGCGCCAATTCCAGTTTCTCAATCGGGCTGGGATTATAGAAAGAGTAATACAACTCAATGAGTTCTTGGGTATTCAATGCGACCATCCTGACGCCGGCGCCGTTAAGGCCGTATTGGACATGTTCCACTCTCTGCCAAAGCTGATCTTTGTACACCTGGAAGTTGGCTTGTTTCTCCTTTGAGGTCACTTCTTTCCCTCCCGCGAACAGCTCTTTTATTTTTTCTAAAGGTCCTCCTTTGGCACTTTCAATTGGGGAAAAAGGAACCACAATATAAAAGGATTTATTCACAATGTCCACCATGCTTACCAGTCCTTTGATAAATCGGATGTATTCCTCCATCTGAAGGTGAAGCAGTTCGTTAGTTTGTTCTTTTGATTTTTGAACCAGATCTTCAAGATAATGTTTTAAGTTGACTCTCCTTGAGCTTACGATTATCTGGATGGGAAAATCCAAAGAGTTGAGAAAGCTTTGGTAATAGGAAATAATGGCATCCTGTTCGTCGGTTGACTTAAGATCAAAATTTATACTGGAAGCCATCAGGACCGCCCGCAAGCTTCCGTTCTTTAGCACCACCACTCCGTCTCTTATCTCTTCAATATCAAGAAACTGCTGAGTGGGCGCCGCCTTCTGCGGACCTTTAATAAGTTTTGTGTCGGTTAATTTTTCCATCTGCCGATATTTGTTTTATTTTAGGGCTTTTTTATAATTTATGGGACTTACGTGTAAGTCGTTCTGATTTATATTAATTAACTACCAAACACCCAAAAAATCACATGCAATTCCTGTAATAGTAAAAATACCTTAATATTTTAAAGCAAGAAAGTAATTTTGGGAAATGGATAAAGTTAAACTTAGAAAATTACGCGGTTTTTTGCTGGGGCTGGACGAAAAAATCAAGGAAATGAAAACTTTTCTGTCTCTTGAGATGGGCGATTTGTTGCTTTCCGCCATTACAAGCTTTGAAGAAGAAAATGCCGAATTCCTCCAACATTACACTACTGGACAAGAAGAACTTAACAAAAGAAAACAAATAATTCAATGCTTGCTTTTTCCGATTCTCTCCGATGACAAAATCAAGGAAATTTTGGAATATCATATTTTGGAGCCGATAGATGCCGGATTGGATCTGGAAGAATTAATGAAAATGAGAGCGCTTACCACTCCGGAATTGCTTTGGCCAAAAATAAGCCAAGGGTTTCTTAAGGCGCTAACCCAAAACAGCCAGATAATCGGTTCCACGCCATTAGTATCGGTAACGGGAGATTCCATGCTGCCTCAAATCAAAAATTGGATCGCCGTATATAATCGCCGTTTTGGTATTGAAAAACACGAAGGGCTTGAGCCACACCAATTTATTTTAGAAGACTCTAACACTCAAAAACTACTCCCTAAAGACAAGGAGCGGCTGCTGAAAGTCCTTAAGTTTTATGAAGGACTCAAAGTCTATTCTTTAAGCGAAATTGAGACTGAATTGCGTAAAATCAAAACCAACGCTCCCAGCAAGTCGTTGCCCCCAGTCATTGCTCCAAAACCTCAAAAAACAATCTCTACTTCGCCAACTTATCAAAAATCCACCGGAGCCAAAGGAAGAATTGGAGAAAAAATCGAACTATCATTATCCGCCCCTTCCCAAATATCCCACGACGGCTCCCCTGATTTGCCCAAAGACACCGGATTCTTCCAAGACAAGGCAATGGAAGAAAGAATAAAAATTACCGGCCAGCGCTATGATAAAACCACTCCCCAAAATAATCCCTCTTATAAAACCAGTCAAACTACGGACCTTAAAAGGGATATTATTAGTGAAAATATCGGAGACCTGTTGGTGAAATACCCAAACCTTAATGACCTTAAAATTACCAAAGGAAACATTCGTCAAAATAGCATTCCATTAGGCGCCATCCCCAACATAAAAAATTGGATTGATTTTTACCAAAAAGAATGTGGCAAGGGAAATCACTCCCCTCAGGTCAGAAACGCATTCATTGAACGCCTAAAATCAAGCCAAAACACCACTGAGATTGAAACTCAAAAGCTGGAACATATCTTTCGGTCTCTGGACGATAAATCTCCTTTACCCTACGATAAAATTAGCGGTAATGTCCTGTTTAATCAGATAGGGGCGGGAGAAAAACTAAAAATCAATAAAGAAGAAAAAGCAAGTGAAGAGGAAGAGGAAATAGATATTAGCCCGGAAGAAAGCGATAAAAAAAGAAAAGGGCGGACTACAAGCCCTCCATGGGATCATCCGTCCGCTTATTCGTCCGATCTGGAAATTGAACTGGTCGGCGTTGAGGAAGCAGAAAAGCAGAGTTGAGTTTGGAATTTAGAATTCATTCTTAAAACCCAAGATCCAAAAACTTCTATGACAGTCAAAATTTTTAAAAAGAGTTATTGGGAGAAGGTTGGCAAAGAAATATTCTTTTGGCATTGCCTCCCAGTGAAAACTCGGCTCTTAACAGCGGCCGGCTTGTTTCTGTTTGGCTATGTTTCCAGTTTTGTCTACGCCCCTCTCGGCACCACTCTTGCTGTTTGGGCAATCCTGATTTTCTTTGAAGTTTTAGTGCAAAAATATCTTTTCAAAAATAAAGCGGGAAAGGGAAACATCCTAGATATCCAGCTTTCCGCCCTTTTACTGGGAATTATTGCGGCAGTTGCTCCGCTTTTATACTTTGATTCCCTTTATTTTCTCAATATATCGGCTATTGATTTCCTCAGTCGCTATATTTGGTTTTTGTTGCCCTTATCTAACCTGACGCATTCTTCCTCTCTCCGGCTGTCCCATTCTCCGCGCAACGGACGAAAGTAATTTAGATGGTTACAAAACTCAACTTTTTTAATTTTTTTGTATCTAGCTCGCATTGCAGTTAATGCCTCGCAGGCGACCTGCCCGCCGAAGCCTCGGCGCAGGCGGACGTCCCACAAAAAAATAAAATGGGGAGTTTTGTAACCATCAGGTTGTTTTTATGCATCCCCAGTAAATTTCCCGGTTGCTTATTTTAGATATTGCTGATAAACTTCAATAGCTAAGTAAACCTGATAATATGCCTAAAAATCAACAATATAAATTAATCATCGTCGGGGCGGGTCCGGCGGGGATGACGGCCTCAATTTACGCTTCGCGGTACAAAATTCCCCATTTGATAATCGGAAGTGTGATTGGCGGAGCAGCGGTAGAAGCCCATCTGGTAGAGAACTGGCCGGGAGAAAAGCAAATAAAAGGCGCGGATCTTATGCAAAAGTTTTGGGAGCACGCTAAAAGTTACAACCCCGCTTACTGGCCGGAAGAAGCGATAAAAATGGACAAGGCGGACGACGGTTTTACTATTCTTACTGACGCGGGTAACACTGCCGCCGCTCCCGCTTTGATATTTGCAGGCGGAACGCAATACAAGCGGCTTTCCATTCCGGGAGAAAAAGAATTGCTCGGGCGGGGAGTAAGTTACTGCGCTACCTGCGACGGGGGCTTTTTTAAAGGAAAAATCGTAGCGGTGATCGGCGGAGCTAATTCAGCAGTAATGGCCGCGGCTGAACTGGCTCAGCACGCCAGTCAAATATATCTAATTCACCGCAGCGAATTAAAAGCTGAGCCAATCTGGATTGACCGCTTAAAGGCGAATAAAAAAATTGTTTTTATTCCCGAAACTAACATAATAAAAATCATCGGGAAGAAGAGGGTAGAAAAGGTTGAATTAGATAAACCCTACCAGGGAAAAACTGAAATTCCCTTGGATGGCGTTTTTGTTGAAATTGGAGTTGCTCCGCTGGTAGAGTTGGTAAAGAACATCAATGTGGTTTTAGATGCTAACGGATCCATTAAAATCAGCGAAAAGAGTGAAACCAACATACCGGGAATCTTTGCCGCCGGGGACGCCACTTCTGGTTCCGGCGGATTCCGTCAAATCATTACCGCCGCTTCGGAAGGAGCCATCGCGGCGCGGGGGGTGTTTGAACATCTAAAAGAGAGGGGTCTGATTTAGTCTAAAATTTATTTTTTTTAATTCAATGATTCCGCAAGGTAATTTAAGTAAACAGTCTCTATCTCTTCACCGCAAACTCCGCGGTAAAATAGAAACAAAAGTAAAAGCCAGATTGGCTAACGCGCGCGATTTGGCCCTGACTTATACCCCCGGCGTTGCCGCCGTCAGTAAGTCTATTGCAAAAAATTGCGAGCGCGCTTACAAATATACTATAAAAAATAATACGGTGGCGGTAATAACAGACGGCTCCGCGGTTTTGGGATTGGGCAACGCCGGGCCTGAGGCAGCCATTCCAGTAATGGAAGGAAAGTGCGCGATTTTTAAAAATTTTGCCCAAGTCAACGCATTTCCAATCTGTTTAAAAACTCAAAATACTTCAGAAATAATCAAGATAATTAAAAATATTTCTCCAATTTTTGGCGGAATAAATTTAGAAGATATTTCCGCTCCAAGATGTTTTGAGATTGAAAAAAGACTATCTCAAAAATTAAATATTCCGGTTTTTCACGATGACCAGCACGGCACCGCCATTGTTGTCCTAGCCGGAGTAATAAATGCCTTAAAGGTAGTAAAAAAGAGAATAAAGAGAATAAAAGCTGTAATTAACGGGGCCGGCGCTGCCGGTTACGCTATAGCAAAATTGATGCACCAGATGGGAGCAAATAATATTGTTATGTTGGACAGCAAAGGAATTATCAGCCGCAAGCGCGACTATCTTTACCCGCACAAAAAAAAACTGCTAAAAATACTGGCCAAGAACCCTGCTCAAGGCAAAATTAAAGAAGCTCTCAAGGGTGCCGATATTTTTATCGGCGTGTCCAAAGGCAATTTACTAAAACAAGGCGACATTAAAATTATGAATGGAAAGCCAATAGTTTTTGCTTTGGCAAACCCGGAACCGGAAATAATGCCTGATCTCGCTAAGCGGGGCGGGGCAGTCATAGTCGCTACCGGCCGCTCGGATTTTCCTAATCAAATTAACAACGCTTTGGTTTTTCCGGGTTTTTTTCGCGGTCTGCTGGACGCAAGAGCCGCTAGAGTAACCGACCAGATGAAATTATCAGCCGCTCGCGCTTTGGCTGACTTAATTAAAAAGCCATCGCTAAACAATATTATTCCGTCTATTTTTGACAGGAGAGTAGTGCCATCAGTGGCCGGAGCCGTAAAAGCGCAGCGGTAAAGCACAAATTTTCAAAAAAAAGCATATCCCGTGCAGTAGCACAGAATAAAAAATAAAAGCGTTTGCCCTTTGCTCTTTATGTCTTAAATTTAATACGTGCTTCAAAATAAAAAGGTTATTTATATTTTAGGCGTTTTACTCACTATCACTTTTATTATCAGGATAACCGGTTTGACTTTCTCTCCTCCCGGTTTTTTTTGCGATGAAACTTCCATCGGCTACAATGCCTATAGCATAATAGAGACTGGCAAGGACGAGAAGGGGGTTTTCTTCCCTGTCTTTTTTAAAGCTTTTGGGGATTTTAAGAATCCGGTTTATATCTACTTGGCGGCCATTCCGATAAAAATCCTGGGGTTGGAAGTATTTTCGGTGCGATTGACTTCGGCTTTGCTTGGTATCGGCTCAATACTGCTTTTTGTTTGGCTCTTGAGGATTATCGGCAAGTCTTGGTTATTCGCCCTCTCCGGTGGATTAGTTATGTCCCTTATGCCTTGGCATTTTCAATTCAGCCGGATTGCTTTTGAAGCCATCTCAATGGTGTTTTTTATCGTTTTAGATATGGTTTTTTTCGCGCTCTTTCATAAAACCAAAAAGCCGATATTTTACTTGCTTTTCGGATTATCTATGGTGATAACTTTTTTCACCTATTCTACCGGTCGGTTAATCGTTCCTCTTTCGGCTGTATTATTGGCCATAATTTGGAGAAGGGAAATTTTCAAACAAAGAATAAACTTTTTAATTTCAGCTCTCGCGGTCGCGCTTTTGGGGCTGATTCTCGTTTACGACCACATGATTGATCCTGCCGGAATTTTCACCCGACCGCACGATGTTCTTATTGTTGACGATAATCCGCCGATATTTATTGCCGCGGAGCGTTTTTTTGAAAATTACCTCGCTCATTTAAGTCCGGAATTTCTCTTTCAGCATGGAGATTTGAATTATCGCCACTCGGCCGGGGTGAGCAGTATGCTCTTAACTTCATACTTTCTCCCCCTCTTGGTAGGCCTGGTTTATTTCATAAATCGTTTTAAAAAGTCAAAACTGGCCGCTTTTTTGGTAGTCCAATTCTTTCTTTTCCCCTTGGCAAGCAGTATCACGGTTATAAACGAAGGGGCGCAGGCGACAAGAACTATCCATATAGTGCCTTTTTTGGCCATCATAATCACCTACGGCTTTTGGCAACTTTTTAAATCTCTGAGAGAAAAACACAGGCATCTTATTGCCGCAATACTAATTTTTGCCCTGTTTGAATCGGTAATGTTTTACAAATATTACTTCGTTGTTTATCCGGCATCCGCCGGAACAATATATAGTTTTAACGGCGGCATGCCTGAAGCAATGGAGTTTGCTTTTTCCCAAAATGCACCTTATTACTATATTTCCACCAGCATCTGCCAATACCGAATTGAAATACCTTTTTTCATGAAATACCCGCCCGAAAAATTTCAAAAAAGCTTGATTATCCCTAACGCTAAGTGCATTTACCCAAAAAAAATTACCAGTCCCGTTCCGGGAAGTGTCGCGGTTTACAAGGTGGGCGATTTAATCACCCATTTCCCCCGTGAAAAATTGCTTAAAACCATCACTGCCGTCAAAGAAACCGTCAGGCAAGAAGCTGGTACCCAGCGCGAGCTTTACGAGAACAAAGAAATTGAGTTATATTATATCTATAGATATTAATTTTATAAAACATAAAGCTTAAAACTTGAAACTTAAAATGCAAATTCTGTTTTTAGCCGGAAGGTTTGAATTAAATGTTTCATGTTTCAAGTTACATATTTTATGATTTTGCGGAAGTAGTTCAGTGGTAGAACGCCACCTTGCCAAGGTGGAGGCCGCGGGTTCAAGTCCCGTCTTCCGCTCAAAATTTTACGGAGTAAAATTTTGAGCAAGGCCTGCCGAAGCTTTAGCGAAGGCGGCCCGCTCTCTCCAAAAATAAAACAAAAATGCCTTTAACCTCACAAAATAACGAATCTCCCATTATTTCCGAACTTCGCCAAGACATCGTTACTGGAGATTGGGTGGTAATTGCTAAAGCTCGCGCCCAAAAACCGGAAGCTTTTAAAAGCGAAGCTAGTGAGAGTGTTCCTGTTAATCCCGAGGAATGTGTTTTTTGCCATCCGGAAGAAACCGGCCAAAAAAAAGATACTTTGATTTATTATCGGGAGGACGGGGAATGGAGCTTGCGAGTTTTCCCTAATAAGTTTCCCGCTTTCTCCCGTGAATCAAATATTGTGCGTCACTATGAAGAAGGCCCCTATTTTGTAATGGAAGGAGTGGGCTACCACGAAATCATTGTCACTCGCGACCACAACAAAACTTTTGGCCAATTACCCGTTGAGGCAGTTACGGAGCTGGTAGACTCTTTCCGCTCCCGCTATTTGGACCTTATGAACAAAAAAAGCGTCAACTATATTATGCTAATCCACAACCACGGCAAGAGGGCAGGAGCTTCTCAGCCCCATCCTCACTGCCAGCTTTTTGCTATTCCGGTAGTTTCTCCGGGCGTACAGTTGGAGCTCAAAGGAGCTGAGGATTATTACCATTCCCATAAACAATGTGTTTTTTGCGATATTCTAGACTGGGAAGGGAAGGAAAACAAGCGAATCGTGTTTGAGAACAACTCTTTTATGGTAATCGCCCCTTACGCCTCGCGCGCCGCCTTTGAGCTTTGGATATTACCTAAAAGACACGAACCCTATTTTGAAAGAATCGCCGGTAAACAGGAATATCACTTAGGCGAAGCTCTAAAACACGCTATGCAAAAACTTTATATCGGGCTTAAAGATCCAGCCATTAATTTCTACCTGCACACTTCCCCTTGTGACGGCAAAGAATATAATCACTACCACTGGCATCTGGAAATTCTTCCCCGCACTTCCGTTTGGGCAGGTTTTGAAATGGCTACCGGTATTGAGGTCAGCACGGTTATACCCGAAGATGCCGCCCAATTTTTAAAAAAAATAAATTCAACATAAGCTTATTCATCTAAATGCTTGAGTTTCTTTCTTCCGCAATTGTCGGCCTAATCGAATCTACCCACTATTGGGGCATTTTTATTTTGATGGCTTTGGAGTCGGCGCTTATCCCAATCCCCTCCGAGGTGACTATGCCTTTTTCGGGGTACTTGGCTCAGCAAGGCAAACTTTCTTTTTGGGCGGTGGTTGCGGCTGGAGCGCTGGCTAACCTGGTCGGCTCCTGGGGAGCTTACGCGCTCGGTTATTACTTGGAAGAAAGCGTGATCTTAAAACTGGTGAGAAGCTACGGTAAATTTGTGCTACTCAGCGAGAAAGAATACTTGCAGTCTTTGCGCTGGTTTAGAAAATACGGCCAAAGTGTCGCATTTTTCAGCCGACTATTGCCGGCTGTTCGCACCTTTATTTCACTGCCTGCGGGACTGGCGGGGATGAACCTTTGGAAATTCTCTTTTTATACCTTTGTTGGTTCGTTTTTGTGGTCGTCTTTGCTTACCTGGATCGGTTTTTCTTTTGGCGCTAATTGGAAGGATATTGAGCCCTATTTCCAAAAATTCCATTTCCTAATCGTCGCCGCTTTTGTAATTTTCGTCCTCTGGTACCTCAACCATAAACTGCATTTTATAAGGAAAATTAGAAGCCATTTTAACAAATAAAACCTGTAAACTTTGTCACTTATAATTAAAAGAGGTGGTGCGCGCTAAATTACGCACCACCTCGGGTTTTGGGAAGTCAGCGGAGCAATGCTCTTCCCAAAATCTAACAATCTCTTCTCGCATCAGAAGAGGAAGGGCCAAGGCAGAAATCCTCCGCCGCGAGAGTCCGCTAATCCGGAATTGGGAATCTCTATTCCTTCAGACTCAGCAAGGCCGATGATTTGGATATTCCCGATTTTCTCGCAGATATGGGGCACCGGGCACCCAAAACAATCAGGCACCCCTCCCACTCCAACTTTTGCCACGGGACAGTTTTTGGGCATAGCTCGCCTCCTTTCTATGGCAGCTGTTTTCTCGCAGCAGGTTCGTAAACTAAGAGAGCCAAATTTGCCGATTTCCCGCGTATCCTTTTAATGGACTGGATTTTACCTCCTTTAAAAACAAAAATCCCGATCCTCATGGATCGGTTCTGGGTTTTTTCTTTTTTTCTTTTTCGCCTTAGCGTTTAAAAAAACCAAAACCAATCCGAGGATCTCGGGTAAAAAAGAAATAAAAGAAAAACTGGTTGGTTTTGATTGCTATAGCCATTTTTGGTAAAAATTCCCTGCTTTAATATAATATAAAAAGATAAAAATACTGTCAAAATTTGCGAAATTTATTAATATTGATCCTGCCATAAAAATTAGTCTTTTTTCTTCTTTTTCTTTTTCTCTTTGGGTGGCTTTTCGTCTTCGGGGTGAGGAAATTTAGAGGGGGACTCGTATTTGCTTAAGAAATTTTTCTGAAACATTAATTTGCTGTCTTTGTCATAAACTCGCTGGATCCACTCCGCCTTCATAGACCCATCCGGCTTTTTGTCCCAAGTGCGCGGCCCCTCCAACTCCACCCTGCGCCCGTCCTTCTGGCCAAAAAAATCAAAGAATAGCAAATTTCCCTCAATCCGGGTTTGAATAAGGATTGGCCCCGGCGTATCGTTTACAAATTTCAAATCTGGCCTGGGAATATAAACAGTAGCGTCGGTGCCTTGCGGAGAATAATATTGCACCGGATAAGCGTGGTTTTGTCTTTCCACCACCCGCAAACCGGAATTAACTGCCGCCCGGAAACAAGTGGAAGAAACTTGGCACATCCCTCCGCCGTATTCCGGAATAGTTTTGTCCTTTTTTATGACCAGTTCGGGAAGATAGCCGGTGCTTTTATCTACGGGCCCAAGCGTTTTCAGAAAAGAGAAAGTTTCTCCTTCTCCAATTACCGCCCCATTGAATTTTCCGGCGCCCACGCGGATATTATGCCTCCTATTTGTGGGGGAGCCCGTAAAATTTGATTCTCCCGTGCCCATTAAGTTATTCACTCCCAGCTCTTGGGCTTTTTTTAAAGAAACTGCCGCGGGAATCTCTACTACCGGCAGTTCAATGAAATACTGACTGTTTTTAAAAGAAGCTATTACAATGTCTAACGCTTTCTCAATGTCCACCGTAATTTCCCCGCGAGAAGGTTGGACCTCAACAAGAGCGCCGTTTTCAATTGCCAAAACCCCGTTTATTTTTTCCTGATATATTTTTCCCTTTATTTTTTCGTCTAAGAACCGGGTTATTTTTTCTCTGTCAACATCCCAACTGAGCTGATATTTCTGCTTGGGATCGGTAAAATTATTTCCCGATAAAGTGGTGTTAATAGTTGTTTCCATGTCCGTTTCCCCGCCAACCACACTATTTCCCAAAAGAGGTTCTTTGGTTATTTTTATCCAGGAAAGCAGCTCATCTTTTTTTAAGCTAAGCGTCACCTCTCGCGCCTTAAAAACAAAAGGATAAGTAATAATGTTTTCAATTTTGTTTTTTAGATTTTCCGCTTCTTGAGTGGTTACCGCCGGGGCGATCTTTATAATCTTGATTTCAACATTCCCGACCTTCCAATCTTTGATATTTTTAACGAGCTGAGCAACTACAAACGATTCATCAACGCCTGATCCTTCTTTTGACGGGATTACTTTAACGCCGGTTCTTAAAAAAATAACCGAGGCATCCTCGGCCGGAAATAATCCTTGGCCTAATTTCTTTCCAATAGTGTCACTAAACCTTTCCTGATCAAAGGAGTAAAAAACCGGCACCCGATACCCAAAGACTAAATTCTGCCAAAAACGCCAAAAAAACTTAGGCGTGTAGCTTCCTAAAGCCAGCGATTTGATTAAATTTTCACCAGTCTTGTTTTTTTCAATTTTAGCGCCAATATCAACAAGAGAGGATTCAGCTTTTTTTCCCCTAAAGAAAAGGGTAAACTTCTCCTCCTCATATTCGCGGGCAAGAGTGTTTATCTTTTCCTGAACCCCTTCTAGGGGCACTTTTGATAACGCGTTATCGCCCAAATATACCCGGGGCAACATTTTTTTATTCCCCCAGAAAAACGGGACCAGCCAAAAAAGAGTAAAAAGCGCTATTATAAAAACAAAGACAGCCCTTTTTACTTGCTTGCTCTTAATCCTTAAATATTTCCGGTACATTAAAACTCTCTTATTAATAATTATTAATAGCTTATAAACATCAAACAATGCCGTCAAAATATAGCGCTTGGAAAAAGTGATCCTACTTTTTGACTGGGGCTTATTTATAAGCTATAGATTTATTGTTACATATTGAGGTATTGCCGCATTGTTCAGTTAGGTGGTTGCAAAACTCAACTTTTTTAATGTTTTATGTTTTAAAACTATGGCTGTTCCAAAGCAAAAACACTCAAAAGGAAGAACTAGGCGAGGAAGAGCACACAAAAAAATCTTTCCCCGGGCTCTTGTGAAATGTTCCCATTGCGGGAAGCCAACCGTCGCGCACCAGGTTTGCCCTAATTGTGGTTACTATAAAGACCGAGAAGTCATTAATGTTCTAAAAAAAATTGAGAAATACGGAAAGCGTAAAAAATAGCCGGCTTATTGAATTTTTTAAACAGACTCGCAATACTTGGTTATTTTGTTGTTCTTGATAAACTTGATAAATTTTTGAACTTTACGAATTAAAGTTATGTCTCGTCGAAAAGCCCGTTTCATTGCCTTTCAGTCTTTATTCGAGCTTGACTTTCAGGAGTTTAAAAAAAACAAACTGAAAGCTTCTTCAATATTGGAGGCAAATATCAGAGAATTTAAAGGAGAAGCTCAAAAAGACTTTGTTAAGGAACTTTTCAGCGGAGTAATAAAAAATAAAGCAACTATTAACCAACTAATAGAAAAATCTGCTCCAGAATGGCCGTTAGCTCAAATAAATATTATTGATCGCAATGTGTTGCGGCTGGGCATTTATGAACTGGTTTTCGGCAACCATAAAGCTGTTCCTCCAAAAGTCGCTATCAATGAAGCAATTGAGATTGCCAAAGCGTTTGGCAGCAGCGCCTCGGGCCGTTTTATCAATGGAGTTCTAGGAACTATTTACCGAGAACTGGAGCAAACTAAATAAAATGCGTTTTGATCTCTTTGTTGTCCAAAACCTTCCCTCTCTTTTTAAAAATGCTAATTTCTCAAGCCCGGAGACTGGCTTGTTTACGAAACTGCCCCGTTCCTTTTGGCAAATAATGATTAAAAACGGCTATCTAAAATATGCCGATAAAATGGTAAAGTGTAGCTTGAATAAGCACTCCTACAAAATCTCTGCCGTAAATGCCGATTGGAAAAAAATTAAAAAATATTGGCGAGCGCTTTTCCAAGAAAAACTCATTCCTTACCCGCAAAAATTTGAGTTAATTTTAGAAAAGGAGGGAATTTTAGCCGTAAACAAACCAGCCGGACTCATCACCCTTCCTGCCTTTCCCTTAAGCCCTAAAGTCCCAAGAAAAGTGTCGTTAATGGAAATTTTACTGGCCTATAACAGTAATATTAAAAACGTTCACCGTTTAGACAAAGAGACTAGCGGAGTAATCCTTTTTACTAAAAACATAGAAACTGCCGCGATCTTAAAAAATCTTTTTCAAAAAAGAAGGATAGGAAAAACTTATTACGCTTTAGTGGAGGGTAAATTCCCCGGCGGTAATTTTTCCATCAGTGGATTTATTGGGAAAAAAACCAGTAATCCACTGCTGCGCGCCACAAATAATTTAAAAATTTGTCTAAATAAAAAGTCTCAAGGAACTTTGGCTATTAATATACAAAAAACATCAATCATAAACCCTAAAAAGTCTTTAACTAAAGGCAAAGTGGTGGCAATGGGAGACTGGAACCGTCTAGCTAAAATAAAAATCCGGGAGCGTGTTATTGTTAGACAATGGTATGAAATCTATAAAAAATACTATCCCAAACCAAATAAAAAAATTTATTCCCTATTAGAATTAAAACCAAAAACCGGCCGTACCCATCAACTGCGAGTCCATCTGTCCGCGCTCGGATACCCTGTCGTTGGAGATAAGCTTTATGGCGACCATAAAGCCCACAAACTACCATGCCATTTTCTTCACGCCGAAAAAATCAGTTGGCTAAATAGCAAGAACCGCCTTATCTCTGCCATTTCCCAAAAAATAATTTTGATTTAAAATTATTTTATGTTAAGCTCTCTTTAAATTATTAATTCTTCTTGATGAAACGTTCTTTTTTTAAGAGATTAATGGGAACAGAAGAAGAGGGAAGGCCACAGGACGGTTATGATTATTACGGAGAAGAAGGAAGATATCCTCCTCCGGAAGAAAATTATCCTCCTTCTCAACAACCTCAACAACCGCCGCAACAACCCCCCCATGAAATGGATGGCAATATCACTCCCACTTACGCTCCCGAACAGGCCAGCCGAATTATCCCAAACCAGCCACCCTCCGAACAAAATCCCCAACAAGAGGAGGGGGCTTGGGTTGCCGATCAAGAAGGACAATTAACGATTGATGTTTACCAAACTGAGTCTGATATTGTGATAAAATCAACCATCGCCGGTGTGAAGCCAGAAGATCTTGATATCCAAATAAACAACGACATGGTAACTATCCGGGGGGAGAGAAGGAAGGAAGATGAGGTTAGGGATGAAGACTATTATTATCAAGAATGTTATTGGGGCGCTTTCTCCCGCTCTATTATTCTGCCTGTTGACGTAGAAGCAAACAAATCTGAAGCAATAATGAAAAACGGAATCCTTACTATAAAACTACCTAAAGCCGAAACTGCTAAATCCAGAAAAATACAAGTGCGCGGGTATTAGTCAATAAAATCCTAAGTTTCAGCAAAGCCGTCAAAATCAATGTATATCCAAAAAAGTGTTCCTCTCGCGCCTTATACTTCCTTCAAGATTGGAGGTCCGGCAGATTTTTTTTGTGAAATCCACTCAAAAAAAGATTTAGCCGACTGCTTCAAACAGATAAAGCTCCGAAAAATCCCCTTTTTTTGCTTGGGCAATGGAAGTAATTTACTGGTGAGCGATCAGGGCTTCCGGGGAATGGCGCTAAAATTCCATAATAACAAGATTGTCTGGCGAAAAAACCTTTCTTTTGCCGGATCCGGCGTGATGCTTCCTAAACTTATTAATGAAGCAAGAACTTTGAGTTGGGGTGGGCTGGAATGGGCCTGTGGGATACCCGCCACCCTAGGAGGGGCTGTTAGAAACAATGTGGGTGCTTTTGGCTCCGAAATGGCTAAATCAGTTATTTCCATTGAGGTTTTTGATGCAAAAAAGCTAAAATTTTTTACTCTCTTAAATAAAGATTGTGGTTTTTCCTATCATAAGAGCGTCTTCCATAAAAATCCCCACTGGATCATCTGGCAAATAGCTTTAAACTGGAAAGAAAAACCCCCCCAATCAATCAATAATGAAATTGAATTTTATCTTAAACAAAGAACGAGCAAACAACCTCTTCAATACCCTTCGGCAGGCAGTTTTTTCCGCAATCCCAGCTTAAAAAATCTAAAAAAAACCAAAAGGGCGGTAGTAATTGAAAATTTCATCAAAAAGGAGCTAAAAAAAGCCGGGAAGGATTCTGACAAAAAAGAGTTGGAGAAAAAAATAAGGGATAACATCAAAAAGTCTAATTCTTTGCCGGCCGGTCATTTTATTGAAAGCGCCGGGCTTAAAGGCAAGAAAATCGGCGGAGCGGAAGTCTCAAAAAAACATGCTAATTTTATTATAAATACCGACAACGCTAAAGCGGAAGAGGTGGTAATGTTAGCCAGTATTATAAAACAAAAAGTAAGGCAAAGATTTGGGGTGCTTCTAAGGGAAGAAGTTGAGTATGTTGGATTCTAATCTAATAAACTAAACATATGGACCTCTGGTGCAACCCTGTTTTTCGTGATAACTTCATTATTATTCTCACTTTATTGGTGGTATGGACCGTTCCTTGGAAAGCTTTGGCGCTTTGGAAATCCGCCCGTAACGGACAAAAAATATGGTTTTTAATCTTTATGATTATAAACACGGTCGGGCTCCTGGAAATTTTTTACCTGCTGGTCCTGCCCCGTTTTAAAAAATAAGAAGCAATCTCTAGGTTCTTTGGAATTGCGCGTTTTTATCTTTTGATTTTTAATTTGTTTCCGTGTTTCTTGATCTTTTTTTTGCTTTTGTAAGCGCTTTCATAGTTGGCAGTATTTTTAAAGAGGAGTTTTCATTGTTTTGGGTGTCGGCAGCGATGCTGGCATCAATTTTCCCCGATATTGACGGGGTTTGGGAATATTACGAGAGGGGAAGGATTTGGGGGAAAGATTGGAAACGCCACCGGATTTCTTTTTTTCACTATCCCATTTTCTACGCTCCCTTTTTTTTGATCACTTTTTTCTTCATCCCTCTCTCCTGTTGGGTTTTGATTTTGGTAAATTTATCTTTTCATTTTTTGCACGACATTAGAAGCGGTGAGGTGGGGATAAGACTGTTTTACCCATTTTCTCGCTTATTCTTTGCCCTTCACCGGAAAAACAACAGTTGGATTGTCGTAAAAAGAACCGAAAAAGAAATTGTTCACTGGCTGAAAGAGTCCGGCAATAACCATTGGATAAGAGATTACTTTAAAAATTTTTGGGCTTGGCGTTTATTGGGATTTTTAATTATATTAGGAGGTTACCTAATAATTACCCGTGGCTACTACCCCATTACTTCGGCCGATCTTTGGGAAATATACTATAAATTCCAAAAACCTCCAACCATTAAGACGGATGAGGCGCAACTAATAACAACAACTAACAATATTAATTCTGATTCTGACGGCAATTATTTTAATGAGCTTACTGCAATAAAAAACAACGAGACCGGCAATACAAATTCCCAAGAAGAACCAAAAAAAGAGCAGGCAAATACCGCGCTCCCTGATTTTGTAAACAACCACACTACTTTTATCTCTCAAGCGCCTCTTGCTAATTGGGATAACCTTCACGAAGAGGCCTGTGAAGAAGCCGCTCTTTTAATAAGCCATTACTACCTATCTAATAAAAAAAATATCTCCCCCAAAGAAGCAGAAAAAGATATCCAAGATCTAAGCGCCTATACAAAAAATATTTATCCCAAAAAAGATGATATGAATCTAGAAGAGTTAAAAATGGTCGCTCAAGACAAATTTGGTTACGCTAACTGGGAGATTATTGATAATCCTACCACTTCCTACATCCAAAAAGAGCTTCTTAAAGGAAATGATATAATTATGCCCCTTGCTGGAAGGGAAATTAACAACCCTAACTTTAAGCGCCCTGGACCACTCTATCATATGCTAGTGGTAAGTGGATATAATCAAAAAAAAGAGGTTTTTATTACTCAAGACCCCGGCACCCGAAAGGGAAAAAATTATGAATATAAATTTAATGTTTTAATAAAAGCTCTTCATGATTTTCCTGGAAAAAAAGAGGAGATAAAAAAAGGACTTCCTAAAATATTAGTGATTAAAAAATAATTCTATTCTTATTTTTATTATATAAGATTATTTATTATTGTGTTTGTGGATTAAGTGGAAAAGAAGGTTTTATTTGTAAGGGTGTGGGGATTTTGTTTTTATTAAAAAGGAAAAGATTGTTGAAAATATTAGGAATAAGGGGGAATTTTTATAGAGATAAAAACTGAATAAAAAATTTTTTGTAGGTATTTTCTAAAAAAAAGATAAGAGATTTTAAATATTTTTTTAATGGGTTTTTTGAAAATTAAAAAGGTTTTATTTGAATTTTCCCCTCCTTTTCCATAAATTTTCCTTTAACCTCAAAACCGGCCGCTAAACGATGGCCACCTCCACTAAAAAGGTGGGATAATATGTTGACGTTCATCTCTTTTTTTTCACTGCTGCGCAAACTGCCTTTAATTTTTCCGTCCTCTTCTTCCTTTAGGAAAAGGGAAAATTTAGCTTCTCTACACATATTAAGTAAATTAACCAATCCACTAATCTCTTCCGGGGGAATGTTTTTTTCTTCAAATTCTTTTTTGGTAAACCAAGAAGAAATAAATTTAAGTTTATGGTTGAAATAAGAATTGTTTATTTTCTCACCCCAAAAATTTAACACCCTTACCTGTTTTCCTTTAGAAGAAGATTGAATAATATTTTTAAAAACAACCCCCTTTTTTAATAATTCTTTTGATTTTTTTAACAGGGAGGGGGTGGTGTTGGAGTGGGAAAACCCTCCACTGTCGGCGTATATGCCCAGGAGAAGATTAAATGCCATTTGGGAGGATATTTTTTCACCCTTTTCTTTAATTAAATCGTAAATAATTTCACAGGAAGCTGTGGCCTCTGAGCGGACAATTAAGCTGAAATTTTTAGGGTAAACAAGCGTTTCTTTCAATATATGGTGATCAATAATAAAAATTTTCGGCGCTTTAGAAAGATCTTTTGGGAAAGAAATGCCGGTGCGGGCGGGATAAATAGTGTCCACGATGGTTATCGCGCCAAAATTAGCCAATTCAATTTTATGGGGAGGAAGGACTTTTTCCAGGTGCTTAAAATTTTGATCAACCTTTCCTGACAGACAGACGGAAGGACGGCCGCCCCACCTTTCGGCCAATTCGTAAAGAGCCATAATTGCTCCAAGAGCGTCTTCGTCTGGGTCTTGATGGGTGAGGAGAAGGACTTGGGGAGTAGTTTTGATTTGTTGTTCTAATAAGGAAAGGGTAAAATTATTCATATCGTAGAATAAAGAGGAAAGTCTAATTTATTTTAAAAAAACAAAAAGCGCAAGTAAGAAATGAAGAAATATTTACCTTTCTTAGAAGCGTTTGCCACTATTGTGGGAACAGTAATTGGATTGGGAATTTTTGCTATTCCTTTCGCGGCCAAAGGCGCCGGAGTCGCGCCGACCGTCGCGCTTATTGTTTTTGTTGCCGCAATGTCAGCCCTAGTTAGTTTTTTGTTCGCGGAAATTGTGATTTTTGATAAAAGAGAAGAATGTATAGTGTCGTATGCCCGGAGATATTTGGGATCATGGATGGGCTGGGCGGAGGCTGTTTCGGTAATATTTGGCTACACGGGGACTATTTTAGCTTATGTTTTAGCTGTCGCTATTTTTTCCAAAGAATTAATCCCTTTTAATGGGACTTATTTTTGGCCAATAATTCTTTTTTACTCGGGAGTTAGCGGTTTAATTTTGTTGTTTAGAAAGCCAAAAAACCTAGGCAACCTTGAAATCGCATTAGCCGGATTAATGTGCGCGGCATTTCTTTTTATTTCTTGGAAGAGCGTTCCCTATTGGAAGCCGTTAGAAAACGATTGGAGCAAGCTGGCTGTCCCCTATGGGGTGGTGTGGTTTTCTATGACGGGAGGATCGGCTATCCCGCTGGCAGTGAGAATTCTTGCGAGAAAAGGGAGAGAAGTTTTTAGTGTAATTTCTCTTGCTTATCTTTTTATCGCTTTTATAACTATAGCATTTTTTGTCGCTGCCTTAAAAATAGGGGGAGATGGAATTGGCCCGGACCCCTTTGTTGCTATGGGAGAAAAGATGGGTAGATGGGTTCTTTACGCCGGCACCTTAATTGGAATCTTGGCAGTGGTTACCTCTCATTGGACGCTGGCCGCCTATTTTAAAAATATCTTAAATGAAGATTTAGGCATTAACCCAATATTTAGCTGGTTTCTGGTAGTATTTCTGCCTATAATTCTTATAACGCTGGGCATCTCAAATTTTGTAAGCGTTGTCGGGTTAGTCGGGTTAGTGGCGGGAACTTTTGACGCGTTGTTGTTAATGGCTATTTACAAAAGGGTTTTTCGCCGCAAAAATGCTTTACCGCGGATATTACCGTTTAGAGTGCCGGGCGTCGTTATATGGACAGCTTTTCTGCTGTTGGTCGGAGCGGCGCTATCATCAATACTAATGTTATAATATTTTTCATTCTGATGGTTACAAAACTCCCCATTTTAATTTTTTTGTGGGACGCCCGCCTGCGCCGAGGCTTCGGCGGGCAGGTCGCCTGCGAGGCATTAACTGCAATGCGAGCTAGATACAAAAAAATTAAGAAAGTTGAGTTTTGTAACCATCTAATTTCACATTTTGTCATTTATCGCCATGGCAGATCTATTTAATAGCTTTATCCGAGGCGTTAAGAATAAACGCGTTATTGTCTGGGGGCTTGGCCTTAACCAAGGAGGTCTTGAGGCGGCTAAGTTTTTTGCCAAACTCGGAGCCGATGTTACAGTTGTTGACATGAAAAGCGGGGAAGAGCTGAGCGAGAGTTTGGCAGAACTGGAAAAATATCGGAACATTAGGTATATTTTTGGGCGGCAAGATCAAGACATTTTTGCGTCGGCAGAGTTGATTATCAAAAACCCGGCGATTTCTTGGGAATTGCCCTTAGTAAAGAAGCTATTAAAGAATGGCAAGCGAATTGAAACCGACGTAACTTTATTTTTCCGCTTTTTTAGGGGCAGGATTGTCGGCGTAACCGGCAGCAAGGGAAAGACTACTACTACCACTTTGATAGGGAAATTTTTGAAGGCGGCCGGAAGAAATATTTTGCTGGGCGGTAATATAAGAGTTTCGCTGTTCGCGTATTTTACCAAGAGACATCTTAGCGACGAAAAAAAGATCGCGGTGCTGGAATTATCCTCTTTTCAATTAGAAGACCTGGTTTTTGTAAAAAGAAGCCCGGATATTGCAGTGGTTACCAATATATTGCGCGACCATCTAAACCGCTACGGCAGTTACACAAAATACGCCGCCGCCAAAAAAAATATTTGTTTATATCAAAAGAAAAAAGACTACTTAGTTTTGAATGCGGGAGATAAAAGATTAAAAGATTTTAATAAATGTTCAAAAGCTAAAATTCTCTGTTTTTCTGCAAAGGCCTCTTCTGTCATTCCCGCGCAGGCGGGAATCCAGGCATCCAGCAACAATCAATCTAATATTACAGCCGCTATTGCAGTGGCAAGAATCTTTAAAGTAAAAAAGGCAGTCATCGAAAAAGTAATCAAAAACTTCAAGGGCGTGCCGTACCGGATGGAAAAAATAGCGGTAATAAAAAACATTACATTCATAAACGATACCACCGCTACTATCCCCGACGCAGCCATTGCGGCCCTAGAAAGTTTAGATTCTCACCCGCGTGGAGATGACAACAAAAAAAGGAAAATTATCTTAGTAGGCGGAGGGTCGGATAAGAATCTGCGGTTTAGTAAGTTCGCTAAAATAATTGCCAGGAAGGTCAAGAAAATAATTTTACTGCCCGGGACAGCTACTCCCACCATAAAAAAAGCGCTCGCCAAACACGCGCCGCTCGTAACTTACGAGGAAGCAATGTCTATGGACAAAGCGGTAAAAACAGCGTATAAATCGGCGAGCGCGGGAGATGTGGTTTTGTTATCTCCCGGCGCAACCAGCTTCGGATTGTTTAAAAACGAATTTGATAGAGGAGATCAATTTAACGAGGCAGTTAAAAAGTTAGAAATGCCCTAGTGGCGCCTGCCCAACGGCAGGCAGAGAACTGGCCCGCCTACGCTCAGAAGCTTCGGCGGACTCTGAACCGTACTGGTACAGGGCGGGCAGACATGCAGGACAGACTCTATGCTCTGGTGGTGAAACTGGTAAACACGTACGACTCCCTCCTTCGCTAACGCTTCGGTGGACAGGCAAAATCGTATGCCGCGATGGTGAAATTGGTAGACACGCAGGACTCAAAATTCTGTGCTTTCCAAAGCATGAGGGTTCGACTCCCTCTCGCGGCACAAGGAACCCTTGGGAGTTTTTACCCGCCGGAGCCTCGGCGTAGGTGGGCGAGTCTCCCCCAGAGCACCAGTATGAGGGTTTTTTACCCTGTTTTGCGGTGGGTCAAAACGAACCTTAACCTAGCCCGCAAGGGCCTAAAAAGCATCCCAAACAAAGAAAGGATAAGAAAATGGCAGAAACGGAAACTTACCAGCTGGTTTGGTGGGATGGGCAGGATGAAAGGGAAAGGATAAGAGAAATAGATATTCCCGTAGGGCAGGATCCCTTAAACTTTGCCCGCGATTTTCTCTCTGGTTTCGGGGAACTGAAAAAATACGGTTTTTGGATTATTTCGCTTGAAAAATGTGAAAACAAGAAGGACGTAGCCGGACTTCTCGACCTGCTTGAACGGTATATGACAGAGCTCCGGGATACGGCGGAGAAAAACTCCTTTTCTTCTTCGTTTGATCACATCTTTCAAAGCCCGGACTATCGGGCAATAGTGGAACTAGGCAGAAACGAGCGTTTCAAAGCCGAAACGGTCCGGTTTCTTTCCCGAGACCTAGTTTTAAAAAGGACTTGGGAAACTGTCTTTGCCCTAATGGCAATTCTTGAATACCAACCCAAACCGGGCGAGATAGACGAAGTAGTTGAAGGGACGGGAATGATGGCGTTCAGTCTGCCCAATCTGGCAAAAGCTCTCATTGCGGAGAGTGAAGAATATTTAAACCGAGTGTTTATGGGGGGATAGCGAAAAAGCCAATTTTGTTCTATAAATGCCTACCACGCGATAACGTCAACGGTGGGCTTCTTTTTATTATAAAGTAAACAGGATCGTATTAAAAATTTCCCGGAGGACATTACCCGGGATTTTTTAAAAATAGAAAACCAGTCCGTTTCGTTGGACTGGTTGAGTTTGTGTTAGTAGTTCGCCTGCAGGTAGCGGGCGAACTCATCATATTCTGCCATGGAGATCATCTTCTCCCGGCAGTAAAAGTAGAGCAGGCGCTCAATGTCAAGGGCCCAGATTGTCCTGTATCCCGCCCTAGACATTTCTTCCGCTCCGCCCTGCATCCGGTCCACAACCACGAGCACGGCAGAGACCTCAAGTCCGGCCTCCTCCAGTTTCCTGATGGCCAACATTTTTGAATGCGCCCTGGTAATCAGGTCATCAACTAGAATAACCCTGCCTCCGCCAGCGGCTTTCTCTCGGCTTTCAGGAGAGATATCAAACCCGGCTCTTTTGCCATCCCGTAAAAGTTTTACCAAATAAATCAGATCGGGTTTGACCGGAAATACAACATGATGGGAAATTCTTCTAATCTCTTCACAAAAAGCTCCTGCGATGGGAGTTCCGGCATTGGGAACCCCGGCAATGAAATCAGCCCTGATTCCTCCGCGGTCTGATCTGATAGACTCGCGCAGAATTGCCATAGAGAGCTCTATTCCTATTATCGCCAGGGTTTTTGGGTCAAGCAGCACAAA
>Ga0194126_10002738_pt1 | contig 28423 bp, 19 predicted proteins | sample TA2KigC150mmetaG_FD_148641 | JGI IMG/M metagenome (GOLD analysis project Ga0194126, IMG submission 148641) | Freshwater microbial communities from Lake Tanganyika, Tanzania - TA2015035 Kigoma Deep Cast 150m | ecosystem: Environmental > Aquatic > Freshwater > Lake | place: Tanzania: Lake... | reverse complement strand
GATCGGACGGGGGTGCTGGAGACGGTGTCGGCGTACATCGATTTGAACTCTGTGCGGGCGGGCTTGGTGGAGGATCCGAAGGATTACCGGCACTGCGGGTACGCGGCGGCGGTGGCTGGGGACGCGAAGGCGCGGTCGGGGTTGCTGAGCCTGTATACGGGCGGGAGTGAGGGAGCATCTCAGCGCGGGACTGGGGCGGAAGCGGGCCATGCGGCGTGGACAGCAAAGGAAGAGGAAGGGGGAGGGACAGGGCCCCGCGGGCAAGATGCCCGCGCTCCGTTCTTGAACAGCGGACGGTCTGCCGAGGTTTCCGAGGAGTCGAGTGCGGTGAGGGTGCCGGTGCGGGAGTGGAAGGAGGTGGGTGCGGAGTATCGGCGGCGGCTGTTTGTATGTGGTGGGGTTTCTGGGAGCAGCGGAAAGGCGGCATTGAGTCGGGAGCAGATCAGGCGGGTGTTGCAGAAGGGCGGGGAGTTGAGTGTGGGGGAGGTGTTGCGGCTGAGGATTCGGCACATGACGGACGGGGTGGTGTTGGGGTCTAAGGGTTTTGTGAACGGGGTATGGCTGGCGCATCGGGAGCGGTTTGGGGCCAGGCGGCGGAGTGGGGCGCGGCCGATTCGGGGCGGGGGTGCGCCGCTGGCGGGTTTGAGTGCGTTGCGGGATCTGCAGGTGGGTGCGATCTCGTGAGCAGCAGCACCTCTTTCGCTGGGTGGATCCTCGGAGCCTCACTGGGAGTCCTAGATTGCGGAGGAGGTCCCGTAGAAGGCCTGTCTGTGCTCAGCATCGTCAGGACCCGAATCCGTAGCGAACCGGAGCGCGGGCGGTCAGGTCCGCCAAGCGGGTCTGACGGCCCGCGCTCGACAAGGAGCCTGGCGGGCTTCACCCGCGGTGGCAGACCTCAAGCAGCTCGCTAAGGATTCGGGCCTTGAATCACGCCTTCCGGCTGGCCACGATTCGGCCGCCTTGAGTGAACAAACGCTGATCGCCTCCTGCGGGCCAGCCATGAGGCTCCGAGGGTGTGAATGAGGATGGGACTCGATCAAGCCGGTCTTCGCAGCGCGGACTACGAATGAAGACTACCTTGCGGCCCAGACCCGGTTGGCGCCGGTGTGGGCTGTACCTTCCCCTGGCGCTGGCGAGCGCGCTGGCGCTCGGTCAAGCCCAAACGATTCGGGTGGTGCCGACGTACCACAACCTGGGTGTGCATCTGACCCTGGCCACGGCACCCTCACCCGCCACCACCATCGCTCTGGCCCTCAAGGAGGAGGGCGCCACCGGAGATTTCTGCGAAGGTCATCCCCTGAGCCGGATTGCGAGTCACCGGTTTGCCGGAAGCGCGTTCGGTCTGAAGCCGGACACTCTTTACTCTCTGCGGCTCAGCTCCCCGGCGCTATTCCCGGATCAGGTCGTGAAGATGCGCACACGGTCCGAGCTCTGGCCCGAAGCCACCAACGGCACCTACCATGTCGCGCTCGACGGCGACGACCGGTCCGATGGGCGATCGGCCGCGACGGCGTTGCGCACGTTGCGGCGTGCCCTCGAATTGGTTCGGGCGGGCGAGAAAGTGGTTCTCCATGGCGGGCGGTACTACGAGGGCGACCTCGAGGTTTATGTGGGATCATCTGGCGAGGCCGAAGCTATGCCTAGCCAACCCATCGTGATCGAGAGCGCGCCGGGCGGACAGGCGATCTTCGACGGGAGCGATCCGGATTTCAGTCCGCAGTGGGAGTTGCACGACGCCGGGGCGGGGGTCTACCGCACGCCCTGCGCGCGCCGGCCTTACCATGCGTACCTCAACGGTGGACACCTCTATCATTTTGGGGTGCTGGACCACTTGCGGACCAACCGCTGGGGCCAATCCAGTGGTTACTATGCTGACGGCGCGCATCTCTATGTGCGCCTCCCCGACGGGGGGCCCCTCGGCACGAACCGGATTAGCATCCCACGGTTCACCTTCGCGCTTATGCTCATGGTGAACCACTACCAGATCCGGGGACTGGAGTTCTGCTATTACGGCTACGGTCGCGACCCAGCCGCCCTGGACCTCGACAACGCCAGTTCCAATGTGATCGAGCGATGCGCGTTCCACCACACCGGGAGGGGGGTTGTGCTCCGGCATGACTCGATTCACAACACGATCCAACATTGCACTTTCAACGAATGGCCCGTCGATGCCTTCCGCTGGGACGCCGTCAAGCAAGGGGAACCGTTCGGCTCCGAGCCCTACGAGACTGGGGGGGTGGTGGTCGATGGCGACCACACGGTCTACCACGGCAACGTCATTCGATCCAATCGCTTCGAGCGCCTGTTCGACGGCGTCCACCTCTTCTCGGACGATGCAACCGCGCCCACGGAGGACTTGGATTTTCATGACAACCTGATCCTCGATTGCGGCGACGATGGGATCGAGACGGACGGGGTGGGTTCGAACTGCCGCATCTACGGCAACGTGATCAGCAACTTCCTGACGGGCATCTCGGTGGCGCCGGCGGCGCTCGGGCCAACCTACATCTTCCGCAATACCCTCCTCGACTGGCGCTCGGTGCCCAGTGTCGAGGGGGAGGAAGACGGCCGCTTTCATGGATACCCGATCAAACTGAACCACCAAATGCGGGAGGAACCCTGGACTCAGTGGGTCTACCTGTATCACAACACCTGCGCCACCAGCGCGCCTGACATGGACGGTTTCGTCTTCAACTATTACTGGTGGTACTGGACCAACATTGTCTCCCGCAACAACATCTACGCCGGCACCCGCTTGGCTCTGCTCAATGTGAACGAGCAGTGCCCGATCGATTTCGACTACGACAACCTCTTCACGACGGACCCTGCCCGATTCGCCGCGTGGAACGGCACCAACTACGCCACGCTCGCCGCGTTCCGCCAGGGCACGGGCCAGGAGCGCCACGGTTGGGCGGTAGATCCTGGCTTCGTCGACGCCGAACGCCCGCGGTTGCGCCCGGATAGCCCCCTCATCGATCGGGGTGTCCGTATTGCCGGGATCAACGACGGATTCCTGGGCGGTGGGCCAGACGTTGGCGCCTTCGAGACGGCCAGTGGCCCCGTGGCGCTGAGGGTGACCCGAGTCGGCGGACGGGTTCAGACCGCCTGGCGCGTGCCGCCGAATTCGACCTGGCAACTCGAGGTCACTCCCGGCTTGGCGCCAGCGACCTGGATCTCGGCCCTCGGCCCGGTCCAGGCAACCGGAGCGCCCCTCGAATTCGAACACACCAACGCCGCCGCTGCGGGCTTCTATCGCCTGCGCTCCGCGGACCGGTAAGGCGCAGGGGGCCGTTCAAGGCTCGAGACGGCGATAGGCGTGGGTCCAGGGGTCAATGCGGCAGATGGAGCGGTAGTCGCAGTGATCGCAAGCCGTAGCGCCCGAACCCCGGAGATAAGGATCGACGCTGGCTTCGCCGGCGAGAATGGCCGTACCCATGGCGCGCAAACGGTCCGTGACGGTCTGCAACAGGGCGTGAAACGCGGTCGAGGAGAGGGCTTCTTTCGCGCGCGCGTAGGGGGTGCCATCCTTGCGGAAGCGGAAGGCGAATTGGCCACTCGCCGACCCCGGAGCGGTGCGGTCGAGCCAGGGCAGCGCAGCGAGGTCGAAGCGCCCGTGGTGTTGGTAGGCCAAACGCCGTGTGGCCGCCAAGCCCGCCAACGCCTCGGTGCGACTGCGAGCGTGTTGGCGTTGGCCGCGGAGGTTGACGTAGAACATGCCGGCGGGCACGAGTTGGTCTTGCCCGAACCAGCCGGCTTGCTGGGCGAGTTGACAGAAGGCAGCCAAGTACACCGGCAGTTGCATCTGCACCCCTGCGGCCAGCAACGCCGCATCGATCTCCCTCGGACCCGATTTGTAGTCCACAATGAGGCACCGCACTTGGTGGGATGCGGTGTCCGCAGCCAGGTCGACGCGGTCGATCTTCCCGTGCAACGCCAGGACGCGCCCCTCGTCCAGGGGGAGGGTAAAGGCTGGCAAGCGGGAGTCGGCGATACCGAATGCGAGCTCGACCTGGCTGGGGTCAAAGGCGTAGGCCGACCGCAGCCAGTCGACCTGGACTTCGATGAAGTCCTCGAGGGCCGCCTGGAGGCTGCGCACGTCGAACAGGCTGGCGTCGTCGGCCTGGAAAATCCCCTCGCCGTAAGCAGCCGGCACGTCACGGGCGATGCGTTGCAGGCGGACCCGGGCCTCCGCCGGTTCGAGGTCGCGCCATCGCAGGCCAGCAGCGGTCACCTCCTCGTGGAAGCGGGCGAGGACTTCATGTTGGAAACTGCCGCGGTGGCGCGCGTCGATCTCGAAGCGGCGTCGTTCCTCCGCCGCAAGTCCGGAGCTGACGAAGAATCGGAAGGGACAAGCGGCGAACAGTTCGAGGCGGCTGACGGAGGAGTGCAGCACTTGCGGGCCGTACAACGCGAGCGCCAGGGCCGGGGTCAGGCGCGTGGGGGCGCGGTCGTTGCTGCCTGGGTCCGATTCCACTCCCACCCGACATGGGGCTGCCTCCCCGGCGCGCGGCGCCTGGCGGGGTAGCACTGCGGGGCCGGTCGATTCCTCGACCGTCAGCCCGGGGAACAGCTCGCTGAGGCGGGCGACGAAGGGCGACGGGTTGAGCGGGAGGCCCTCGGGGTCCTGCCGGGCGTAGGTGACAACCAAGCCTTGCCGCGGCCGTGTGCAGGCGATGTAGCCGTAGTAGCGCTCGCGGGCGATCTGTCGCCGCGGGTCGGGCCCGAGCCAGGCGCCCAGCCCGAGCAGCGCCTCGCGATCGGTCTGGGAAAGCAAACGACTGGGATCGGGCGGCGCCGGGAACACACCGTCGTTCCACCCGAGCAAGATGACGCGTTGGAGGTCTGGGTTGCGGGACCGGTCAATGGCTCCCACCAACACCTGATCCAGGGCGGGCGGCACAACCCCCGCCGTCAAGCGCGCCAGGCCGGCCTCGATGATCGGTAGCCAGTCGCGCAAGGGGAGGGACTCGTCCGCAAAGGCCAGAGCCAGATTGCCCAGCCAAGCGTTCATCTGCTCCCACACCGTTGCGTGGACCTGCGCCAGGGGGAGCCGGCTTCCGCTCTGCCTTGATCGCCCTGGTGCGACTCCCCACTCCGCCAAGCGCGCAGGGACCTCGAGTTCGAGCCAGAGCAGGCGTAGCCCAGCCGCCAGTTGGGCCCCGGAAAGTGGACCCGGCGGCACTGCGGCACGGACGGCGGTTCCTGCTACCCCCGCCGCCGTGGCTGCGTTGGTCTCCGGAGGGGTCGGAGGGGTCGGGGTGGGCTCAGTGGTTGTGCGGTGGGTTGCGGTCCGAGAGCGTGCCAGCGGTGGGGGTGGCTCGGTGGTGTCCGGTCGAGCCAATCGGCGGTGAAAGTCGAGGAACGGCCCGAGCACAGCTTGGCGGAGGCGTTCGAGTCGGGCCTCGAGCTCCGCTTGACCGGGACAGCGCAGCGGGTGCAGCCAATCCTCGCCCTGCCAACCCCGTGCCAAGGCTTCGTTTTCGAGTTCATCGAGGCGGACTTCATCGGCGTGCACGAGGCCGGTCTTGAGCGCGCCGAACCAGTCGTCGTGGCGCCAGCCTGAAGCCACCAGGCGCAAGGCGTAGCGCGTGAGTTCAGGCAGCGGGTGGTGGGCGACGGATTCGCGGCGGTCGAGGAAGAAGGGGATGTGTTGCCGCGCGAAGGCGCGCCGGAGGACGTCGTGGTAGTCGTCCAGGGAGCGCACCAAGACGGCGATCTCACGGTACCGGCCGGCGGAATCGCGAACGAAGCGTTGAATCTCCCGTGCCGCTTCCAGCGCCTCCGTCTCGCGGTCGGCACAAGCCACCAGCCGCAAGGCATCTCCGAGCTCCACCGCGGGCCGCGCAGCATCGGTCGGATCCGGGGACGGCGCCGGCTCGCCGGGATCAGTCCGGGGCGGGGGGCTTGGGTTCGCGGGTTCGCCGCCTGCCGACTCGACGGACGCGGAGCTCGGTTGGGACCCGGCCAATTCCCGATCGGTCCAGTGTCGCTCGAGGTGAGCGAGCGTTGGGGCGCGGTCGAAGCGGGACGGGCAGGGGCGCCGGGCCAGCGTCTCGAAGTCGAGGCGCAGGTGGGGGATGGCGGCGAGCCGATCGTGCAGCGCCCAGTACGTCCCGGCCACGGTCGCCCAAGACGAGAGCCAGCGTTCGCTGGGGTTGGGCGAGCCCGGCAGGCAGAAGGCCAGAGTCGCCTGTTGACAGAGGGGGAGAACTGCGGTCAATAGGTCCAGTTCTTGGGGGGTCATCTCGGCAAAGCCATCGAGCCAGAGACCCGCCAGATGGACGGGAGATTCGGGCTGGGGTTGGGCCTGGGCTGTGATCGCGGTCGAGGTGGCCAGTTCAAGTAACCGGTCCGCATCCTGGAGGCGGTGGGTCTGCAGCCAGTCTCGGTAGCGGCCCAGTAACCAGGCGAAGTCCAGCAGTTTGTCCCGGAGCGGGCCGGCGTGTGCGAGTTGGTCGGCCATGCGTTCGAGGCGCGCTGGTGAGAGCTTGTGCTGCTGCAACTCGCGGAGGAGGCGGGCTAATTCGTGGGCGAGCCCGGGGAGCCTGGCCGTGGCGTGGAAGACGCGCAAGCGCGACTGTTCTCGCATGAGTAGGGCGCGCAACACCATGACGCGGCCTTCGTCGCTCAACAGGGGCGGGACGGCGGCGGCGGTGCTGGCCAGAATCCACTCGGCGAGTCGCTGGAACGACAGAATGCGCAGGCGCGTGTAACCGGGCAGAGCAGCCTCCTCGAGCACTTGGCGTTCGAGTTGAAAGGTGGCCTGTTTGGGTGCGAGCAGAACCAGGGGCGCACCGGCCGAGGCGGCGCGCAGCTCGGCGCGAACCTCCGCGAGACAGCGCCAGGTCTTGCCGGTGCCGGCCGGGCCGAGCAGGAAGCGGACCGGGACCGGGGCGCGCGTGGGCGGATCAGGGTTCGACACTTTCGCCAGGGCCGGGTTGGCAGACCTTCACTTTGGGGTAACGCCGCGCGATGGCTTGGGCGAACCACCGGCGGGCGTCGGGTTCGCCGTGGCCCAGGACCACGGCGCGAGGGGCCACCAGACCCACGAACTCGAGCAGTTCATCCCGGTTGGCATGGGCCGTCAGGTCGAAGTCGGCCACCTCGCAGCGCCGGGTGACCTCGCCGCCCGCTGCGCTGAAGGTGAAGGTCTGGCCGAGCTGCGAGGCCTTGAGGCGTCCGCCTGGCGTGGCGGGGTCAGCATATCCCACAAAGAAGATGGCGTGGCGCTCATCTCCGATCATCCGCAGGGCGAGGTCGTGGGAGGCGGTCCGCTCGGTCATCATGCCGGCGGTGAGGACGAAGAGCCGCCCGCCGCTCAGGCGCAGCGTGTCGGTTTGGGCCTTTTCGAGGACGACCAGGTTTAAGGCTTCGTGGAGGAGCAGGCTACTATGTTGGCGATGGGTTCGATGGGCCTCGAGATCGTAGATTTCGGAGAAGACCCGGCCCAACCCGCCGATGTACACGGCCTGGCGACGCAAACGGCCGGCCTGCATCAGTAAGGCCAGCAAACCCAGGATCTCCTGCGTCCGCCCAAGGGCGAAGGCCGGAATGAGCACGCAGCCTTTGCGTTTCAGCACCGCGTTGATGGCCGCCGCCAACCGCTCGGTCTCGGCCTCGCGCGTGAATCCGGACGGCACGGGCCGGTTCCCGCGCGTGGTCTCCATGATGAGCACGTCCGCCTTCACGTCCTCGAAGCGCGCTCCCTTGAGGAGGGTCTGGTCGCGGAACGAAACGTCGCCGGTGTAGAAGACGGTCTCCTGCGGGCCGCGGACCATGATGCCGGCCGAGCCCAGGGCGTGGCCGGCGTCGTAGAACTCGATGGTGGGAGACCGTCCGCCGGTGCGGGTCTTGGGATGGGCGAGCCACTGGATCTCGCGGCTATACTTGTAGCCCTGAAACCGCGCGGCCAGATCGTCCACCTCGGCGTGGGTGTAAAGCGGGTACTCGCGCAGGCCTAATTCGTCGCGCTGTCGGGTCATGACGTTGACCGAGTTATGCAGGACTCGCTCGATCAAGAAGTAGCTCAGCTCGGGCATCAAGACCTGGGCTTTGGGGAAACGCCGCATGGCCACCGGGAGCGAACCGACGTGGTCCAGATGGCAATGAGACAGGGCGATGGCGTCGAGGTCGGCGCCGCCAGCCTGACCGTAGAGCGGCAGGCTCGAGCGGCCGTCTCGCTTCGGGTGGGTGCCGGCATCCAGGAGCAGCCGGTGCCCATCGAGTTCGACCAGCCAGCTACTGGCTCCGACGTCGGTGCCGGGATTGAGGTTGACAATGCGCATGCCAGAGTCTTGTAACCTGATACCCCTAGGGCGCGTCAACAGTACTGATTAGCACAAGCCGAGGCGAGCGAGTTCTTTTGAACGATCAGCAAGAGTTCATCGTCTGAGCCGGTGCTATTAGACCAGTTTTCTGGCGGCAAGAGGCGGGGCCCGCAGTACCGCCTGGCTGCCAGGAGGTATCCGCTGGCTCGCGTCAGCGGAGAGGAGGTTAGTTTGGTTGTTTGGGTTGGGCGGGCACCGCGAGGTGCCCGCCATTTTGCTTCCGGGCTGAGGGCGCTTCGCTTATGGACCGGGCAGCGCGGGCAGTCCGAAGGCACGCTCGGATTGGCCGTTGACGCCCCGACGGTTTGCTGATGTGGTGGAGCCGTGAAAACACTTTGGACTCGATGTCGCCCTTTGGGCACCTGGGTGGGGTGCGGCAAGCCGGTGGGGACGGGGTGCCTGTGGCTGCTGCTGGGGGCCTGGGTCGCGTGCGGGCTGCCGCGCACCGGGTGGGCGCAACAGGTGCCGGTGGTCGAACGTTCCTTGTCCAACGGCATGCGCCTGCTGCTCGTCGAGCGTTCGGATGAACCGTCGGTGGCGGGCGGGTGGGTGGCGCTTGTGGGCAGCGCGAACGAGCGGCCGGGCATTACGGGCATGGCCCACCTCTTCGAGCACATGATGTTCAAGGGGACACCGACGATCGGGACCAAGGACTACTCGAAAGACCTCGAGATCATCGCCGCCCAAGAACGGGTGCGCGAGGAGATGCGCCGCGAGGAGAGCGGCCTGCGGGCGGCCTATCGGCGGGGAGAAATCGATGACCTGCTCAAACCGGAGAATCGCACGGCCCGGTTGCAGGAGCTCGATCGGCAGTTCAAGGAATTGATCGATCGGCAGCGCCGAGTGCTGGTCAAGAACGAGTTCGACCGCATCTACGCCACGGCGGGCGCCACCGGCATGAACGCCTTCACCAGCGAAGACATGACCGGTTACTTCATCACAGTCCCCGCCAACAAACTCGAGTTGTGGATGTGGATGGAATCCGAGCGCCTCTTTCGACCGGTCTTCCGCGAGTTCTATGCCGAGCGCGACGTGGTCTTCGAGGAGCGCCGGATGCGGACCGAGTCGACGCCGCTGGGCAAGTTCCAGGAGACGCTCAACGCCATGTTTTGGGATGCGCATCCGTACCATTGGCCGGTGGTGGGTTGGCCCTCGGATATCCCGGCCATCTCGAAGGCTCAAGCCGACGAGTTCTACGCCACGTACTATGCGCCCCAGAACATCACGCTGATTCTGGTGGGCGATTTCCGCATCCAAGAGGCCAACCAGCTTGCCGAGAAGTACTTCGGCAGAATCCCTCGAGGGCCTCGAGACGCCCCCGAGGTCGTCACCCTCGAGATTCAGCCCACCGCAGAAAAACGAATGTACGCCGAGGCGGAAACCAACCCGCAAGTCGACATCCTCTGGCACACGGTGGCTTTTGGCCACAAAGACAGCTACGCCTTGGAGGTCCTGGCGCGGATCCTCTCGACCCGTACGGGCCGGCTTTACAAGGGGTTGGTGCTCGGCTCCCAAGTGGCCACCGAGGTGTTCGCGCAGCAAGACTCCCGCAAGTGGGCGGGCCTCTTCAACGCCGGCGGCGAGGCGCGGGAAGGCCATTCGCCGGAGCGGGTCGAGCAGGCCATTTACGCCGAGCTGGACAAACTCAAACAGGAAGACGTTCCCGAACGCGAGCTCCAGAAGGTCAAAAACAACTTCGCCGCCTTCGAGTACCGGAAGCTCTCAGCCAACTTCCCCATCCTCATCCAGCTCCTGTTCTACGACGGCTTGGGCCGTTGGCAGGAAATCAACGAGGCAGGCCCGCGCTACCAGGCCGTCACCGCCGCAGACCTCCGCCGCGTGGCCAACGCCTACTTCGCCAAGGAAAACCGCACCGTCGCCATCTACACCCGCAAGCCGTGACCTCCTCGACCTGCCCTATGTCCCGCCTCCACTCCCTCCTCCTGGCCACGGCCCTGCTCGCTTCCGCCCTCGGGGCCGCCGACATCCCCGACCGACCCGAGAAACTCCAGTTCCCACCGCTGACCTATGAGCCGCCAGACCCAGCCGATTACCGCGTCCAACTCAAAGCGGGACCGATCGCCTATGTCGTGCCCGATCGCGAGTTGCCGCTGGTGAACGTTGTCCTCCTGATTCGGGCAGGCACCCATGTCGTTCCGGCCGGCAAGGAAGGGCTTGCGGAAATCGCAGGATACTTGCTCACCCGCGGCGGTACACCGTCGCAAACGGCCGAGGAACTCGAGGAACGGCTCGATTTCCTCGCGGCCCAGTTGGCTTCGAGCATGGGCGACACGCAGGGCAGTGTCTCGCTCAACCTGCTGAGCAAGGACCTCGAGGAGGGGTTAAGCCTCTTGCGGGAGGTGCTGACGGCCCCGCGGTTCCAAGCGGACAAGCTCGCCCTGCGCCAACAGCAACTGCTTCAGGAGATGAAACAGCGGAACGACGACTCGGCCGTGCTCGTGGGGCGAGAGCGCCGGTTTTTGGCCTATGGGGAAGGCTTCTTCAGCAATCGCCTCCCCACGGGCGCCTCGGTCGAGGGGATCACCCAGGCCGATCTCAAGGCCTTCCACCAGCGTTGGGTGCATCCGGCCAATTTCGTGGTGGCAGTCAACGGCGACTTCGCGCGTCCGGAGATGATCGCCCGCTTGGAACGGTTGTTTGCCGATTGGCCGTTCCAGGGCGAGGTCGCCCCTCCCGTCCCGTCCGATCCGGCGCTGGCGGCAGCGGGCGCGTATTTGGTGGACAAAGACGTGAACCAGGGGCGGGTAGCGTTGCTGCTGCCGGGGGTGCGGCGGGAGCACCCCGACCTGTTTGCGTTGACGATTATGAACGACATTCTGGGCGGAGGCGGCTTCACCTCCCGCATCGTGAACCGGGTGCGGTCGGATGAAGGCTTAGCCTACTCGGCGGGATCGGCCTTTCCCGGGGGCGTTTATTATCCGTCGGTGTTCACGGCGAGCTTCCAGACGAAGTCGCGGACGGTGGCCTACGCGACCTCGATTGTCGTCGAGGAGTTGAAGCGCATCGCTGCCGAGCCGGTCGCGGACGTAGAACTCGAGACGGCCCGGCGGTCTTTCATCGATTCGTTTCCGCGCAACTTCGCCACCAAGGGCCAGGTGGCCGCTACGTTTGCCCAGGACGAATTCACGGGGCGCTACGCTAAGGACCCCGGGTACTGGAAGACGTATCGGCAAAAGATCGGGGCGGTGACCCAAGCCGAGGTCCAGCGCGTGGCGCAGCAACACTTGACGCCGGACCGCTTGGTAATCCTGGTGGTGGGCCAGAAACAGGAGATCCTGCTTGGCCACCCCGATCACCCGGCCCGACTGGTCGACTTGGCGGGCGGCAAGCTCACCGACTTGCCCCTGCGCGACCCGCTGACGCTCAAGGCGCTGTCTGCCGCGCCGGCGGGGAAATAGTGTGTCCTTCAAACTGGCCATGATCCAGATGCGCGTCGAGGGCGGGGCGCGCGTGCGGAACCTGGCTCACGCCAGCGAACTCATCGCTCGAGCCGCAGCCGAGGGGGCGCAGGTGGTGGTCTTGCCCGAGGCGCTGAACCTGGGCTGGACGCATCCCTCAGCCGAGACCGAGGCGGAGGAAATCCCGGGCGGTTACACCTGCGCCCTCCTGCGCGCCGCCGCCACGCGTCATCGCTTGCACGTTTGCGCCGGGGTAATCGAGCGGGCCGAGGGGCGCGTCTTCAACGCGGCGGTGTTGTTCAACCCGGCCGGCGAGGTGCTCCTGCACCATCGCAAACTGAACGAACTTGAGATCGGCCATCCGTACTATGCCTTGGGCGACCGGTTGGGGGTGGCGCGCACGCCGCTGGGCACCTTCGCTCTGATGATCTGCGCCGACGCCTTCGCTCGGGGCCAAATCGTCAGCCGCACGCTCGGTCTCATGGGGGCGGACGCCATCCTCTCGCCGTGCGCCTGGGCGGTCCCGGGCGATCACGACCCGCAGCGCGAGCCCTATGGCCGGCTCTGGCGCGAGTCCTACGGCCCGGTGGCTCGCGATTATCGGATGTGGATTGCCGGCGTCAGCAATGTCGGCTCGATCGCGGCAGGGCCGTGGCGTGGACGCAAGTGCATTGGCTGCTCGATGCTCGTGGGGCCCGAGGGCGAGCCGGTCGTCACGGGGCCGTACGGCGAGGCGGCCGAGACCATCCTGTACGCCGAGGTCACTGTCGAGCCGCGTCCGGCCCAAGGCGACGGTTGGGAGCGCCATTGGGCGGCGGCCGCTCGCACGGCTGGGGCCTAGCGGTCCTTCTGCCGCGCGGTCACCTCGACCGCCGCCCGGTTCTTGGCGATTTGCCCCGCGGCCAGCACCCCGCGCCAAAACACGTTGGGGTAAACGACCGCGCCCCGGCCGATGACGCTCCCGGGGTTGAGCACGGCGTTGCACCCAATCTCGGCTTCGTCACCCACGAGCGCGCCGAACTTGCGCAGGCCGGTCTCGTAGGATTGCCCGGCGTGCGTCACGGCGATGGTGCCCGGGGCAAGCTTCACATTCGAGAGTTTCACGCCGGCGCCCAAGTGGGCCTTACAGCCCAGGATCGAGTCGCCCACGTAATTGAAATGCGGCACCTGCGCGTGGTTGAAGAGCACGGCGGCCTTGAGCTCGCAGGCGTTGCCCACCACGCAGTGGTCGCCGACGAGCACATCCTCGCGGATATAGGCGTTATGTCGGATTTGGCAGTGGCGACCGATGATGGCCGGGCCCTTGATCATCGCGCCGTCTTCCACGATCGTGCCTTCGCCGATGAACACGCGCGGGCCAATGTACGCCACCCCATCGCATCGGTTCTGCAGGGTGGGCCGCGCGTGCGCGCTCACGTAGTCGCAAAGCCGCTGCAGCGCCTCCCAGGCGAAGGCGCACCCGTCGAACAGACCGGCGTGCTCCGTCTGGCTCAAGTCGAACAAGTCGGCGGGCTTGAACATGGCCGCAGGGTAGTCCTTCGCCCGGCGGCGGCAAGCGCGAGCCGCGCGGGCGCGAGCGTTGGGGCGCCTAAAAACAGTTGAGCCAGCGCTGGCCTCGGGCACAATCTGCGCCACAGGCCGCGCGGGACGAGGCTCGGATGTGAAGCCTCGAGGGCACGGCCGCCAGCTCTACCGATCGATCTATGAACACGACCGCAACAAATCGCGTCCTCTCGCGTGCTTTCCATCGAGTTCGGCCTTGGGCCGCCAGCCTCTTGGCCGCGTCGGCTCTGGCCCAAGACAGCCCCGCCCCCGCGCGGGTGCTGGCGGATTTCGAGTCGGTCAAGGACGTTGCCCGCTGGACCGGGCTCGAGGTTCAGCGCACGGCCGCTCACGCGTCGGCTGGGCGCCACGGGATGCAGTTTACCGTGCCGCGCTGGGTCGAGGGCCAAGAGGAGCGGCCCGGAGTGCAGGTCGAGCTGGGGCGGGGCCGCAAACAGCGAGACTGGTCCGGCTACGGCGCCGTCGAACTCGAGGTCTGGGTCGAGGGCGATCGGCCCGGGAAGCTGGGCCTCAAGCTGCGCGATGCGCAGGGTCGGAGCAGTTGGACGACCCACCAAGCGATTGCCCCTGGCCAACCCAACACCGTGGCCCTGCTCATCGACGACGCGGCGGCGGACTGCGACATCACGCAAGTGGCGGAAGTGGTCCTCTACGGCTTGCGGCCCGAGGCAACTCGCACCTACACCGTCGATCGCTTGCGCTTGTTGCCGCGGCCGCCACCGCCCTTGGCCGGCTTCTACGGGGTCTACCCCAATTACCGCGGCTGGGTCTTTCCGGCCCAGGACGAAGTCGAGGTGGGCGTAGCGGTCGCCGCGCGGGAGCACGGGCTCAAGCCGGCGGAGTTGGCCCTCGAACTGACGTTGCTGCAAGGCGACCAGACCGTCTCGACACGCGTGGCCTTGCGCGAACCCCGTGCGCAAGCGGCCGCCTCGACGCGGTCGTTAGCGCCGGGGCCGTTGACCGTGCGAGCGGTGTTGGTGCACACCCGGAAAGGCACGCAACTGGCCGGACGCGACTGGACGGTGCGCAAGCTCAGCGTCGAGGAGGTGCGGCAGCTCGCCGTCTATGTCAACCATCAGAACCGCCTGGTGGTAGACGGGAAGCCGTTCTTTCCGTTGGGCTGGTACGGGCGAGTGAACGAGCAGGACTTGGCGGAACTGGCGGACAGCCCGTTCAATTGCCTGTTGGCGTATGGCACCAACCACGTGCCCAAGGAACGGATGTTGGGGTTTCTGGATCGGATGAAGGAGCACGGGCTCAAACTGATCTATTGCCTGAACGATGTCTATCCCACGGCCACGTATTTCGACGGTAAGAAGTGGGAAGGCCGCGAAGGCAACGAGACCATTACGAGCGAAGTGGTGGCGGCCTATCGGGAGCACCCGGCGGTCCTGGCCTGGTACCTGAACGACGAACTGCCGCGCGAGCTGCTGCCCTACCTCATGTACCATTACCGGCGCGTCCGCGAGGGCGACCCGGACCATCCCTGCCTGATCGTCCTGTGTAACCGGCGCGATTTCCCGCTGTTCCCGCCCACCACGGACATGCTGGGGGTGGACCCGTACCCCATACCGCGCGAGCCGGTCACCTTGGTCAGCGACTTCTTGGACGCCGCCCAGCGCGCCGTCATGGGCCGGCAGCCGATCTGGCTCGTGGCGCAGGCCTTTGGCTGGTACCAGTACCGCTCGAAGAACCCGGACCGCGGCCACGCGCCCACGCCCGAGGAGCTGGAAACCGGTCGGGCGCCGACCTACGAAGAGGCGCGATGCATGACGTACCTGGGTTTGGTGCACGGCGCCCAGGGGCTGCTCTATTACTGCTACTACGACTTGCGCGTGCTGCCTCAATACGCGGAGATGTGGGCGTGGCTCAAGCGGATCGGAGGCGAGGTCAAGGAACTGACGCCGGTGTTGTTGGCGCCGGACGATCCCGGCGGCGTCCAACTGGCTCGGGCGGCTCAGCCGATTCACGCTCGGCTCAAGCGCCTCGACCATCGGCTCTATCTCCTGGCCGTGAACTCGGGCCGCGAAGGGCGCACGGTGAAATTCGATCTGCCCTACGCGGTGGGGCCGAGCGTGAAGGTGTGGTTCGAGGGACGGCAACTCGCGGTGAAAGGGCGGCGGTTTACGGATCGGCTCGAACCGTTGGCGGCGCGGGTCTATGAGCTCGAGCTGCCGGCGCGGTGAAGGTAAAGGAAAAGGAGCGGCCGGCGGCGGTCACCGCGCGAAGATCTGGCGCACGATGTCCTCGATGGGGACTTCTTGGATGTCGATGTCTTGGACCGGGAACTGGTCGAGCAGCGCTTTGCAGACGGGGATGACCCGCTCGCGTTTGACCTTGAGCTGGAGGCTCCCCGCCGCCGCTTGCAGCACCTCGCCGTACTCGGCTAACCGGGCCGAGTCCCAGGCCGGCCCGGCGCCGCAGTGGAGCGTGACGAGCTTGAAATCGGCGAACCGATCGAGCACCTGGCTCAGGGCGCCGTCGAAGAAGATGGTGCCGTGGTCGATGATGATGACGCGGCGGCAGAGCTCCTGGATGTCCGCCATGTAATGGCTGGTGAGCAGGATGGTCGTCTGGCGACGCGCATTGTAGTCGCGCAAGAACTCGCGCACGATCTTCTGGGAAACCACGTCCAGGCCGATGGTGGGTTCGTCCAGGAACAAGACCTTGGGCCGGTGCAACAGCGCGGCGATCAGCTCCAGCTTCATCCGTTCGCCCAGGGACAGCTCGCGCACCATGACCCGCAACTTGTCCTGCACGCCCAGCAACGCCGTCAACTCGTCGACCGTGGCCGCGAATTCCTCGGGCCCGATGCCGTAGATGTGGGCGTTGAGTTCGAGCGACTCGCGCGCAGGGAGGTCCCACCACAACTGGTTCTTCTGCCCGAGCAACAACGCGAACTGCCGCCGGTAACCGTCCTGCCGCTCCCACGGCACATAGCCCAATACGCGCGCCGTCCCCTGGGTCGGGTACAATAACCCCGCCAACATCTTCAAGGTGGTGGTCTTGCCCGCGCCGTTGGGCCCGAGGAAGCCCACCAGTTCGCCTTCGGCAATGGCAAAGCTCACTTGCTGCACCGCCCAGGTCAGCTCGCTTTCGCGCCGGAACAAGCCGCGGAGGGCGCCCCGCAACCCCGGCTCCTTGCGGTAGGTCCGAAAGGCCTTGGTGAGGCCCTCGACCTGGATCGCCGCGGGGCGCGGTGGGGGCGCTGCGACGGGCTCAGCGCTGGAGTTGCTTCTCGAGGTAGCTGACCACCTGGCGCACATGCTGGTCCACTTCCATCCGGTCCTTGACCAGCCGGCAGGCATGCAACACCGTGCCGTGGTCGCGCCCGCCGAAGGCCTCGCCGATGGTGTTCAGCGAGCTTTCCGTCAAGTGGCGCGCCAGATACATGGCGATCTGGCGCGGGAACGCGATGTTCTCCGGCCGCCGTTTGCTGGTCATGTCGGCCAGCCGCAGATCGAAGTGTTCCGCCACCCGCTTTTGGATCAGCTCGATGGTGATCGCGTAGCGGCCTTCCTCATGGAGCACTTCGCGCAGCAGCTCCTCCACCAACCCGCAGGTGAGGGCTTTGCCGGTCAACGAGGCGTACGAGGCTACGCGGATCAGGGCGCCCTCGAGCCGGCGGATGTTGGCCCGAATCCGGTGGGCGAGGAACTCGACGATCTCGTTGGGGAGGGCGACCCCGAGGGCCTGCTCCTTCTTGCGCAGGATCGCCATGCGGGTCTCGACGTCTGGAGGCTGCAGGTCGGTGACCAATCCCCACTCGAACCGCGACACCAAACGGTGTTCGAGGTTCTGGATCTCGCCGGCTGGGCGGTCGCACGTCAGGACGATTTGTTTATGAGCCTCGTGCAGCGCGTTGAAGGTGTGGAAGAACTCTTCCTGGATGCGCTCCTTATTGGCCAAAAACTGCACGTCGTCGATCAACAACACGTCGGTCTGCCGGTACTTCCGGCGGAAGCGCACCAACTGATTGGTCTGGATGGCGTCAATGTACTCGTTGGTGAATTTCTCCGAGGACAAGTACGCCACCCGCAAGGTCCGGCGATGCTGCGCCACATGCTGCCCAATCGCGTGCAACAGGTGCGTCTTACCCAACCCGACTCCCCCATAGACAAAGAGCGGGTTGTAGGACTTGCCCGGCGCCTGCGCCACCGCCAACGCCGCCGCGTGGGAGAAGCTGTTGTTACTGCCCACCACAAACGTCTCGAACGTATTCCGCGGGTTAAAGGCCGCCTCGCGATGGTTGGGTGCCGACTCGCCCCCCGTCGCGCCGCTCTTAGCACTCTTGGCCGCGGAGCTCGAGGCCGGAGCTGTGGCGGCCGGCGCCGGCGCCGGTGCGGGTGCAGGTGCCGCGGCCTGAAACTTCAGGCGCAGGGCGCGACCGCTGCAGTGCGCCAGGATGTCTTCGAGCAGCTTGAGGTAGTTGTCCTTGAGCCAGACGCCGCAGAAGTCGTTGGCGACCTCGACGGTCAATTCCTCCTCGTTCAACGAGCGGGCGTGAACGTTGGCGAACCAGAGCTTGTAGGTCTCCTGCGCCAGCATTTGACGCAGCACCGCCTGCGCTGCCGCCCACGTTTTCTCAGCCGTACTCATCATGCCGATCCTCAGCCGGGTGCGCCTGGTTTGGCCGATTTATTCACCTGCCCGATTCACCTCACTGTAACCCGCACTTTCACAGCCGCTTACAGCGGGCGCCGCGGACTCGCCGGAGGAGCGGATGAGCTAAACGCCGCCAAAAACCGCACAAATCCCAAAATGTAATCCCTAAACATTTGTCGATTAAGCACTTAAACCGACTCCGATCCCTAGGCTCCCGCCCCGTCCAGAAAACACCTGTGCCCACTTGGGAAGTCGTCGTAAAAACCGGCCTCCTTCTAGGCCGCAGCGCATCGCAAGACGAGTACAACATATTAACTCTTGTTCACGACTTATTCACAACCTGCCTTGCGCCCCGAAACCGCGGCCGCTCGGCCGCCAAACCTCACGTGCCCCGCGCGGCTCGCCCTTCGGCACGGCACAGCGCTCGCCACCGCCGGCATCAGCGAGAACCAGTGGGGCCCGCCCTAGACCGCGTGATCGCCCGTCTCGCCGGTGCGAATGCGGGTGGCGCTCTCGACGGGACTGACAAAGACCTTGCCGTCGCCGATCTTGCCGGTCTTGGCGGCTTTCACGATGGCGTCGACGGCGGCCGCAGCCTGTGCATCGGCCACCACCAACTCGAGCTTGATCTTGGGAAGGAAATCGACCGTGTACTCGCTGCCGCGGTAGATCTCGGTGTGCCCTTTTTGCCGGCCGAAGCCCTTCACCTCGAGCACCGTCATGCCTTCCACCCCGAGCTCGCCCAGCGCCTGCTTCACGTCCTCTAGTTTGAAGGGTTTAATGATGGCCTCGATCTTCTTCATGGTTCGTCGTTGAGCGGGGGCGATAGTAACAACGGCCCCCTGAGTGTAAACACGATTTTGACCCGCCGCACCCGCGCGCTGCGCGGCGTCCCACTCACGGCGCTGCGTGTGGCCGGCGCTGGCGCTTCTCGTAGGCCGCCGCCACCGCTTGCCCGAGGGCTATGCCCCCGTCGTTGGGCGGCACCCGTTGGTGCCAATAGGGGCTGAAGCCCGCGCTCCGCAGGCTCTGCACCGCGCGTTCGAGCAGGTAACGATTCTGGAAACACCCGCCCGTGAGCACGACGCGCCGATCGCCCACCGACTGCGCGACGGCCACGATCGCGTCGGCGAGGGTGTTGTGGAATTTGGCGGAGATGTCCCATGCCGGCACCAGATTCCGCAAATCCGCCAAGATCCCCTCGAGCATCGGTCCCCAATCCACCAAGAACCGCGGCAGGCTGGGACGCAACGCCGCGCAGTTGGCGTGGAGCGGACACGGCATCGTCAGCTCGCCATTGAGCGCCTCGAGTTCTTCCGAGGTCAGCAGGCGGATGGGATAGGACTCGTCCGATTCGTCGCGTTCGAGGGCGAACTCGAGGTCGAGGGCCGCCTGCCCCTCGAAGTGGACGCGTTGCCGCAGGCCAACGATCGAGGCGATGGCGTCGAACAGCCGGCCCGCACTCGACGTCAGCGGCGCCTGCACCCGACCGTCCAGCAGGTGTCGCAGCGTCTTGAGTTCCGCGGACGAAAAGGCCTGCAAGGTGGGCAGGTCTTTCATCTCGAAGGCCTCGGCCCCCCAGACCGCATGCAACAAACCCAGCCCGCTGCGCCGCGGTTCCTTGACCGCTTGCTCCCCGCCCGGCAAGCGGAACGTGCGCAGATAGCCCACCCGCTCGAAGTGATCCTCGAACACGCGGAAGAACTCGCCCCCCCACACCGTTTCGTCCACACCGAAGCCCGTCCCGTCCCAGGAGGCCCCCAACAACGGCGCCGGCGCGTCGTTCTCGGCCATGCACGCCAACACGTGGGCACAGTGATGCTGCACGCAAATCACGTTCTGTGCAGTCCGGTGCGCGTGTTGGGTGGACAAATAGTCCGGGTGCGCATCGGCCGCCACCACCTCGGGCCTCACGCCGTACAACTCGCGCAGGTCGGTCATCACCCGCTCGAACGCCGCCAGCGTCACCGCGTTTTCCAGATCGCCGATGTGCTGGCTCAGGTACACCTGCTGGCCCCGTGCCAAGGCGACCGTGTTCTTGAGCTGCGCCCCCACCGCCAGCGTGGCGGGCAACTCCTCGCGTACCCAGATCGGCAACGGCGCATAGCCCCGGGCCCGCCGCAGCATCAACTCGCGCCCCAGCACCACGCGCGCCACCGAATCGTCCACATGCCGCACAATGGGCCGATCGTGCACCAGAAACAAATCCGCGATCCCGGCCAGACGCTCCAACGCCTCGCGTTCGTCAATGCAGATCGGTTCCTCGGCCAGGTTGCCGCTGGTGGCCACGACCGGCCGCCCCACCGCGCGCAACAGCAAATGATGCAGCGGCGTGCTCGGCAGCATCACGCCCCAATACGGATTCCCGGGCGCCACCGCCGACGCGATGCGCAGCGGCGCCGACCCCAACTCCGCCGGCGACCGCCGGCGCAGGAGGACGATTGGGGCCTCCGCCGAGCGCAGCAGACGCTCCTCGAGTTCGTCCACCCGACACTGCTCGCCGATCATCCGCAGCGTGGGCATCATCAACGCCAAGGGCTTGGCCTCGCGCCGCTTCAACCGTCGCAGCCGCAGCACCGCGCTGTCTTCGTCCGCCAACACCAGCAACTGAAAACCGCCAACCCCCTTCACCGCGACGATCGCCCCCTCCCGCAACGCATGCGCCGCCTCGGTCAGGACCTCGTGGTGCGACCGGAGGCAGCGGCCGCGCGGGTCCCAGAGTTCGAGGTGGGGGCCGCAGGCTGGGCAGGCATTGGGTTGGGCGTGGAACCGTCGGTTCCGCGGGTCTTCGTATTCCGCGCGGCAGGCCGCACACAGGGTGAAGCCTTTCATCGAGGTGTTGGGGCGGTCATACGGGAGGGCCTCGATGATGCTGTAGCGCGGGCCGCAGTGGGTGCAATTGATGAAGGGATACGCGTGCCGCCGATCCGCCGGATCCCACAACTCGCGCAGACATGCGGCGCACGGGGCGATGTCCGGCAGCACCAGCGCCGTTTTCTCCCCGCCCGGCTCGCTGGGGCGGATCGCGAAACCGCGGTGCCCCACCGGATCGAGGTAGGTCGTCTCGAGACTCTGAATCGAGCTGTGCGGCGGGCGCTCGCGGTCCAATCGCACCAGCAACCGCCGCACCGCGTCGGCTGGGCCTTCGACCTCGAGAACGACGCCTTGCGCCGAATTGCTCACCCAACCGGCCAAGCCGAGTTCGGTCGCCAAGCGAAACACGAAGGGGCGGAATCCCACCCCTTGCACCACCCCTCGCACCGCCAGGCGGGCGCGAACGGCCACCCCCCCGGTTTCTCCACCCACGACCGGACCCGGTGACGCTACGTAACCCATGGCTCCTTCAATCATCCTCAGCTCTCCAATGGGACACTCTTTTTCCCCCGCTCCGGCACGGCACAGCCGTGGGAGCCGGGTAGAATCGCGTTGGTCTGCCCTCGACCTGCCGTTGTTTCTTTCATGAGTCCACCCGCTTGACAAGAACTGAATTCAAACCGCAGACGATTCCCCGATTCCCGCGCCAGCCGCCCCCGGCCTCGCCCTAACAGATCCGCGGCAACTGCTCCCCGCTCGGCACGTCCAACACGCGCGCGATCCCAATCCGGCTCCGCAGCGTCACCCGGCTGGGCGAGCCCGCATGCACGGCGCCGATGCGTTGCGCGCCCGCCCCGTGCGGCCCCGCCCGGAGCAACTCCAGCGCCCGCTCCGCGTCGCGCGCGGCCACGAAGGCCACCAGGCGCCCTTCGTTCGCCACCGCGAGCGGATCCAATCCCAACATCTCGCACGCCCCGCGCACCGGCTCGCTGACCGGCACCGCCGCTTCCTCGATGGCCACCTGGACTCGAGCGCAGGCGGCGATCTCGTTGAGCGCAGCCACCAGACCGCCCCGGGTCAGATCGCGCAGACAATGCACCTCGATGCCCCCCTCGAGCAGCGCCCCCACCAACGCCGCCAGCGGCGCGCAATCGCTCACGATCGGGCCCTCGAACTCGAGCCCTTCCCGCACCGACAGCACGGCCATCCCATGCCGCCCCAAATCGCCGCTCACCAACACCGCGTCACCCGCTTGAACTTGCGCGGGGCCGATACACTGTCCGTGCGGGATCACCCCGAGGCCCGCGGTGGTCACATAGAGGCCATCGCCCCGACCCCGCTCCACCACCTTGGTGTCCCCCGTGACGAACTCCACCCCGGCCGCCTTCGCCGCGGCCCGCATGGACTCGACCACGCGTCCGAGCGCCGCCATCGGCAGCCCTTCCTCGAGGATAAAGGCTGCGCTCAACCAACGCGGTTGCGCCCCGCACATGGCGAGGTCGTTGACCGTGCCGTTGACGGCCAGCGTCCCAATGTCGCCTCCGGGGAAGAACAACGGCCGCACGACGTACGCATCCGTGGTGAAGGCCAGGCGCTGTCCCCCCACCTCGAACTGGGCGCCGTCGTGGCGTTGGTTCAGCAGGGGGTTATCGAAGGCGCGCAGAAAGACCTGCTCGAGGAGCTGCTGCATCAGCCGGCCACCGCCGCCATGCGCCAGCAACACCTGCGGGTAGCGGTCGAGTGGCCGCGGACAACTCCACCCTCCCTGCGGATCCGCCACATCCCGGTTCATAGCCCCTCCCGTTCGCACTCCGCCTCGACCGGCCGCCGATACCGGTAGTAGGCCGCGCAGGCTCCTTCACTCGAGACCATGGTCGCCCCGAGCGGATGCTCCGGGGTGCAGCGAGTCGCAAAAGCGGGGCACTCGTTGGGCTTCTTAACCCCCTGCAACACCAGGCCGCTAAGACATTCCGTCGGTTCGGCCGCAGTGTAAGCGGTCAGCCCAAACCGCCGCTCCGCATCGAACTCCGCGTATGCCTCCGCCAAACCCAACCCGCTCTCGGGAATCTCCCCCACCCCGCGCCACTTCCGATCCACGACCCGAAACACCTCGCGCACGATCCGTTGCGCCGCCAGATTCCCCTCCCGCCGCACGGACCGGGCGTACTGGTTCTCGACTTCCGCGCGGCCCGTCTCGAGCTGTTGCACGCACATGACGAGACCCTGGAGAATATCTAGCGGTTCGAACCCGGTCACCACGATGGGTACCCGATACCGCCGAGCCAGCGGTTCATACTCGCGGTAGCCCATCACCGTGCAGACATGGCCCGCCGCCAGAAAACCCTGCACCCGGTTGCTGGGCGACCCCAAGATCGCCGCCATCGCCGGCGGCACCAGCACATGCGACACCAGCAACGAGAAGTTCTTCAGCCCTTGCCGCCGCGCCTGCCACACGGCCATCGCGTTCGGCGGAGCGGTGGTCTCGAAACCCACCGCGAAGAAGACCACCTGCGCGGCAGGGTGGGCCGCCGCCAGCTTGACCGCGTCCAACGGCGAGTACACCACCCGCACGTCTCCCCCGGCCGCTTTCACGGCCTGCAAGTCCGTCCGGGTGCCCGGCACGCGGAGCATGTCGCCAAACGAACACAGCATCGTCCCCGGCTGGGCCGCAATCTCGCAGGCTTTGTCGATCAACTCGACGGGGGTCACGCACACCGGACAACCCGGCCCGTGCACCAACGTGAGCTGCGGCGGCAGCAACTCGTCGATCCCGAACCGGACAATCGCATGAGTCTGCCCGCCACAGACCTCCATGATCGTCCAGGGGCGTGCGGTCACGCGCCGCAAGGCCCGCGCATACGCGCCGGCCTGCGCCGCATCCCGGTACTCGTCGAGAAATCTCACGTCGTCCCGGCTACCGTCGCGGACGGCCCCCAAACCGTCAAGCGCCCGCGGCGCCGCCGGCCGCGCTGCCGCTGCCCGAATCCTTAGCGAGGCGGAGCGCGGACGGTCACGTCCGCCCAGCGGATCTGACGATCCGCGCCCCACAGAGAGCCTGCCGGGTGTCACCCGCGATGGCAGCTCTCAAGCACCTCGCTAAGGATTCGGGGCCGCTATTTCACGGTTAGAATCTCGTTGAAACCTGGTTCTGATGCCCTAGCATCGCTGTTTCTTGCTTCGGCCGTGCCGGGGCGTCGGATCGAAATTGCCAAACATGAAGAGCTACAATATTGCCGTCCTGCCTGGCGATGGGACCGGGCCGGAAGTCACGCGGGAAGCGGTCAAGGTGCTGGATGCCGCCGCCGCCAAGTTCTCTCTCAAGCTGAACTACACACCCTACGATTTTGGCGGCGACCGCTACCTGCGCACCAAGGAAGTCCTGCCCGAAAGCGCCGTCGGCGAGCTGCGGAAGTTCCCCGCGATTCTCCTCGGGGCCATCGGCCATCCGGACGTGGCGCCGGGCATTCTCGAGAAGGGCATCCTGCTTCGCTTGCGGTTCGAGCTCGAGCAATACATCAACCTGCGCCCGGTCAAGCTCTACGACGAGCGGTTCTGCCCGCTCAAAGACAAAGGACCCAACCAGATCGATTTCGTGGTCGTCCGGGAGAACAACGAAGGGCTGTACACCGGCGCCGGCGGGTTCGTCTTCAAAGGTACCCCGAGTGAAATCGCCGTCCAGGAGAGCATCAACACCCGCCGCGGCGTCGAGCGTTGCCTGCGCTACGCCTTCGAGTTCACGCGCAAGCGTAACCAGGACAAGAAACTGACCTTGGTGGGCAAGACCAATGTCCTCACCTACGCGTTCGACCTGTGGGAGCGCGCCTTCCACGAAGTCGGTCAAGCCCACTACCCCGACATCCAGCGCGACTACGCCCATGTGGACGCCACCACCATGTGGTTTGTCAAGAACCCGGAGTGGTTCGATGTGATCGTGACCGACAACATGTTCGGCGACATCATCACCGACCTCGGCGCCATGATCCAGGGCGGCATGGGAATCGCCGCCGGCGGCAACATCAATCCCCAGGGCACCAGCATGTTCGAGCCCATCGGCGGCAGCGCGCCCAAGTACACCGGCCAGGGCGTCATCAACCCCTTGGCTGCCATCTGCGCCGGCCAAATGCTCCTCGATCACCTCGGCGAAACCCAAGCCGCCCAAGCCGTCGAAGCCGCCGTCATCAAGACCGTCCGCGAGAAGATCAAGACCCTCGCCGCCGGCAAGATGGGCCACTCGACCTCCCAGGTGGGCGACCTCGTCGCCGCGGCAATCTAGCGCCCTCGAGCTCCCAGGGCAGACGGTCATGAAAACGCTGCAGGATTCGCTGGTCGAACTGATTCGCCGCACGTCCGCCGAACTCCCGGACGACGTCCAACGCGGGATCTTGGCGGCGCTGGCACAGGAGCAAAAGGGCACCATCGCCCAGTCGGCCATGCAGCTCATCGAGCGCAACATCGCGCTGGCGAAACAGAAGTCGCAGCCGATTTGCCAAGACACCGGCAGCATCCTCTTTTACGTCGAGGGTCCCGTGGGCCTGGACCAAATCGCCTTCGCCGAGACCGCCTGCGCGGCGGTGAAGCTAGCCACCCAGAAAGGCCATCTGCGCCAAAACTCGGTCGATTCCCTCACCGGCAAGAACGACGGCACCAACCTGGGACCCGGCTCGCCCACCTTGCACTTCCACCAACACCGCTCCCCGGAGGTGCAGGTGCGTTTGGTCCTCAAAGGCGGCGGATGCGAGAACGTCGGCGCGCAGTATTCCCTGCCTCACGAGAAACTGATGGCCGATCGCGACTTGGCCGGCTGCCGCAAGGCGATCTTGGACGCGGTATGGCAGGCGCAGGGCAAAGGCTGCGGGCCGGGGATCCTGGGGGTGTGCATCGGGGGCGATCGCGCCACCGGCTACGAGTACTCGAAACAGCAGCTCCTACGGCGGTTGGACGACCGCAACCCCAACCCGGACCTCGATCGCCTCGAACAGGACATCCTGCACACCGCCAACCAACTGGGGATTGGCCCGATGGGGTTCGGCGGACGCACCACCTTGTTGGGCGTCAAGGCGTGCGCCGCCAATCGCCTGCCCGCCTCCTACTTTGTCAGCGTCAGTTACATGTGCTGGGCTTACCGGCGCCAGGGCGTCACGCTGGGTCCGTCCGGCGAAATCCAACAATGGTTGTACTGAACCCCCGGCCATGACCCAACTGACTGCCCCCTTTGCCGAGTCGAAGATCCGCGCCCTCGAAGTCGGCGACCCGGTCGAGATCACCGGCGTGCTGTTCACCGGCCGCGATGCCGTCCACAAGTACCTGGCCCAAGGCGGCGCGTTGCCCTCCGGCGTCAACCTGCGCGACGGCATCCTCTACCATTGCGGCCCGGTGGTGCTCAAGGACGAGCACGGCCAATGGAAAGTCGTCGCCGCCGGCCCCACCACCTCGATCCGCGAGGAACCCTACCAAGCCCAGATCATCGAGCAGTTCGGCCTCCGCGGCGTGATTGGCAAGGGCGGCATGGGCGAGCGCACCCTGGCGGCCTGCCGCGCGCACGGCTGCGCGTATCTGCACGCGGTGGGCGGCGCCGCACAAGTCCTGGCCGAATGCGTCCGGGCTGTGCGCAACGTCTATCTGCTCGAGAAGTTCGGCTCGCCCGAAGCCATCTGGGAACTCGAAGTCGAGCGCTTCCCCGTGGTGGTGACTATGGACGCCCACGGCGGCTCACTGCACCGCGAGGTGCTCGCGGCGAGCCAGGCCGAGTTGGCCAAGCGATTGTGAACGCACCGGCTCGGACTCGCGCCCGGGCGGCTCACGCCCCCCCGCTGCGCCCGCCCACCCGCTCGCATCCATGCACGAGGTGAGCCTGATGCAAGAAGCGGTGCGCTTGGCCCTCGAGTCCGCCCAAGCCGCCGGCGCCCAACACATCCACCGGTTGGCGCTGCGCGTGGGCGCCTTGAGCGGCGCTGTGCCCGACGCGTTGCGCTTCGCCTTCCCCTTGGTTTGCGCCGGCACCATCGCGCAAGGGGCCACCCTCGACATCGAGTCCGTCCCCGCCGCCGGCTGGTGCGGCTATTGCCAGGCCGAGTATCGGTGCGAAGATTATCTCAGCGAATGCCCGCGCTGCCGCCAAATCAGCGCCGAACTGCGGCGCGGGACCGAACTTGAATTGGCGGCGGTCGAGGTTTCCTGATATGTGCCAAGAATGCGGATGCGGAATGGACGGCCAAGCGACCAGTGGCGGCGGCGGCCCGGCGCCACACCCGCGGGACCACGACCACGCCGCCGAGCCTGCCCAAGCGCACGCGCACGGCGCAGGCGCTGAGTCCGACGCTGCAGCCGCGCATCAGACGTTGCCCGTGCGGCGGTCGATCCTCGAGAAGAACGAACGCCTCGCCGAGCGCAATCGCGGTTTCTTCCGCGCCAAAGGGCTGCTGGTGTTGAATGTCCTGTCGGCGCCCGGCTCGGGCAAGACCACGCTCATCCGGAAGACCGCCGAGGCCCTGGCCCAGGGACTGCGCGTCGGCGTCATCGTGGGCGATCTCGCCACCGATAACGACGCCGCGCGCTTGCGTGCAGCGGGCCTGCCCGTGGTCCAAATCACCACCGGCACCGTGTGCCATCTCGAGGCCGAGATGGTCGCCCGCGCCGCCCGGCAACTGGACCTGGACGCGCTCGACGTGCTCATTATCGAGAACGTTGGGAACCTGGTTTGCCCAGCCGCCTACGATCTCGGCGAAGACCTGCGCGTCGTGCTCATGTCCGTCACCGAAGGCGAAGACAAACCGCTCAAGTACCCCCCCATGTTCCACTCGGCCGACGTGGCGCTCATCACCAAGATCGACCTAGCGGCCGCCGCCGGATTCGATCGCGCGCAAGCGCTGGCCAACCTCCATCGCATCAGCCACCACGCCGCCGTCTTCGAGGTCTCCGCCAAGACCGGCCAAGGCATGCCGTTGTGGCTCGACTACGTCGCCCAGCAACGCCAATCCGTCCGAGGTTCCACCTCCGGCTGAGCCCCGCTCCTGCTCTCGGCGGAGCGGTTGAACGAACCACGGCCCTTGCGCCGACTCGTCCGTCCCCGAGACCGACGCCCCGTCCGCGGTAGGGCGCGCAGTCCCTTGCGCGCCGCATGTTTCCAGTGAGAACTCCTCGACCCGCACGATCCGTCCGCGGTAGGGCGCGCAGTCCCTTGCGCGCCGCCCCATCGGCCTCACCCGAGTGCGAACACCGGGAGACGGGGAAGGGGATCATTCCGTTCACGCCATCCCGCCCTTCCTTGAACCTCAGGACGGGAACCTCGGCAGCCACCCGGACCTCGATACGCGCAACATCACATAGAACACGCCGCGCCAACCGGCATCTCCACCCCGCTTCGGGTGTGACCGTGACGGTCACTTCCTCCCATGTTTCTGCCGCCGCAGAGATCGGCTCGCTACGAGCCGATAAGCGCGAGGCGACCGCGGCCATGCAAGCGTGGCTGCAGGAACGGCGCAGGTAGACACTTCCCGGCCGGTCTCCATTGCCTTGCGTTGCCTTTCGGCTCCTACCGCGTCGGTCACGCTGCCGGCGACCGCAAAGGTCATCGAGTAGAGCGGAGGCGCGAACATGTTTAGGCCAGTGACTTCCAATGTCTCTGCCCTTTCGAGCATCGTGGCAAACGGCCACCAGACCCTGCACTTCGTTTCCTCCACCCCCTCTAAAATTCCG
>Ga0194126_10002737_pt1 | contig 28425 bp, 31 predicted proteins | sample TA2KigC150mmetaG_FD_148641 | JGI IMG/M metagenome (GOLD analysis project Ga0194126, IMG submission 148641) | Freshwater microbial communities from Lake Tanganyika, Tanzania - TA2015035 Kigoma Deep Cast 150m | ecosystem: Environmental > Aquatic > Freshwater > Lake | place: Tanzania: Lake... | reverse complement strand
GGCTACTCGCGGCAACGTCGGCATCGGGACGACGGGGCCCCAGGCAAAACTTCATATTGAAGGAAACTGCGTTACCGGCGATACTTTACTACCAATCAGACGTCGGAAGAAAAGAAAGAAAAATCCTAATCTCGAGGGTGATGGCAATGGAGAACCGGAAGGCCATGGTCAAATTGAACAATTCGAATATGAGTACCTGCTATCCAGAATTGATGAGGTATTGCCAGGCGATGAGGCGTTGTCGCTGGCTCTAGGGGGACAGGGGGACTTGCTATCAGAAGATAAGAGCAATATCGGCCCCGAAGTGCAACAAGTTGACTACGGGGTAAACAGCGGAACGCTAGAATATGCTAGGATTAATAAACTGATGGATATGGGGGTTCAAGAAGTCTATGAGTTAACAACCAAATCTGGCAGAAAAATTAGGACTACCGCAAATCATCCATATTTAGTACAAATAAATTAAAAGTTAAAGTTTAAAATGCAAAATTACATATTAAAAATTAAAAATAAAATTACAGAATACCTCACGATTTTAAGAGGAAGATTTGATTTCTCCAGAACTCGTGAGATTTCAACTCAACCAATTCGTGAGATAAAAAATGGCCAAAAAGCCATTATTGATTCGCTTAAATGTCCCTATTGTTTCTCTCAAAAGTTTGTCCGCCGGGGCTTCCGGCCCAAAAAACTTGAGAAAGTCCAACTCTATTTATGCCTTGAGTGCGGCCGGTCTTTTACCGCCCAAATAACTAAAGGCAAACACTATCCCCTTGAGGCAATCTTTGAAGGCGTCAGTTTATATAACTTAGGCTATTCTCTAGAAGAATCCTGCAGGATTCTGCAGCAACACCATAATTACAATATCCAGCCTACTTCGCTTTCTAATTGGCTGGCCGAATTTGCCGATAATTGCCGGTTCTTGCGCATGAGAGAGTATGCCGTGAAGAAATATTCGCCCAAGGATATGGTTATCACCGCCACCCTGGCCCACCGCCAGCTCTACCGCTACCGCTTCCACCAGGCCAAATGCGAGTTAATGATTCAAGAAGAATTCCAGCACCGCAAATTTACGCCGCTGCAGGAATTTTTGCAAATGGTGCCGGTTGAATGCCCGCATCAGTACTTCCAAGAAGGTTTACGAGCAAGCGAAACCCCGCTAACTTTTTCCAAAAAACAAATGATCGTCCGCGCCAAGCAGAATTATGCGACAAAATTAGCCGCGTTTGTCTTACAATCGGTTAAAGAGCGGAAACTACGCCACGAAGCTCTACAAAAATTTATGCTTTACAATGACTCGGTCACGGTGGCCACCGAAGTGCCGGTATACTTGACAAAGGACGACCTTGAGCATATGCAAACGCAACTGGGTTTCATAATTTACCATAAGTCCCTTGCCTCCCTGCCCCGCGACACGGTTCCCGAAGTTGGTTCCGTAGTTGCCGGAGATGCCGAAATTGCTAAAGATTTGCCGAAGCTAATCACCGGCCATATTGATATTTTGCAGATTAGAAACGGCCAGATTCACCTTCTGGACTACAAATCGGAGGCGGAAAAGGAGCGGCCGGTTGAGCAATTGACTTTGTACGCGATGGCTTTGTCCAGATTAACAGGCTTAAGACTCTTTGAATTTAAATGCGCCTGGTTTGACGAAAAAGACTATTTCGAATTTTATCCGCTGCATGTCCTGCACAAGCCAAGAAAAACCCAAAGAAGAAGAAAAGTTTATACCATGGAGGGAGTCTATCAGGTTAATAAAAATCCTGATAAATTGGAAAGAATCAGGCCAATATCTTTATGAAATACTTAATCGACCAATCGGGAAAAATTGAGCAAACAGAAAAAGATACCGTGCTTGCCCTGGCAAACGACATTAAATTCACTGTTTTAATAAGGGCCAGGGACAAAAGAATTATTCAACAAGAATTTAAATTAAGGGGGAGACCAAGAAATTTTGTTCTGTTTACCTTTTCGTTACTCATAGTTTTATTGTTAAAAAAGGTGAAACCAAAATCGACAGTCTTTATTGATCAGGAATACAAAGGCAACGAAAATATCGTTCGGGATCGTATGGCGAACTATTCTCGGCGGCTTAGCTTGAGGCTCGATCAGTCGCTGATAACCTTTAAATCTTTAGGAAAAACATCACCGGCTCATTACCTGGCGGGAATTGTGGCTGATCGCAAAACAAAACCGAACAAGGTAATCTCTTTGGAGGAAGTACTACCAATCCTCTTCCAAAATAAAAAGACCGGGCATTCCGAAAGGAACCGTGGAGTGTTTAACGCAGAGCTGAGTCCTTTTGGGCCTACACCTTCTGGCGGTCGACACCCATCCCGATCTATATCAAGGATATATCATAAAATAAACAATTTGTCAAGTAGGAGAAAGGCATGACCTATTACTATCCTAAACGGCCAGTTAAAAGTTTTCAGGATTTAGAGGTTTACCAGAAGTCTTACAATCTGGCTATCGAGATTGTAAGACGAGTGACTGCAGATATTGCCCGATCTTCTGCAGAAACCAAAGACAAGTCCCAAACGACGGCTGCCGAAATTGCGACAGAAATTACTAAAAATCTTATGGGAGTGGTTCTCGAAATTCCCAAACTGATTGCCTCGGCTCACTCCGTCCGCTTCGGCCAGTCCGAGCAAGCGGTAGAGCTATTAGAAAAAGCAATGCTTTACTGCAACTTGGCCGTTGTCAATTTGGAAAAGTATCGAGATTTGGTTAACCAGAAAATTGAAACTGAATTCTTTGAGGAACAGATTAAAGAATATCTAAGAACTCGCGGCAAAATCATGAGGCTGCAAAGGTCGTGGTTAAAATTTTTCGAAAAAAAATAAGATGTTACAATCGTTTTCAAACTATCTAAGCGAGGTTACCAGGGGCAAAAAAATCCGCCTCGGCGGAAAGACTGCCCAGTGGAAAAAAGTAAACGAGCTGACGCCCGGAATGATGATTGCCGCGCCCAAAGAAGAGGTGATGGCTAAATGGCTAAATGGCCAAATGGCCGAAGAAGACACTCAACAATTTAACCATTTAACAATTGAGCAATCTAACAATGATATTTTCTTCGACGAAATCGTCTCTATTAAACACGTCGGCCGCGAGCAAGTCTGGGATATTGAAATTGAGGGCACCCATAACTTTGTCGGTAACGGGATTCTGGCTCACAATACTTATATTTCGGGGAATCTGGGTATCGGGACGACTTCGCCTTCGGCTCTTCTCCATCTGGGAATTGGTTCCACGGCCGTGGTGGGACAAAAGATAGTCTTAGCCAGTGGAGCCACGGCCAATGCGTTTGAAGTCAATTCAAGTGCGGGAACAGGAGGCGATAAGTTCGTCATTCAAGCTAACGGCAATGTGGGAATAGGCACCACTGCGCCTACTGCTCTTTTAGACCTCAATTCGGCGGCGACCACCACCAATATTGCCAACATCACCGCCTCGGCCCTAACCACCGGCAAGGCCCTTAACCTTGCCTCCACTACCAACAACTTTACCAGCGGCGGCCTTATAAATGCCAGCCTGACTCAAGCGGCCGCCACCGGCACGGCCGTTTCCGGGGATATCGTTAATCTTTCTTTTGCCCCCACCTACTCCACCAACATCACCACCCCGGCCCTTACCGGCCAGGTCCTGGATGTTTCAAGAAGCGTCACCACCAATACTGACTTTGCCTCTACCCTGACTCTTTCTGGGGCTTTGGCCACCTTCTCTGACTCGGCCACCCAAACCCAAGGAACCCTAACCTCAACGGCCGACGTTGTTCAAATCTTGCAAAACTATTCCTCAAACACCGGCGCGGTCTTAAACATCACCAGCGCCGGTACGACCGGCGGCTACGCCCTACGGGTCAATGACAATGGCACTCTGACGGACACCACGCCCTTCGTGGTAGATAACAGTGGCAATGTCGGTATCGGCACCACCAGCCCTGGCTATCTTTTGCAGGTTGGTAATGCCGGCGACGGCAGCGAAGCGCGGGCCAATGCCTGGAATTCTCTTTCCGATATCCGCTTCAAGGAAAATGTCACCCCCATTGACCGCGCTCTGGCAAAAATCCTCATGCTCGACGGCATCAGCTTCAATTGGAAAGCAAGCGGCAACGCTGGCCTCGGCCTTTCCGCTCAAGATGTCGCCAAGGTCTTCCCCGAACTCGTTTCAACCGATGAGCAAGGCGTTCTCTCGCTCAATTACGGCGGGCTGACCGGCCCGATCATTAGCGCTATTAAGGAACAAGAGATGAAGCTAGACGCTCTCGGCTCGCAAGGCAAAGCGGAGCAAAATAGTCTGGATATGACTATTTTAGGTAAGCTCATGGCCCAAGGGGCCGTGGAAATCGCCGGGCCGGCCAACTTTAAAGCCGAAACCCTTTTTGAAAAGCTGGTCAGCTTCCTCGATGAAGTGGTCTTTAAGGGGAACGTAAGCTTTGCTTCGCAAGCAACGTTCTTGGAGAAGGTACTCTTCTCCCAGGCGCCGACCTTTAACGAAGACACCGCCGGCTTTGCCATCGTTCCCAAAGGCCAGCGCCAGGTCAAGGTGAGTTTCAAACAGGCTTATGCCGAGACGCCCGTGGTCACCGCCAACCTGCTCTGGGACACCGACGAAGGCACCCTCTCGCTTATGAACGAGCTCCAAGGCTACTTTGTGCCGGCGGCAAGCTTTGCCATCGCCGGCCTTTCTTCCCAGGGATTCACCCTGGTTCTCGACGAGCCGGCCGTCACCGATCTCAAGTTCTCCTGGATCGCCCTGGCGGTGCAGAACGCACAGACTACCATCGGCGAAACCGCCGCGCCCACTGCCACGCCCACTGCCACGCCCACAATCGAGCTTAGCTCGACGCCAACCGCTACCCTCTCCCCCGCGCCAACAGCCGAGCTGAGCTCGGCGACCCCCACGCCGGAACCAACGGCGACGCCAACTAGTGAGCCTACCGTGACGCCCGCGCCGAGTCCAAGGGAAAGCCCATAAGACTTATATGACTTATGAGACTCATAAGACTAATGAAGCCCATCGCCACTCTGGCGGTTTTGCCAGTCTGGCGGTCTACTGGCTCGCCAAGGAGATTTACTATCTCAACTATATTTTCTGCGAAAGATATGTGTCTCATCAGGCTTATGGGTCTTATAGGACTTATGACCAGATGATCCAGGCGGCCAGATCGGGCAAGCAGGATTTGGTTGAGGGATCGCTTGAGCTTTCTACCGAGGGGAATCTCAAGCTCTCGGGAGTTTCCCGCGCCAGCTACGGCGAATTGATCGAAGATTACGAAGACTTTCTCTGGCAAAAAGGCCTAAACCGCTGGGAAAAGGATGACCCGCGGGTGCTGGCGATCCGCCAGGGGCGGATCGATCCTCATGAGACTCATGTGACTCATCAGTCTCATGAGACTTATGGCGTTAGCTTCGACGACGCGGAAGCGTTCGCCAACCTCCTCATTACCCTTTGCGCTAAACAAGGATTTTTAATGGACCGTTTCCTAAAGGGAGTCGAGAAAAGTTTTGTAGAAAAAGGCGGGTTTCGGGAAAACCTTTTCCGAAAAAGAGCGGAGTTCCGCGAAAAAAGATGAGACTCATGAGACTTATAAGACTTATAAGACTAATGGAAGGGAGGTGAAGAATGTTAGGAAAAATTAAAGAAAAAATCAGACCGTCGAGGAAGACTGTCCTCATTTTGATCATGGTTTTTCTTTTAGCGGGGGCTTTGGCTTCGACTTACTATTTCTATAAAGAATTCCAAAGAACAAGCAGGCTCCTGCAAGATCCCACCGAAGCGGCTAGACAAGAAACTAACGTCATCTTGGCCAAACTAGGCAAGATGATGGAGCTGCCCGTGGGCGAAGAACCGACAATGGCCACCATTATTGACGCGGAAAAGCTTAAAGACCAGCCCTTTTTTGCCAGAACGCAAAACGGCGATAAGGTGCTGCTTTATGCTAACGCGAAAAAGGCTATTTTGTATCGGCCAGGGGAAAATAAGATTGTCGAGGTGGCACCCTTAAATATCGGCACACCCAGCGCGCAGCCAGTCGGACCAAAAATTCGTGTCGCTTTGTATAATGGCACCGATAAAACCGACCTGACGCAGAAGGCGGAAAAAGCGCTTACGGCTAAGTACGCCGATATTGACGTGGTCGCTAAGGAAAACGCCAAGAAAAGAGATTATGAGAAAACTTTAATCGTTGATCTTTCGGGCACGAAAAAGGAAGTGGCGGAGGCTTTGGCTAAGGAACTAGGGGGCGAGGTAGGCACGTTACCGGCCGAAGAAACCGCGCCCGTCTTGCCGACGGGTCAGGAAGCAGAGCTTTTGGTAATTTTGGGGAATAATTATAGCCAATGAGTCTTGACTAAGCTTTCTTATTAACCTATGCTTAAACTAATGGGAAAAAGAAAATTTCTCGCTTTGGTTTTTGTGCTGCCCTGGCTTTTGGGCCAGGCGGCCTTGGCCCAGGACGAGGAGAAAATCTCGTCCGGGGTCGCCCTCTCGATCCTGGTTAAGGGCGAAAAAATCGCCGACGGCGGCTTAGTCTCTTCCACTCCCGAGGGCTATGTCCTAAGCGCCACGGCCTACGATCCCTCTTTTTACGGCGTGGTCGCCTTCAAGCCGGCGGTGGCTTTTGAAAGCACCGCTTCGGCTGACCTTTACCCGGTCATTACTTCCGGCAAGGTTTATCTTTTGGCTGATTCGGGTACTGGCCCCATCAAGGAAGGCGATTTTATTACCACCTCCAAAACGCCCGGGGTCGGCCAAAAAGGCGAGGGTGGCGGCTTTATGATCGGCACCGCTCTGGAAAACCTGGCGGCGGGCAAAACCGCTAAGCTTCTGGTTTCGCTTAACCCCCGCTATAATACCAACGTTGTCGGCGGTAAGGGCGTCAATCTGCTTTTAAGCATCAAAACCGCCGCCGCCTCTCCCTTCCTCACTCCCTTAACTTCGCTGCGCTATCTTTTGGCGGTCATTGTCTCCGCTCTCTCTTTTGGCCTGGGCTTTTTCTTCTACGGCCGTTTCGCCAAAACCGGCATCGAGGCCCTTGGCCGCAATCCCCTGGCCGCCAAGACCATCAGCGCCGGTATTGTCTTTAATGTTCTTTTGACGACCGTCATTATTTTTAGCGGGCTCTTTTTAGCCTATCTAATTTTGGTGCTCTAAGATGGTAACGATTTTTTTGACGACCAAGACCATTCTTTTACTGGCGGCAGTTTTACTCCCCGCCTGCTTAATCTTCGCCACCGCCCTCATCGTTCTTTTAGAGCAAGTCTTCTCTTTGGAGAAAAAACTGAAAGAAAAAGAAAAGCTTACTTTGGAACAGGCAGAATTAACTGACCAAGTCAGGCAAAAGCTCGAGGAAAAAGCGACCGCCTATGTCCAAAAAGAGCTCGCCCTATTTGCTGAAGAACTCGCTAAGATGAATCAAGCTACTCTTGCCTTATTTAACCAGCAAGAAAGAGGGCTCTTGCAAGCCACCGGCAAGGAACTTGACGGTTTAAAAGGAACCTTGCAGGATAATCTCAAAGACGGCTACCAGAAGATGCTTTTGGAAGTCGCCGCCGAGAAAAAAAGGCGGCTGGAAGAACTAGAAAAAGAGCTGCCGCTTTTAACCGAGAAAGTCATCGAGGAAGTGCTGGGCAAATTTATCAATATGGCCGAACACGAAGAGCTTATTCTTGCCGCCCTTGGCCGGGCCAAAAGACAAGGAGTTTTTTCCTAAAAAATGCCTACTTCCCTGCCTAAAATTCGCCTCACTCTCGCCTTTCCCCCCTCCGCGACGCTAAAAAGAAGGCTAGCGGCTTGGCTCAAAAAAGAAACCGGCCGCAAAGCTTCCTGGGAAATAAAAACCGATAAAAAAATCTTAGGCGGCCTGATCCTTATTTTTAACGGCCATTACCGCAATTTTAGCCTAAAAAGGGAACTCGATGAAAAACTATCAAAGCTATCTTGAAAAAAGCGGCGAAATCGGCTATACCCAGTCGGCCACCCGCTCTCTGGCCATCGTGGACGGCTTGCCGGGCATCAAACCGAAGGAGCTGGTCGTTTTTGAGACCGGCGAGCTTGGTCAGGCGCTCGTCCTTAAAAAAGAACTGGTCGAGGTACTCCTTTTTAGCCCTAAACCGGTGCGGGTCGGCACGGCCGCCACCAGAACCGGCGAGAAACTGACTCTGCCGGTGGGCGAAGCCCTCTTAGGGCAGGTCATCAATCCCCTTTGCCAACCGATAAACGGCTCCTCTTCTTTCAAAATGCCAAGCGCAAGCTACCCCACAGACCAGGCCCCCTGGGGCATCGAAAAAAGAGTCAAGATTAAAAGGCCGCTCGAAACCGGCCTCGCCGTGGTTGATCTTTTGTTGCCCTTGGGCCAGGGCCAAAGGGAACTAGCTATCGGTGACCGCAAAACCGGCAAAACGAGCTTTGCCGAACAAGTAGTCTTAGGACTGAAAGGGAAAAACACTGTCTGTATTTATACTTTAATTGCCAAAAGGGCGGCCGAAGCTAAGAGGCTGGCAGAGATTTTCCAAAAGGCCTCTGTTCACAACCAAACAGTCATCATCGCCGCCCCGGCCGAAGCGGGCAGCGGCTTGGTTTATCTTGCCCCCTTCTCCGCCATTACCATCGCCGAGTATTTCCGCGACCAGGGCCAAGACACCTTGGTCATTTTCGATGATTTAACTACTCATGCCAAGTTCTACCGCGAGATTGCGCTTTTGGCCAAGCGTTTCCCCGGCCGCGACTCCTACCCGGCTGACATCTTTTTTACCCACGCCAGAATCATGGAAAGAGGCGGGAATTTTAAAACGCCAAAGGGCGAAGCCTCGATCACCCTTCTGCCTTTGGCGGAGACGACAAGCGGCGACCTGACCGGCTACATCCAAACAAACTTAATGTCCATGACTGACGGCCATCTTTTCTTCGACCGCGATCTTTTTGTCACCGGCCAAAGGCCGGCCATCAACCCCTTTCTTTCCGTCACGAGAGTCGGCCGGCAAACGCAAACGCCGCTTAAAAGGGAGATCAGCCGCGAACTTTTGGCCTTTCTTTCCCTCCACGAAAAAATGCAATCATTGGTTCATTTTGGCGCCGAACTGACCGAGGAGGTCAGAAGCATTCTTGCTCAAGGCGAAAGGGTCAAGCTCCTCTTTCAGCAGGACGAAGAAAGTTTCGTTCCCGCCAACCTTTCCTTTTATCTTTTGGCGCTTTTATGGAAGAATCCCTGGCCGGAGAAGACAATCGCGGAAGTGGAGGAAGAATTAGCGAAATTAGTTAAGCTTTACCGCGAGGATGAGGATTTCCGCCAAAAAGTCAATCATTTAATGGAAAAAGAAGAAACTCTTGCGAAGCTCTTGGAAAAAATAAACCATGGCTAAAATAGCAGGCGAAATTGATTGGCTTAAGACCCTCGAGGCCCTGGTGACGGCCTACGAGGAAATTGCGGCGGTGCGCATGCAAAAAATCAGAAACCGCGTTTTGGAAAACCGCGATTTTTTGGCCGGCCTAAACGAAATTTTTACCGAGGTGAAATTCTCCTACAAGCGAGCGCTGGTCAAATACCGCCTCTTCCAACTCAAGCTCAAAAATGGCAAAAAGGCCCTGGTTTTTGTCTCCGCGAATACCGGCCTCTACGGCGATTTGATCGGCCGGATTTTCCACGAATTGACGGGCAATCTTGGCAGTGACAAAAGCGAAATCGTCATCATCGGTCAGCTTGGCCGTCATCTCTTCGAGGAGGCCTATCCCAAAACACCTTTTACTTTCTTCGACCTGCCAGACACTTTTACGGATACCTCCCAAACAGAGAAAATCAAAAGTTTTCTCTTGCAGTTTGAGGAGGTGGTGGTTTACCACGGCGTTTTTAAGAATCTGGTTACGCAAAATATTGCCCGCACCAATATTACCGGCGGAGAAGAAACCGTTTCCCCTGCCTCGCCCCTGAAAACCATCTTTGAACCGAACCTCTTTGCCGTCCTTTCCTATTTCGAAAACGAGGCCTTCGCCTCCTTTTTGGCACAAACTCTTTACGAGGCCCAGCTGGCCAGGCTCTCGGCCAGAATCGCCGTCTTAAGCCAAACCGAGGACAATCTGAAAAAAAGCTTGCGCCTGGCTTTTTTACAAAAAGAAAAAGAGAGACACCGGCAGAATAACCGCAAACAATTAGAAATGCTTGCTTATTTACCGTTATGTCGTTAAAGAAAAAAATTACCGGCACGATTCGGGAAATCAGGGGCCAAATAGTAGAGGTGGAGTTTAATAGCGACTCTCCTTCTCTCTATGAGCTCTTGATTACCGAGAAAAAGCCCGTGACCAAACTTTTAGTCTACCAAAGCGAGGGCAACTCCCTTTTTTCCTGCTTGGCTCTGGGAGAAACGGACGAACTTTACCGGGGATTGAAGGCAGAAACAAGCGGCGAATCCCTTTCCGTTCCGGTCGGCCAGGAAGTCTTGGGCCGGGTGATGGACCTGTTCGGCCAGCCCTGCGAGAAGGCAAAGAAGATCAAAACCAGGCTTTCTCACCCCGTAATGCAGGAGCCGCCTTCTTTTGGCTTGATCTCCACTAAAAGGGAAATCTTGGAGGTGGGTATCAAAGTCATTGATTTGTTTTCCCCGATTTTAAAGGGCGGGAAAACCGGCATTTTTGGCGGCGCGGGCGTGGGCAAAACGATTCTTTTGACGGAAATCATTCATAACATCGTCACTCTTTCGCAAAAGAAAAACGTTTCTATTTTTGCGGGCGTGGGCGAAAGGACGCGGGAGGGCCAGGAGCTCTACGAAGCCCTTAGGCAAAGCCGCGTGCTGCCCGGGGTGGCGGCAATTTTTGGCCAGATGGGCGAAAACCCGGCCGTCCGCTTTTTAACCGGCTTTGCCGCCGCCACTTTGGCCGAGTATTTCCGCGACTTTGCCAATAAAGACGTGCTTTTCTTCATTGATAACGTTTTCCGTTTTGCCCAGGCCGGGATGGAACTTTCGGTTTTGACAAACGCCCTGCCGTCCGAAGACGGCTACCAGCCCACCCTTTCCTCGGAAATGTCCGCCTTCCACGAACGCCTAGTCTCGACCGAGAAAGCCGCTATTACCTCCATCGAGGCCATTTATATGCCTAGCGATGACTTTTTGGATGCCGGCGTGCAAGCCATCTTCCCCTATCTTGACTCGATGGTCGTTCTTTCCCGCAAAACCTACCAACAGGGCATTTTGCCGGCGGTGGATCTTTTGGCCTCTGGTTTCTCGGTCAGCCTGACCCCGAAAATCATCGGCGATCTCCATTACGAAACGACTCTGGCCGCGCTTAATCTTTTGAAGAAGGCGGCCGAGCTTGACCGGATTGTTTCCTTAGTCGGCCTCTCCGAGCTTTCGCCCGCCGACCAAACTACCTATCGCCGCGCCAAAAAACTGCAAAATTTCATGACGCAAAACTTTTTTGTCGCCGCGCCCCAAACTGGCCGGAAGGGTCAATACATCCAAAGAAAAGTCACTGTCCAGGACGCCCACGATATCATTACGGGAAAATACGACGAGACCCCTGAGCAAAAATTTCTCTTTATCGGGTCAGCTAAAGAACTCTAGACAAACTTGGACAAACATGGACAAATCACTCTCAATTTTGGTCAGAAGTTCGGAGAAAATTTTTTTTAGCGGCCAGGCCAATGCCCTTTCTTCTCGTAATGACAAAGGTGCTTTTGATGTCTTGCCCGAACACGCTAATTTTATTTCCTTAATTAAAGAGGCGCTGGTTATTTATACTGGGCCAATTAGAAAAATCTTTCCCTTAAAGATGGGTGTTCTCAAAGTTTGTAATAATAAGGTTTCTGTTTTTGTACAAAGCGAAAATTCTGCCTTAACCCTTGGTCAAAAAGTAGAAGAGAAAACTTAGAATAAGAAGAAGAGTTATGGGCATTACTATTTTCTGGTAGGGAAAATAGGGCTTATTGTTGTTTTTCTTTTTCAGAAAGCCATAAGAGAGAAAGCCGAGGAAGAAAAAGACGCTGCCGAAGATCATTCCCAGCAATAATTTATCAACGCCCCAAAAGCGGTTAAACGGGTGGCCCATGATGCCGGTTAGATACAGAGGGACGATGATAAAAAGATAATAAGAGAGGCTAACAATAATTTTTCGACCCGTAAACTTTATTTTCCTCGCCTCCAAAAAGCTGATCGTCCAAAGAATAAGGGAAAGGGTCAGCCCCCCGATCCAAAGACCGGTAATGGTATCATCAATGCCGAGCCAGCGCGAAAGGCCAACGCCGGCGGTAACCGCAACCATACAAACCGGGCACGGCTGGGCTAGGGCTTCGTGACTAAAAAGAAAGCTGGCGGAAAGAATCGTTCCGAAAAAGGCAATCCAATTCATTACTGACACTGGCTGTTAGTGGTAGAGTTACTGGTTTGGGTACCAAAACCAGCCGCGGGAGCTTCCTCAGAAATTTTCTGGCTGCATTCAGCGGGTGGGTTGCTAAACGCCTGGCAAATTACTTCCTTAAACTTCTCCGGCGTCCGCGGGCTGACATCCACCATTTGCTCATTAATAACTATTGATGGCGAGCCGCGCACTCCGTATTTTTCGTTTAGGGCGGTGTGAATGTCGAACTTGGGAAACTGCCCCGAGAGCCAAGTGCTTTTGTCATTATACTGTTTGGTGATGTTAAATTTTTTGTCTGTGGCGGCAACGCAGGCAGCAAGCGCTTTCTGGTCAACTTTAGCTTGGGTAAGACAGCTGGCCGAATTGCCGTCTTTAACAAAACAGGCAAGATAAGTATAGTACTTGTCTTTCTGTTCCCCTTCCAGACAATATTGCCTTAGATTCTCGTCCAGTTCTTTCTTCTCGTGCATGATGTAATTAACATAATAGATGCCCATCTGCGCCTTATCTTTTAGGAGATTGTAAACCGGGAGAAACATTTTCTCGGCCTGAAGACCGAAAGGACAATAGGACATGACGAAAAGCTTAACATCGGGTTTGTCTGACTTGGGCACCGGCTTAGACGGCTGCGGGGTGGGTGAAACGCTGCCAGCTGCCAGGTTGATCCCTTCGGGGAAAAGATATTTGCCGTCCTTAGTGATATAGGAATCGTATTCCTGGGCGTTAATCTTGAGGCGGAGTTTGTAAACCCGGCCTTCGTCCGAAACGGAAACGAGGGAGGCTTGATTTTGACCGGAGACAAAGTTCTTGTTGATATGCTCGATCGCCTTTTTACTTGCTTCGTCGGCAGAAAGACCTTTCTGGCCCGACCAGCGCAGGGCGATAACCGCCGCGAGAACTGCCAGAATAAGAACGATCAACTTGGTGGGCCCCTTCATGATTAATTAAGATAACAAAGTTTCGGGGGGTTGTAAATAGCGAATTTGTGGCTAGCCGTAGCTGAGCTAAAACTTGATTGCCTGGCTTGTCCTTTTGTCTCTATGAATTAATACACAAAGACAATAGGGCGTCGTTAAAACTTATATACTGATCAGTATATGGTTTTTAATGAAGTCCCTAATTTAAAAGAAGATAACCCTGGCCGCGACAGGTCTGGATTAACTCGGCGGAAAGGCCAGCCTCGGCCAGTTTTTCCCGCAGACGTTGAACTAGCTTAGCAATCGCCTGGAGGGAAAATTTCTCTAATCTTTCTCCCCAAACTTCATCCCCGATTAAGTCAAACGAAACCGGCTGGTCCTGATTGAGAATTAAGAGCCGCAATAACCTCTCTTCCTCAAGACTAAGACGAACCTTTAGCAGCTCGCCATCAAGGAAAATACTCTCTTTTTCCAGAGTAAAAATTTGCCCGACTGGCACACCCAGTTTTCGTAGGTATTTTTGGCTTTCCTGGGCTAAACTCCCATTTTCTTTGTGTCGGAGGGCCTTAAGCGTCGGCCGAAAATCCAAAAAAAGCTTTCTAAGGGCCGTTTTCTCTAAAAGAAAGTCGATGATTGCTTCGACTTCTGGCCAGTAAAATCCCTGGCTACACAGCCGGATGGTTAATAATCCGATTAAAATTGCCTCGGCTAACTGGCTTGGTCCGGCATCCTGACGAATGTAAATTTTCATTGATGGTTGATGGCGGCTTGGCGGTTGGTCTGAGGTGGCTATTGAGCCATATTTTGTCGGTCGGATCTCTAAAAATCTTACCAGTGAATATTCCTCCGGCAAAAAATCGGCCAGGATTTGCCAAAACGCCCTCTCTTTTTCTTGCCATTTCTCTTGCAACTCTGTGTAATCTAAATCATCCTTTGGCAAAAGAACCGCTACTTGTTCCACCAAAAGTTTCGGTTCATCAAGCTTGATCTTAAAATGGGGAATTTTAAGTTTCTCCCAAAACTCTGGAATCTGCCGGAAGTTAAGATCGGGGAAATAAACCGCGCGCGGGTTTTGCGGCACTAAACGGGGAAGAACGAAAAAGCCCTGTTTAAGGTAAAACCGATTGGCAATCTGGCAGGCCGCCTGAACTACCCTCGCCGCCTCGGTCTTTTGATCATACCGCCAAGTGGTCTCGGGAATCGTCATACTATTGTCAAGATTTTAGCAAATTATAGGGTAGAATACAAAACGCATGGGGAGTAAATCAATATGTCCTTAGTCGAGAGAATTCCGGCTGCCTGGGATAAAAATACGGAAGCTGTATTCACAGAGGTAACGATGCTTGTTTTCCGTCCTCCTGACGAAGGAGATCAAAAAGAGGCCAATACCGAAGCGATGTTTGCAGCTTCTCCTTACAGCAGAGAGAAAACAAAAGAGCTCCTGGAAATGTCTCCCGAAAGTCCCGATTTACAATTTGAGGCCATTTCCGCTATTATATCTGCCACCGCAACTGAACTTATAAGAAGAAAGAACCCAAAATTTTCCGGCCTTGAAACTCTAAGTGATGCTGATGTATTTTTTGCGCGAGGCCTAGCCATGAGATGCACATCTCCAGCTTTAATTCGTGACGTAGCTAGATTCTGGTTCGACGAAGCACGCTCGGCTAGGACAAGATTGTATGATCCAGATGTCAAGGCAAGAGCCGCAGCATATCTTAACCATCTCTTGCAGGAAGCTAGCAATCTCTAATTATCTTTTTCTTAAGAATCTCTTCTCGCTCTTCCTAGAGGCGTTTCGATGCCGCGGGCGAGGGCTTTGCAAGAGGATGTGCCACTTGGAGATTTTACCTAGATCAGCTCGGCGATTTGTTTGAGGAGGGAGATAACGACTGGCGCGGGGAATAAACCATAAGAAAGCGTCTTTAGGGCTTACCATCATTAAAACTTATATACTGATCAGTATATGGTTTTTAATGAAGTCCCTAATTTAAAAGAGAATAGCCCTTCCGCCGCGCCTTACCATTAAGCATCATCCTCGTCAACGACCCTAATGAAACCTCCCTACCCCCTACTTCGTTTCAGGTGGGGTATCTCTCTTCCCGGAGGTTTCATGCCTCCGTAGCCCTCCGAATCGGAGGGGCGAAGGGGCATAAACTTGAGGATGCGTGCCGACGTCGTAGAGAAAAAGAGTGTCGTTTTCCTTTTTATAAACGACTCTGATATCTCCGGTAATTGCAAAGGCACGGTATTCCTTTTTCTTACCGACCAGCCGATGGTCTTTGAGAAGCGGATGAGTTGAGTCTTGGACAAAAAGCTTAAGCCTTTCTGCAAACTGGATATCAAGTTTCTTATGGGGAAAAATCCGCAAACGGTAATGTTTTAAAAATTGTTTATGATAAACGATTTCCATGAAGCTTACCGATTAAGTCGTCAACATTCGCGGTCCGATAAACATTTCTTCCGGCTTTAAAGTCTTTATCCATCTTTAAATAACGTTTTTCCGCCTCCGGGGAAAGAGCGACTGTCTCTTCAAATAAAATATTGATTCTTTTGGCTGCCAGCTTATTGAGAAAAACCCGCAAAAGCTCCTGTAAAGAGGAAAAGCCATAATAATTAACCGCCATCACCTCGGCTCTTTCCCGTAGATCTTTAGGCATGGGTACTTGCAAAGTTACTCGGCTCATCTTAAATACAATTATAATACTTTGGTAATAGTTGTCAACCCCCTAGGTCAGCTCGGCGATTTGTTTGAGAAGGGAGATGACGACCGGCGCGGGGAGTAAACTATAAGAAGGCACGCCATTATCATCTTTAATCACCCACGGTCTTTTTTCCACTTTCACCTCTTTAGTTTTTTTATCAAAGCTAAAAACGGATTCCGGCGTGATCTCATAATCATCCACCCATTTCTTTGCCTCACTGATCGGCACACTGTTGCGCAAAAGTATTTTGGGAATGCCATAGAGGGAGAGGGCCTTCTGCAAAAGCTCATGGTCCGACTCCAGCCGCTCTCTAATGGCCTCAATTCCCAGGCTATCGCTCTCTTTGGGCACCATTCTTATTTCCTGGCAAAGAGGATTATCGCAAAGAAGATAAAATTCTTTTTTCTTCTCGTCGAAGCCGACTTTTTTAGTGATGCCAAATTTCAAGCTTCTTGAGGTCTGACATTTTGGGCAAATCACGCGGTTCTTAAGCCGTTCATGAATCACTTCCCTAGGTACATCAATCAGCACAAAAAAATCGAGGTCATCGCGGGCGCCTACTAAGTTACGGAAAAAGAGCGAATAAGAGACTTGGTCTAAGCCTCTTGGAAAACCGTCAAGGAAAAGAGCTTTGCGACCTCGCCTCTCGATTTCCCGCCTGACTAGGGCCAGGATAAACTCTGTTGGCAATAAAGTTTTAACCGAGCGCTTCCCGTGAGCCGCGATTACTTCCTCAACCGACAAAAAACCCCGATAATTACTTTCCAGGTAACTCACTAATTCTTTTTTGGCTTTTTTATTCTGGAGTTCTTCATCCACCATCCTCACAATGTCACCAACCGAAAGATGCTCAGTATACTTTTCCCCGATGGCATCTATAAACAACTTCGAGTAGGTTCCCTTTCCGGCTTGCTTTTTGGCCAGAAGATAAGCAATAAAGGTGTTTTTGGCGGCTAAAAATTCGCGGATTTTTTTGATCTCCGGCCCGGCTTTAGCCTGAAAATACTCTTGCCTCTGCGCCGGATCAATTAGGTCAAACTGCCGCGCTACGCCTGGTGTCTTCGTACAAAAAAGCGGAAAGTTCATGAAGAGATCTTATCTCGAGATAAAGCGGTTGTAAAGTAGCATTTTCAGCTTTTCTTCCTCCAGTCCCTCGCCAATAATGGCCAAAGAGAGATTTTGCGGGGTGAAAATTTGCCGGGCAACCCGGGAAACATCCCCGGGGGTAACTTTTTCCAAGAGTTTGATCACCTCTTCCGGAGAGCGCAAGCGATTCTCTAAAACCTCATCCACGCCATACCAAAACGCCCGATCCAGGGGCTCTTCCAGGGAAAGAATAAAATGGCCGCGCAAATAGTCCTTTGCTTTGCGCAACTCCCTTCTCCCCACTCCGAATTCCCCTCCCCGAATTTCGCCCAAAATCGTTTCCAGAGCCTCGCCCACCCTTTTTTTATCAACGCCGGCGCTGACGCCAAAGAGCGCCGTGTCCAAATAGGAGCTTACCGAACTATCAACATAATAGGCCAGCGACTTCTCTTCGCGTACTTTTTGAAAGAGCCTCGAGGACATGCCGCCCCCCAAGACGGTATCTAAAAGTGACTGGGGCGGCCTGTTTTTGTCGTCCAGGCGGGGAAAGCCGCGAAAACCCAAGGAAAGATGAACCTGATCGGTTTTCTTGTTTATCACTCTCACGCTCGGACCGCCAAAATTGGCTTTGGCCGGTATAAATTCCCCTCGTTCTCCTTTTGGCAGTCCGCCAAAGTAATTGCTAATATTCCTCGCTAGCGAGGCGGCGGAGAACTTGCCGCTGATCACCACCACCAGATTTTCCCCGGTATAAAATTTTTCCTTAAAGCCCAAAAAATCCGGGGCCCGATAGCTTTTGATCGTTTCTTTCTCCCCTGCTCCGGAAAAACCCAAGGGGTGATTCGGAAAAACCACTTCGCCCAGGGTATCGTCCACCTTGACCTGGGGATTATCCTCGCGCATGTTGATTTCTTCGACAATAACCGGCTTTTCCTGTTCGACATCTTGCTCTTTAAGCAACGGCTGGCAGATCATTTCCGATAAAACTCTAAGAGCCGTTTCCAAATGCCGGCTTTCGCCCTTGATATAATAGGCGGTGTATTCCTTGCTGGTTAGGCCATTAAATTCGGCGCCGATTTGGTCAACGGCGAGAGCCAAATCCATTTTCGAAGGATACCTGCGCGTTCCCTTGAAGACCATGTGCTCGTAAAAATGGGTCAGGCCCAAGGTTTCTTTATTCTCGTACCTTGAGCCGGCTCTAAGGAGCACCAGAACCGCCACCGACTTCACCTCCTGCATGGGAACCATAACCAGCCGCAAGCCATTAGAAAGAACCGTTTTCTCAACCATCAGAGAAATTGTAGCACAAAAGTGACAGCGAAAAAATAAATCGGTATACTTTTCCTTATGAGCGAGAAAGCTCTCTTGGCCGGTTATAAATATCTTTTAACTTACCAATACTCCCTGGTAATTTGCGACCTAACTGCCGAGTTCTGCCAAACATTCCTTCCGGGCCGCGAGTTACTTCGACAGCGAGACCAGATGACGCAAGTCTTCGACTCTGAGGGCTGAAGCCCTCAGGCTCAGCCTCGAAGAGCGGCTCGCTCTGGTAAGCAAGATATCGTTGAGGGATACGAACTCCAAAGCCTCGAGGGCTATATCAAATTCCTCTGATCATGCTCTGCCAACGAACTACCTACCTTCTCGAAAAACAGATCATTGCCCTCCGCGCCAAATTCATTAAAGAAGTGGGCTTTCGAGGAAACCTGTTCCGCGAAAGATTAAAAGAAAAGAAACGAAAACTCTGCTAAAATAAATTTTATGAAACTACGTCTCCTCGGGGGCATCTTGCTAATCTTAGCCATCTTTGGCCTTGGCTGGACAGCTGCCAGTTTCTATCAGAGAAAAACCGAGCTGAGCTCGGTAACTAAGGCTCAAGATGACCCCCATACTACCTTTCTTATTGAAGTCTACGACAAAATCAAGGAAAACTACTGGGACAAAATAAGTGACGAGAGACTGGGAGGACTTTTCCAGTTGGGCATAGAAAAACTCACCGGCCAAATACAAACCGGAAAGATAGGCCAGAAAAAAGATTTCGAAAAGACTCTCAACCAAGTACTGAAAGAAATCGATCCCGGAAAAAAGAAAGAGTTTAGCGCTTCTTTGGCCGATATGGTCTTAGCCAATCTTGCTCCATCAGGTCGCAGTCGCTTATATACTCAAAAGGAAGAAAAAAATCTTGCGGAAAATGTTAAAAATATCAACCCCGAAGTCAACCAATATGAAGCGCTTGGCATTAATAAAGATGCTTCCGCAGCCGCCATTGAAAAAGCCTATCAGGAAAAAACTAATGAATTAAGAAAAGAGAGATCAGAAGAAACGAGGCAAAAATTGGCGCAAATCGAAAGGGCGCGTCAGATTCTCGCCAACCCCGAAACTCGACAAGTCTATGACCAATCAGGGATTGAGCCAACGATGGATTATCGTTTGCTTCTGCCCGATATTCTTTATCTCCATCTCACCAAATTTTCCCCTACCAGTTTTGATGAACTGAAAAGAGTAACGGAAAAATTTGATAAGGAAGGTGGGCCTACTTGTTTAATCTTCGACCTGCGAGACAATATCGGCGGCTCAATTGACCTCGCCCCCTATTTTTTGGGTCCCTTTATTGGCCTCGATCGCTACGCATACCAATTTTTCCGCCAAGGCGAAAGGATCGATTTTAAAACTAAGATTGATTGGTTGCCCAGCTTAGTCAGGTATAAAACGGTCGTTATCTTAATTAATGCCGGCACGCAATCAACGGCCGAGCTGGTCGCCGCTACTCTAAAGAAATACAACGTTGGGGTGTTGGTCGGCACACCAACCAAAGGCTGGGGCACGGTCGAAAAAGTCTTTCCTTTAGACCATCAACTTTCCCAAAGTGAAAAATTCTCCATCTTTTTAGTCCATAGCCTTGCCCTACGCGATGATGGCCAACCAATTGAGGGCAACGGCGTTCAGCCAGTAGTTAATATTGCTGATCCCGATTGGGCACAGCAACTTTATCAATACCTCCATTACGACGCCCTCATCGAAGCAATAAAGAATCTCTTTACCTGACCTCCCAACTCCGCCCGTCACTAATAATCTCCACTTCTCCGTCAAGGTCCGTCCTTAACACCTTTATCCCCAACTCCTTTAACCGCCCCAAAACTTCCGGCGTGGGGTGGCCGTAGCGATTGGCGGCACCAACGGAAATAACCGCCAAAGCAGGTTTAATTTTCTCTAAAAACTCTTTCGAAGACGAATATTTACTGCCGTGATGGCCGACTTTTAGAACTTCAACCGGAACAGGAGCAATCTGCGCCTCTTCCTCGGCGCCAATATCGCCGGTCAAAAGCGCCTGGAACTTGCCAAAGCTAAGCTCGGTCACCAGCGCCGTCTGGTTGAAATTGCCGGTGTAACTGGATAAGCCCAATACCCGATAGCCTTCTGGTTTATGCCAAACGATCTCGTTGCCTAATTTTTCTTTGGGAAAAAGAACATTGAAGGCCAGACCGCTAATTCTGATCTTATCCCCTGCCTTAGGAGTGAAAACCGGCGTTTTTTTCTTAATGATTGTTTGCCGAAACTCTTCAAAAGCGCCGCTCTCCAAAACAAGCGAGTTGGCCACCAGTTGCTTAATCTGGTAGCTCTCGGCCACGGAAACCAGGCCTGTCAAATGATCCGGTTCGGGGTGGGTCAAAATCACTAACTCCAATTTTTTATCCCAAAAGGGCAGGTGTTTGGCCAAACAACCCAAAACCTTATTGTCCGGACCGCCGTCTATCAAAGCCTGGGTACTTCCTCGTACCACTAAAATCGCATCTCCCTGGCCAACATCGCAAAAAATAAGGTGGAGTTTTTGGTCGGGAAAAGAAAAAATCGCCAGCAAAATCACCGCCGCCAAAAGAACGAGAAAGCCGAAAAAGTAAATCAGTCTTATCTTCATAAGTTTTGTAAAAGCTCAATCACTTTGACAAAATAGAAAAGGAGGGGAAAAGAGAGAAGGGCCAATGCTCGGCCCAGGAAAGGCAGTAAAAGGCCAAAGGCGACCGCCAAAAAACCAAAAAGCATCAGGTAGGGAATCGTCCAAAAAACAGCTAAATTCGCCACTGGTGAGATAAGGGGATAAGTGCCGAAAGATAAAAAAATGATGGGAGTAGTAAGGGCTTGGGCCGCCAGTGTCGTTTTGAGACTGACGCGTATTTGGGCAGGAAGTTTTTCGGCCATTCCCCATTTTCGACCAGCCAGAAGAATTATTCCCGCTGTAGCCGCAAAAGAAAGCTGGAAACCAAGATCAAAGAGAGAGCGCGGCCAAAGCAATAATAAAATAAGACCGGCTAAAAGAAGGGCGACTAAACTCTCCTTCTCTCTCCCCAAACTTAAGCCGAAATAACCGATTGTCCCCATGATTCCCGCCCGCAAAACCGGCGCCTCGCCGCCTGCCAGTAATACATAAAACCATATCGCAGTAATGGTAAGTATATAAGAAAGTCTCCTATTAATTAAAAATGGTAAGAAAAACATCAGATGGCCGGCGAAAAAAGCAATATTTGCCCCGGAGGCAACCACAAGATGCATTGTCCCTGTCTTTTTAAGCGCTTGATAGAAGTCCTGGGGCAAAGAACTTTTTTCTCCCAAAACAATGCCGCCCAAGAGCGAGGCATAGGGTTCGGGCAGATTTTGTCGATAAATGTTGACCAGCTTCTCCCGAAAAGAAGTAATCGGGGAAATCCGGAAAGTCGGGGAAACCTCCTCTATCTTTGGCCATTCGAGGAGATACTCGGTAAGTAGCCAGTTTTGCTTTCCAATCTTAACTTGGCCGGTGACAACTAGTCTATCGCCCCAGTGATATTCGGGAAATCTGGATGTTCTTACCTTCACTCCCGCTAGCGCGAATTTCTGTAAATTACCCAAAACTTGCGTTTCGGCTGATAAGACGCCGGTAATCCTTACCTTTTGGCCGGCTTTCAGACCTTTTGGTAAGCTTGTCTCAAACCGCCAAAACCAAAGAAGAGAAACCGCCACAGCCACTAACCCAACCCTAAGATAATTAGCCCAATTAGTCAAATTAGTCGAATTTTAATAGACTGAGATTTTGTCTTTAATTGCTTTCCAGACATTGGCGTTGACAATTTTTCTGGTTTGCAGTTCCTCAATCGCTTGATACGGTCGGCCGGCGGTAATTTTCTGGGCGGTGGCCTGGCCAATCCCCCAAAGCGTATCCAGCTCAGCAATCGAAGCAGTGTTGATATTAATTAGGCTTTTGATATTTGAACTAGTAGTTTGCCCCACTCCTCCACCGATTTGGTGGATTCGAGGGGTCTCGCTTCGCTCGGGTACGTAGATTTTCGCCCCATCGATTAACTTCTGGGCGAGATTTAAATTCTTGGCCACCCAATCACGATCGGCTAAACCAGCCAACCCACCAGCCTTTATCAATAAATCGTTAATGCGACTTTCCGCCGGCAGCTCATAAACACCCGGCTGCATCACCGCGCCTTCGATATCGACAAAAATGGTCTTTTTCAATTCCTGTTCCGCGTTCTCTTCTGAAGAGATAATCTCAATTTTTTCCTCTGGCTGGTTTAGGCGCAGGATCCCCCAAAATCCAAGGCCGACCAAAACTAACCCGCTTAACGCCGCAAAAAACGCCCATTTATGGCTTTCCAAAAAATTTTCTAGATTAAACCTCCCCGCAATTTCTCGATTACCTAACTTAAGATCAATCTCCTCCATCGTAGTCTATTACGCTATCGTAATGAAGTCGATAATGACAGCCTCTTTCTTCTCTTGGCCAAAGAGCGGGCGGCCGAGTTGGCAATCTCCCCTACAATTGGCGAGAGTAAGTCGCCGCCAAAAACTCGGCTTCGCGACTCACCCGTCAGTTCCTCGGCCCTTTTTCTTTTGAGAGATAAAATTCTTTGGGCAACCTTAAGCAAAGATTCCCGATTTTCCTCAAGCCAATTGCTGATTTTGCTAATGGTTCCTTCGCTTACCCTTAAGCGGCTCTTAATCGAGGAATAATCATAGCCAGCAAGAAGCATGATAACCACCTGAAATCGCTTGGCAAACATTTTTCTTTCAGTGTGGCTTAAGAACTCATTAAAGAATCCTCGTGCCTCTTCTTTCGACTCCAAAGAAGCGACTGCAGACCAAAAGTCATCCAAAAATAGGGACATTTTTTCCGGGTCAACCCGAAGGCGGGAAATTTTCGTCATTTCCTGCTTACTATATTACGATAGCGTAATGAAGTCAAGGGGAAGTTTGCAATTTTTCTCCGCTTATGACAAAATTTTCTTGAAATGGCGACAAGTCTGCTTTTTCTTTTTCATTCATTTCTCTTGGGGCTGGCTGTTCTCTTAACCTTTTTCTGGGTCAACGATCCTTCATTGTCTCCCTATGATCTTCAGCTCGTTGCCGGCCTAGTGATTTCCTATTTCTTCTTCCGTTTGCTGAAAATTAAGTCCTCGGTTGCGCCCGAAGCCATTATTCTTACTGTTGTCATCCTGCTTCTCGTCTCCTCAACCGGCGGCTTAAACTCACCCGTCTTTTTCTTAACTTATTTTCTCCTCTTCGGCGTTTCTCTCTTTTTTGAGCCGGCGGTCACGCTAACCTTAACTTTATCCTTGGCGTTTTTTTTCGCCGACTCCCTCAATTCTTTAAATGCCGCAGTTCAGCTTGGTTCTTTTCTTTTCATTACTCCCCTTGCTCTCTTTTTCGGCCGGCAATATCTTAAGGTACTGCACCAAAAGGGGGAAATTCAGATTCTGGCCAGGCAAAAGGAAGAACTGGAGAAAAAACTGGAAACCGAAGAGGAAGACAGCCTGCTCTGGCTTTGTTTAAACCTGAAGGCTGGTCTAACCTCGATAATTGATAAAACTAGTAGTTTTGTCGCCGATATGCGTTTATCGCCCATTCATCGCGAATCGCTAAGAGAAATTCACGAAATAGCAAAGAGGCTTTTGCGCCAAAGCCAGAAGCTGAAAGAAAAGATTGATGAAACAAGCGATTAAGCTGCTGATTTGCCTAATTTGTCTAATTAGACTAATTGGCTTTGCCCCGCTTAGCGGGGCTGCCGATATGACCTCCCCTGCCTACCAAATTCAATTCCCCAATTTAAACATGATGGCGGGGCAAAAATCTTCAGAAAATTATAAACTCGGCGACACCGCCGGCCAAACCGGTTCCGGCCTTTATGCTTCAACCGGTTACAAGGTAAGAGCCGGGTTCTGGTACATAAAATCAATCATTCCCTTTTCTTTTGCCATTTCTTCAATGGCCGTTAATTTCGGCACGATTGCGGCCGGCACGCCCAGCACCCAGACCAATACCTTAACCGTCTCTGCTGGCGGCGCCGGCGGTTATCAGGTGACTAGCCAAGAAAATTACCCCTTGAAAATGGCAACCGGCACCACCATCCCCGATACCACTTGCGATAGCGGCACCTGTTCGGAAACGACCGCCGGCGTCTGGGTCAATAACACCACCTATGGCTTTGGCTACAATATGTCCGGCAACGACGTCCCGGCGGCCTTTATTGATTCCATTTATTACAAGCAGTTTGCCGACCGCTCCTTGGGCGAGTCGGCCCAAATAGTCATGTCCTCTATCAATGTCGGTAAATCGCGCCAGGCCACCGTCACCTACAAAGTGAATGTCTCTGGCGCTCAAGCCGCCGGAGTTTATCGGAATATGATTACTTTTATCGCGACACCCTCCTTCTGAAAGAAGGAACACAGAATAACACAGAATGACACAGAAATGAAAACGGAAACGCACGGAACCGCTTCCCAAACAAAGTTGTTATATCCGAAACTAAGTTACCAAATTCGGGGGGCTATTTTTACCGTTTATAAAACTCTCGGGCCGTACCATAAAGAAAGCATTTACGTCAAAGCCTTAGCGGCCGAATTTAAGGAAAGAGGTATTTCTTTTTGTCAGGAAGCTTCAATTAACATCATTTATCAAGGCAAAAAGGTTGGCGTGTATCGGCCAGACTTCTTAATTGATGATAAAATCATTATCGAGGCCAAGGCAGTTGAGTTCTTGCCCAGGAATGACGAGAGACAGCTTTCGTATTACCTCGGCGGAACATCTTATCGAGTAGGTTTCTTAGTAAATTTTGGCGCCAGAAACGGCGTTGATATTCGACGGAGGATCGTGGGCTATGACAAATAAGCGATGGGTGACCAGATTCTGTGCCGTTCTGTTTTTCTTCTGTGCATTTCCGTGGCCTAGCGAGGCGCGAGCCCAAACTTTCTCCTTGGGTATCTGGCCTCCCCTCTTGGAGGCAATGATCCAGCCGGGAAAAGCGATTACGCAGGTCTATAAAATTTCCAATTTTGGCGACGACATCATTCTCACTCCCAAAGTTATTCCTTTTCTTCCGTCGGGCGAGAAAGGCGAGCTAAGCTTTCCCGGCCTAAACATCGAAAGCCAAACTTCGTCTCCCTGGTTTTCCCTGCAAAATGCCGATTTAAGACTTGACCGGCCTCTTTTGGTCAAATCTGGCGAGATCAGAGAGCTCGTGCTCAAAATAAAAATTCCCGGGGAGGCCCGAGAAAATGACTATTATCACACCTTCCTCCTTACGACAGGCGGCGAGGAGCTTTTGAGAAAGGAGTTATCCCAAAATGCCAGCCAGAGCCGGGGGTATTTGGGAGCCAATATCCTCATCACGGTTTCCCGGGATGGGCAGCCGGTAAAGAAAGGAGAGATAGAAGAATTCGCCGTTAAGGCTCATAAATTTTCAATTTTAGATTCTTTTGAGCCCATAAAATTTAACTTAAAAGCCAAAAACTCGGGCAAGACTCTCTGGAAGCCATTTGGCAAAATTACCATTAATGATTCATTCGGCCATAAGGCGGAAACCGAGCTCCTGCCACAAAATGTCCTGGCCAACTCCAGCCGGCAGTTAACCATCGAGCCCTTCCCCTTAAATACTAAATTCTCTATTCTAAATACTCTCTTTAATCGTTTCCGCGCCCGCGTCGAATTTACCCTCGACGAAAAAGGACCGAGTCTCTGGGCCTCAACCGTCTTTTATGTCCTACCAATTAAAATTACTATTGCGTTCTTACTAATCATCCTCTTATTAGTAGCGATCAAAGCGGGACTCAAAGACAAAAAGAGCGCTCCTTCGCCATAAAACGCAAATTCTGTATTTGAACTACCCCCTTGATAATCTGGGAATAGAAGGTCAATACTTATAACTAACATTCATTAGATGACCAATCGTAAATTAAAAAGGCGCCTAGTCAGGATTGTTTTAGTACTTTTAACGGTCTCTTTGTTCCAGGGCTTTTTTCTGATCAAGCCTCTTAATACCGTGGAATCTCTAAGCAGCGTCAAGGACACTCTCTCTAACTCACGCCTCTCCTACTTTGCCCGTGTTTCGGGAACGATTGCGACGGGAGCTACCAGCATTACCATTAAGACTACCGACAGTCCCCCCGATGCCAATACCAGCCATCTTTTCCCGGGAGACACGGTTAAAATCGGTCCGGCCTCAAATACCACCCGCACGGTAGGCGCCATCTTAAATAGTACCAGCTTTGATATCACGAGCGGCCTGGCGACCGGGGTCGTTGTTACGGACCCGATCATCGCGACCCAGTCGGCCACTCATACCGTAAGCCTGACTAATGCGGGCGAATTAACGAACGGCGCGGTCCGCGTCTCTATTCCTTCAGCCTCATCTGGTTACAATGATGGTTTGCCTGACCAGACTGGCTTTGACATGGGGGCGGTGACTGCCTCGGATGTTACCTGTCCGACTGGTGGCGGGGTCACTTCCTGGGAATCAGCTACCGCGACGGCTGCCGCCAGCTTCAACACTTTTGAGTGCCGCTTCAATGGCACCCTTTCTGCTTCACAGGCCCTCACCTTTACTATTGGCGGCACCAATAAGTTAATTAATCCCGCTCCGGCCAGCGGCCACGTTCAAGGCACGGCCGACACCTACGGTACCAAAGTGGAACTTTTGGACTACACCACCGGCTATACCGTGGTAGAAACCGCGACGGTTAAGACCGCCATGATCGAGTCGGTGCTGGTAACCGTGACCGTACCCATGTCAATCACTTTCACGGTCGCCGGCTTGGGTCTCAGCTCATACTGCGGGCAAACAACCGATGTGACCACCACGTTTTCTTCCATCCCCTTTGGCTCGGTTTCTCTGACTACCTTCTACGAGGGCGCCCAACGACTCACTGTTTCTACCAATTCACCTACCGGCTATAGCGTAACTCTGGAGGAGGATAATCAGTTAGGTAAAGATGGGGGCACCACCACAGAAATTCCCGATACCAGCTGTGGCGCTTCAGCTTGTACCCATACTACCGCCGCAGAGTGGAACAGTACTGTCTATGACGGTTTAGGCTATTCTCTAGATGGGACCGATGCCGCCTTCCAGCATGATGATTCAGGTCGTTCTTTCAATGCCAAACAAATCGCCTGCACGTCGGCCGCCGGTACTTGCGGTACTCAAGATACCTCCCAAACGATCATGAGTAAAAACTCCCCTGTTAGCAGCGATATAGTCGATGTCTGTTTCCGCCTCAATGTTTCCGGCACCCAAACCGCCGGAGCTTATCGCAATAAAGTGATGTATATCGCAACGCCGCTGTTCTAAAATTCCAAATTCCAAATGACAAATTTCAAATCAATTTCAAATTTCACCCTCCGATTTGGAGGGCAAATTTCAAATTTGCTTATTCGCTTATTTGCTTATTCATTTGTGGCATTTACTTATTTGGTTATTTGTTTATTACCTGTAAGCGCCCAATCCAGTAGTACCCTCACTATTACTCCTCCTTTGCAAAGTCTCTCCGCCAAACCGGGAGAACAGGTCCGCGCCAATATAAGGGTGAGAAACGAATCGGCCGACCCGCTCCTTCTTGCGGCACAAGCGAGGGATTTTATCGTCGTTGATGTTAAAGGCACCCCAAAGATGGTCGAAGAGCAAACTGCCGGCCGCTGGAGTTTGGCCTCCTGGATTGTCGTTTCTCCCACTGACTTTGTACTGCAACCGAAAACCAGTCGCAATGTTGATGTCGTCATTATGGTGCCCGAAAATGCCCTTCCCGGCGGGCACTACGCCAGCGTGTATTTTGCGCCGCAGGTCGGACCCCTGGCCGGCGGGGCGGCAGGAACGGTGGCCAGCGGCTCGAGCATCGAGCCAAGACTGGGCGGGCTTATCTCTCTGCGGGTAGCCGGACCAGTCACCGAAGAGGCCTTCTTGCGCCGCCTGGAAATTCCCCGCTTCTCCGAGTATGGGCCGATCAAGATCACCACCGAAATTGAGAATATCGGTGAGGTGCACGTCCAGCCAAAAGGAAAAATCGAGATCAAAGATTTTTTGGGCAATGTCCTGCAAAGCTTTAACCTGGAAGAAAGAAATA
>Ga0194126_10002733_pt1 | contig 28455 bp, 27 predicted proteins | sample TA2KigC150mmetaG_FD_148641 | JGI IMG/M metagenome (GOLD analysis project Ga0194126, IMG submission 148641) | Freshwater microbial communities from Lake Tanganyika, Tanzania - TA2015035 Kigoma Deep Cast 150m | ecosystem: Environmental > Aquatic > Freshwater > Lake | place: Tanzania: Lake... | reverse complement strand
GCCAGGATTTGCACCGCTGCCTTCAAAGATAAGGCCGCCAACACCGGTCGCCGTATAGCCGCGGCCTCCGTTGTTGAACCGGGCGCTTCCCGTGGTCTGGAGCATTCTGATGTTGTTGATTCCGAGGTCAACATAACCTGACGTAATAGCAAAGTTATTGTGAACCAGCAGTGAGGCCCCAACGGTGATTTTGTCATCAGCGATGACGTTGGCCAGGTATGGGCCGGTGTTGCTCACTGTCACATTGTACACGTTCATCTGTGTGCCAGGAGTGAAGGACTGACTCAAGCTGCCGGAGAAGAGCAGTGTTCCCGTGCCAGCCTGTGTTGCACCGATCAATCCACCTGTTCTGACGAAGTTACCCTTCAGTTCAAGCGTGTTGGCACCGAAGGTAAACGTACCCTGAGGCATGGTGAATGTGCCTGTAACTGTCAATCCTGCTGTTCCGAGGGTAATGTTACCTGAGGTCATATTCACGTTGCCGGCGACAGCCGTCGCGCCGTTGATCGTGATCGTACCGGTACCATTGACATCGAGGTTACCCTTCACGACCGTTGCTCCGCCGATGCTAACTGCACCCGCGCCGGTTGTCTTGAGATCGCCCCAGAACGTATTGCCCGCTGTCGAAAAGGATGTCGCACTACCAATCTCGACGTTGGGGAGTGGTCCTGTGCCGGTCATGGTCGGCGCAGCGCCTGTGAATTTCAGCCATGCTGAACCCGTGGTTGCTGTGGCGGTTGAATACACGTCGCCCGTGTTGTTGAGCGCTGCACCACCCGAAAAGCTCAGGGTAAGGGTTGTCGCGTTCAACTTGATCTTTCCGACGTTTGTCACCAGTTTCGAAACGGATGAATTCGCCGTAAACACGAGCTGTGACGCCGCGTTGTTGTTGGTCACTGTTCCGGTGAATGTACCGGCGGCATTGACCGTCATAACAGCGGTCGCACCGTCGTTCACGACGTCGTATCCGCTCGAGAACGTGTCACCCGACTGGCCAAGGGTCATTGTTCCACCGGCATTATTGATAACGCCGTTGGTTCCGGTGGCGCCCCTGAGGGCAGCCGTGCGGGTGCTGAACGAACCCGTGCTCGAGTTGGAGAGGATGACGGATACGTATGCATTATTGGTAACTCCGCTCGAGAACGCCGCAGTCGAAAGCGGGGTTGAAATCGTGCCCACGATCGAGAGCGCTCCGGTGCCGCCGTTTGACAGCGTCACGTTGTGCGCAACAGCGTTCTGTGTTGCAGGATCACCTGTTGCTGGATTGCGAGTACTGACAACGTTCGTGTTGTTGAAGGTCACGTTCGCGTTGGCCGTAAAGTTGCTTGCTCCCGTAAGGGCAATGATATTGCCAACCGTCAATGCTGAACCGTCGCCACTCGTTGAAGAGGTGGCGGCGTTCTTCACGTTGTATGTGAATGCAGAATTGACGACAACACTACCGCCGCCACTGACTGTGACAATAGCGGCTCCGCCTTCTGATGTAGACATCGTCAACGCATTTGAGGCACTCGTACCCACCGTCAGCGTACCGGTGCTCGAATTGGTGATGTCACCGTTTGCAGCGACAGTGAGATCGCCTGAAATCGTCGCATTGGCTGCGCCGGAATGAACGATGTTCGTCAAGCTAAGAGAGGCATTGTCGATTGTGATGGCACCCGAGGCCTTGCTGATGGTCAGAGTACCGGTGCCAAACGATGAAGGCATGAATCCCGACGTTGAGGCGATCGCGGTCGTGCCGTTGAAGATCACGTTGAGGTTCGTGCCCTTCGTCGGGACGAAGTTCATCGTTCCGGCCGTGAAGGTCAATGTCGCACCGCTACCCACAACCACGTTGGCAGGGGCAGCGCTCGTCATTGAACCGGCGGTCAGCACGAGAGCAGCCGCCGTGGTTCCAAAATTGAACTTCGCAGTGCCGGTGGAACCGAAGTCCGCAACAGCGCTCGCGTGGTTCAATGTGAAGCCAGCGGTCAGCTCAACAGTCGTGTTCACTCCGACTGCGGTACCGACAAACGTGAGGGACTTTCCAACCGTAAGAGAGATCGGGTTGCCCTCTCCCGGCAGCAGCGTGGAGTTGTAGATACCGGCTTCAACATTGATCGTCGAACCGGTAGCCGCCACGGTGATGGCCTTTTGGATAGTCCGATACGGTTGTGCCGCTGATCCGGTGCCGAAGGTATCGTCACCGTTGGTCGCACTCACGTAGACCTGCGACACGGCCGTACCGAACGCCAGGAGTGTCATCAACACCACGAACACTCCAAGCTTCATTAATTTATTTGTCATTTGTTCCTCCAATGTTACAGATGATTGGGAATTAAACATTGGTACTACTTTCCCCGTGAACCACTCGCTCGTCCGCCAGTGGCGGACCGATCTCACAGGGGCGTGCGAGACCGACGAACAACAAAACGCGAAATCTCTCGAGTTCTGTACATCCCTCCTTTCGCGAACTTGATTTTCTTTTGGTTGGATTGTTGGGTAGCTCAATTGAACGAAAAGTCTGGAACCACAAAACGTTGCTGACGGGATATCAAAAGATAAGGCACGCACACAACTCTCCGCCTGCCGGCGAAAAGGGGCTACGAAACGTGAGCCCAATATATCAAGTATCCTCATCCTTGTCAAGTATTTCTCTATCCTAATGTGATGAATCTCAACACGTTGCGGGAATTGCCTCACTGATTCCCGTCATCCCACTGCCAGCGCCTTAACTGGGGACACTCGCCCCTTGAAATCAGCGTCTCCCCCTATCCCCAAATGTCATGCCATTAGCGGCATTTCACATGTCCGCCACGAGTGCCTGTTTTGGAATGTTTTGCATTGTTTCGAGAGGAGTGTGACGCAGAATCTGCGGGATTTCACTGCTTGTACTGCCGGAACACCTGGTTCCGTCGGTAAGATTACCTGATGGATACATAGTCCGGGCATGGACTCCGCTCGCCCGCACCCCATCGTCATGCCGGCCCCCGCTTATCCCGTGATGCTTCTACACGGGAAGCCGGCATCTGCTTAACTCACGGTGACGAGCCCCTCAGCGGAGCAGGTCCTGACTTACGTCAGGACGACGAGGGGAGGGTAAGGCCCGGGATGATGGAGAGGGTGATGAGGCTAGCGCAGAAGTCAGACGAGGAGTTCTGTGCTCAAGTCTTTCAGATCAGGATTCACTGATCGGATGAGATCGAGCTTCCATTCTCTCTTCCAGTTCTTGAGTTGTTTCTCCCGAGCTATAGCCACGACGATGGAATCATTGTTCCTCGTAGTAGACCAAGTCAGTCAGCTTGTAGCGGCTGGTAAACTTTGATCCTCTCCCTTCTTTGTGCGACTGCACTCTTCCACTTAGATCGCCGGTCACCCCAACATACATCGTGGTGCGTGTCCGGTTCATCATGATGTACACATAGCCGCGTCTCATCTATCCCCCTGTGTTGTTTGTTTTCCCCTCCTCGTGAGAGATCTCTCCTCAATGGAGCAGGTCCTGACTTTCGTCAGGACGACGGTAAGGTTGAGGGACCGTCACACTGCCCAACACCCCATCGTCATGCCGGCCCCCGCTTGTCCCGTGATCGGCATCTGCTTAACTCACGGTGACGAGCCCCTCAGCGGAGCAGGTCCTGACGTGCGTCAGGACGACGCGACAATAAAGAACGATCCCCGAGAAATTCCACCCTCGGGGATCAGGATTGATACAACATCAACTCAACTGGACTGTCAGGTTACTTCTCCACCGTCACGAACTCCGCCGGCTTCTTTGTCTTCTCGTACTTCTTCTTGTGCGTCGCCCGGCGCTTGCGCTTGTACTTCGTCTCCACCGTATCCTGCTTGACAGTCTCTTCTTCGACGTCAGGATACGTGTAAATCTCGTACTTGTAGTTTCGCAGAATGATATCCTTCCCGTTTCGACCCAGGACGTACTGCGGCAGAATGGGAATCTTGCCTCCTCCCCCGGGCGCATCGATGACATAGTACGGAAGCGCCAAGCCGGAGGTATGACCGCGCAACTTGTCCATGGAGGTATGACCGCGCAACTTGTCCATGATCTCCAGACCGACCCGGACGGGTGTGCGGAAATGATTTGTTCCCTTGGTGAGATCTGCCTGATAGAGATAGTAGGGCTTCACGCGCATCTTCAGGAGCTTCCGGTGAAGGTCGAGCATCACGTCGGGATCGTCGTTGACTCCCTTCATGAGGACGGCCTGGTTTCCAACCGGACACCCCGCGTCGGCCAGCATCGCACACGCCTTTTCCGCTTCCGGCGTGCACTCCCAGGGATGATTGAAGTGCGTGTTCACATAGACAGGATGATATTTCTTGATCATCCGGCATCCGCTTCCGGCGTGCACTCCCAGGGATGATTGAAGTGCGTGTTCACATAGACAGGATGATATTTCTTGATCATCCGGCAAAGTTTCGTCGTGATTCGTTGAGGGAGGACGCACGGCATCTTCGTGCCGATACGGATGATCTCGACGTGCGGAACGTCTCTCAATCCCGAGAGAATCCGCTCCAGGGCATAGTCGGTGAGCATGAGAGGATCGCCGCCGGAGAGGACGACATCGCGCACTTCCGGATGCGACGCAATGTAGTCGAACCCATCCTGGATGTATTTCGAATTGATCTTGCTCGAGTCGCTCACCTTCCGCTTCCTCGTGCAGAACCGGCAGTACATCGAACACTGGCTCGTGACGAGAAACAGCACGCGATCCGGGTAGCGGTGGGTGATGCTCGGGACGGGACTGTCGGCGTCCTCGTTGAGCGGATCTTCAGGCGCCTTATCGTCTTCGAGTTCCACCTTGTCGGGGATGCATTGCAGCCAGATCGGATCGTTCGGATACCGGATCAGGCTCAGGTAGTACGGATTAATGCGGATATGGAACAGCTTGTTGAGTCGTTCCGCCTGCTCTTTGTCGAATCCAAACCGCTCGACCAAATCCTTCCCGCTATCGACACTCTGCCTCAACATTTCCTGCCAGAGTTCCATATAGATTACCGTGCCTCCTCGATGGTTTTCGTATAGACGACGAGATCGTCGCCTGTTCTGTAGTAGTCCCGTATCCGGGCTTCCTCAACGAAGCCGCAACGCTCATAGAATCTCCGCGTCCCGTCGTATGCCGGCCGCGACGAAGTTTCGGCAACGATTTTTATTCCGCTGTTCGAGCGCACATACCGCTCACAGTGCTCGATGAGAGATCTGCCGATTCCTTTTCCGTGCAACTCAGGATCGGTGGCAATCCAGTAGAGATCGAAGGTCGTCCTGGAGAACGAGACGGGGCCGATACAGTAGTATCCGCGGACTGTGCCCGCGTCATCCACGAAGCTAAACATCGCGTAGTCTTCGTGTTCCTCCGCTCCGACCACCTCCTCCATCATTCCAATCGCCACGTCGACTTCTTCAGACGAAAAGACTCTCGTCGCGTCGAGCAATCTCCGCAGAGCTGGTATATCTTCCCCGGACAGTGGACGAATCGGCATCCCGATTCCTCAGTGACGTTCGAGAGCATGCTCGACGATCTTCGCAACCGTCTGCTCAAACGTCAAGCCGTAGTTCCGGGCCGAGCGGGCAAATCCCGCATTCTCCGAAATGTCGGGATTGGGATTCACCTCAAGGACGTACGGGACGTTTGCCTTCGTCAGCCGCATATCGACACGAGCATAGTCGCGGCACCCCATGATCCGAAATGCCTTGAGGGCGATTGCGCGGAGCTCCACGGCAATTGATTCCTCAAGGGGAGCCGGACAGACGCCAACCGTTCCTTTGTACTCGTCCGTCGCCTCCATCCACTTCGCGTTGTATGTCACAATCTTCGGGAGATGCGACGGCAACCCGGAAAAATCAATCTCGGAAAGTGGAAGTGTCACGGGCGGATTGTTGCCCAGGATAGCCACATTGATCTCACGCCCTTCAATATACTCTTCCACGATGGCAGGCTGGCCGAATTTGACAAGAATGTGTTCAATGCGATCCCGCAAGTCAGACTCATTGGCCACAACCGAGTTCGAATAAATACCCGCGCTCGCATCCTCCCGCGACGGTTTCACGATGATCGGATAGGCGAGACCGAGTCCGGAGAGCGTGTTGGATTCCATCGCGGAGATGAGCGCAAACTTCGGAGTCCGGATCTGGTGGGCCAGAAGAATTTCTTTCGTCCGGACTTTGTTGAGGCAGCTTCCCAGCGCGAAGGCTCCCGCCCCGGTGTACGGGACTCCCATCAATTCATAGAGACCCGCCACATGCATTTCATGAATTGACTCGTTCGCAAGCGATTCACAGAGATTGAAGATCACATCGGGCTTCTTCTCTGTGATGAAATCAATCAGTCGCTGGACATTTCCGTTCATGTTGAAGAGAGAGGCCACATACCCCGAGTTCTCGAGCGCCTGCCGAACGTGCTCGCGTTCTTCCAGGACGCCGACCTCGGAAAGGTCGATCACCGACGGGTCGATTTGCGCCAGGAGTTCGGCGCGCGACAACGACGCGTGGATCTTCCCGTCGGAGGAGATGTACTGTCTCCCCCTCTGCGTGGCAACGGTCGGCTCATTGAACACGACCACGATATGATGTTTTCGCGTCATCAATCCGTCCATCTCTCCATCACACGAGTCCATATCGCTTGGCAGCGAGACGAACCGGTTCGTTGATCAAATCCACATAGCTCATCCCTCCCATCCGGGCGGCGAGCGGAAAACAGGAATGATCTTCCGGATTGGGCAGGATCCCCGGCAGGGGATTTAACTCTAATATATGAGGCGCCCCTTGCTCATCGAGTCTCACATCGATTCGGCACCAATCCCTGCAACTCAATACGTCGTAAGCCCTTCTGCAAATATTCTCAATTTCGAGTTTGAGTTTTTCGTCGATTTTCGCAGGGCATTCATGGACATCAATCGGGCTGTCCGATTGATCCCAGATCCACTTTGCCTCGAACGAGTAGATATGGTTCACTCCTTTGGGGAGCGAATCGAATTTCATTTCGATGATAGGAAGGACGCGGACCTCTTCGTTGTTGCCGAGAAGCGCGACGGTAAATTCGCGGCCCGGAAGAAATTGTTCGACGAGTGCTGGTTGTCCGTACTCCACGAGGATTTTTTCGATTTGGAATTTCAGATCGTCGCGCGTTCGGACGACCGATTGATCGAAAATTCCTTTGCTCGATCCCTCGTGAAGAGGTTTGATGATTGCCGGAAGTTCGAACTCAAAATCGCCGAGCTCGCTCAGGCGGGAGACAACTTTGAATCGCGCGGTGGGAACACCGTGGTGTGAGAGAATTTCTTTTGCGCGGGATTTGTCGAGACAGATGCCAAGGGTAATCGGATCCGATCCGGTGTACGGAATGCCGAGCATCTCCAAGATCGCCGGGATTTGTGCCTCACGAGAGGCACCTTGGAATCCCTCCGCCATGTTGAAGACTATTTCCGGACGGGTGTCGCGAAGGAGTTGAAACGCTTCTTCGTTCGCTTCAATCAGAGTGACTGTATGATACTGACGCAGGGCCGCGGCAACGGCCTCGACTGTTTCTTTCGTATCCCACTCTGCATATGTATCTGCTCTCGTCGGTTCGACTGCGGTGGCGGCAGGGAATGATGTTGGATCACCGTTGTTCCCTCTGTGCCTGTCTTCAACTCTGGATTCCTCCTCCTCAGCCTCTCGCTTCATGTTGTAGACGAGAGCAACGTGCATTCGCCGTAACAAGCGGAGTGATTTACCTTTCGATCGTGGGGAATGCTTTCACTAATGTATCAATGAACATTAGTAACTGCTACAAATATACGGATTTATAATTTGTTGTCAAGAGAAATCAGCGTTTTTGACCGCCTCGCGCGTCGCCTCCTCTTCCACCGCGCAACTCACCTCTCACCTCCTCTTCGCGATCCGCGCGACCAACTTCTCCTCACATTCACGAGGTTGACATCACCGCGTGAGGAATGATCTCCTTCCGTCGCGCGTACGCACTTGCAACGCGGAAATGATCGTCGACACATTGAAGAGCGAGCGGTTGTCTTCGGCGGCGAGTCTTAAATCCGTCGGCGCAGGTGGGAGTGAAGAACAGAGAACGCGACGGAGCAGGAGAGGGAGACACAAAGGAGTAGTCTACGGATCAGGGAGGCGCTTATTGATATACCATGCCGCACTTCGGGCACTGGATGGTGTCCGCTTCAATGCGGGCATTGCATTTCTCGCACAGGATCACCGGCTTGAAGATATCGTCGAGCTCGTTCTCCGGTCTTGCCGGGGGAGTTTCAACTTCTTCCAGCTTGTTGCGCGTGGACAACCACGCTCGGAAGGCATATACAAGTGTAATGAGGGCGGCGATGAGACTGGGGAGAGACTCTTCCCAAATCGCCTGGTAGAGGAAAAAACCCGCGACCAGGAGCGTCAGAAGAACCGAATAAGTGGCTGATTTGGTTGGTTTTTCTCGTTTTTCTTCACCCGACGCACCGAGTCTCTCTTTCAAACGATCGAACCATGTCTCTTCATGGACGTACCCGCAATGCGGACAGAAACTCGCGTTGCGAAGCTTCATCTTGCCGCATCGCCTGCACTGGTTTTCCGCGTAGAGATCAAGTCCCGTCATAATCGGTCCATCCATCACTGGTACATGCCTTGTGAGAATGCCCTTTCCTGTATCCTCTCCTGAGAATGACCAGACCTACATCGCAGGAGAATCCCGAACACATCAGGTATAAGGCACATCGCAGACCTGCCCGCCTGCAATAGATCCACAAAGTCAGGCGGGGACGCAGAGGACTCAGAGGAAACGCAGAGATAAGTGACCCAAGTGATCTCCCTCCCTCTGCGAATCTCTGCGCGCTCTGCGACTCCCCGCCTGCCGCAAAAGATCTATCAGGCGGGCAGGTGCGTTGCATCTTTGTCGAGTTGTTTCAGGGACACGACACTTGTGAGATTGCGCCCTATTCTATTCTCTCTCCAGAATCACGAGACCTACGTCGCGGCAGCTACCGGATCTTTCGCCTAGTGGCTCACATCAACCGACCGAGCTGAGGGCGATCTGGTCCTTGTGATGCTGCGTGAAATGGGTGCGGATCATTGCATTCTCCTTCGAGCGGAGTTCAGGATCATCGGCCACGAGGTGGAACGCGGCCGCACGCGCATCCCTCAATACATCCTGATCGGTCTGGAGATTCGCTACCCTGAGCTCGGGAAGACCGCTCTGGCGGGTCCCGAACAACTCACCAGGCCCACGCAATTGGAGATCGACCTCGGCTATTTTGAATCCGTCCGTTGTCTCCACCATAGTTTCAAGCCGCCGGCGGGCCTTGTCTTGCTCCTCTCTCGCCTCATCTGCCGATACCCCCTTCTTCCGCTGAAAGTACCCGTAGTCGGCCATCAGAATACAATATGATTGGTCGGCGCCGCGGCCTACCCTTCCCCTGAGCTGGTGAAGCTGTGACAGTCCGAACCGCTCCGCATCCTCGATGATCATGACGCTCGCATTGGGAATATCGATTCCCACCTCGATCACCGTCGTTGCCACAAGAACATCCAGATCCTTCTCTTTGAAGCTGCGCATCACATCTTCTTTGTCGGCGGACGACAGTCGACCGTGAAGCAGTCCCAGCCGGAGATTGGGGAAGACCTCCTTCTGAAGCCGATCGAATTCCTTCGTGGCGGCTTTCAGGTCGATCTTTTCCGATTCTTCGATCAGCGGAACGACGATGTATGCCTGTCTTCCCGCGGCAACTTCGTCCCGTACAAACTGATAGACGCGTTCCTTCTGATGATCGAGCCGGATTGCCGTTCGAATCGGCTTTCGATGGGCCGGAAGCTCATCGATGATCGACACGTCAAGATCTCCGTACAGAGTCATCGAGAGTGTCCGCGGGATCGGCGTTGCGGTCATCACGAGGACGTCGGGGTGCAGACCTTTCGCCCGGAGTTCGTTTCGCTGGAGAACACCGAATCGGTGCTGCTCGTCGATGATCACAAATCCAAGTTCCCGAAACTTCACTCCCTCCTCAATCAATGCGTGGGTTCCAACGACGATGTGAGCCCGCCCCTCGCGAATGTCTTCCAAGATCTCCGCACGAGCCTTCTTGCGCTGGCCGCCGACCAAGAGTCTTACCTCGATCGGCAGCGGGGCAACGAATTGGAGAATCGAACGATAATGCTGCTCGGCGAGGATTTCCGTCGGCGCCATGAAAGCGACCTGATATCCGTTATCGGCGGCCACGAGCGCCGACAACAGCGCGACGATAGTCTTTCCGCTCCCCACATCTCCTTGGAGGAGTCGGTTCATCGGCCGTGGAGACTTCATGTCGTCCGCGATCTCGCGGAGCACCTTCTGTTGAGCGGAGGTGAGTTCAAAGGGGAGAGCGGAGATCAATGTGCGAGCAAGCGAGCTCTCCAATTCGTACGAAATTCCTTTCGATTCCTCCCGATTGATCTTGCGCCTATACGCCAGCATGAGTTGAAGATAGAAGAGCTCATCGAATTTCAGCCGTCGACGCGCGTGCTCGAGCAGCGTGTGATCTTCAGGAAAATGAATCTCCCGCACCGCGCGACGGAGTTCCAGGAGATCATGTTGATCGACAATCTTCGGAGAAAGTGTTTCAGCAATCGTGTCCGCATGACGATCAACCGCCTGGCGGAGGATTCTCCGAAACCCGCGGCTATCCAGACCGGCTTTCGCAAGCTGCGCGCTTGACGAGTACTTCGGAATGATCGATCCCGTATTGAACAGCCGACCCCAATCAGGTTCATCTTCCTCCGGAGCGCCTTTCAGCCGATCGAATTCCGGATGGACGAATTGGATTCTTCCCATCTGATCATAGGTCGGCTTCGCGGCGAGGGCAAGCAATTCCCCGGGTTCGAAGGCATCTTTATACCATTCCGCTCGCTCGAACCACACACACGTCAGATAGTCGTTCTCATCTCGCACTGTCAGGAAGGTGATCAGCTTTCGCGTTCGCTTCGATCTTCTCCCCTCCTGGCGATAGACCTCCCCGATAACCGTAACCGGCTTACCGGTATCGACATGGTTCCGCAAATCGCCGATCCGAACAACCGTGCTTCGATCCAGGTATCCAAAAGGGTAGTAGTTGAGGAGATCGCGAACCGCAGAGATGCCGGCCTCGTGGAGAGCGGCCGCGCGTTTGGGACCGACTCCCTTCAGATATTGAAGCGGCACACCGGTGGACGATTCTTTTGATGATGAGGATTTCACGTTGGTGCGAGTGGGTTCAAAATCTCTTCGTATGGGTCTGTTCGCGTACAGACCTGCCTTATGACATTCTCCGTGATGTACGTGCGGATCCGGAAAAGGCTTTCTTCATCACGAATGATATGTTCGTAGGAGTTTCGCTGCCACACCCGTCCGCCGGGATTCCCCCGCATCTGATTAACCGATGTTATGCAGCGAGGCAAAATCCGAAATCCTCATGTCGAAACTCGAAACAAATCCGAAATGAAGGGAATTGAAATGCTCTGCATTTCCAGGGTGATTCGTGAGGTTTTGACATTTGTAATTCGATATTGTTTCGGATTTAGTGTTTAGAATTTCGGACTTTTCCTATTTGCGTAGCATCAATGATTAATTCTACTGGTGGTGGCCGACTTGAATGCGCGGACAATCACCGACAGAGATTGAGGCACTATCTTTTGAAACCGGTTCAGTTTCGGTGAATAATGACAATCCCATAAATATGATTCGGCATCGCAACGAATTCATCCAAGTGAAACGTGCCCACGGATGATTACCTACGGTAGACTTCTCTGCCACCGACGACAGTCAGGAGTACCTCAACCTTCTCAATCTCAATCGGATCAATCGCAAAGATGTTTTCCGAAAGCACCACAAGATCAGCGAGCTTCCCGACGCTGATCGATCCCTTCTCCTTCTCTTCGAACGCGGCGTACGCGCTGTTGATGGTATATGCCTCCACCGCCTGCTCCACCGATATCTTCTGTTGAGGAATCCAGCCGTTCGGGTTTGCTCCATCAATCGTTCGACGCGTCACGGCCGCGTAGATTCCCCAGAGAGGATTCAGCGGCGCGACCGTCCAATCGCTTCCGAAGCTGAGCCGCACGCCGTTTTCGATCAGCGACCTGAACGCGTAAGTCCATTCGCACCGCTTCATCCCGATCCTCTTGTCGGCCCATCGTCCGTCATCGATAGCATGATACGGCTGCATCGACGGAATCACTCCGAGCGCGGCAAATCTCGGCAAGTCCTTCGGATGAAGGTGCTGGGCATGCTCAATCCGGAATCGCCGGTCCCATTTCGGATTCTCACGCACGATTTTCTCAAACAGATCGAGCATGCGGCTGTTCGCGCTGTCGCCGATCGCATGAATCGAAAGCTGTAAGCCCGCCTTGTCCGCCTCCAGGGCCCAACGCTCAAGACGACCGTCCAGCAGAATGTCGCTGGGAAGTCCTCTGGTTGAAGGATCAGAATCGTACGGCTCAAAAAAGAGCGCGGTGGTTGAGCCGAGCGAGCCGTCCGCAAAGGCCTTGAGTGAACCGACACGGACCCACTCGTCCCCCGCTGGGACACGAATCTTTCGCTCGGCCAGCTCTTTCCATTGCGATATCGGCAGTCGACAGAAAAACCTCGCCGTCAATTCTCCCGTCGATTTCAGCTTCTCGTAGAGCCGCACATCTCCCGATGACGAGATATCCTGAATGCTCGTAATGCCCAATCGACGGGCCTCCTTCAGTGCCAGCCGAGCGGTTTCCATCATCTGTTCTTCGTTTGGAGCTGGGACATGACGATAGACCAGTGACATTGCCTCATCTTTCAGGATGCCCGTCGGTTCACCTGTCTGAGAATCTTTGACGATCGTTCCGCCGGGAGGATCTGGCGTCTCTTTGGTGATCCCCGCAAGCCGAAGGACATAGGTATTGGCAAGCGCCATATGACCGTCGTACCTCTGAACAAAGACAGGGGTATTCGGCGTAACCGGGTCAATCATCTGTCTGGTCGGAAGACCTCCCCCGGGCCAGTTGTCGTGATCCCAGTCTCCGCCCGTCATCCATTGACCGGCGTACCGCTTCGCCCGATCCGCAATGATCTGAATGAACTCTTCTTCGTTCTTGGCGTATCGAAGGTCGACACTCTGCAGTTGAAACCCGCCCGACATGAAATGGGTGTGGTTATCGATGAATCCAGGAAGCATCAGCTTCCCGCCAAGATCGACCCGCCGGGTTTCTTCGCCGGCGAGCCTCAGAATTTCCTGGTTTGATCCCACCGCAATAATCCGATCGCCTGCGATCGCGACAGCTTCGGCAACAGTTTTGGATTTGTCGACTGTCCAGAGCCGACCATTGGTGTAGACAACATCAGGGATTCGTTGTTGAGCCATAGCGAGTTGAATGATAGTCAGGGATAGCAACAGGATGGACATTCGCATCGAGAGTACTCCATGATGAATTGGTCAGCATGCGAACAGACGTGAGAAAGATAGAGAAAGGGGGATAGAAATCCAACGGCAAGAAGCCAACATCACTCTCGGACAGATCAGACGATTCTTCAGAACGTGAATCTCAAACGCTTTGGGTTTGGTCGAGGAAAACTAGGCGTCCCCGCCTGCCTCAATGGTGTCCGGTGAGGCGGGCAGGGGTTTCAACCGACGCCGAAGGTTCACCCGCATTTCCGCGGCATTTCCCCGTCATCATGCCGCTTCATCGCCATCGGATGAATCCCTGCCTCGCCTGCCCGACGGCAGTCAGGGCAGGCAGGCGACGGCTAATGTCCCGAGCAGATCTCAAACCCTTCGGGTTTGGTCGAGGAAAACCAGGCGTTGACTTTAGTCAATGCCGATGAGTTGTGATGTGTTTCGGCAGGGTCCGCCGCCATCGGATGAATCCCTGCCTCGCCTGCCCGACGTGTAGTTCTTCAGCATTTCGGTAACACGATTTGTACATTTTGGGCGGTTTCCATTGCCAAAGGTGTTACCGATGAACGCATCAACCTGAGTCGAGGCCAAACGAATTCAATCTCAACTGTGACGGTCAGCTATCAGTTCTTCAATTGCTCAACGAGGTTCCGCACCGTGAGGGCAAACTCGGCATAGTCAAGCTCTCCGGGGGTCCGAGTCTTGAGCCATTGAGGATTCGCGACTGCGTCGGTGTGTCGGATCCCGCGGAAGCGATTTGCGTTTCCGTGATTGTTGACGATCCGCTTCGTGCTCTGAAGTCCCTTGATGGAAGATTTCCCGTGGTCCATTCCGACCGGACTTGTCATGCCGATTTTGCTCGGCGGGTAGAAGAAGACAAGCACGTGTTCCCCTTTCTTGAATCTCGGAACGCCCTTTGGATAGAATGACTTCCCGTCAGCTTCGCCGCCGTATTGTTTGATGGTGATTGTATCTTGTTCGACACCATAGTGCCGATCGTGCACGTGGAAGGTGTACTGCGTCACCAGGAGATTCATTTCGGGATCGCGCGTTCCCGTCTCCACGTCGATGACCTTTCCGGCAAAAATCATCCCGGCCTCCCGAACGATGCGCTCGAGGTTCATTGTGCCGGCGCGTTGGGCGTACGCGACGGATGATGCGCTCATCAGAAGTATGCTGCTGATCATGAAAGCAATTCGAACAACAATATGCATCGAGATACCTCGAGAGAAGAGATGATGAAATGCACCGTACTGCGGAAGTTAGTTCCTAGCGGAGGTCCTGACGTACCGAACGTCTCTCCTTCGACGCTTTCACAAAATCACGAAAGAGAGGGTGCGGCGAAATTGCGCGGGACTTCAATTCCGGATGGAATTGACCAGCCACAAACCAGGGATGATCGGCAAGCTCGATGATCTCTACGAGCGAATTGTCGGGCGAGACGCCGCTGAACACCATGCCGTTGTCGCCGAGCTTTTTGCGGAACCGGTTGTTCAACTCGTAGCGGTGACGATGGCGCTCGGAAATCAATTCGCGGTGATATGCCTTGTGGGCTCTCGTCCCCTTCTGGAGGATGCACGGATACGCCCCCAGCCGCATCGTCCCCCCCATCTCCTTCACAGACTTCTGATCGAGCATGAGGTCGATCACGTTGTACTTGGTCTCCTTGAACTCCGTGCTGTTCGCCCCTTTCATGCCGCAGACCGATCTCGCGAACTCAATGACGGCACACTGGAGGCCCAGGCAAATGCCGAAGAACGGGATCTTCTGTTCGCGCACGTAGCGAATCGCGACGATTTTCCCCTCCACGCCCCGTTCTCCGAATCCCCCGGGAACAAGGAGACCGTCGATCTCTTTCAAATATTTTTCTGCGCCGTCTCTGTGCACATCCTCCGCCTTCACCCACTTAAGAGAGACGCGCACGTCGTTTTCCGCTCCGGCATGAACAAACGCCTCATTGATGCTCTTGTACGCATCACGCAGATCGGTGTACTTCCCACAAACGGCAATCCGGACTTCCCCAGCCGGCTCTTTGACTCTCTGCACGAACCGCGACCATCGTCGCATGTCGGCCTTTCCGCATTTGAGATTCAGCTTCTCGATCACAATCTCATCAAACTTTTCGGCCGCAAACACCAGGGGAACCTCATAGATCGAATCCACATCGGGGGCTGAAATAACCGCCCTGGCTTCAACATTGCAGAAGAGGGCGATCTTCTCTCGTACGTCTCTGGAAAGCTTCTGTTCCGATCGACAGATGAGGACGTCGGGCTGGACGCCGATTTCCAAAAGCGTTTTCACACTGTGCTGAGTCGGTTTCGTCTTCAGCTCACCCGCGGAACGGATGTACGGAACGAGCGTGAGATGAATATTCAACGCGTTGCGATGACCGACCTTGAGCGTGAATTGGCGAAGCGCTTCGAGAAACGGCAGACTCTCGATGTCGCCAACGGTTCCCCCCACTTCAACGATCACAACGTCATACTTTCGGCTTGCTCCCAGGAGCGCGACTCTGCGCCTGATTTCATCGGTGATGTGAGGTACGACTTGGACCGTGGCTCCGAGGTAATCGCCGCGTCGTTCACGGGAAATCACTTCGTAGTACACCTGACCCGTCGTGACGTTATTCTGGCGGGTCATGTTGACATCGAGAAAACGCTCGTAGTGTCCGAGATCGAGATCGGTTTCCGCTCCGTCGTCCGTCACATACACCTCTCCATGTTGGAACGGGTTCATTGTGCCGGGATCAACGTTGATGTACGGATCGAATTTCTGGATGGTGACCCGAAGTCCGCGGGACTTCAGGAGGTATCCAAGCGAAGCGGCCGCAATCCCCTTGCCGAGGGACGAAACAACACCACCGGTGATGAAAATGTATTTCACCCGACTCCGTGCCATACTCTCACCCTCTTCCCTGAGTTGAGATCATCAATTGGGTCCGCCTCACTTCGTCACTCCCAAATCCTCAAGACTCTTCGGCGTCACGATTCCCGCGGATAGGGCAAACTTCAATCCCTCCTCCACACTCATCTTGAGGACCCGCACATCTTTCTCCGGAACCATGACCATGACACCCGACGTCGGGTTCGGAGGATGCGCGAGATAGACACTGATCAGCTTCGTTCCGGATTTTCCCCTGGCTCTCCTCATGCGGATCTCGTTCGTAACGAATCCGATGGAATAGATTCCCTTCCGCGGATATTCAATCAACACCACCTGTTTGAAACTCTTCCCTCCCTGACTCGCGGAGAATGCGGCGAGCACGTCCTTCACTGCCGTGTAGATCGTCTTCACGATCGGCAACCGGCGCATGAGCGAATCGAACGTAGTCAGAACCAGCTTCCCGATCAGGTTCCGGGACAGAATCCCGACGATCAGGATCAACAGGAGCATCGTCGCGAGCCCAAGACCGGGGACGTTGATCCCGTATTGCACAAAGATCGGAGAGATAATCCGATCGAGCGCGACAAACACCTCGTTCAGCAGCCAGACGGTGATGACCACCGGGATGATGATGACCACTCCGCGCGCGAAGTTATTTCGTAGCCATTCCCACATGAAGGTTCCCTCGAATCCTACGATGATTTCGATTGGAGAATGTGAATCACCCGCTCAACATCCTCCGGAGTATCGACCGGTATGCTGTCGAACTCCGTCATGCCCACCCTGATGCGATATCCATGTTCGAGCGCGCGCAGCTGTTCCAGTTTTTCGAGTCGTTCCAGCCTCGACTCTTCCAGCGCCGCGTACGTCTTCAAAAAGTCACGGCGAAAAACATACAATCCGATATGTTTCAAGAATGTCGCGTCCCGCAGCCAATCCCGCTGATCAGCTGCATCACGCTGGTGCGGGATCGGTGAACGCGAAAAGTAGAGCGCGTCGCCGTTCACGTCGAGCACCACTTTAACAACTGATGGATTGAAGAGCTCGTCCGTCGTATCGATGTGTCTTGCCAGCGTTCCGAGTTTGACCTTCTCGTCGTCGAGCAACAGCCGGACTCCCTGATCGATCATCTGCGGAGCAATGAGCGGTTCGTCCCCCTGAACGTTTACAAAAATGTCCCCCTCGATGGCTTCTGCGACCGCCGCAACACGATCGCTCCCGCTCTTGATCTCCGGCGAGGTCATCATCACCGCTCCACCGAACGACCGCACCGCCTCGGCGATCCGCGCGTCGTCGGTCGCGACCACGAGATGGTCTATCGTCGATGCTTTGCGGGCTTGCTCGTAGACACGCTGAACGAGACTCTTCTCTCGCAAATCGACCAGCGGCTTCGCCGGCAGTCGCTGCGATGCGTATCGGGCAGGAATCACGCCGATAACTTTGGGTCTGGCGCCCATCTCTATTTTTCTCCGATCACCTTGGGCACTTTGAAAAATTCTTCGCTCTTCGACGGCGCGTTCTGCAAAGCTTCCTCCCGGGTGAGCCCCGGCTTCACTTCGTCCTCGCGGAACACATTCTGCAGTTGAATGACGTGAGAGAGAGGCTCGACATTCGTCGTGTCAAGCTTGTTCAACTGTTCGATGTACGCGAGGATCGTATTCAGCTGATGCGTAAACATTTCTTTCTCTGCATCCGTGAATTCCAGCCGCGCGAGTTCCGCGATGTACTCGACATCTTTGATCGTCACGGACATTGTGGATCTCTCCTCTCTATTCCCCTTCGTGAGCTATCCGTTGTGTGGTTCGTTCGCTGCGTGCGGCGATTTGAAATTGCCCGAGACAATCGCGTGGACCTCGTCCATCAATTTCTTTTCCCCATCGCGTCCGGCTCTTGAATCTGTCGGAATGGGCCGGCCGAGGACCAGCTCGATGTCCGTCGGCCGGATTCTCAGCGATCCCTTCGGGAGAATGTTGAAGCTGTTGTTGATCGTCAGCGGGATGATCGGCACACCCGATTTTGCGGCCAGCGCGAACGCACCGCGCTTGAATGGCTGGAGATTGCCATCCCTCGTTCTTGTTCCCTCCGCGAAGAGGAGAACCGACGCGCCGTGCCGGATCGTCCGAGCGGCCCGGTCGAGACTCTCCATCGCCCCCTTGGCGTCCGATCGGTCGATCGAAATATAGGGTCCATGTTTCAGCGCCCATCCCCAGATCGGAACGCGCGTCAATTCTTTCTTGAGCACGATGCGAATCTGATCGGGGATTGTTGCCATAACCGCAGGAATATCAAACATGCTCGCATGGTTGGCCACATAGATGTAGTGACACTTCGGATCGAGATGCTCACGCCCCTTGAGGCGGACCCTCACGCCGCAGAGCCGAAGCACAAGACGCGCCCAGCTTCGGCCGAGTCCGTGATACATTCGTCCTGACTCGTCGATCGGTATCACGAGGAGGGCGGCAACCGAGTATGGGATTGTCACCGCGATGACAGCCGCGATGCGAACGATTGTCAGGATCATTGCGGACTCCCTGCCGACATGGTTTTGATCCTCTCCACGCGCTTCTGGATTGATGGATGACTGTAGAAGAAGAACTCGATTGCCGGATGCGGATTGGGATCGGCGAGATTCACAGCGCCAAGCTTCTGGAGCGCATGCACAAGCGCCTCCCCGTTGCGTGTAAGCCGAACGGCAAACGTGTCGGCAGCGCGTTCCAGCGCGCGGGAGAGAAGATTGTTCACCGGCGTCGTCACCAGCGAATAGAGACCCAGCCAGATCCCCAGCAGTGGGAGCGCTGCAATTCGATCGATCGCATCGAATCCAAACCATCCAAGACTCGTTTCATACAGCCGGGAAGCTATCCAGAGTCCAACAAATACCGTCACCATTCCCGTGACCATCATAACCCAGACGTGTCTGAGCTTGAAGTGTCCGAGTTCGTGCGCAAACACAGTTTCAATCTCTTCGTCGGTGAAATTCGCGATCAGCGTATCCCCCAGGATGATCCGCTTTGATTTCCCGATCCCCGTGAATGCCGCGTTCGCCTTCTTCGTGTTTTTGCTCATGTCAAATACGAACACTCCCTCGACACGCATGCCGACCGCGCGTGTGAGCGCGAGGATTCGCTCTCGCAGTGCTCCATCCTGAAGAGGTTGAAACTTATAGAAGAGAGGAAAAATAAGAACCGGCGCGATTCGGGAAAGAAGAATCGAGAACAAGAATAAGACAAATCCGAGTGGAATCCACCACGAGGAACCGTACGTGCGGAGAACATAATAGAAGACCAGGAGAATCGGTACGGCGAGAACCGCCGAGACCCCCGTTCCTTTCAACGATTCCCACAGCCACCTGCCGATCGATTGATTCGACAATCCGTATCGATGTTCGAGAACGTATCCCGAGTACCATCTCATCGGGAATGCGAGCGCGCCTTCGAGGATACCGAACAACAATGCAAACGCCAGGAGCGCTCCGTACGGCTGATCAATCAGATTGAATGCCAGCCGTTCGAGTGAAACGGAGACCCCGCTCACCAACATCGCGAACAGAAAGAAAAAGAGGAGAAGGGATTGGCTCAGCCCAAGGAGAAGCTTTCTTCTGCTGTATTGCGTGGAAATCTTGCGCTGACGCTCCGCCATGGTCTGGTCAGGAGAGACTGCTTCCGCCGGATGTGCATTGATGTGATCACTGCCGCCATGTTGTGGTGCAGAATTGCCCTGAGAATCCATCGAGTTTCACATACGGTGGGACCGGCAATCAGAGCGGTATGACTGCCAGCGGTATCTGTGGTTTGCATAATGTATCAAAGATGTTGCGGAAAATCAATCCGCCGCGCTTACCGCGGCTCATACACGACGATCGCGTCGTACAGCTCTCTCGTGAAATCTCCCTCGACCTTCCAGTTGCGATACTGCGCCGTGCGGGACGCTCCAATGACGTTTGAGACATAGAAGATCCCGGTGATCGATGCTCCGACGTACGTCCAGAGCAGCTGTCGGTTTCCCGAGTGTTCATAGTTGTACATCGCATAGGTCGCGAACGCCATCGATGCAGTATAGAAGAACGCTTGAAAGGCGTCGTAGGCATGGTCACTATAGAGTTGACCGGCACCCGGAACTACGGCTGAAAGGCCTCCAGCCAGTGCAGGTGACTTGCGCGGTCGGCGTTCCATCAATCGGACCTTGGAAGCAAAATCGGCGTACCGATCTTTCAGATCCATGTTGGTTTGCAGCTGCACGGCTTCTTCAAAATAGCCCGCCCCTTTCTCATGATTCCCCAACGCGGCATGAGTGACTCCTAAGCAGAGCATGGGGAAGAGCAGCGAATCCTGATGGTCGCGAGCCGCCTCGAAGTACGCGAGCGCAAGTTGCGGCATATTGCTTTCAAAATAGCTCTGACCCACTGCAAGGTTTGCCCGGTAACGGAGCGAGGGGGCCACGTCCGGCTTCGCCAGCAACACGGCGGCATACTCAACCGCTGATTCAATTTTGCCGCTCTTGCGATACGCCTGCGCGATCTGCACGAGGCAATAATCCTTGACACTCTCCTCCGTCGAATGGTACATCGCCCGCTTGTACTCGGTGATCGCCCGGAAGTAGTCACCCTGTTTCATCAACGCATCGGCAAAACCGACGGTCGGATCATTGGGCGTGAACAATTGAAACCACAGGATCAGCGGGATCGTCATCGGTGAACCTCTCCCAGAAAAAATTGATCGTCGAGTTTCAGCACCCCGCCCGGAAGTCGCCGGAGGTTGTAATGCCGAAACATCCCCGGATTTTCGCGATACATGTTTCGATCGATGAACATGCAGAGACCCACGAACAGCCCGTGGCGTTCGATCGCCCGCCGCGCAAAGTTGGAGCAGGAGGGGGTGTACGGGCATCGATGGATGGAGAGCGGCCCGATCCGGTTTTGATAGACACCAATCAGACTCAGAGCCGCATCCTGGAAGACCCGAGCCGGATTCGGCGCCGTTGGGAGCTTCGCCCCTCGGCGAGGGAGATCGTCAGGTTCCCAGGGCACACTGTCGATCGGTTTTGTTTGGGCGGGAGAGAGACTGCAGGCGAAGAAGAGAGCGAGGAGAACGACGGAGGCGGCCGATCGCTTGGCAAAAGACCGCAGTCCGTCTGAGGCGGATTGAGCGAGTACAATTGTCTTTTCCATAGCTTTAGCTGAGCCTCTCTCCGTCAAAGGCGCCTGTCCCGACCGCTTTCCGTCGGGAAGCGCCGTGGTTGGGTGTGTTATGCGCGTGTGGCCGTGCGGTGAAGTTGACAATGTATATGAATTGCGATATATTAGGCCGTGGACATTCTCTGGGACGAAGCAAAGAACAAGACACTGAAAGAAACGCGTGACATCTCCTTTGAAGATGTCGCTCAGATCATCCTTGAGAAGAAGTATCTTACGATTCTCGAGAACCCTCTTCATCCGAAGCAGCGGATATTTGTTGTGAAGTATAAGGGGTACACATATGTCGTCCCGTTCGTCATTGATGCAAAGAAGAACATTGTGTTGAAGACAATATTTCCGAGCCGGAAGTTTCACAAATTGTATGGAGAGGAAAAGTCATGAAGACAAAACTTGATTCGTTTGAGCGACAGATTGAAAGGGAAGCTGATTCATATCGTCCGTTGTCGAAGAAGGATCGGCAGAAGGTTGAAGCCCTTTTGGATCGAGTCCGGAAGAGTCGTACGATAAACATTCGGATAGCAGAGAATGTGCTGAAAGAATTAAGACGTCGATCCCAGGAAGAGGGATTGCCGTATCAGACGTTGATTTCGAGTATCCTTCACCGCTATGTGACAAACCGCTTGGTTGATGAAGCGGCCATTCGCAAATCTCTCCAGTTGCTGCAACAGCGGTAGACTCGTCCCACCTTTCTTGTTGCACCCGCACGGCCGTTTCGCCTCACGTGTGCAGCAACCACGCAGTCCGCCTCTGAGGCGGATTGAGCGACCCCGAGCGAACCCGGCTGCGACTCTGTCTTCTCTCAAAGACGGCGGGTGAATCGAGGGGGAGCGCTGTAGTGTCCGCTGTTATACGCCGCGCAGCTGTTCGTGCATCCCTAAATCTAAGATCCGCTGTGGCTGGTAACCGTGTTACCAAACAGCATTGATCCACTGCGGATGAACGGCAACGTTTTCACCTACTGGTACTGCTTTCACCGAACCTCCATCTGCCGCCACGAGTAGAATCCAAGGCGGATTCAGAGCCTCAACAGCAATAGTGCTGCCGTCGGGTGACCAACTCGACCTGCCTGCGTATGCCATGCCGGACATCAAAGGGCGAACGGCTCGGCTGGAGAGGTTCAAGACTTTCAACGTGTCGAATGCGTTAAACGCAATCTGCTGTCCGTCTGGCGACCATATAGGATTGAAGATGTGGTTGTTGTCGGTCCAGTATCTTCGGAGAGAGCTTATGAGATCCCAAACATAGAGATCGCGAGATACCTCAAATGCAAGCTTATCACCACTTGGAGACCAAGCGAAGAAGTTCGAATGTGGATCCAATGAATCTGGCGTCACTGGGATTTGGAGGTTTCGTTGATAGTCCAGCACAACTATTGTCCTCCAAGCGTACGAAAAAGCAATCATTGGAAGCCGTGGTGATGATCTTGGCCAAGAGGTGTATTGCGTGTCAGGGATGATTTGTCTTTGATTGAGTCCGTTCGCATCACACATCCATATGCTGTAACGCCCGGATCGATTAGAACGAAAGACGAATCCACTGCCGTCGTGGAGCCATTCTGGGCTATCATCTACAGCCGGGTCAGCGACAACTCGTGTCACAAGTCTGGTGGTTCTGTTGATTTTCCAAATATCTGAACTTTGATTCGCGAAGGCAGCAAACAAGATCCACTGACCATCCGGAGAACAAGAATACCGAGGGGAGACCGTCATTGAATCTGGTGTCAGTCTTTTGATGCCGGTACCAGTTGCATCAAGGGTGTATAGTCCTTGCAAGGTATGCGGGCCCCGGGCGGAGAATACCAGTTGAAATGATGGCGCGCAAGCTTCAGGGCCAACAGACTGGTTGCAAGCGCCAGTTGAGGCGGCAACGAGGGCTAAGATAATGAGAGTCGCTGAATAGGCTTTCATAGATATCACTATTGGGGCGGAAGCCGAACTCCTGACTCAGCTGCTTGGCGTATAACGTCTCGCCAACCACGCAGTCCGTCTGAGGCGGATTGAGCGAGTACAATTGTCTTTTCCATAGCTTTAGCTGAGCCTCTCTCCGTCAAAGGCGCCTGTCCCGACCGCTTTCCGTCGGGAAGCGGCGTGGTTACCACTGTTATGCGTTCGTGCGCGGCGGCCGATAGCATCTCAACGAGAGATTGCGTATTTTGGTTTACGAGGGACAAATGACACCCGTGATTGAAGACATATCAACTATTCGCCGCATCTGCCGGAAGTATGGCGTGGTTCGTTGGCGATTTTTGGCTCGCAAGCTCGTGGTGAAGCTCGCGAGGATAGCGACATAGACATGCTCGTTTCATTTTCGGGTCGTGTCAGTCTTCTCACGCTTGTTGCATTGGAACGCGAATTGACAGAGCTCCTTGGCCGACAGGTTGATCTGCAGACGGAGGCGGCTTTGAGTCCTTACCTTCGGGATCGTATTCTCCAAGAGCGCCAGATCATTTTTGCCTCGTAACGATCGAGTATACCTTGAGCATATTCGCGATGCCATTGATCGTCTTGAGATGTATGTCCAAGGGATTGATGAACCACAGTTCAAGAAGCAACCTCTCGTCCAGGATGGCGTGATTCGACAGTTAGAAATCATTGGGGAAGCAGTCAAACGACTTTCCCCGGCATTCCGTTCCTCTCACACCAGCGTGCCGTGGCCAGACATTGCTCGAATGCGTTACAAATTGATTCACGACTACTTCGGCGTCGATATCGAAAAAGTCTGGCTGACGGTTCAGCAAGATATCCCTCCTCTGAAGGCTGAAGTCCAAAAGGCCCTCCTCTCCAAATAACTAGCAATCGGCAACGAATACAGGCTGACGTGCCGGCCGCCCCGCATGACACATAACGTCTGGCGGCAACAATGCAGTCCGCCTGAGGCGGATTGAGTGAGCCGTCTCTGGCGGGGAGCGACGTGGTTACGCCTGATATGCGATGCGGACGCCCTGTGAAAGTTGCAGGTAAAGGAGTTTGTGTGCAAATTGCTCCGTGCCTGAGATAAGTCGATTTCTTGGAATAATTATTGCGATGTATTACCGAGATCATACGCCCGCGCATTTTCATGCTCGTTATGGGAACATGAAGTGACGATTGAAATCGAAAGTGGGATTGTCAATGGTAAGTTTCCTCCTCGTGCTCTGACGCTTGCGTTAGAATGGCATCGATTGCATAAGTCAGAACTCCTCGAGAATTGGGAGTTGGCGAAAGAACACAAACCATTGAATTCAATAGCCCCGTTGGAGTAAGTCATGATTCCTCGATTGAAAGCAGCTCGACATATTTCTGATTACACCCTGTGGCTCCAGTTCGATGATGGAACGGAAGGGGAAGTAGACCTTCGTGAAGAACTGTGGGGCCCGATATTTGAACCTCTCTTAGACCCATCGTATTTCCGTCGATTTACCGTTCATCCCGAACTGCAGACTGTGGTCTGGGAGAATGGAGCCGACTTCTCGCCTGAATTCCTCTATCGTCAGATTCGAGCAACCGCTTGATTGGTACTCGTCTCTCCGCGGGCGCCCGTTTCGGATGACGTTTGCGGGACGCAAGCAAGCCCGCTGCAAATCATCCGCTTGACTTACAGTGGTTTTCGGCTTACCTTGAGATCAGTGAATTGTTCAGCGGATTGACCGATGTTAGACAAAGAGCGAAAATACTTTGAGGCGCACCGTGCCGAGTGGTTGAAAACACACCCGAGTAAGTTCGTATTGGTAAAGGATGAAGAACTCATTGGAGTCTTCGAGACTCAGCAAGAAGCCCTTGTCGAAGGTGCGAGAAGATTCGGGACAGACTCCTTTCTCGTTCGTCAGGTCGAAGAATCCGAGCAGATTGTATACATTCCCGCACTAACTCTCGGAATCCTGCGTGCCGATTCTGCACACCCAGCTTAGAGCGCAAGCCAAAACTCCTCAGGGTCAGGTTGTCGAAGTTCCCCCCGCTGTCGTACTACAACGCCAGGGGCCATGTGTTCAGGTTTCGATCGGGCTTGCGCAAAGCATCGCAAACCAACTTCTCCAGCAAGGAAAGACGCTGCCAAAACCGGTCTCTGGTGTTGCACTGATTGATACTGGCGCAACATCTACCTGCATTGATGATGCTGCAGCGAAAGAGCTTCAACTGCCAGTTGTGAACGTTGTCAACGTTGCATCTGCCTCCCATGCCTCCACTCCTCAGAACGTTTATCCGATTCAAGTTGAAGTCGTAGGGTTGCCAATCTCGATCGAGGCGCCGAATGCAATAGGCGCTGCTCTTGCACCGCAGGGCTTGCTTGCGTTAATTGGCCGTGATGTCTTGCAACACTGCACGTTGTTTTACAACGGCATCACGGGCGAGATTACTCTCTCCATCTGACCACTCTCTCTCCGGCGTTGGCGCAATAGCGCATGACGTCGGGCGGCACTACGCAGCCCCGCTTGACGCCTACCGCGCGATTTTGTCTATTCCAAGCTGCGGCAAGCGGGGTTGAGTGAGCACCTTTCATCGGGCCAGCTTTTGTTTTGCATTTGCCCTTCCAGAGAGCGAACGCCGTAGTGCGGCCTGTTAGCTGCAGCCGCCGCCGCTCAGTCCTGACGAAAGCCGATTTGCCGCCGCGGCGGTTCTGGCGGTTTCATGAGTTCTCGTATCGCGTCGAACACCACCTTGAACTGTGCGTCATATTTCTTTTCCAAAGCGGCCAGCTTTCGAGCCAGATCCTCATGGGTGGCCAGCATCCGCCGAAGCCGGACGAAGGTACGCATGATTTCGATGTTGACCTTGACAGCCCGCTTACTCTTCAGCACGCTTGAGAGCATGGCGACACCCTGCTCGGTGAATGCATAGGGAGTGGCCCTTCGCAATCCGCCCCAACTTGAAGTCACAATTTGTGATTTCAAGTTTTTGAACTCTTCGACCGATAGTTGAAACATGAAATCGTCAGGAAAACGATCAGAATTCCGTTTGACAGCTTGGACCAACACGCGAGGGGCGACTCGGTACAGCCGGGCTAGGTCAGTTGAAAGCATAACCTTCTCGCCACGTAGCAAGTAAATTCGGCTTTCTATTCCTTCCTTGGGAACAACCGAGTGAGTTGTCTTCTTCATGGTTCAATGGGTATTAGACAATGTGCGATCTGTGGCGGCGGTTGCAGCTAACGTCTCGCAAAACAACGCTGGGCTTTTGCGAACTACAGAATGATGCGGCGGAAGCCGCTATCTCCGCCGAAGGCGCCTGCCCGCCATTTGAGAGCTATCAAGGCAGGCGGGGATGCGCCTCTGGCGCAATCAAAGGGACCGTCGGTGTTACTGCTGATATTTCCAAAAAGTCTCCCGTGAGTCAGGAGAAATTGGTATGATTGGTTTGGACAACAATCCACTGTTTTCATCACCAACTCACAGGAGGACCGTATGTTGTACAGAGGGATCGATTTGCATCGCCGTTCCATCGTCGTCTGCACGCTGGATCAAGTCGGTTCGGTCGTCGACCGTCGTCAGCCCCGGTCCGACCCACCACGAAGTGGTGCCTTTGGCAAAGGGTCACTTGGTGAAGGACCACTTCCCCGACCCAAAGGGTTCCTTCGGAAAGGGGTCCTTCGGACGTGGCGGTGGCTCAATGCGTCAAGAAGCAACCATCGTTCTTCGTACGAACGATGAACGGATATCTCTTTTCTCTTGCCTGCCCGCCGCTTTCTTGGCGGGACTTTGACCTTTTATAAAGTGTTAGCTGAAGTTGTTTTGCGTTGTATGTCACACGCCAGCCACTTCGCAGAGAAGGCAATTCGCTTTACTTCGAGACGACTATGAGCTAATGTCCAACAAGTATAGCATCCTAGCATTGACCCCCTTTTTCACAAACAGCTTTGGTGTATGCTCTTCGGGTATGTTTTCGAGAAGAAGGGAGGCGATCCCTTGATCAAATGCCTCTTGAATGGAGCGTCCGGAGCCAACCGCACGATAGAATGATGCGGTGAACATGGTAGCCGCGGCTTGACCGATTGTCCCGTCCATCCCAATTGCACAATCTACTATTCTAATAAGCGCATGCGCTTGTGCTTTTGAGTAGCAGGCATCCAGAATGACGATTCGGCAATTGTCTTTAAGCGTGCGGAACAGTGCCTTCAGCGCTTTTGTTGAAATAGGATGAGCGTTGCCGTGCTTACCGACTACAACTATGTTTCCACTATCACTTCCGTGGCCGCTAAAGTGGACAACATGGGGGCGATGATTATTTAAAGCCTGGAGTAAGTCATCCGCGCGAACGGCCCAAGCAGATTTCAACTCGATACAATCGCGGAACTCCGATGACCGGATCTTTTGGTCAATCAAGCGAATCTGTTCATCGAGGCTGAGTGAATTGGTGTCTCTTGGATTGGCTGCTAAGAACAAGACACCGATTTTATTTGATCTTGACCTTTTCTTTCCAATTAGGCCAGTTGATGTTGATAGCCTGAATGTCAAAGACGAGTTGCTTTGCCTGAGAGCTAGAGCATCGAGAACCAAAACTGTCAGATAGACTTCAAAGGGGGCGGTGTCTTCGTACCAGCATCCCGTTCGGTCTTGCCGTTTCAAAAGCCAGTCACATGCCCCAGAAACGGACATTTCCCATCCCCTCGGTCGATTGAGGGCGAGAGCATGAACGATCATCGCTGTCGCGTCAATTGACTCGCTAGGATCGTCAGCCCAACATTGCCACCCGCCATCTTCACCTTGATGCCGTGACAGTTCCTCCAGTGCTTGGTTGACCAATTCAGTGTTAGCGTGGTTCTTGCGAAGCCGTTTATTTGCGAAGGCCAGGGTTGCAGCCAACGCATAATGGTCAACGAGCTTTGGAGAATCTCGGTAGTTCAACCGCTTCCAAGGATAAGATAGGTGGGATTCGGGAATCTCCACTGCCTCAAGTAGTCTCAACAAACCTTTCTGCATCAAACGTAAGGCATAGTCGCATCTAGTGGACTGTTACGATGATTGTGTGACATTGGCATAATGCCGGGCCATGGTTTCTCGTGCCCGGTTCGTGGTAAAGCGCCACGAGATGGTGGTTCGATGACGGTTACGC
>Ga0194126_10002730_pt1 | contig 28475 bp, 22 predicted proteins | sample TA2KigC150mmetaG_FD_148641 | JGI IMG/M metagenome (GOLD analysis project Ga0194126, IMG submission 148641) | Freshwater microbial communities from Lake Tanganyika, Tanzania - TA2015035 Kigoma Deep Cast 150m | ecosystem: Environmental > Aquatic > Freshwater > Lake | place: Tanzania: Lake... | reverse complement strand
CAAGGGCGAGGTGGTCGGGATGATCGGCCTGGATCACGAGCAGGCGGGCTTCTTCGGCGCGGCGAGTATCGAACATTTGATGGCCTTCGCCAACCAGGCGGCCTCGGCCATCGAGAACGCCCGCCTCTACCAGGAAGCGCTGCGCGCCGCCGAGCGGCGCGCCGTGTTGCACCGCAGCAGCCAGGAGATGGTGCGCGTCAGCCGGGACCCCGAGCAGGTTTACGAAGCGGCGCGCCAGGCCGCATCCCAATTGATGCCTGCCGAGGTGTTCACCGTCGCCCTGCTGGATGAAGAACGGCAGGAACTCGATGCGACGTACCTCTTCGATAACGTCGGGCGACATCCACCCCTGCGCATTCCGCTCGGGCAGGGGTTCAGCAGCCAGGTCATTATTTCCGGGGAAGCGATCCTCAACAACGACCTGCAGAAGAGCCCCCTCCAGGCGGTCCACTTCGGATCGGAGGCGCAGGTCCGTTCCGTCCTTGCGGTGCCGATGCGCATCGGCGGGAAGGTCATCGGGGCCATCTCGTCCCAATCCTATCAGCCGGGCGCCTTCGATCAGGAGGACCGCCTGCTGCTGGAGATGCTTGCCGCCCAAACCGCCGCCGCCATCGAAAACGCCCGCCTGTTCTCGGAAACCCAGCACCGCCTGCGCGAAATGGAAGCGCTGGTTCAAGTCAGCGAGGCCACCGGCCGGACGCTCGAATTGGACATACTGCTGGAGAACATCCTGGCCGCCGCGCTGAAAGCCATCCCGGCCGCCGAAAAGGGCAGCATTTCCCTGCGGGAAGACGGGCGTCTGCGGCTGCATTCCCTGGTTGGCTACGCGGATGAGCGCCTGCGGGGATTATTCTTCGAGCCGGGCGAAGGCTTCGTCTCACAGGCATTGCGCGAAGGCCGCGCCATGCTCGTCCATGACGCATCAGCCGAAAAGATGCCCCGCTCCGGCAGCGAGATCGAGGAGATGCTCGCAATCCAGAGCGCAGTGATCGCGCCGCTCATCAGCAAGGAGCGCATCATCGGCATCATTTCGCTCGATAACGCCTCCAGGAAGTCCGCATTCACCGAGGCCGACACCCGCTTGTTGGTCACCCTGGCTGCGGAGGCCGCCATGGCCATCGAGAATTCCCGCTTGTATATCCAGACCCAGCGCCGCGCCGAGGAATTTGCCTCGCTGTACGAAACCGCACGCGACCTGGCCGGCCGGCATGACCTGCCTTCGTTGATCCAGACCATCGTCGAGCGCGCCCGGCTGCTGCTGCACGCCTCCGATGGCGCCATGTACCTCTATGACGCTGCGCGCCAAGCCCTCGATAGCGTGGTCGTGACCAACCCCGCCATGCCGCGCCTGAATCTCAAGCTGGGCGAGGGCCTGGCCGGGCGCGTCGTGCAGGAGCGCCAAGCCATGATCGTGGACGATTACCGCGCCTGGGAAGGGCGCGTGGCCCGCTACGAGGGCGTCCCCATCTCTGCTGTAGTGGACGTGCCCATGCTGCACGGCGGCGAGCTGGTCGGCGTGCTGGTCGTTCACGAGATGGGCGATACCGGGCGCAGATTCACCGAGGAGGATGCCCGCCTGCTCAGCTTGTTCGCCGCGCAGGCGGCCGGCGCGGTCTACAACGCCCGCCTGCTCGAAGAGACCCGCCAGCGCCTGGCCGAACTGGAAGCGGTCAACCGCGTCTCCACCGCCCTGCGCACTGCCGGCCGGGTCGAGGATATGCTGCCGCTCATGCTGGACGAAACGCTCGAACTCGTCAAGGCGGAGGTCGGCGCGATCTGGCTCTACGATGCCGTCGAAGGAAAGTTGCAGCCAATGGTCGCGTTTGGTTGGCAAACCGGGCTGCCCCACAAGAAACTGGGACCTGGCGAAGGGATCATCGGCCACACCTTCAACCTCAACGAAGTGTACGTGACCCCGGATTATCACACCGATCCTCACCTGTTCGCCGCGAACAAGAAATACATCCCGGCTGGCTGGGGCGGGGTCTGCGTGCCGCTGCGCACGTTCAATCAAACCCTGGGCATTTTCATCGTCTCCATACCATCCTCCCGCCAATTGACATCCGGTGAGATCAAACTACTGACGACGGTCGCTGAAATCTCGGGCAATGCCATCCGCCGCGCCATGCTGCACGAGCAGACCGAACTGCAATTGCATCGCCTGGCCACCCTGCGCGCCATTGATACCGCCATCAGTTCGCTTTTCGACCTGCGCTTGACCCTGGATATCCTGCTCGAACACACCGTCGCGCAATTGAAGGTGGACGCGGTCAGTGTGCTGACCTTCAACCCCAACACGCTGATGCTCGAATTCGCCGCCGGGCGCGGCTTCCGCGGCCAGGCTACAGCGCAATTACGCCTGCGCCTGGGAGAAAGCCAGGCCGGCCGCGCCGCGCTGGAACGCCGCCGCATCTTCATCCCACAGTTGCAAGAGGCGAACTCAGTGTTCGCGCAACCCGAGCTGCTGGCCGGCGAGGATTTCGCCGCTTACTGCGCCCTACCGCTTATCGCCAAAGGCCAGGTGAAAGGCGTGCTGGAGGTCTTCCACCGCCAGCCGCTGGAGCGGGACGCCGACTGGATGAACTTCCTCGAGACCCTGGCCGGGCAGTTCGCCCTCGCCATCGAGAACGCCAGCCTGTTCGATGGCTTGCAGCGCTCCAACATTGCCCTTTCGCTGGCCTACGACGCCACCATCGAGGGCTGGTCGAAAGCCCTCGACCTGCGCGATGAGGAGACCGAGGGCCACACCCAGCGCGTCACCGACCTGACCCTGCGCCTGGGACGCGCCCTGAACATCGGCGAGGACGAGATGGTCCACATCCGGCGCGGCGCCCTGCTGCACGACATCGGCAAGATGGGCGTCCCCGACAGCATCCTGCATAAACCCGGCCCACTCACCGACGACGAGTGGGCGCTGATGCGCAAACATCCGGTGTTCGCATTCGACATGCTCCTCCCCATTGACTTCCTGCGCCCGGCCCTGGATATCCCCTACTGCCACCATGAAAAATGGGATGGCAGCGGCTACCCGCGCAGCCTGAAGGGCGAACAAATCCCGCTGGCCGCCCGCATCTTCGCCGTCGTGGATGTCTGGGATGCGCTGAGTTCGGATCGTCCTTACCGGCAGGCCTGGCCGAAGGAAAAAGTAATCAACTACCTCGAAGAACAATCAGGGGCCCATTTCGACCCGAGGGTGGTTGAGGCGTTTTTGAAATTAATCGAAGGAAATGAAGTGGCTGGTATAATGAAATCAGTGGAATGACCATATACCCATTGTCGAGGGGAATTATGCGTTAGTGTGGCCGAATCCAGATCATCCTGCACAAATCAGTATGACTTTCCAGTTTACTCCTTACATCCTTCCGTTAGCGCTGACCGCCCTGGTGACAACCGGCTTGAGCGTCTTGCTCTGGCGCAGGCGCGCCGCGCCAGGGGCGGTTCCGCTGGCCCTCTTGCTGCTGGCGATCAGCGAATGGGTCGCGGCTTACTGCCTGGAACTGCTGGGGGCCGATCTATCCACCAAACATTTCTGGGCGCAAGTCCAATATTTCGGCATCGTTGCGCTGCCGCTGGCCTGGCTGCATTTTACATCGTGCTACCCCCATCGGGAGGAACGAAAAAGACATCGTCCCTGGCTGGTGGCCTTGCTGCTGACCGTCCCCGTACTGACGCTGGTTTCTGTCTGGATCCCAGCCCATCATGATCTGATCTGGGTGGAGCACCATGTCGAGCAGAGCGGCCCTTTCCTGGTGTTGCGCACCCAATGGGGTATCGTCTTTTGGATTTTCGTCCTGTACACGTACGCCACGCTTGTCTACGGCAGCTATCTGCTGTTGAAGAAAACCTTTCGATCCGATCCCGGTTATCGCAGCCAGACGGTCGCCATCCTGGTTGCTGTGCTGGTACCCTGGATTGGCAATGGGGTCTATCTCTTCGAGCTGAGTCCCCTCCCGGGGTTGGATCTCAGCCCCTTCGGTTTCGCCGTCAGCGGCCTGGCGTTGGCATGGAGCATCCTCGGCCAGAAGATGATGGATCTGGCGCCCATCGCCCGTAACATCGTCGTCGAGAATATGCTATCGGCGGTGATCGTCCTGGATGACCGCCAGCGCATCGTGGACCTCAACCCCTCGGCGGTCGAACTATTTGGGGGAGGCAGCGAGGAGTGGTTTGGGAAACCCGCGACTGCGTTTAGCGTGGTCTGGCCCGAATTGGCCGATGCTATTCCCGAGGTCTTCCCCGATGAATGTCAAGGAGTCGTATCCCGTCAACTGGAAGGAACGACGCGCTGGTACGACTTGCACCTCTCCGCCCTGCGCGACGAGAAAGGCCGCGCCATCGGTCGCCTGATCCTGCTGCTGGATATCACGACTCGCCGGCAAGAGAGAGCTGCATTGGAGGAACTGCGCCAGGCGGTCGAGACCTCCGGCGAGGCCATTTTCATGACCGATGTAGACGGCCTGATCACCTACATCAACCCGGCGTTCACCCGGTTGTACGGTTACACCGCCGAAGAGGTCGTCGGCAAGACCACCCCGCGCATCTTGAAAAGCGGCGTACATACACAAGGGCAGTACGAACATTTCTGGCAAACGCTGCTCAGCGATACCACCGTCAAAGGACAATTGATCAATCGAAGCCGGAGCGGCGATCTCATCATCGTCGAAGGCTCTGCCAACCCCATCCACGACGCGCGGGGAAAGATCGTCGGCTTCCTGGCCATCCAGCATGATGTCACCCGGGAAGCAGAAAACCAGCGCAAGGTCGAGGAAGCCGAGGCGCGTTACCGCGGCCTGGTGGAGCAGCTCCCGATCGGGCGGTATGGGGGCGAGGAGTTTGCGCTGGTCTTGCCAGAAACCGACTTGCAGGCTGCTTTACAGGCCGCGGAACGCCTGCGCGCGTGTGTGGCCGATGCGCCCATCTCTTTTGCCGGCAGCCATCTGACGATCACGATCAGCGTTGGCGTCGCGGCGCTATCCGAGAAAACCCCCGATCTATCGTCTCTGCTCAATCAGGCAGATGAGGCCATGCTTCGCGCCAAGCGCGGGGGCCGCAACCGGGTGGAAAGATGACTTTCAAGACCTCACGGGTTTCTCGAACCTGTGAGGCCTCGTAGTAATTTCATCTCTGCTCACTCTGCGTCGCTGCGGTGAGAATAAGGAAATCAACCATGAACCGAGAAGAAGCCCTAACCATCGTCCGAGAATTCGTCAAGAACGAGAATCTGGTGCGGCACATGCTGGCCGTGGAAGCCGCCATGAAGTTCTACGCCGAGAAATTCGGCGAGGATGTCGAAAAATGGCGCGTCGCCGCCCTGCTGCACGATTACGACTGGGAGGTGCACCCCACCCTGGATGAGCACCCCCAGGCCGGGATCCCCATTCTGCGGGAGCGCGGCGTCCCCGAAGAGATCATCCGGGCTGTGCTCAGCCACGCCGAACACACTGGGACGCCGCGAGACTCCTTGATGGAGAAAGCCCTGTACGCCTGCGATGAAATCACCGGCCTGATCGTCGCCGTGGCCCTGGTGCGCCCCTCTCGCTCATTAAGCGATCTGACCGTCAAGTCCATCAAAAATAAGTGGAAGGACAAAGCCTTCGCCGCCGGTGTGGACCGGGAGGAAGTCGTCCGCGCTACGGAGGATTTCGGCGTCGAGTTGTGGGAGCATGTCGGCAACGTCATCCAGGCCATGCAGACGATCGCGCCGGAGTTGGGGCTATAGGCCCTTACGTTTTACGTTTTACGTGTAACTTCTCAATAAGTGGGGGGATAGCGTAAGACAGGTTGGCCGCCGATGGCATGAGCCAAACGGAGAAATTCCCGAAAAAAGGGTGTGCGTGGGGGGGCGCAGCCCCCCCACGCACACCCTTTTTTCGGGCTAATCCGTTCGATGACTGAGCAGTTACAATTTCGATATTTTCGGAGAAACAACGATGCGTAAAATAATCCTCCTCACTGTCATAGCCACCCTGGCGTTGGCCGCGCTGGCCTGCGGCGTGGATCTCAACCTTCCCATCACCACAGATATCAAAACCGGGCCGACGACCATCGAAGAAATCCGTATCCCAGAGTTGGGATCAGCCGAGGAACCTACCGAATTGACTCTGGCCTTTGGCGCGGGGGAACTCTTCCTCTCCCCGGGGGCAGAGAACGCCCTCCTCGAAGGCGCAGCCACCTACAACGTCGCAGACCTGAAGCCGGAAACCCGGATCGAGGGCAGCCGCGTCGAAATCTCCAATGGCAACCTGGAGATCAGAGGCATCCCCAATTTCCAGGAAAAGGTCGAAAATATATGGCAATTCGAACTCGGCAAAAGCCCAATCGTCCTGACCATCAAAGCGGGAGCATACGTGGGCGAATATGAACTGGGAGGCCTGAACCTGACCAGGCTGCACATCTCCGATGGCGCGGCCGATGTCGAACTGAATTTCGCCGAACCCAATCAAGCAGTCATGCAATCCCTGCGCTATGAGACCGGGGCTTCCAACATCGTGATGACCAACCTGGCCAACGCCAATTTCGAGACGATGATCTTCCAAAGCGGCGCGGGAAATTATGAACTCGATTTCTCCGGCGAGCTGCAAGATGACGTTGAAGTCTTCATCGAAACCGGCCTCAGCAATATCACCATCACCGTTCCTGATGGGACCAACGTGGAAATCACCACCGAGGGCGGCCTCTCCAATGTCACCACCCGCGGCGAGTGGCAGATTTCAGGGAGCACGTATTCACGGACAGGCGCAGGCCCAATGTTGACCATCAACGTCGAGATGGGGGCGGGAAATCTGAACCTGCGCATCCCCTGAAGTTAGAAACCCGTTTTCTCCAAGAAAACGGGTTTCTTGATTTCTATGTAACTGCTCAGCCATCGAATAAATTCGAGGCTGGCGTGCGAAATCCACCTTCGTGGATTGGATTTTCAACCGACGAAGGTCGGTTTCGCAACGCAGCCTCGATTTCCAATCGATAGCCTGAGCAGTAACATTTCTATGCTACAATCCGCATCATGACTACCCGGATTGTCTTCATGGGCTCGCCCGATTTTGCCCTGCCATCATTGCGTGCTCTCGCCGAACATTATCGAGTGGTCGGTGTAGTCACCCAGCCAGACCGTCCAGCCGGGCGCGGGCGTGAATTGACGCCGCCGCCCGTCAAGGAAGCGGCCGTCGAACTCGGACTGCCCGTCATCCAGCCGGCTCGTTTGAAAGAACCCCAGACCATGGCGCAGCTCGAAGCCTGGGCGCCTGACCTGATCGTGGTGGCCGCCTTCGGGCAGATTCTACGCCCTGAGGCGCTCGATCTGCCTCGACGCGGCTGCATCAACGTTCACGCCTCGCTGCTGCCGCGCTGGCGCGGCGCAGCGCCAATCAACGCCGCCCTCCTGCACGGGGACGAGGCGACCGGCGTTACCATCATGAAGATGGACCCTGGCCTGGATACAGGCCCTCTCCTCAGTATGTCCCGAATCCTCATTGCCCCCGATGAAACCGCCGGCTCGCTCTCCCCAAAGCTGGCTCGACTCGGCGGCGACCTGCTCATCGAGACGTTGCCCGCCTATCTGAGCGGCCAGCTTCTTCCCCAGCCTCAGGACGACTCCCTGGCGACCTATGCCCCGATGCTCGAACGCGCCGACGGCGAATTGGACTTCGACCAGCCCGCCGAAGCCCTGGCCCGCCGGGTGCGCGCCTTCGATCCCTGGCCAGGGACCTATTTGATCTGGGGCGACCAACGCCTGAAGGTTCATCGAGCGCATGCCGTCAGCGCAACTTCCCCAGGGGTTGGGGTGTTTACCATCCAGGATGGCTTCCCCGCCGTTGGCGCCTCGGATGGCCTGCTGCTCCTCGACGAAGTGCAACCCTCAGGAAAACGCGCCATGCCTGGGGATGTCTTTTTGCGAGGGGCGCATGATTGGAAAAGAATAAATGACACCTGGTAACCCTCCTACTTATCACATCACCCTGCTGCGACACGGCGAGTCGGTGGGCAATGCCGAGGGCTACCATCAAGGCCAGGCCGAGTTCCCGCTGACCGACAAAGGCCGCCGACAGGCGCGCGCCCTGGCAGATCATTGGTCTGCCAGAGGAGTCTCCTTCGACCAAGCTATCGCCAGCCCATTGTCGCGCGCCCGCGAGACGGCCGAGATCATCACCGCGGCTCTGAACATCCCATTGAGTTTCGACTCCATTTGGATGGAGCGGAATAACGGTCTGCTGGCGGGCCTGCCCCACTCGACAGCCGCCGAACGCTACCCCATCCCCGATTTCGTCTCCCTCTACCACCCCATCGCTCGAACCGGGGAGAGCCTTTGGGAACTGTTCATCCGGAGCGGTCGCGCTGTGGAAACGATCATGCGCCAGCCCCCCGGACGCTACCTGATCGTCTCCCATGGGGCGCTGCTCGACATGGCCTTCCATGCCATCCTGGGGGCGATTCCCCACCCCAACTTCCATGGATTCGCCCTGCCTCTGAGGAACACCGCCTATTCCAGGCTGCGCTACACCCCCCAGGAGGGACAGTGGCGCCTGCTGACCCATAACGAACACCCTCACTTCGACAGCATCGCCGAAAACGCCAGCGGGCTGGAACTCCCGCCTGACGCTTATCATTTCACCCTCCTGCGCCACGGCGAATCGGTGGGCAACGCCGAGGATAAATTGCAGGGTCAGGCCGATTACCCTCTCACCGAACGGGGGCGCGAACAGGCGCGCCTGCTGGCTGCCCGCTGGAGGGCCGAAAAAGTCACCTTCGATAAAGCCATCGCCAGCCCGCTCGAACGGGCGCATAAGACAGCGCAGATCATTTCAGAGAGCCTGGGCCTCCCCCTGGAAATCGCTCCTGCATGGATGGAATTCGATTGGGGGGATCTGAATGGCCTCTCCAGCCAGGAAGTAGATCAACGCTCCGCAACGATCCAATGGGATGATCCCTACTTCCCCATCGGTGGAGACGGTGAAAGCCGTTGGAGCGTCTATCTGCGCGCCAGCCGCAGCGTACAGGATTTGATCAACAGCCCCCCCGGGCGCTATCTGATCGTGGCGCACGGGGCGATCCTGAACCGCTTCCTGTCCGCAGTGCTGGGCCTCACACCGCAGAACCGCGCCAGCGTCCGCTTTGCGTTCGAGAACACCGCCTTCGCCGACCTGTATTTCATCCCTGACCGGCACCTGTGGGTGTTAGACAGCCTCAACAACCACGACCATCTGGAGCAAGAGGATCAGCGCCAATGACAAGATTGCGAATTCTCACCTTGGGGGCTGGCGCCATTGGTACGTACATCGGCGGCAGCCTGGCGTTGGCTGGACATGAAGTGGTCTTCGTGGAACGCCCCCAGGTGGCAGCGGATCTCAAGGCCCGGGGCTTGCGACTGGCCCTTGGGGATGGGGAGCATGCTATCCCCCACCCGATGGTGGTCGGCTCGCTCGAGGAGGCGCTTGCCCCTTCGACGGGCCCAGGGAGAGAGTTCGACATCACCCTCTTCGCCCTCAAATCCTACCAGGCCCAAGAATTCATCCAATCACTGCTCACTGGCCACTGCCTACTGCCCACTGTCTTATGCCTCTCCAATGGAGTCGCCAACGAACCCGCCCTGGCCTCGGCCCTGGGAGCTGAGAGGGTCATCGCCGGCACGGTCACCAGCGCCATCGGTCGCCGCGCCGCCGGGGATATCGTGGTGGAACGCCTGCGCGGGGTGGGCATCGCAAGCGGTCACCCGCTCTCTGCGCGCCTGGCCGAGGCATTTACAGAAGCCGGTCTCGGCGCTCGTCTCTACCCTCGCGCCGCCGATATGAAATGGTCCAAAATGCTCACTAACCTGATCGCCAACGCTTCCGCCGCCATCCTGGATATGACCCCTGCCGAGGTCTTCGCTCATCCCGACCTGTACCGGCTGGAAATCGCCCAATTGCGCGAAGCCCTGAAAGTGATGAAAGCCCAGCGGATCGGTGTGGTGGACCTGCCCGGCACGCCGGTGCGCGCGCTGGCCTTTGCAGCGCACTATCTACCCTTGAGCATCTCCCGCCCCCTGCTGGGAAAAGCCGTCGGCGGCGGGCGCGGCGGCAAGATGCCCTCCTTCCACATTGATCTGCACAGCGGGCGCGGCGAAAGCGAAGTGGGCTATCTCAACGGCGCAGTCGTGCGCGCCGGGGAGAAACTGGGCATCCCCACCCCCGTAAACCACCTGCTCACCGAAACCCTGCTCGGCCTGACCAGGGGCGACAGCCCCCTGGAGGCCTACCGCCATCAGCCGGAGAAACTGCTGGCGAATGTATAACTGGGGTTCACTGAAAAAACTCGTTAAAGAGGAGCGGGGGCGGCATATATGGGGGTGCGTGCTGCGCACGCACCCCCATATATGCCGCCCCGAATCCTCTAGTCTACGGCTATCGATGGGTGGTGCTGCTGGCGTTTATGTTTGTCGTCGCTATCAACCAGCTCTTGTGGATCACCTTTGCCCCCATCACGGGCAGCGCCGCCAGTTATTATGGCGTCTCCGATCTCAGCATCGGCCTCTTGTCCATGAGCTTCATGATCGTCTATATCGTTGTCTCGATCCCTGCTTCATGGATGATAGATACCTATGGCATCCGGGTGGCCGTGGGGATCGGCGCCGCACTGACGGGTATCTTTGGCCTGTTGCGGGGGCTGCTGGCGGCCGATTATTCCTTCGTGCTGATCGCGCAAATCGGGATCGCCATCGGCCAGCCCTTCATCCTCAATGCGGTGACAACCGTGGCCGCGCGCTGGTTTCCTATCCAGGAGCGGGCTACCGCTGCCGGCCTGGGAACCCTGGCCATGTACCTTGGCATCGTTGCGGCGCTGGTGCTGACTCCCTATCTTACGATCCAATCTCAGATTAGCGGAATGCTCTTAACTTTCGGGATCGTTTCGATCGTTGCTGCAGTTGTCTTTTTTGCGTTCGTGAAAGAACGCCCTCCAACGGCCCCCTGCCCACCAGACCAGGAGGGGCGCTCGCTCGTTTTCGACGGCCTCAAGGAGTCCCTGCGGATAAGAGATTTCGTTCTCCTGTTGCTGATCTTCTTCGTGGGGTTGGGCGTATTCAACGCGGTGACCACCTGGATCGAAGATATCGTCAGGCCGAGAGGATTCTCGATCATCCAGGCCGGCAACACGGGAGGCCTGATGATCATCGGCGGCATCATCGGCGCGGTCGTTATCCCCTTACTCTCGGATCATTATCGCAAAAGGACGCCCTATTTGCTATTGGCGGTGATCGGCGCAACCCTGGGATTGATCGGCGTCACCTTTACCACAAACTACTGGCTCCTTCTGGTCTCAGCTTTCGTCTTCGGTTTCTTCTTGCTCAGCGCCGGCCCGGTCGGATTCCAGTATGGCGCAGAAGTCACGTATCCCACCCCAGAAGGCACCTCGAACGGCTTGCTCCTGCTCATGGGCCAAATCTCCGGCATCGCCTTCATCCTGGGGATGGATAGTTTCAAATCCCCGGAAACCGGTTCGATGACCCTGCCCTTGATCGTGCTCGTCGGGTTGATGGTTCTGGCCCTGATCTTTTGCACCAGGCTCAGGGAAGCGACGACCTTGACAAGAGAAAATACAAAATGGACGAGTGATTGATCTCTCGAGGAGATTGGTCGGTGGTCTTGCCAGCGCCAGCGGGGATCATCGAGCCAGGCTGGTCGGTCAACTACGCATCATGTGGAAACGCGCTCGCCTGATCCGTCTGGACATCGCGCTGTCAGCCATGAGTGCCCTCTGCGCGGAGATAAACAGCAGCACCAATTTAGCGACCTATCTCTACTTGCTCCCAGAACTGCTTGAATTTTTCGACCCTGTTCACCTGATCTTTATTCATCACGAAGGGCGAGACATCGCTGGCAAGCGCCTGAAAATCATAATCCGCGATCCTCTCGAGGACCTCCCGTCTCAAGGTCTCAGCGTTTTCTATCCCCATCTTCTGATATAAAAAACCAAAATCGGGTTTGGTGCGACCGAACAAGAAAGTGATGTCGTAAAAGTCCCTCCCTTTGGGTCTCATCCGATGTACGGCAGTATAAATCTTTTGGGACAATAGGACATTCAAGGGCGCCACCCTGATCTCGGTAAAAACATCGAACTTATTCAAAATTATGATCTCAGGCCGATACTCATACCCCTGCGCGGTTGTATCCACTTGAATAAGGATCTTTTCCTGCTGATAAGGCGATAGGCCCTGTTCGTACAGCAAATCTGGAAACCTCAGGTAGCAGTGATATGCTCCCGCGGCCACATTTTTCACTTCTACCTCGAATCCCTCCAGTTCGAAGAAACGCTTCACCCTTCGAATCACCTCCTCGAACTCCTCCAAACTCAGATCGAAATGATCGAGATCAATGTCTTCCGAAAAACGGCTATTTCCATAAACGATCCGCAAGGCCGTTCCTCCGAGAAAAGCCAATTTGCTGGCCTTTTTACTCTCGAAAACCGCTTGCAATACCTTATATTGCAGATATTCGCGCAACAAAGCGCGCTCGAAAACTTGCAAATGTTCTGGATACTGTTCCTTGATGTGTCGAAAATCAAGCATGGATATACGCCATTAATTGCGCCACTCTGCTTTCGAGGGCCTTATTATCGAAAATTGCCAGATACTTAGAAAACAATTCATTCTTGCCCAGTCCCCGCAATGGATCTTGATTCCAGCGAAGCCCTTCGAAATCCGCTATCGAATCGATCCTCGGGTTCAAATAAAGATAGTCCAGCACGGCCTTTTCCAGCCTGGCGATCTTGCACTTGCCCTTCTGCCCCGGCTCGACCACGACATAGCCAAACATGTAGAGGGGCTTTATGCTTCGGTAACTGAATCGCCCCCAGAGGCTTTGAAATTGGATCGTCTTTCGCGAACTGACGCTGGTTACGTCCAGCACCGATTCGGGAATCACCTGGTAGTACGCTAAGGCGGATTCCAGGCTGATATACGAAGGTTGATAGATGATATTCGCCAACGTAAATAGATATCTCTCGTCAACCTGCTGGTTCGCCAGGATATAATAGCCGCCGGCCAACGGCTTGATGAATTCCTTGCTCAGCCAATAACTAAACTGCTGCCGGTGAAAACGCGGGTCCAGCTTGCGCACGTCATTCAAATTGAATGCCGGTAAAGCCCTGATCTGATTTTCAAGCTCTCTAAATCGCATAGTGTTTTTCTCGATGTAAATAAAACTATTGACATTAAGAAATATGATACTCTCCGGTTGGCGCCGTGTCAAGGATCTCCGCGATAGAAAAAGCCAACTTGCGGCCTTGAGGCCCGCAAGCGGCGTAGCGCCAAAAACGCATAGCGGAGAATGGCTGGGCAGTTACGGTATAATAAAATACAAGGACAACCCAAGTATCATCAGGAGCTTGGCAAATGGATATTCGATCGGTTGCCCAACTTATCCCATTCCTTCAGACAGCCATCGGTCCCGTGATCATGATTTCGGGGATCGGGCTGCTCCTTCTGATGATGACGAATCGTTATGGACGAGTGATAGACATCTCGCGGAGATTGGTCGGCGATCTTGCCAGCGCCAACGGGGATCATCGAGCCAGGCTGGTCGGTCAACTACGTATCATGTGGAAGCGAGCTCGCCTGATCCGCCTGGTCATCGCGCTGTCAGCCATGAGCGCCCTCTGCGCGGCGATCCTGATCATCATCCTTTTCATTGCAGCGCTATGGCAGATCGAGGCAGCCTGGCTGATCGTCTCACTATTCATCCTCTGTATGGTTAGCTTGATTGGGTCACTTTCCCTGTTCATCTGCGATATCAACCAATCGCTGGCAGCGCTCAAACTGGAATTAGATACCGAAGGGGTTATCGAAGACAGCCCCTAAACGAGAAGTATGTCCCCACGATTTACATCCCCCCCTGATCCGTTGCCTTTCAACCGGCAAGTCTGGGACATCGTCCGGCAGATCCCCGCGGGCAAAGTGAGCACCTATGGGCGCGTCGCCGGGCTGATCCCCCCGCCGGGCGGCATGGACCCCAAGGATTACGCGGCCTTCGGCGCACGATGGGTGGGCAGCGCGATGGCAGGCTGCCCGCCGGATGTGCCCTGGCAGCGCGTGATCAACGCCCAGGGAAAGATCAGCCTCCAGCGAGGGGCCGGGGAGCAGCGCAAGCTGCTCGAGGCCGAGGGCGTCCAGTTCGACCAGCGCGAGCGCGTGGATTTGAAGGTGTATCTATGGGAGAGTACGGCCATCAATCCTTCGCCGTGATGTAGAAAAAATCGTGGGTGTAAGGGTGCAGATAACGAGCGATATTCTCGTTCATCGTATCGGGAAATAGGGGGTTGGGAATCAGGTCCCCACCTCTGATCTCGAAGGTGGTAAAAAGAACCCAGTAGCGGTTGATATCGAGCTGCAGACCATTAAGTGCACCGGCAGCGATCATGCTGTTTCCCAACGCCTCGACGGTCAGGCTGGGGCCTGCTACGTAGAATAGAACGCGCCTCGTATCGTCAATGGCGATGCCGGACCTCCAGGTCGGCGAGACCTCGTTGATTGTGTAGCCCCAGTCTTTGGGGGAGAAGCTGAAGACCTGCGGGGTGAGTTCGCCATCATGAACGACCAGGGGGCCGTTCTGCCGCAAGGCTCGAATGTCAGGTGAATCGGTAAGATCCGCTCCCCACTCCCCGAGGGAGATTTCGCCGCTCTCGTAGATGACGATCGTCCCCAAGCCATCTTGCGGAGGGATGGCGACCATGCCATCTGATACAGCCCCAAAATGGCCGTGCTGGGCCTGGAAGCCCCCATTGAAAGTTGCCAGCAGCCTCCCTGGAACGCGATCCCCGGCAGGGATTTCCCCCCAGCGTTCGAACGCGACTTCGGAGATTGGTTCGATCGAACCCAGCACGAAGTTGAGTTGTGCATGAGTCAAATCGAAGGCGATCACAGCCACCACAGCATAGGGGCGATGGGGATCCGGCTGCAAATAGGCGCGATAGGCGACGGTTCGATGATGGCCATCTTCGATATAGGCGGTCCAGATTCCTTCCCCCTCGATGGAACCGAGGGGAGGAATAGGTTTCGGCGGCCATTCGAAAGGCTCGGATGTGGGCATCTCCGTGGCTGTCCGCTGTGTGGCGGTTGGATTGCTGCGCGGGTCATGGGAAGTGGGAGAAATCCCCGGTGTGGGCGTAGCCATGCTCTCTGCCATAGCCTGCCCGGTTGCAGGGATGGTTGCAGTCAGGAGGGTCTTTTCCAAATCAGGGGTGAGCGTTCTCTCGGGGGATATGGTTTCTTCGATGGCAACCTCCCAGGGAGCGGATGGTTCTGCCAGCCCCCAGGCGTATTTCCAGTTTTGGAAAATGTCCTGCGCCTGGAAGACGAACATCTCCAGGTCGGCTACGAACGGATTGCCGAAGATTAGGCGTAGCACCTGCGCGCCCTGGCTGCCCAGTGAAGGCCAGATACTTGTCCCCGCGCACATGCCGCCCAAAGCGACCATCACGATCAGGGAAATGATCAGAGTCCAGGCTTTCCAGCGCGCAGCACAGCCCTTTTTTACTGGAGAGGCATCCTTCCTCAACTTTATCTCACAATCTCGTAGAACAGCGGCAGGGGGGCGACAGGTTCGTCGCTCCAGGTGTGGGCGTCGAGCAACCTCTGGCGTGCTTCTGCCAATTTGGCCGGATCATTGGCATGGATGGTGAACAGCGACTCCCCCGACTCGACATGATCGCCCACTTTGTGATAAATCTCGAACCCCACGGCATGATCAATGGGATCGCCCTTCCTGGCGCGCCCGGCGCCGAGCAGCATGGCTGTCTCACCGATGATGCGGGCGTGAACCCCCTTCAAATAGCCTGAGCGAGGCGCGAGGATGTTCTCAATCAGAGAGGCCTTGGGCAACAGATCAGGGTTATCCACGTAGGTTACATCGCCGCCCTGGGCGATCACCAATTCGCGGAAACGCTCCCAGGCCAGGCCGCTGGTCAAAGCCTCATTCAGTTTGGGGGCAGCAGCCTCTATATTTTCGGCGATCCCGCCCAGAGTCAGCATGTGAGCCGCCACCTCGAGGCAATGTCCCTTGAAATCAGAGGGGCCGCCTCCCTGCAGGGTCGCGATGGCTTCCTTCAACTCCAAAGCATTGCCCACAGCGTGACCCAGGGGCTGGTTCATATCCGAGAGCAGGGCCACCGCTTTGCGCCCCGCCAATCTGGCGATATCAACCATGAGCCGAGCCAGAGTTCGGGCTTCGTCCAGCGTCTCCATGAATGCGCCCAGGCCGGATTTGACATCCAGAACGATGCCATGCGCGCCGCCAGCGATCTTCTTGCTCATGATCGAGGAAGCGATCAAGGGGATCGAATCGACCGTGGCGGTGACATCCCGCAGGGCATACAGCTTGCCATCGGCAGGCGCCAGATCGGCCGTCTGCCCGGCCAGCACCAGGCCAACTTCCTTGAGTTGAGAGAGATACTCCTCCGTGGTCAGGTAGATATCGAAGCCAGGGATCGATTCCATTTTGTCGAGCGTGCCCCCGGTGAAGCCCAGCCCGCGCCCGGAAATCTTCCCCACTGGCAGGCCGCAGGCAGAGACCAGCGGCTCGACGAACAGGGTTGTCTTATCGCCGACGCCCCCCGTGGAATGTTTGTCTACCGCGATGGGCGCAACCTGGGAGAGATCGATGGATTCTCCAGTAGCGACGATCGCCAGGGTCAGGTCAGCGGTCTCTTGGGCGGTCATACCGTTGAGTAAAACGGCCATAGCCCAGGATGCGGCCTGATAATCGAGGATATCGCCGCGCGCGAATCCCTGGATAAAGAAGTTGATTTCCTCCCGGCTTAACTCGCCCTTATCCCGCTTCTTGGCAATGATGTCAATAGCACGCATGATTTGCTCCAGAGACAAATTATAACTGAGTCTTAAGGCCTTGGACCATTTCTACGGCGTTCATGGAAGATGCCAGCCACTCCCAGGAGGACCAAAACAGCGCCCGCGATCGTCCAAACCGTGATCGATTCGTTCAAGACGATTCGGCCTAAGAATACCGCGATCACCGGGTTGACGTATGGATAGGTCATCACGATACTGGTCGGCAATAACTCCACGGCGCGCACATAGGCGGTGAAGGAGATCAACGAGCCGAAGACCAGCAGATAGCCCCAGGCCCACCAGGCCTCGGGGACAGGGTCAGGCAAAGGTTCCCCGCTCAGCAGGAAAATCATCACAAATCCCAACCCGCCGAAGAATTGTTGGTAGCCGGCGCTGACCACAGAACGCACGCCCACCTGCCGGCGGCTTTGGAGGATCGTGCCTGATCCCCAGCTAAATCCGGCGATCAAGAGGCCGATGATCGAAAGGATATCCGCTCTGACGCCGGATCGCAATACAGGCCAGCTCAAAACCGCGATGCCGGAAAAGCCGATCAACAAAGCGCCAATGAAGCGCAGAGATGGCATACGCCGGTCGAGGATCGCTTCAGTAGTCGCTACCCAGATGGGCGTCGCCGCGATCATCAAAGCTGCGATTCCTGAATCCGCGCGCTGCTCAGACCAATTGACCAGGCCGTTGCCTCCTAACCATAATAACAGGCCCGAAAAGAACAGCGTGACGAATTCGCGGCGGGTGAGTTTGACCCTCTGGCGGGTAATTGCCCCCCAGGCTATCAGGAGCACTGCCGCCGGCAAGACGCGCATCGCCCCCAAGGCGAACGGCGGGAACCCCGACCCTTCCCGCACAGCCACGCGGATGGCAAGATATGTGCTGCCCCAAACGAAATATACCACGAAGAGGTTTAGCAACCCCTGTAAGTTGACCTTTTTTTCAGCATTCATAGAACGTGTCCAATATCCGAATGATTTTTTCCATTATGTCCGAGTTGCCCTGCTGCGATGCACAACATAAATCCCGGCGATGGTAGCCGCGCCGCCAATGACCTGCCATAGGGTAAAGGCTTCATCCAGCAGCAACCAGGCAATCACAGCCGTCAGCACCGGTTGAGCCAACAACGTCGCAGACACAATAGCGGCGGGTAAATGACCCTGGGCGTAATTGATCGCCAGCCAGCCAAAAACCTGGACGAGCAGACCAATCGCCAGGAAATTCAAATACGTAAAGCGATCATATCCGACGAACGAACGATCCAAAGTTAAGTTGAGGAACAACAGGAAGACAGCAGAGGTGGTAGTTGCGAGCCAGAAATAGGGCAACGTCCGAACCTGAGAACGGGCCTGCTGAGTCACCAGTTGGTAGGCGCCATAGAATACAGCCGCCAATAACCCAAACCCGCCGCCAATCCCAAACGACATATTTCGAGAAAAATCCTGGCTTAAAATGACGACCGTACCTGTCAAGGCCAGGAGCAGGCCGCCCCAGAATATCGCGCCCTGCTTTTCACGAAAGATCAACCAGGCGCCCAGGCCAACCCATACCGGGGCTGTATTGGCCATCAAGGTTGGAATCGCAGCGCCGCTCATCACGACGCCAGTCGTCCAGAAGGTGAGATCCAGCGCGAAGAAAATCCCGCCCAAAACCGAAAGCCAAAGGCCGCGCTTTGTATCTGCGATCGGCTTTCGCCTGGCTTGCCCGATGAAAGGTAGAAGCATCACGGACGAGCCGATGGCCATGCGGTAGAAGGCGGTCATCGTACCGGGCGCATCAGCGGCGCGTACGAAGATAGCGGAAAAACCCAGCGACAGGATTCCAAATCCCAGGGCCAGGTAAGCCCCGGATAATCTATTCGATATTGCTGTTCGTATTTGCAAATTGCACCTCCAAAATTATTCAAGACTTGCAATTATAAACGAACCTGGCGGAATCCCTCTTGTGAGTTCCTACACTGTACTCTATACTAACCGCCATGCTAAAGAACCCCCAGTCAACTCCAGATACCCAATTGCGCATTGGCATTGATATCGGCGGGACCTTCACCGATTTCGTCATCTTCGACCCATCTTCGGGCGGAATCGAAACTTTCAAATTGCCCTCAACTCCCCACGATCCGGCGGAGGCTGTGCTTTCGGGGCTGGAGCGAATCGGTGAACGGTTGTCAATAGACAGTAGACAGTCGTCAGTAGACAGTGGGCAGTGGACAGTGAGCAGCGAACGGTGGCATATTATTCATGGATCTACCGTTGCTACGAACGCATTGTTGGAACGCAAGGGCGCGCGGACAGCCCTGATCACCACGCGCGGCTTCAAGGATGTGCTGCAAATCAGACGGCAGAACCGACCTGCCTTGTATGACTTCGCAGCCAGCCCCACGCCGCCGTTGATCCCCGCAGATTTACGGCTGGAAGTAGATGAGCGGGTGGATTATCGCGGCGAGGCGCTGATACCACTTCGTGAAGAGCAACTCGACCAGGTATTCGCGCAACTCGAGGGTCCGCAGACCGCAGACAACAGACCACCGTCGGCCGTCCGCGGTCAGCCGTCCGCGGTCGAATCCGTCGCTGTGTGCCTGCTTTTCTCTTTCGCTAATTCCGCACATGAGCAGCGCATCGCCGAGAAGCTGCGCGCGGCGGGTTTCTTCGTCTCAGCCTCTCATGAGATTCTGCCCGAATACCGTGAGTACGAACGCGCAAGCACCACAGCAGTCAATGCATATGTCTCACCAGTATTAGAGAGCTACCTCACCAAACTGGAAAAATCGCTGACAGCCTATAGCCAATACCCAATATCCAATATCAAGCTGCCAACTTCCAAACTCCAAATCATGCAATCGAATGGAGGCAGCATCAGCGTTGGCGAGGCCAAAAATAGCGCAGCGCGATGCATCCTCTCCGGGCCGGCCGGCGGCGTCGTGGGATGTCAATACCTTGGTGAACTGCTAGAATCCAACCTCCAATCTCCAACCTCCAATCTCCAATTCCTAACCTTCGACATGGGGGGCACCTCCACCGATGTCTCGTTGATCGCCGGCGAACCCCGTATCACCACCGAAGCCGAGGTGGGCGGGCATCCCATCGCCATCCCCCTGCTCGACATCCACACCATCGGCGCGGGCGGCGGCTCGATTGCCTATCTCGACGCAGGCGGGGCGCTGCGCGTCGGGCCGCAGAGCGCGGGGGCGGAGCCGGGGCCGGCATGTTATGGAAAGACGGGGGACCGGGGACGGGAGATGGGGGGCCTCGTTCTCCTGTCTTCGGCCCCCCGTCTGTTAGCAACCGTCACAGACGCAAACCTGTTGCTGGGCCGCATTCCGCCGGATGACTTTCTCGGCGGGGCGATGCCGCTGTACCCTGAACTGGCAGAAGAAGCCCTGAGGTGTGTAGGAGAAGAACTGGGGTTATCGCCCATCGAAACCGCGCTGGGGGTGATCGAGATCGCGAATGCGCACATGGAACGCGCCTTGCGAGTGATTTCCGTCGAACGAGGCCACGATCCGCGCGACTTCACCTTGCTCTCCTTTGGCGGCGCGGGGGGTCTGCACGCCGCAGACCTGGCCCAACGGCTGCACATCCCTACGGTGCTTATCTCACCCTACGCCGCGACGTTGTCTGCTTTTGGCATGTTAGCGGCGGATGTCGTCAAGGACTATACGCAGACAGTCATGCTCCCTGGACATTGCTCCACCGAGGAGATCTCCAACAGATTTGCCCCACTGCTGCAAAAAGGATGGGGGAATCTGCTCGAAGAGGGCATCGGTGAAGAAAACATCGTCCTTCAACGAACGCTCGATATGCGCTATCGCGGCCAATCCTATGAACTCAACATTCCCTTCGGGGAAGATTTCATCGCCGCTTTCCACCGGACGCATCGTCAAACCTACGGCTATGACCGCGCTGGCGGGGAGATCGAGATCGTCAATCTACGCGTCCGCGCGATCGGCCAGGTCCCCTCGCCCAAGATCGCCCAACGAACCATGGGATCAGCAGACGCCTCAGGCGCGTTGATCGCTTGCCGCCCCGTGACCTTCACGGACGGCGTGCATGATATCCCTTTTTACCGCGGAGAACTTCTCCAACCCGGGGACCAAATCCCCGGCCCGGCTATCGTGGTACGCGACGATACGACCATCCTGATCAACGTGGGCGATGCCGCATCCGTTGATCCGTACTTGAATCTGGTATTGGATATTGGAAGTTAGAAACCATTACCCAATCTCCAATATCCAACTTCCAACTTCCGCCCTCCTATGTTCAACTTCCCACCTCCCGCCCCCTACGACCCCATCCGCCTCGAAGTGTTCAAACACCGCTTCGCCGCCATCGCCGAAGAAATGGGCGCGGTGCTGCGCAAAGCCAGCTACTCTCCCAACATCAAGGAACGGCGCGATTATTCCTGCGCGCTCTTCGACGCCCAGGGCCGAATGATCGCCCAGGCGGCGCATATTCCCGTGCACCTCGGCTCGATGCCGCTCTCGGTGGGGGCGGCAATCGAGACCTTTAGGGTCTTCGGAGACCCTAAAGGTCTGCAAGCCGGGGATGTCATCGCCCTCAACGATCCTTTCCGCGGTGGCACCCACCTGCCGGATATAACCCTGGTCACGCCAGTATTCATTCCCCCTCACCCCAATCCCTCTCCCAAAGAGAGAGGGACACAGTTGTTCGGCTTCGTGGCCTCGCGCGCACACCACGCCGACGTGGGCGGCATCACCCCCGGCTCGATGCCCGTGGCGCGTGAGATCTACCAGGAAGGTCTGATCATCCCGCCCATCAAGCTGGTTTCAGCCGGGGAGACCAACCAGGCGGCCATGGATCTGCTGCTAGCCAATGTGCGCACACCCGAAGAGCGTCTCGGCGATCTGAAGGCCCAAATCGGGGCTAACCAGCGGGGGATGCTGCGCCTGAGGGAGATGGTGAGCGAACACGGGCAGGCTGAAGTCAACCGCTATATGGCTGCCATGTTGGAATATACCGAACGCATGACCCGCCGCCTGCTGAAGAACCTGCCCGATGGGGAATATACCTTCAGCGACTATCTGGACGACGACGGCATCCATGATCAACCGGTGCTCATCAAAGTGAAGGTGAAGATCGAGGGGGATCGGGCGGTTGTGGATTTCACCGGGTCAGCGCCGCAGCAGAAGGGCAGCGTCAACGCCGTTTATGCGATTACACTCTCCGCTGTGTATTACGTCTTCCGCTGTTTGATCGGGCTGGACGCGCCGAACAATGCGGGGTGTCTGACGCCCATCGAGGTGATTGCTCCCGAGGGGACGGTGGTCAACGCGCGACATCCCGCTGCGGTGGCCGGCGGCAACGTGGAGACTTCCCAACGCATCGTGGACGTGCTTTTAGGGGCCCTGGCCGCTGTCGCTCCGGAGCGCGTCCCAGCGGCCAGCCAGGGGACGATGAATAACATCACCATCGGAGGAATCGACCAGCGCGAAGAAAAGCCGCGCCCCTTTGCTTATTATGAAACCATCGGCGGGGGGATGGGCGCGCTGCCCAACAGCGACGGCTCTTCGGCGATCCACTCGCACATGACCAATACCCTCAACACGCCCGCTGAAGCCCTCGAGTACGCCTACCCGCTGCGAGTGCTGCGTTACGAAATTCGCCGCGGCTCAGGAGGGGAAGGTAAATATCGAGGCGGGGATGGAATCCGACGCGATGTACAAGTGCTGGGGGAAGCGCAGGTCACTTTGCTGACCGAGCGCCGGGTAAAGCCTCCCTACGGGCTAAACGGGGGCCAACCTGGAAATACAGGCGAGAACATCCTGATTCGAGGCGAGGAGGAGATCCCCCTGCCTGGGAAAGGCGCAATCGAACTGCAAGCTGGAGACATCCTAAGCATCCGCACTCCCGGAGGAGGAGGTTATGGCGCAAAATAGATTATCGAGAAATCTGAAGTTGTTTCCAGGCCCCCACCCAGGGCTTGCCCATACGATGGCGCGAGGAAACTTGAACGTCTCCCAAGGCCTGTCCCACCTGTACGGCAACCAGGGCAACCTGCCCCCAATCCTCTGCTAACACCGCATTGCGCATCGCCCTACCCAATCGATCCGCCCACAGCCACTCCATACGAAAGCGATCAGCTTTGATCCAGTAATCGCGCTTCTCCCAGGCAGTTACGGCAGTCTCCACGGTTTCCGTGATGGCTTCTAAAGAAAGGGCTATGAAGGCGGCCATATCGCGAGCACGCTCGTTGGGCTGCGGTTCTTTCATCATCTCCCGCAGAGCCAGGACAACAGCCCGGATCAAACGGTTACGTTCAGTTCCGGGTTTATTGGGGTTGATCACTCGAGACAAAATTCACTCCTTATCATTTCACAACGAGGCAAGATTTTACCGCTAAATCTCGAAAGCTCAACCCCAACTTGACAAAGCACCGAAAAAGACTATTATCAGTGAGTTCACCGAAATAATTCCTGAACGAGGATGTGGAGCGGCATATATGCCGCCCCGAATCCTGTACACGTAGTTTTTGCACCAGTCAGCACAGAAATGCTCAAGGAACCCGACCGTCTGATCGAGTACAATCACGAATGATGTCGAACGACTCGAATTGCTTGAATATCGCAGAAGGGCTTCGAATCGATCCCGTTGTCGTTTGCAGAGAGATCGAGGAACTGATTCGAACCACATTGGAGGCCCTCCGACGAGATGGCGCGGTGGTCGCCTTGAGCGGGGGGCTTGACTCGGCTGTCGTCGCCACGCTCACCGTCCGCAGCCTGGGAACGGATCGAGTCCATCTCCTCAATCTTCCGGAGCGCGACAGCAAGCCCATCCATCAGAAACACGCGAAACGTCTGGCCGAACATCTGGGGATGAACCTCGCCGCCAGGAGCATCTCCCCCATCTTGCGTGCTGCCGGGTCCTACAGGTTACTGCCCCTCGGTTTCATCCCCGGTCGAACCCTGCGGAGGATGCTGGTTGATTTTACGAAGTCGAAAGTACTGACCGATCGAGGCAGTAATTTGCTGGCCGATCGCTTACAACCCAAGGCCAATTCCTGGCTTGCGAAGGGAAACGCCTATGTCATCGCCAAACACCGTATCAGGATGGCGGTGATCTATCAATATGCTGAAGTGCGCAATCTTATGGTGGTGGGCGCGGCCAACCGTACAGAATGGCTCACGGGAACCTTCTCAAAGTGGGGAGTCGACCACTGCGCAGATGTCATGCCCATCATCCATCTCTACCGCAGCCAACTCGAAATATTGGCTGAACATCTTCAAGTGCCGGAGTTTATCCGGCTCAAAGCAGCGGACCCGGATTTCATTCCCGGCCTCGACGATAAAGAAGCACTCCTGGGAGATTTTTCAACGACTGATCGAATTCTCTATGGCATCGAAAATCAGTTCGACCTGCAAGCGCTTTATCGGACTTATGGAAAGCAGAACGTCGAGCGTCTGTTAAATATGGTGGAACTCTCCAAACACATGCGAGAATCCCCTTACCAAATTGCGTCTTCACCAACGGGAGTGAGCTATGGATAAGTTATTTTTTTACCAGAAACGTAACTGCTCAGCCATCGAACGGATTTACCCGAAAAAAGGGTGTGCGCAGGGGGCGTAACCCCCTGCGCACACCCTTTTTTCGGGAATTTCTCCGTTTGGCTGAGTAGTTACCCAGAAACAACTTTTAGGGCATCTTCTCGATAAATGGGGTATGGTGAAATAATTGCTCTTCAAAATCACCAACACAAACGCTGCAGACCACCTACTTATTAGCATTCAAGTGAAATGAGAGGAGGCAAACATGACAGCAGGCGCTAGCACTTTTTTATTACTGATCGGCAGCTACCTTTTTGGATCGGTCTCCTCGGCGATCTTGATCACGCGCCTGTGGACAGGGAAAGATATTCGCACCTTGGGCAATCGCAACGCCGGGGCGGCCAACGTGGGACGCAGCGTGGGGATTTTCCCTGCTGCGCTGGTGACTATCATAGACTTTTCCAAGGGGGCTATTCCGGTTATGCTGGCGCGATATTGGAAGTTAGGCGATATGTGGGCCTTGGCGGGAGCATCGGCAGCCGCCCTCGGACATAGCTACCCGATCTATTTCCGCTTTCGCGGCGGCAAGGGTTTAGCCGTTTCCCTTGGAGCTTTGCTGGCGTTTACGCCATTGGAGACCTTCATCACGTTGCCAGTGCTGGGGTTGGTTTACCTGGTCATTACCGGAAGCGCAGTCACCGGCGCGCTGGTCTCCCTGGCGATATTGATCGGTCTGAACATTTGGAGTGGTCGCTCGCTGATCATCATACTCGCTCCGCTGGCGCTCCTGTTCGTTATGGGGTTATGCAGCCTCCCAGAGGCGATCCCAGCCTGGCGCAAGCGCGACGATAAAGGCCGCCTGATCGTCCAATGGCTGCACCCAAAAGATTCACTTGAGTCGAATCATATTGCCATCGTCACCGACAGTGTGGCTTCACTACCCCAGGAGCTTTGTCGGCGTGAAAATATTCATGTGGTCCCTCTGACTCTTGTATTGCCCGACAAGACATATCAAGACGGGGTTGATATAGATACCCGGGAGTTCTATCGCTGGTTGCGCGAAAGAGAACTTTCCCCCAAGACCTCCGCCCCCTCTCCTGGCGAGTATCTGACCCTGTTCAAACAACTGGCAAAGAAACACAAGGTAGCCCTCGTGCTCACACCGGCCAAAGAATTAACCCAGGTTTGGGATTCCGCCCGGCTGGCAAGGGAACAAGCCCCCAAAACCCTCGAGATTCATGTCATCGACACCCGAACGGCTGGCCCTGCCCAGGGATTTGCGGTTCTCTCAGCAGCGCGCGCAAAATCAGCCGGACTATCCCCCGAAGAGATCTTGAAAGCCATCCAAACCGCCCAGGCCAACGTCGGATTGATTGGCGTCCTCGATACGCTCAAATTTCTGGTCGAAGGGGGGAGGGTTCAAGATGCCCATCGTTGGGTGAAATCCGCCCTGCATGTTTACCCAATGATCACGCTAACAGGGGGACTGATCCGCCTGGCAGGGTTGTCCCGAAGCAAGAAAAAAGCCGTCAACCGGACGCGCCGCTGGCTCGAAGACCACCTTCCCCCAGGCGCAGCCGCCCTGGCATATTTTCACACTGACGCTCACGAAGAAATCCAGGCATTGAGTAATCAGCTCGAAACGGTTCTACAACCCACCGAGAGCTTCATCACCGAGTTGACCCCGGTGCTTGGCGCGCATGCCGGCCCCGGCATCGTCGGCGTGGCCTGGTGGATGAATCCGGAGAAAATGATCTTGACGCCGTAATATTCACATGCCATAATAAATGCTGTAGGATCATAAGGAGCAAAATATGCCTGAGAAAAAGGAAACCCCCAAACGACCTTTCGATAAGTGCATCCCCGAAGATACCCGCCAGCACCTCAAAGCAGCCCGAGTTGAGATGCGCGAGAGTGTAAAGAGCCTGTTCCCGCTTGAATTTATCGCCCACCGCCAGGCTGCCCGCAGGGAAATGCTCATGGCCGCCCGCAGCATGATTGACTTCGCCCTGGCGCGCATCGAAGAATAATCCGAATCCTAATGTCGCCTGGGCCTGGTGAGCAGCACCCACACCAGGGACAGGAACGCGCCCCCAAATAAGACCCCCGTCGCCACATACTTATCGGCAAGATATAGTTGAACGCCGCCCATCAATAGCGCGGCGAAAATCAACGCGTAGACCATCCGGCGCATTCCTATCTCCACGCGCCGCAAATGTCCACTCAGCTCCGGAACGCGCACATCCAACTTACCCCTCTCGACCATCTCCAACACGCGATCCAAACGCTTTGGCAAAAACACGGCTGTTTTCACCCATTCGATGGCCTCGTCCCGCCAGTGCTCCCAGCCGCCAGTGACCTCCTCGGCCAGCAACTTCCTGGCGAAGGGCATGATCGACTCCCACAGGTTAAACTGCGGATCAAGTCCGGTGCACATGCCCGCCAGGATCGCCACACAGCGGCCTAACAAAATCAAATCCTGTGGCACCTGAAAAGGCATCTCGAAAATCAATTCCCGGAACTCTTTAGCAAATTCATGCATCTCCTGGAAGTCTATCTCAACCAGCTCGCTCATGCTCTTGCCCCAAAAGCGGTCGAATGCCGCCGCTTCAGCCTGTTCGAGCAATTCCAGGTCGGCGTGAGGTAACAACATCCCCAGCAATAGATACGCCTGCACCACCCGCCTGGCATCTTGCGTTCCGATGGCAATCACCCCCTCCCGCAACCCGGCGCGGGTATTGGGCGGGATTCGCCCCACCATTCCGAAATCAACGAAAACCAGCCGCCAATCCGACGGATCCTCACCTGGCGGCGCCTCGACGAACAAATTCCCCGGATGCGGGTCGGCGTGGAAGAATTCGTGATCGAAGATCTGCTCCATATAGGTATCGAACAGCCGCCTGGCGACCTGCGCCTTGTCAACGCCAGCCGCCGAGATGGCCTCGTAATCGGTGATCTTGATGGCATACACATCTTCCAGGGTCAACACCCGTTTCGTGGTGAAAGGCCAAATCACCCGCGGCACACGCACTTCGGGCCGCCCTTCGAAGTTTGCATAGAACGTCTCGGCGTTTCGCCCCTCGGCCAGGTAATCAATCTCCTCGAAGAGAATGCGCGTGAACTCATCCAACAGGGCAGGCACATCGGCGCGCCGGCTGATCGGACGATAGCGCTGCAACCACCTGCCCACCGTGCGCAAGGCAGCCAGGTCGGTGCGGATGATCTGCTCGATATTGGGACGCTGCGCCTTGACGACGACCGCGACGATAGGCTCTTCCTGCTCCCCATCACCGGTCTCACAGACGGGGGTTGGGGGGGGCTTCAACGAGGCGCGGTGGACCTGCCCCAACGAGGCCGCCGCCAAAGGCTCTTCCTCGAAATGGGCAAAACGTTCGCTCAACGGCGCGCCCAACTCTGATTCCGCCAGGAGACGAATCTCGGTGAAATCCGCCGGAGGGACTTCATCCTGCAATCCGGCCAGTTCATCCGTGACCACCTCGGGCAATACATCCACGCGTGCGGAGAGAAATTGCCCAACCTTGATCAGCACACCCCCCATTTCGACTGCCATCATCCGATAGTTTTCGGCAATCCGTTTCAAGCGCTTTTCGCGCGTCCGCTTCGCCAGATGACGAAATCCAATCCCCCGCAGGATCACCTCCCACCACAATAGGCTGATGATGACCCGTGTAAAATAGAAAACAATACGGCGATAACGTGCTCGTAGCATAGTAGCTAGATTATATCAGGCCGTCCCAATCCCCCCCTTCGAGCCAGCCGCTGAAACGCCGGAGAAAATGTTCTCTCACTTCCTGGTAAGCCAGGCAAAGCACCCCCCACTGACGCATCTCTCCCGTGCGATCAACCAGAGCATAGTTGGGATATCTGCGACTGAAGTCGCTCTGCCAGGTGATATGCTGGCCGTGCATGGCGTTGTGATAACTGACTGCGCGCACATGCGGTGGAGCTAGCGGGAATCCCTCATCGAATATAGAAACGTAGAGATAAGCCTTCAGCCCGTGTTGATGGGCCAACTCTGGCGCGAGGCGCAGGAAATCCCACTCGATGTCCGAGCGCCGTTCGATGGTGTCCGGATAGCCTGGGGCTTTATGGTATCTGCCGGGAATCATGGCGCGCGGGACGCGCCAATGC
>Ga0194126_10002727_pt1 | contig 28501 bp, 13 predicted proteins | sample TA2KigC150mmetaG_FD_148641 | JGI IMG/M metagenome (GOLD analysis project Ga0194126, IMG submission 148641) | Freshwater microbial communities from Lake Tanganyika, Tanzania - TA2015035 Kigoma Deep Cast 150m | ecosystem: Environmental > Aquatic > Freshwater > Lake | place: Tanzania: Lake... | reverse complement strand
GCGCCAGCGTCTCCGGCAGCATAATAACCCTTGACAAAGCGGACGCCTGTGCCGCTCGGACCCGGGTTGACCCCCTTCAAGGTGGCGATGGTCTCAGTTAGGTCCATGTCCATGTCTTCCTCCTTCGGTGTTCGCGTGTCAATGTCGTGGTGGACGCGCAGCCCGGGCTTCAGAACGGAGTCACCTGATGCTGGAAGTAGTCCACCAGCAATTTCTTCTGGGCATCGCCGGGCACAGCCGGGCAATTCGGATCCCACTCGAAGATCCCCGCGCCGGCGTCGCCGGCTTGGGTTCGCCCCTTGATGAAGCGCGCCAGGTTCGGGTCCGGGATGATGTTCCGCAGGTCAGCCAGCGTGCCAACTTGATCGACAGTAGCCATAGATGCTCCTTGTGATTGAGCGTTCGAACGAGCGGGTTGTCTGGGCAGTCGCTCCACGCTCCCCGTGCGGCCCTCGGGCGGTCGCTTCTCGGGGGGCGCACTGGGCGTGTTGCCGAGTGTGGATCACAGCCGCATTCATGAGGTCTGTCGTCAGACTCGACGTCAAGACGAGCCGCGCCCCGCTGGTCCAGACGCCCGCTCGGGGGCGCGTGCGCATGGCAACGAGAAGGGAGCGCGGACGGTCATATTCAGACCTCACGAAGTCGTGCCGGCATATTGACCCCTGAAGCGGCTTATGGGAGGCTCGCGGAGCCGTTGGGCCAAACCGAAACCGCTTATTGTGGACATCAAGAAAGCCATACTGACCGCTGCCGGGAAACATCAGCGGACGCTCCCCCTACAAACCTTGGTCGACCGCGACGGCGTGCCGAAGACGGCCTTGAGCATCTTGCTCGAGGAAGTCCAGGCGGCGGGCCTCGAGGAGGTATGCGTTGTGGTCTCGCCGGGCGATGAAGGGGCCTACCGAGCGGCGGCGGGCGGTTGGGCCAAGCGCCTGAGCTTCGTCACGCAACCGGCGCCGCTGGGCTACGGCCACGCCGTCGCCTGCGCCCGAGAGTTCGCCGGCCGGGATCCGTTCCTGCTCTTGGTGGGCGATCACCTATACGTGACGCGCGAACCCAAACGTTGCGCGCAACAACTGGTCGAGGTGGCGCGCCTCGAACACTGCGCCGTCTCCGCCGTCCAGGCCACGCACGAAAGCAAGTTGCCTTACTACGGCGCGGTGGGAGGCCGACTCGAGGCGGGCCAGCGCGGCTTGTACAAAGTGGATGCCGTGCTCGAGAAACCCACGCCCACGGAAGCGGAACAGCGGTTGATCGTTCCGGGTTTGCGAGCGGGGCATTACCTCTGTTTCTTCGGGATGCACGTCTTGACGCCGCTAGTCATGGAGATCCTCGCCGATCGGGTGGGCCAGGCCGGCGCCCAAGGCGGCGTGCAACTCTCCGCTGCCCTCGCCCAACTGGCCGGACGCGAACGCTACCTCGCCTGCGAACTGCGCGGGCGCCGCTTCGACATCGGCGTCAAGTACGGGCTGCTGCTGGCTCAACTCGCCCTCGCGCTCGAGGGGCAAGAACGCGACGAAGTCCTGACGAACTTGATCGAGCTGCTGGCCCTGGGCCGGCGTTAGGTCCACGGCGGCGACCACCCTATCCGCGCATTGTATGGCGAGCCAGCTTGTCTCGATCATCCTCTCGGACGAACCTACCGTCCGCAACCAGTCTCTGGATGGCTTCTGCGCTCCGGCCACGCTGCCTGAGTTGTTGGCAGAGTGCCGCGAACTGGATGCCTTCCGGCGCCGCAGCGACAACCTCTACCAACGGGTGCGCGCCCTTTTCTTCCTCTATGCCATCCACCGGTTCCACTTGCCGCTCAAGGCGGGTCTCCGCCTGCGGGCGTTGATTCCCTTCAAGGGGTACGAACACCTGCTGCAGCGCCGGTTCGAGGAGGCCATCGACCATTTCTTGGCCGCGCAGGAAACTGAAGGTCCCAGCGACGCCATCTCGAGTGCCCTGGCAGCCGCCTATCAACGGCTCGGCTTCCAAACCCTAGCCGACCAAGTCCGGCGCAGCGTCCGATCGGTGCGCGGCAACCAGTGGATGTTCCGCACCGGGCACCCGGCCGATCATCCCCTGCGGCTGCGCCCGGAACTGCTCGATCGAGCCGAAGACGGCACCTATCCCATCCTGCGCGAGCGCACTCCAGTCCGCATGGACCTCAGCCATAGCGGCTGGAGCGACATCTTCTTTTTGGGCATGGATTTCCCCGAGGGCGCCCGCGTGCTCAACGTCTCGATCGACCTCGCCGTCCACGGCCGCGACGCCCAACCGCGCCCGCCGGTCGAGGCGTATCTGCGTGTGCTCGATGAGCCGGTCCTGCGCCTGACGAGCGTGGACCTGGGCGCCACCGCGACGATCGATAGCCTGGCTGAGGTGTTCGATTTCGCGCGGGATTACCTCGGTTTGCTCAAGGCGGCGGTGATTGCGGCGGGCATTGTGCCTCCCGGCATCGAGGGGTCGGGCCAAAGCCTAGCGGAGCTGTTGGCTCGGGTGACTGGCCCAGGACGCGGACTCGAACTGGTCAGCAACGTCAACCACATACCGAAAGGATCGCGGTTGGCGGTCTCGACGACGCTGCTGGCGGCCTTGGTAGCGGTTTGCATGCGGGCTACTGGCCAGGCCCAATCCCTCTGCGGCCCGCTCGAGGAAGGGGAACGTCGACTGGTTCTCGCCCGGGCTTTGTTGGGCGAGTGGTTGAGCGGATCGGGAGGCGGGTGGCAGGATTCCGGCGGTCTATGGCCCAGCATGAAGCTGATCGAGGGCGTGCTGGCCAGCGAGGCCGACCCCGAGCACGGCATCAGCCGGGGCCGGTTGATGCCCGCGCACCGGATCTTGACGGCCGCGGATGCCTCGCCGCTCACGCGCCAGCAGCTCCAGGAATGCCTGGTCCTGGTCCACGGCGGTATGGCGCAGAACGTCGGGCCCATCCTCGAGATGGTGACGGAGAAGTACCTGCTGCGGGGCGAGGTCGAGTGGCAAGGCCGGCAAGAGGCCATGCGGATTCTGGACGAGATCTTGGCGGCCCTGCGCGCGCAGGACGTGCGGCAAATCGGCGCGTTGACCACGCGCAACTTTCAAGGGCCGATCCAAGCCATCATTCCCTGGGCCAGCAACGACTTCACCGAGACTCTGATCGACCGCGTGCGCGCCGAGTTCGGCTCGGCTTTCTGGGGCTTCTGGATGCTCGGGGGCATGTCCGGCGGCGGGATGGGCTTCATTCTCGCTCCGGGCCACAAGCCAGCGGCCCAGCAGCGTCTGCAACAGTTCATGTCGGCCGCTAAACGCGAGCTCGAACACGCCCTGCCCTTCGCCATGGAGCCGGTCGTCTACGACTTCGCCATCAACGAGCGGGGGACGCACGCCGATTGCCTGGCCGGTGCGCAAGCCCTCTTGCCGCGCGATTACTACGCCCTGCACGTGCCCCAATGGCTCCGCCAAGACCCCGCCCGCCTCGGCCGCATGTGCCGGCTCGAGCTCGATAAGTTCGGCGCGGCCTGCCGTCCGGGAGGCGAGCTGGGTGGCATGGTGCAGGTCCTCTTCGACCGGTTGGTGCCTCGGCTCAAGTCCGACGGCGCCAAAGAACAGAGCCTCGCCGAGTTGCTCGAGGCGAACGGATTCGACCGCACCCAGCACGAGCAGATCCGCGCCGACCTCAAGAGCGGCCTCATTGGTCTGGCGCAAAATCGCCTGCCCGCCAATGCCGACATCAAGGACGTGCGCGAGGGGGATGTCGAGGACGGGACGGCGCCGTTGTCGTCGGACCTGCGCAAGGCCGGCCTCGAGGCCTTGGCGCGGGGCGAACTGGCCGTCGTGACGTTGGCTGCGGGCGTGGGCAGCCGCTGGACGCAAGGCGCCGGCGTGGTCAAAGGTCTGCATCCCTTCTGCAAACTCGGCGGGCGCCATCGGACCTTTGTCGAGACGCACCTGGCCAAGAGCCGGCGCATGGGCGGTTTGGCTGGGCGGTTGCTCCCCCATGTAGTGACCACCAGCTACCTCACCCACGCCGCTATCGAGGGCTACCTCGCCCGCCAGAACCACTACGGTTACCCTGGGCCGCTGCTGCTTTCGCCCGGCCGCGCCATTGGTCTGCGCCTGATTCCCATGGTGCGCGATCTGCGTTTTCTCTGGGAAGAGATGCCGCAACAACTGCTGGATGAACAGCAGCAAAAGGTCCGGGACAGCCTGCGCCAGGCCCTGATTCATTGGGCGCAACAGATGGGCGAAGGGGCCGATTACACCGATAACTTGCCCAGCCAATGCCTGCATCCGGTCGGGCACTGGTTCGAGATCCCCAACCTGCTCCGCAATGGCGTCCTCACCCGCCTGCTCGAGCTCCAGCCCAACCTCAAGCATCTGCTCCTGCATAACATCGACACCTTGGGCGCCGATGCGGACCCCGCGCTGTTCGGCCTACACTTAGCCCGGCGCGCTTGTCTGACCTTCGAGGTCATCACCCGCCGACTGGAAGATCGCGGCGGCGGGCTCGCCCGCGTCCACGGCCAGGTTCGGTTGGTCGAAGGCTTGGCCATGCCGCGTGAGGAGGAGGAATTCGCCCTCAGCTACTACAACTCGAACACGTGCTGGGTCGACCTCGATCGACTCCTCGCCGTGTTCGGGCTCGATCGCGCGGACTTGACCCGGCCCGACCGCGTGGCCGAGGCCATCCGCACCCTGGCCGCGCGCGTGCCGACCTATATCACCCTCAAAGAGGTCAAGAAACGCTGGGGCCACGGCCAAGAAGACATCTTCCCCGTCAGCCAATTCGAGAAGCTCTGGGTCGACATGACGGCTTTGCCCGAGGTCCAATGCCGGTTCGTGGCGGTACCGCGCTTGCGCGGCCAGCAACTCAAGGACCAAGCCCAACTCGATGGCTGGCTGCGCGACGGCTCCGCAGCCCATGTCCAGTCCCTTTGCGAATGGAGTTGCTGAGGAGAGGTCGGGCTACTGGAGACTTTGCCGGATAGGCGTAGGGATGGCGCAGAGCGCCACCCCTCCCTCCGAACCGGACTGTCGATGATAGCCACCGTTTCGCCCGCACTTCGAGGTCCAACGCGCGGTCCGATGGACGCGGCTACGTAGACCATGCTCGCGTCATCTCCCAACGGATCCCGGTTTAGCCACCTCTGGAGGTTCGAATCGTAGAAGCGCAAGCCGTAGTAGTAGAGGCCCGAGCTGCCGTGAAGCATCTTCGAGCTGAAGCGATAGACCTTCGCCCCACCCAGCGGCCCGCAGGTGTACGTAGCCCGCCCATACGGATCGTAGCGGTAAAACGCTTGCACCATGCCGGCCGAGGTGGCAAGTGCCGTGACGTTCCCGTTCCCGTCCGCACGGCAGAACACATGCCGATTCCAGCTCCCCACGCTGTATTGGTCCGACCGAGCCAGCAAACCGCCAATGCCGCCCGCCCCCTCGAGACTTCCGCTTAGGTCGTTGCCGCGCGTGTACGGGACGGTCGGAGTGCTCGAGTTCATTGCCCGGTCGCCAGACGTAGGTGAGATCGCGGCCGCTGGCATCATAGGCGTAGGTGTAGGTGCGAGTCGGGGCCGGGTTGCCGGTGCCGTCGGTGGTCGTGACGCTGGTGGGCAGTCCCCAGCCGTTGCGCTGATACGACTCGTACCAAGTCGAGCTGTCCGGCAGCCGGCGGGCCACCAGCGAAGGGAGAATCTGTGTCCCGCGGGAACAAGGATCTTGCTGGCTCTTGCCGGCGTAATCGAACCAGGTGATCTGGCCGAGAATCGTGCCTGCGGTGTCTGGGCTCGGGGCGACCTCGAGGGAGACGGCGAAGTCGGGCGTGCCCGCGTGGTGAGCGAGCCAATGGCGCGTGCGCGCCTTGGCAAAATGGTTGGTGGTCATCTGGGTGAGGTCGGTCGGAACGGTCGCACTCTGTTTCTGGTCCCAGCGGAAGCTGTTGAACCAGTTGGCCGAGTTGTCCAGCAAGGTGCCCGAGGGAAGGTTGTCGGGGACCAAACTGCTGGGGAGGGAGGCCGGGCGTTGACACGTTTTACTCGCTAAGGATTCGGGCCGTGAGGGTCGGCCGGCTTTCTGATTGTTGGGTGCGGCCCGGTTGCCCTAGGCTGGACAGGCGTGAGGATGAAGCACTTACTGATGAGAGGTCGGGATAGACGACAGATTGCAGGCAGGGCGCGCAGTCCTCTGCGCGCTGTAAACCACTGTGGCCACAGGGACCCGCGGCGCGCAGAGGACTGCGCGCCCTACCGCCGAGTTGTCGTCCATCTCAGTGACTCATCAGTAAGGGCGACGCAAGCCGAGGTGAACGTGGCGCGCGGGGGCCATCGGCCGTTGCTGGCGCCGCGGTGGGTGCGGACCTGGTGCCTGGCGGGGTTGGCTGCAACCTGGACGCTCGCAGGCGGCGCAGGGCTGGGCTGGGCCAATGCGGCAGACCAGGAATACACGATCGACGCCTGGGAGACCGAGGAAGGTCTGCCGCAAAGCTCGGTCGTCTCGATCGCCCAAACACCCGATGGCTACCTGTGGTTGGCTACGTTCGACGGGCTCGCGCGGTTCGACGGCGCTCGTTTCACGGTGGTGGACGCGAGCAATCTGCCGGGGTTGCCGAGCAACCGCTTGCTCAGTCTCTTTGTGGACTGGCAAGGCGCGTTGTGGCTGACCACCGAATTCCATCATCTGGTGCGCTTGGCTGAAGGGCGTTGCCAAGTGTTCGGCGCGCCAGAGAACGTGCCGTCAGACGGCGTGGGACGGGTGGCGGAAGACGCGGCGAACCGGTTGTGGATCGCGGATCAGGCCGGAGGGTTGTACCGCATGGAGACAGGCCAATTTGTGCCGGTGGTCAAGCCACCGGGCCTCGGCCAGGGCACCGTATCGACGATGATCGACGATCGCGAAGGCCAGTTCTGGGTGCGACAAGGAGATCGGTTGGCCCGGTTCGAGGGCGGTGAACTGCGGGTGCTCGAGGGACCTCGAGGAGAGGCAGAGGCGGTGGTCAAGTACGTTTGGCCCAGCCGCGAGGGTGGCCTGTGGGTCGTGACAAGCGATGGGGTGCGCCAGTACCGCAAAGGCCAGTGGGTCGGCGAGCCTTACCCCTGCCCGGCCTTTGCGACTCACATCACCGGCGCGCTGGAAGACCCAACCGGCGACCTCTGGTTGGCCACCTACGGCGAGGGCCTGCATCGCCTACGACGCCCCACGCGCTGGCAACATTTCACCACCGCGTCGGGCCTGACGACCGACTCGATTCGCAGCCTGTTCGTTGACCGCGAGGGGAACGTCTGGGTTGGGACTGACGGCGGCGGGTTGCTCCGAGTGAAACGGCGGGGGTGGGGGATGATCACGCGGCGCCAGGGCTTAGGCATCAGTGCCGTCCATTCGGTCTGCGAAGATCCGGACGGACGCGTATGGTTCGGGGGTGGCACGACCAAGCCGTACTGGCTGGACCAGGGCAAGGTTTCGGTGGCGATCGAGTCGCCCGTGTCGGACCCTCTCAAGGGCGTGTTTGCCGTGCTGGCGGCTCGGGACGGTGCGATGTGGATCGGGACCTACGGCCAAGCCGTCTTTCGCTACCAGGAGGGTCGATTGGCCCGGTTCGCCGCTGAGGAAGGGATGCTCGCCGGTCCGGTGCGGGCAATGATCGAGGATCGGCAAGGGGGGATTTGGGTGGGCGGCTTCGCTGGCCTTTGCCGAATCCGAGACGGGCGAGTGACGGACTACAGCCAGGCCGATGGGTTTTCTGGCCAACGAGTTTGGGCGTTAGCCGAGGATTCGGCCGGTACCCTTTATGTGGGGACCAGTGGTGGCGGGCTGTACGTGTTGCGAGAGGGGAAGTTCACTCGCTACACGCGGCGGGATGGTCTGCCAGACGATTACGTTCGGGCGTTGTACGTGGACGCGCAGGATACCCTCTGGATTGGAACGCGCCGGGGCGGTCTGAGCCGGTTCCGCGAGGGCCGCTTCGTCAACTACGCGGTGAAGGGCGGGGTGTCGGCGAGCCGCATCGGTCCCATCCTCGAGGATGATGCTGGGTGGTTCTGGCTGGGATCGGACTTGGGAATCCTGCGGGTGAGTGGGCACGACCTCGAGGCCTTTGCCCGGGACGGACGCCGGCCGGTCAATTACGTCACCTTCAATGGCCGTGACGGCTTGGCCACGACCGAGTGCAGCAGTATCCAGCCAGGCGCCCTCAAAACCCGTGCCGGCACGTTGTGGTTTGGGACGAGTAAAGGCGCCGCCTTCGTGGATCCGCGGCAGCTCCGAGTCGACCTGGTCCCTCCACCGGTGGTCATCGAAGAGGTGTTGGTCGACGATGTCGTGGTCGGGGCGCCGAACGTGGCGGGTGGCCAGCCGAGCGGGGCAGCCGAGGCCGCCTCGCCACTCCTCCCTCGGTGCCCGTCCCGCCTCACCCTCCGCCCCAGGCAACATCGGCTCGAGGTTCGTTTCTCCGGCCTGGAATTCACGGCGGCGGAGAAGGTGCGCTTTCGGTACCTGATGGAGGGTCTCGACGACCATTGGGTGGACGGCGGAGCTAGCCGGAGCGCGCACTACACCCGCCTGCCGCCTGGGGAGTACCGCTTTCGCGTCACGGCCTGCAACAGCTCCGGGGTGTGGAACCAGACCGGCGCGGCGCTCGGCGTGGTGGTGCTGCCCGCCTATTATCAGACCTGGTGGTTTCGGGCGCTGGTCGTGCTCGGGGTGGGTGGGTTGGTGTTGGGGTGGTATGAGCGCCGGCTCCACCACAGCCGCCGTGCCCGGGTGTTGCAGGAGACCTTTTCGCGGCGGCTGCTCGAGTCGCAGGAGCAGGAGCGGGCGCGCATCGCGGCGGGGCTGCACGACAGCCTCGGGCAGAGCGTGCTCCTGATCAAGAACCGGGCGGCCCTGGGTTTAGAGGGAGCGGCAAACCTGGCCGGGACAACCGAACAACTGGACGCCATCTCGCGGTTGGCGGGGCGCGCGATCGAGGAGATCCGGGAGATTGCCTACGATTTGCGCCCTTACCAACTGGATCGGCTGGGCTTGACCCGTGCGCTCGAGGCGGTGGTCCGGCGGGTGACACCCTCGTGTCCGATCCAGTTCGAGGTGGCGATCGACGACGTGAACGGCTTGTTTGCGCCGGTGGCGGAGATTAACCTGTTTCGGATTCTCCAAGAGGCGGTGAACAACGTGGTCAAGCACTCGAGGGCGACGCGAGCCGAGGTGAGAGTGGCGCGTGGGGCGCAGAGCGTGCGCATCGAGGTGACCGACAACGGGCAGGGTTTCGACCTCGCCGCCGTTGATGCCGCGGGAGGGGCAAGTCGCGGGATGGGGATGAGCACGATGGCGGAGCGCGTGCAGATGCTCGGCGGGACGCTACGCTACGAATCCGCCCCGGGCCAAGGCACGCGCCTGGGCCTCACGGTCCCCATTCCGCCGCGGGTGAATGGGCCAAGTCATGAAGATTCTCATTGTGGATGATCATCCGGTGTTTCGCGAAGGGCTCCAGCAGGTGCTCCGCGGCCTACCCGAGTTTCAGGTCGTCGCCGAAGCGGGCGACGGGGCCGCCGCACTCCGATTGGCGCGGGACTTGGAACCCGACGTGGTCCTCTTGGACATCGACATGCCTGGCCTGGACGGATTCGCCGTCGCACGCGAGTTGCGCGCGCAGCGCCGGCCGATCACGGTGGTCTTTCTGACCATGTATCAAGAAGAGGACATGTTCAACGAGGCCATGGACCTCGGGGCGAAGGGCTACATTCTCAAGGACTCGGCCGTGAGCGATTTGCTCCACTGCTTGCGCACGGTGGCGGCGGACCGGCATTACATCAGCCCGACGTTGTCCGAGTATCTCCTGACGCGCAGCGAGCGCGCCCGGTCGCTGCTCCGGCGCCACCCCGCTCTCGAACGGCTCACCCCCGCCGAACGCCGCATCCTGCGGCTCATCGCCGAAGACCGCACCAGCAAGGAGATCGCCGATGCCCTCGGCTTGAGCCCGCGCACGGTCGAGAACCATCGCACCAATATCTCGACCAAGCTGGGTTTGCACGGCGCTCACAGCCTCGTCAAGTTCGCCTTCGAGCACAAGTCCAGCCTCTGCCGCTGAGACCGCGCGAACGACAGCCCTGTGCCGGCAGGGCGCGCAATCCTCCGGGTGCCGCGGCTTGACAGGGTCCACCGCGGTTGGCGGCGCGCAGCGGAGTGCGCGCCCTGCGCGATGGGAGCGGCTTGGCGGGAGCCATCTACCACAAGAGGGAACGGTAGGGCTGGACCGCCGGGCCAGCCGCCGCCTTCATCAGGCGAAACGAGGGAACGACCAAGCTCGGCGCGCGACGGAGTGCGCGCCCTACCGGCAACGCGGTCCATGAGTAAGCACCTCTAAGCAGATCGCTCCACGAAACTAGGTGAATCTACTTATCGCCTTCGGGTGAGCGCCTCTATTCCCACCGCGTCGCCGCGCGCCCATGCTAGGCGCGTATCAACCCAAACCGCGCGTTGCTGGCGGTCGAGGTGGGTACCTGGGCCCATGAAAGTCATGCTCGTGGACGACTACGAACCGGCGCGGCAGATGCTGAAGGTCGCGTTGCAGCACATCGCCACCGAGTTCCTGGAGTGCGCGGACGGCGGCGAAGCGGTGGCGTGCTACGCGGCGCAACGGCCGGACTGGGTGTTGATGGACATCGGTCTACCGAAGGTGGATGGCCTGGTGGCAACGCGCCAGATCACCTCCGGCGATCCCCACGCCCGCGTCATCATCGTCACCCAATACGACGGCAGCGACCTGCGCCAGGCCGCGCGCGAGGCGGGCGCTTGCGCCTATGTCCGCAAGCAAGACGTCCTCGAAGTTCGCGAACTCATCGAAGCCAGAACCTCGCCCGTACACCCGGAGTTCCTATGAACATCGCTTGCATGCAGCGCCTGGTCCTGGTCCTCGTCCTGGCGGGCGGAATCGAGGCTGGCCAAGTCCCCGGCATCCTCAGCCATCAGGGCAGACTGACGGTTGACGGGCTCAGTTTCACAGGCATAGCCCACTTCAAGTTCGCCTTGGTGAGCGAAGCGGGGGATCTGACGTGGTGGAGCCATGACGGCACCAGCAGCGGCGGCAGCGAACCGAACGGTCAGCCCATTGCTTTGCCGGTCAACCGGGGCGTGTTCTCAGTCAACCTCGGCGATACCACCGTGGCTCACATGAGCCAGCCCATTCCCGCGAGCGTCTTCCAGCATGAGTCGGTTTGGCTGCGCGTTTGGGTGGACGACGGTGTGAACGGGTTCTTGCGCTTGACACCCGACCGCCGCATCACGGCGGCCGGCTACGCCTTGGTGGCCGGCAGCGCCCTGGGTCCGGCGGCCACCGCGGTGAGTTTCAGCGGCGAGCTCGCAGGCGACGTCACCGGCACTCAGACGGCGACGGTCGTGAACTCCGTGGGTGGAGTGAGCGCGGCCCAGGTGGCAAGCGGCGCAACCGCCGCCAACTCGGCGACTGCGGCGAACCTGCCGGGCGCCATCGTCAAACGCGACGCCAGCGGCGACGTTGCCGTCGGCACCATTTCTGGAAAGTTCGTCGGGGACGGCTCGGGCCTCACCAATCTGCCTTTGGACCCGGGCGGGGGCCAACTGCCGAGCGGGGCCATCTTGGTCTCGGCGCAAGCCGAAGATCCCCAGTTGCTGAGCCAAGGCTACCGCGCGATGATGACGGTGCCGGCCCCGCCTTGGATCGACGGCTCGACCCTCGACGCCCCTTCGGCGCGCGCGGGCCATTCCGCCCTCTGGGATGGGGCGTCGATGTTGATCTGGGGCGGCAGCGCCGCCACGACGGTGTATCTGAATTCCGGTGGCACGTACCGCCCGGACACGGACACCTGGACGGCCCTTTCCACCATCGACGCCCCCAGCCCGCGCAGTGGGCACACGGCAGTGTGGACCGGCAGCGAAATGATCGTCTGGGGCGGCGTAGGCAGCGACGGCGACCTCCAGACGGGCGGGAAGTTCCGGCCGAGCACTCAGACCTGGACGCCGCTGGCCACCAGCGGCGCGCCCGCGGCGCGCAAGGGCCACCAAGCCGTCTGGACGGGCGACCGCATGCTGGTGTGGGGCGGCCTAAACTCCTCGGGCCTGTGCGCTGACGGCGCCTTCTATGACCCCGTCGCGAACCAATGGACAACTCTCGCGGTGGCCAATCCACCCGAGGCGCGGACCGAGGCCACGGCCGTCTGGGCGGGTGACCGCTTCATCGTGTGGGGTGGCACCGGCAGCGCTGGCGAACTGAACAGTGGGGGACAACTCCTCTTCTCGAGCGGCCAACCCACGCTCTGGCAAGCGACCTCCCTGACGGGCACACCCTCGGCCCGCCGCGGTCACGCGGCGGTTTGGACTGGAGATCGAATGCTCGTCTGGGGCGGTCAACGGGGCGAGACGATGTTGGGCGACGGGGCTGGGTTCGATCCCCAGGCCAACGCGTGGACCAGCATCGCGCCTGGCTCGGCACCCGCGGCGCGCTCCGGCCATGTCGGGGTCTGGACGGGTCTCGAGCTCCTCATCGTGGCCGGCGCCGATGCCGGGGGCGATTTCGCCGCTGGCGCCGCCTACGATCCCGCCTCGGGACAATGGCGTTCCCTAAGCCGCGCCGGGAATCCGCTCGCGCGACGGCAACCCGCTGCGGTGTGGACGGGCTCCGAAGTAATGGTCTTTGGGGGAATGTCCGCGGGCCAGCGAGTGGGTGCGCTGCAACGGCTCGTTCCGCAACCGGTCTGGCACTTCTATCGCAAGCTATGAACACGTCCAGTCTCTTCGCCCGCCTATCTCACCTAGCTGTTGCTCGTGCCGAACGCCGGCCGCCGCTCGCGGCACGGCCTTTACCGGCGCGAGGCGTCGCCCAATTCCTGGCCGTCGCGGTCCTGCTCGGGGGCGTGTCAGGCCAGGCGCAATGGCTCACCCAGTCGCTCGACCTCAAGGCGGGATGGAACGCGGTGTACCTGCACGTGGACGCGTCCCATGACACGCTCGAGAACTTGGTGGGGGCAGACTCGAGCAACCCGATCTTGGAGGTGTGGGCGTGGACGCCGGCGCCGACGACGATGCAGTTTGTGCAGTCGCCGCAACAGCCGGTCGATCAGGGCAGCCAGTGGCGCAGTTGGGTGCGCAACTCGACCGATCCCCAAGCGCTCGAGCGCCTGGTGGGGAATGCAACCTACCTCGTGCGCGTGGCGGAGAACCCTTCTCCCTACACCTGGCGCCTCGAAGGCCGGCCCCTGACCCCAACCTACGATTGGACCACCACCGGTCTGAACTTCCTGGGCTTCCCGACCGTGCCCACCGCGCCGCCCAACTTTGACGCGTTCCTGGCCCCAGCGCCGGCGTTGCATCAGAACGTCGAGCTGTACCAGTACGTGGGCGGCGAACTCGGTTCGGCCAACCCACAACGCGTCTATGCCTTGCGCACCACCCCGGTCAATCGCGGCCAGGCCTACTGGATTCGCGCTGGCGATGTCTACAACCGCTACTTCGCACCCTTCGAGTTGACCGGCCCCGGCCCGGACGGCGTGCAGTTCGGCGCCGAACTGAGCACCGCTAGCCTGCGCTTGCGCAACCTGACGGCCGCCAGCCTGACCGTGACGCTGCAGTTGCTGGCCTCCGAACCGCCCCCGGCGGGGCAGCCGGCCATCGTCGATTCACCCCCATTGCTGGTCCGCGGCGCGTTGAACCTGACCACCCTCACCCACGGTTATGCCAGTCTGCCCGCCGGTGGGTCTTCCACTTGGACACTGGCCCCCGCTGGCCAGAACGGTTCCGAGGCGGAGGTGGTTCTCGGGCTCGACCGTGCGGCAATGACCCAGAGCGTCGGCGACCAGTTGGCGGGGGTCTTGCGGTTTACAGACTCCCTCGGGTTCGCCCAGGTGGACCTCGGGGTGTCGGCCACGGTGGGCTCGAGGGCTGGGCTCTGGGTGGGCAATGCCGTCGTGAACCAGGTGGGACACTACCTTAAGGCGTACGAGCGCGACGGCGCCGGCAACTTGACGCTGGACGAGGACGGCAAGTACGTGGTGACCGGGGTGAACACCGAGTTCGGTGCGGTCCCCTACCCTTATTCGCTGCGCCTGATCGTGCATAACCCGGAGGTCGGCCAAGGCAACGCCCTGCTGCTCCAGCGCGTTTACGTGGGCGCGAATGCCGCAGCTGATCCGATCGTCGCCAATCGGCAGTCGGCGCTAAACCCAGCCTTGCTCAGCCAAGCCCGACGCATCAGCACCCCGCACCTGCCCTGGACCGCCGGCAACCTCGGGTGGGCCTTCGACGCCCGGTTGGGATCGGGCCAAAACCTGGCCACCATCGTGACGCTGAACTTCGACGACCACGCCTCGAACCCGTTCCTGCATACGTATCACCCCGATCACGACAATCTGGACGCCCGCTTCAAAAACGCCCTGGCACAAGGGTCAGAATCCTACACCGTCGAGCGCCACATCACCCTCACCGTGTGGCCGCCGGCCGACGACTTCGCCAACCGCACCGCCGCGGGGCAGACCCTCACCGGCGCGTATGCGGAGAGCGTCCGTGTGCTGGGCCTAGCCCGCGCCGGCGGCACCTACGACACCCGCACCTTCGAGGTGCGGGGCGGGTTCGCCCTGCGCCGCATCACGGCCCTGCCGACCCTCACTCGAGTGCCCTGATCCATTCCATTTACTGCCGGAGCTACCTCACCACCCGTAAACATGATTTATGAAGACCACCTCCCAATCCTTACCGATGGCCGCCCTGCGGGCTGCCCTTCTGTGCCTGTACACGCTCGCCGCGGGTCTGTCCGCGTCGCACGCGGCGAGCTCGGACCCGCCCGAGCGGATGAGCTTCCAGGGTTACCTGACCGACGCCAACGGTGTGGCCTTGGGCGACACTGCGCCGAAGAACTTTGACGTCGTGTTCCGCATCTACAACGACCAAGGCGCCGGCAGCCTGCTCTGGGCCGAGCAACAGACCCTGACGGTCGACAAAGGCTACTTCAGCGTCCTGCTCGGCGAGGGCACCGACGTGGGCACGGAACCGCGCCCGCAGCTTTCGAGTCTTTTCACAGGGAACACGGCCTCGGACCGCTTCGTCGAGACGACCGTCAAAGGCATCGGGGCGGGTGGCGCCGATTCGACCATCCTGCCCCGCATTCGGCTGCTCAGTTCGCCCTATGCGTTGTTGGCCAAACATGCCGTCAATGCCGGGCGACTGGTCAACCAAGACAACAGCCAGGTCGTCAGCATCACCGGCACCAGTGTCGGCATCAACAAGGGCAATCCAACCGAAGCGCTCGAGGTCAACGGCAATGTCCTCGCGAGCGGAACCGTGCAGGCGGCCAATGTGCTGGTGGACCCACAAGCCTACTTCGTGGTGAAGGACATTGGCAGCGGCCCTAACCCGGCCATCAACTTCGATGGCGGCGACTGGTTGGCGTATAACCGCAGCGCGAACCGGTGGACCTTTTACATCGGCTCATCCTGGAAAATGACGATCGACGAAGCTGGGGTGAGCGTGCCTTCCCCGGGCACCATTTCAGGGTTCGGAACCGTACCCCTGGGCGGCATCATCATGTGGTCGGGATCCGCCTCAGCGGTCCCAAGCGGCTGGGCGTTGTGCGATGGCCGCACCGACAGCGGCCGCACCACACCTGACCTGCGGAACCGGTTCATTGTCGGCGCGGGCATTGCCGGCTCAGGGACGGAGTACGCGGTCGGCAACACGGGTGGCGCCAAGGAGGTGACCCTGACCTCGAGTCAACTGCCCAGCCACAGCCACAGTTTCAGGGACTATTACTTCGCTGAGACCTCCAAACTGGCCTGGTACGCCACGGAGTGGAGCGGCACCAAGGTGGGCAGCGGAAACACCGACTCGGACAATGAATGGCTTTTCTATGTCGACAACAACACCAACCCGACTGGGGACGGCCAGGCGCACGAGAACCGCCCGCCTTACTACGCCCTGGCCTTCATCATGCGGGTCAAATGAGGCGCCGCGATGGCCCAACCCAGCCAACGTCCCTTTCCCGAATACCGGCTTATGCGAATCCCCTGGAACATCCCCCGATTGTGGGGCGGGTTGCTGGTAGGTGTTGGCACCGCGCTCGCCGCCATCCAAGTGCCCCTGGAATTCCGCCAGGAAAAGGTCACCTACAATCTCCAGTCCCAGCGCGGCGTGCCGATCTCCAGCACGGTGGGCACGCCGCGGGGCTCGGACGGTCGGGTGCCGACCGGGATCAACGAGTCCGGCAGCTACAATCTGCCGACGCCGAATCAGTTTCAGGGGTTGATTTCCTTCGGCGGGATCCCGGGCTTAGTGAAGGCCGACTGGCTGGCCGTGAGCAACTCGCCGGCGCTCCGGGCGGGCGTCACACCGTTCGACGGCGTCGTAGCTGAGCAGATGCGGTTGCCGATCGGCCGCTCGAACGGGGCGGTCGCGCTGGTCGTTCGGCGCGCGCAGATCGGGACCCCTTATCTGAGCCGGCAAGTCTCGTTCGCCTTCGGCGCGCTGGTCGGGGTCCCGAACACCGACGAGTACGGCCGCCTCTTAACCAACATTGTCAAGGAGACCTACTGGTTGCCCGAGCCGTACTCGACGAACCAACACACCGATACGGGTTACTATTGGAGCCCCCACGCCGGCCGCGTCTTCGCCGTCCAAGCCGGCCCGGTGTTCGTCACCTGGCGCAAGGCGCAGACCTACACCGAAGGCACCAAGCCAAGCACCTACGAGAACCCCGGCGGACCGCCGAACTTCGAGACCAACGTCGGCACCGTCTACCTGCTCTACACCATGCGCTACGTGGTGTCCGGGGGCGCCGTCCAGTCGCCCCGCAAGATCTACTGGACCCAGCGCGGTTTCCAGACGCTCGGCAAGCCGGTGGCCGTGCCGTCCGCTCGGGTTGCGGACATCAACATTGTGTATAACCGCAGTTTTCCGCGCAACGTCTCGAAGGAGTATTCCGACCCGAGCGACAGCCGTCCCGGCGAGGGGACTGGCCAGCAACCGCTGGAAGAGAGACGCACCCTGTGGTACGACAAGTCGCAAAAGCAGGTCCTGGCTTACAATCAGGAAGGTCGAGTCTTCATCGAGTTGCTCGGCAACCCCCAGGGTAGCAGCGAAACCTCACCCCATCTGGGCTTCGAGATTGTGGATGTGTTCAAGCAACCCACGCCGACCGACGTAACGATCGAGCTGGGCGAACGGCTCACGCCGCCTCCTCCGGGAGACCTGATCGCCCTCGATCCCGAGCCGATCGATCAAGGCGGAGCTTCCTTCGCCTATCAACACCGGATCGAAGGCAGTCCTCGGCCCGAGTACTACGCCACGCGCGAGACGGTCAATCTCAACGACTACCTGGTGCACTGGTTGGAGGAAGGCGTCCAGGGACTCAAATGGCCCGCCCTGCTGGGGCGCTACCGCTTGGTCTGGCCGGACGACGTGGCCAAGTACAGCCACTACCTCCGACCCGCCGCCGCCACCGACGCCGAGGCCCGTCAGACCGCCGTCACCCTCGCCATTGCCAACGTCCCCACCATCGAATACCAAGATCCCCTGGACCGACCCCGCGCCCGCCTGACCGAGACGTATCAGTTCTACACCTGGCTCGATGCGAACCATCCAGCGCACCGGACCCTGCTGCGGTTCGTTTCCGGGTCGGACTTGGCGTTCGAACGGGTCTTCTCCTGGCTCGACCAGAGCCTGCAGCATGCCAACCTGACGCTGACCGCCTTCAGCACCGACTTCGCCACCGCCCCCTCCGGCGCCACCCTCCGCGGCCATGCGACCGTCCAGGGCGGGTTCCTTCGGCTAACCGAAGCCGTCCGCGAGCAGTCGGGCGATTTCGTCATCGATGACTTCAACGGCGGCCAACCGGTCAGCAACTTCCGGGCGGTGTTCAACGTCAGCCTGCGGGGAGGCACGACCTACGCCGCGGACGGTTTCAGCTTCAATTTTGGCTCCATCCCCAATCCCGGCCCGCGCGAAGACGGCATCGGCAACGGCCTCTCGGTGTGCTTCGATTCTTATGACAACAGCGCCGACGACGTGGCGCCCACCATCGCCATCAAGTTCAACGGAAGCATCGTCGCCGCCGTCTCCATGGCGGGGCGCAATCCCAATCCCGAGCCCGCGTACGTCAAGCCCACCCCGACCGATCCCGCCACCAGTCAGCCGATGACCTTGTCCACCGGCGAGCGGTTCGTTCCGGTCCAGATCGATCTGCGCAGCGACGGCCAGATGGATGTCTTCTACAAGAACGTGAAGGTCCTGGCCGACGTCCCCACCGGTTACACGCCTCGGACCGGCCAATTCGCCCTGGGCGCCCGCACCGGTGGCTCGTACACCACCCATTGGATCGATGACCTAACCGTGGTGCTCAATCGCAACGAGACCGCCGGCCAACCAACCCTGGCTGACAGCGTGGCCGCGCGCCTCAAATCGTGGGTGGGCAACACCACCTTCCTTTGGCCCGACGAGACGATTCGGCCCCGGGTCGTGCGCGCCACGGCGGAGGTTGGCCGGCGCATCGGCGCGCCCGCCGGCGAACTGGGGGCCACCGGCCCGTACGTGGCCGGCTACATCCACCAAAGCTCCGGGCGGTCCTTCCATCCCGGGGCGTACCACGATCCGTTGGCGTCGGGTTTTGCCTTGGCCAACACCGGCGCCATCATCCCGGTCAATGCCATCCCGGGCGACAACGTCCTCGAGGTTTGGTGGTTCCGGGCCAACTCGAGCCTGTCCGGCCTGAATGCGGGCAACGCCGCCAAGGGCTTCCAGACGGCCCTATGGCCTTCGGTCATCGGCCATTACACTCTCGAGTGGCCGGCGCTAGGACGGGAGATCGTCTTAGCCAGCAAGTTGGGCAGCGGCACGCTGGACCCGTTGGAAGCCTTGGGCACGATCTATCACCAGAACGATCCCCACCAACCCGGCTACAACCCCAACGAGGAGCACGCCATCATGTCCGGCGGCACGGCCTTCGCCACCCGCGATGACCTCAACCTCACCGCCGGGCCGAATTACTCTTCCCACCCGTTCGTGCTCCTCAGTTACACCGCCGCCGACGGGCGCCCCGCCATGAGCGCCTTCCGGGTCTTGCGCGAAAAACCCGAGGCTGGGTATGTCTTTGACTACATCACTCCGGCCGGTCAGATGCTGCAGCCGCCCATGCCACTGCCGTTGTTGGCCAAACCGATCGAAGGCAGCGGTGACTTAGCGAAGAACTACAACACCGAGCCCAGCCACTCGGGGGGCGATCTGCCAGGGAGCTGGGATGACGTTTCGTTCAACGTGCGTTGGATCTACGATCACTACCAGAGCTTCACCTGGCGCGACCGGCACCACGATTTCTGGGTCTACCGCGGCCTGCACGCCGGCCTGCCGGCGCTCGAGGTGGGCCGGTACGACCCGGAGGAGGCTGCGTTCGTCGCGTTGCCCCCGGCGAGGGCCGTGGTGGGTGAGCCGTTCCGCTACACGCTGCACGTCTCGAGACAGGACGAGTATCTCTCGCTCACTAGCCCGAACCTGCCGCCCTGGCTGAGGATCGACGGCCTAGCCCTCGATGGCACGCCCGCTAGCAGCGATGTCGCCTCCCACGAGCTGGAATTGGTGGTCGAGGATCTCTACGACCACACCCGCCGCACCACCACCCTTGCCCTCGAGGTGCTCGCCAGCGGCACTGCCCAAACCCAAGCCGGCCTGGCCCTCCCGAGCATCAACCCGTACACGCAAACCGTTGTCATCTTCACCAACCGGCCGCCCTTCCTGGCCCACTCGCCCGCACCGTCGAACAGCTTCACGATGCGCTACTACTACAAGACCGAACCCAGCTTCCACTGGCCCGGAATCTCGAACCCTCCTACCCCGGGCACCATCGTCCCCTACCTGCGCCCCGTGGCCCCCCAGACAGGCCAATTCCTCGGTGATCCCGACTCGAAAGACACCGCGTCACTCGAGATTGTGTATCGTCCGGTCTGGCCGGTGCGCGATCCCAAGGACGGCTCCAAGCCGCTGCCGACATTGTTCTTTGGGGCCACACTGGCGCTGCCTAAGGCCGGCCTGCCAGGCGTCCGCGACATGCTGACGGCTCACCTGTTGTATCAGCAGTCCGTTGCGGCTGACATCGGCGCCGCCCGGCCCAGCGTCGTCCTCCACGATCCGACGCGCGAGAAATACGCAGACTTGGCCAGCCACAACCTGAAGCAGCTTCCCGGAGGCATCCATGCCGACTACTACCAGGGGCGTTACTACTTCCCCAATCTGCCGCCGCACCTGGCGTCTCGCGTCGCCTACGACCCCAACCGGGGCAGCAAGGGCAGCCTGGCTCTGAAAGGGGAGTTCGTGCGGGAGGTGCTCGGCGAAAGCTACGTGCTGCTGAACGTGCTGCGCGGCTCGGACCTGGCGGCGGTCAAAGCCCTGTGCCCGGCCGGCGACCCGGACAAATCGGCCTGGGACACACTCGTGGGCGCCCTGGCCACTCGCCTCGAGACCTTCCGCGAGTCGCCCACCAAACCCGGCACCTACGAACCCGATGCCATTCTCACCGAGACGGTCGGGGTCGAAGACCTGGCCCAGGTCAAGAACGCCAATACCGCAGTCGATTCCTACGCCCTCAGCGCCACCGGTCCCGGCAGCGGGTACGTGACCCTGGTCGAATCCAGCGGCACCGCCTTCACCCAACCCGGTGACCCGGTCTCGATGCACGTCTTCAAGGTCGGCGGCGAACTCGATGCGGGCGAAGTCAAGGTCATCGCCGCCGCCAACCCGCTGAGCGAACAGGTCACCTTCCAACACACCGCCGATCTGGCCGGCCGTTTCGCCGAGTTCGAGTACGAATGGAAGATCGCCACACCGGTCGACGGTCAACCGCCGCTGCCCGACGCGGAAATGACCCGGTACCAGGCCCTGGCTAGCGCCACCGACCTGCCCCGCTACACCCTCGGCGGCGCCGGCATCCAGGCCTTGTGCGATAACTACGTCGTCATGCGCTACCGCTCGCAATCGGCCGACCATCCCCTCTACAACCAGTGGTCGGATTGGACCGCGCCCAAGCTGGGCGAAGGCTGGATCAAGCGCGTGCTGGGCGGCATCAACCCGTTCAATCAACGGATCGCCGACCTCTTCAACCACCAAGTCAACACCGACGTCAGCATGCTCACCCAAGCCGGCCGCCGCTGGGAAGGCGATGTGGCGCTGAACCTCGAGAACATCGACAACTTCGGCCTGATCGAAATCTACGAAACCGTCCTGCGGCGAGGCCGAATGCTCAGCATCGAGTCCGGATACAACTACGGCCCAGCCAATGACGCCCTCCTGTTGGCGGCGGGCTACCTGAACGATCTCTACCTGTTGCTCGGGGGCGAAGCCTGGGCCGATGCCGCCAACCCGACCATCGGCATCGGAACTCACGGCCACGCCTACAGCGACATGGCCACCGCCCTCTTTGCCTTCCGAGGCCAGATGGCCTCCCTGCTCGAGGAGGAACTGGCCTTGGTACGCGGCCGCGACGACTTCCTCGTGCCCGGGGTCGAGGTCACCCCGGTCTATAACCGGCTAATCTGGAACTACACCCGGGGCATCGACGCCGGTGAGGTCATCTACGCCCTCAACTACAACATCCAAGAAAACCCCAACCAAGAACCCGACGGCATCATTAATGCCGAAGACGCCGCCCGGCTGTTCCCGCAAGGCCACGGCGACGCCTACGGCCACTACCTGACCGCACTCAAAGGCTACTATTCCCTGCTCCTGAATGCCTACTTCGACTGGGTGCCGCGCACCGAGGCGGTCAATGTCCTCGGCCAACCCGTCTCGGTGGATTACCAAGACGAACGCAAGTTCGCCGCCGCCGCCGCCGCCCTGGCCCGCGCCGGCCGGCAGGTCTTCGACCTCACCTGGCGCCGAGACTATCAGGCCGTCGCGACCGCCGGTTGGGATCACTTCGCCACCACCCGCGCCAACCGCCGCCGCACCTACACCCAGGCCGGCACAGATGTCCACCCCGTCCGCCACTGGTGCCTGGATCATTGGGCCTGCCGCTCCGGTCAAGGCAATTACCTGAACTGGATCGTCGGTAACGCCATCCTGCCCGACGTCGACCCCAACCCCGACCACGAAGGCATCCAAAAGATCGACCGCACGACCGTGCCGGAGCTGCCTGAGTTGGCCAAACTCGGGGAAGCTTTGCAGACGGCCCTGGACAACGCCGAGGGCGGCCTGAGCCCGCTCGGTATGCCGGAGGGCGGCCTCGCCTTCGACATCAACCCGTCCGCGGTCGTGGGCACGGAAGGCGGCACGCACTTCGAGCAGATCTATCAACGTGCCAAGGTGGCGCTCAACAACGCCGTCGCCGCCTTCGACGATGCCAAGGGTGTCACTGCCCTGCTGCGGGCGGAGCAGGATTCGCTCACCGAGTTCCAAGCCGCAGTGGCTCGGCAGGAGTTGGCCTTTCGGAATGCCCTCATCGAGTTGTATGGCACGCCTTACCCGGACGACATCGGTCCCGGCAAGCAATACCCACAAGGTTACGCTGGGCCCGACCTGATCCATTACATGTATGTCGAGACGCCCGAGTACCCCTTCCCGGAGCTGTGGAGTTTCACCACCGGCAACACGTTCCGCATCGATGTGCAGAACCTTCCCGATGACTGGGCCACCTACCTCTACCAGTCCTTCCAGGCGGACGACGATACCGAGAACTCGGACAAGACGGAATGGCTCATCCCCGCCATCAACGACGACGGCAAGGACCTGCGAACCCTCGGCGTGCACTACGTCGAGTTCGATATCGGGTCCCACGGTTTCCTCGAGAAACCCGCCGCCTGGACCGGCCGCCGCGCTGCGCCCGGCAAACTGCAACAGGCCATTTCCGAGTACATCATGGCCCACACCCGGCTGCGCCAAGCCCTCAACGACTCCGCCGGCGCCAAGAACGACTTGGACAAAGCCGTCAAGCATTTCCAGGACTTCTGGGATGTGACAGACGAGATCTATGAGTACCAGAAGAGGATTCTCAAGGCGCAGGAGGCCGTGCAATGGGCCAACTTCGCCAATGACATGTGGCAAGTCCACCAAGACACCGTCAAGGAGACCATCAAGGGCACAGCCGCGGCGATCGAGGCGGCGCTCCCGCTCGACACGATTGTGGGTGTTTCGAGCGGCGGCGACCTGACCTCCGCCGCGCGAGCCGCGATCAAGAAGGCTGGGCTGAGCGTGGTGAACGTCATCGATTGGGCCGCGGTAGCCCGCAACGTTGTGGTCAAGGGGTTCGAAAACGCCACTGAAACCGCCAATCGCTGGATCGAGTGGGACGAGGTGGGTACCCGCGAGTACAACCTGGGACAACGGGAAGCGATGCTCGCCCTCGGCAATCAGCTCTCGACCATCCAGGGCCACCTCTGGACCATCAACGAGCGCCTCCGCCAACTCGAAGACGCCAGCCGCAAGAAGCAGGCCCTCCTCGCCGAAGGTGACCGCATCCAGGAGGAACGCCTGGTCCTCCGCCAACATGCCGCCGCCGTCATCCAGGGTTACCGCACCCGCGACGCCGCCTTCCGCCTCTTCCGCAACGAGAAGCTCGAACGCTACAAGACCCTCTTCGATCTGGCCGCGCGCTATGCCCTCTTGGCCGCCAACGCCTACGACTACGAAACCGGCTTGCTCCATACCCCAGCCGGCCGCAACGTCCGCAACCGCATCGTCAGCGCCCGCGCCCTGGGAATCGTCCGCAACGGCGAACCCCAGTACGCCGGCAGCAATACCGGCGACCCCGGCCTCTCGAGTGTCCTAGCCGAGATGAAGGCCGACTGGGACGTCCTCCGCGGCCGGCTCGGCTTCAATAATCCGGACAGCTACGGCACCACCCTGTCCTTGCGCACCGAACTGTTCCGCATTCTGCCCACCGCCGACGGCGATGTCCCCTGGAAAGACGTGCTCCAGGCCGCGCGCCGCCGGAACCTGCTCGAAGACGAAGACGTCCGCCGCTTCGCCATGCAACTGGACGATGGCAGAGGCTTGCCCGTGCCCGGCCTGGTCTTGACCTTCAACACCACCATCGCCGACGGCTATAACCTCTTCGGCCAACATCTGGCCGCGGGCGATCACGCCTTTAGCCCCAGCGCCTTTGCCACCAAAATCTTCGGCGTCGGCGTAGCCCTTATCGGCTATCGCGGCATGGACGATCCCACCGCCCAGACCGCGGCCGTCGGCGGCGCAGGCGGCACGTCTCCCAGCGACCCGAACTTGTGGTTCCTCGATCCTCTGGCCCTCTCGGCGACGCCCTATGTCTATCTCATCCCCGTAGGCGTGGACTCGATGCGCAGCCCGCCGTTGGGCGACGCGAGCGTCGTCCGCACCTGGCGCGTGGACGACCTGGCCATCCCCATGCCCTTCAACATCGGCGCGTCCGGCTTCTCGACCAAACCGCTGTGGCAATCGAGCGATGCGCTCACCGAACCGCTCTTTGCCGTGCGCAAACATCAGGCCTTCCGTCCCGTCTCCTCGACGGCGTGCTTCAGTCCGAACCTCTACACCGGCTTCGGCACCCTCCAACGTTCCCAGTTCACCAATAACCGTCTGGTCGGCCGCTCGGTTTGGAATAGCCAATGGAAACTGGTCATCCCCGGCAAAACCCTCCTCCGCAACCCGAACCAAGGCATCGACCGCTTCATCCAAACGGTCACCGACGTCAAGCTGCACTTGGTCACCTACTCCTACGCCGGCAACTAAGCCGCCCATCCCACTCCCATCGCCATGAACGCGCGCACCCGCCTGCTGTCGCCCACCTCCGCCGAGCGCACCCCGGCTGACCTCAGCCATCCGCTCGAGGATCGGTCCCGAGCCTCGAGGCCCTTCCGGATGGCCGCGATCGGTTGGAGGTGTCTTCGTTGGCTCATCAACCCGCGGCAATTGACCTCAACCGCTCGGCTCGTCGCCTTCGCCATCTGGCTCGCCGCTTCCGGCGCCGCCCGCGCCTTCCCGCCCGCGCCGCATCACACCCTCTACGGCGTGGTGCGTGACGAACTGGGCCAGCCGCTAGCCATCCCCCAGGCTGAGATCGTCCTCGAAACCCTCACCGGCGTGTGCCTGAAAACCCCGGTCGTGCCTGGCCTGCGGCCCGGCATGAACTACCGCTTGGCGGTCCCCATGGACGCCGGCCTCACTGCAGACAGCTACCGGCCCACCGCCTTGCGGCCCTCGGTCGCCTTCCAGCTCCGCGTCAAGATCGGGCAACTCACCTACCTCCCCCTCGAACTGCGCGGCCGCTACGCTAACCTCGGTCAACCCGCCCGTAGCACCCGCCTCGATCTCACCCTGGGCGAGGACACCGACGGCGATGGCCTGCCGGACGCCTGGGAACGCGCCCTGATGGCCATGCTCGGGGGCGGCCTGACGCTGGCTGACATTCGGCCCGGCGATGACCCCGATGGGGATGGCTTGAGCAATCTCCAAGAATACCTGGCCGGCACCTACGCCTTCGATCCGCAGGACGGCTTCCGGTTGGACATCCTCGGCTTGCGCGAGCAGCGCCCAGTGCTCGCCTTTCTCGCCATTCGCGGCCGCACCTACACCGTCCAGGGCTCCGCCGACCTCGAAACCTGGTTGCCGGTCGCCTTCCGCCTCGCGGACGACGGCCCCACAGCGCCCCCGCTGCGCGCCTACTACGCTCGCGACGTGCGCGTCATCTACCTCGAGGCCGAGGTCCCCCCCGAAGCCTCGATCCAGGCCTTCAAACTCCTTGCCCAGTAGGTGCCCTCGAAACACCTCATGAACCACCCCTTCGCACCGCTGACTCGCCGTGGACATCACGCACCCTCGCTGGCGCCGCCCCGTTGCATGATCAGACCTCAGGACAAACAACTGTGCTCAGGTAGGGCGAGGCTCCTGCCGAGCCGCCCCCATCGCGGTAGGGCGAGGCTCCTGCCGAGCCACCCCCATCGCGGTAGGGCGCGCAGTCCCCTGCGCGCCGCAAACCGCTCTGAACATCCAAACCGCCGGCGCGCAGGGGACTGCGCGCCCTACCCCGACTGGCCGTCAATGGCAGCGACGCATCCGCGCGCATGAAACCTCGCCATAGATTCGCTCTCTTGACGCTGGCCTTGGCCACCCTCCTAGCCCTGATACTCGGCTCGTTACGCCGCCAGCCCCCAACCCAGCCCAACTCGATCCCCGAGGCGCGACGCGACACCCTCACGCTGCATGAGGGCCGGCTGTGTCGTCTCGGCGAGACCACTCCCTTCTCCGGCCTCATGCTCGAGTTCTATCCCGACGGCACGCTCCAATCTCGATCGAGCCTCTCGAACGGCCTGTTGCACGGGCTCTCCGAAGGTTGGCACACTAACGGCCAGCTCCAGGTCAGCGAACGCTTCCACGCCAGCATCTCTCACGGACTGCGAACCAAGTGGTATCCGAACGGTCAGAAACTCTCGGAGGCAACCGTCTCGACGGGCCAGATCGAAGGCGTCTTTCGCCGCTGGCACGAGGATGGCTCCTTGGCCCAGGAGGTCACCATGAAGGCCGGTCAACCCGATGGGCTGGCGCGCTCATACTTCGCCAGTGGATTCGTCCAGGCCGAGGCCCGACTCCAAGACGGCCAACTGATCGAGCAACAGTTCTGGAACGACCACGAACACCAACGCCCGCCCCTGGCCCAGAATCGCCATGCGCCGTCGGCTGACGACCTCCCTTAGCGCGGCTTCGTGGACACGCCCTCGGTCCCTGGCGCGTCTGGCCAGCGGGGCTTTCAAAGCCCGCCTTGGTTGGCTGCTGGTGTGGGTGTGGTTGGCTCCCCTCGAAGGGCCTGCCCAGCAAGGCTTCATCCCTACCGCCACCGGCGCAGCGCTCGCCCTCGAAGTCGGGGCCTGTGGCGGCGGCATGGCCACAGCCGGGCCTTACACCGTGACCGACACGATCGCCCAACCTATCGTCGGCGAAGCTGCCATCGAGCATGTGAATGGCACGCTCGCTGCCGGTTATGGATTCTGGCATGCACTCCAAAGCCCTCCGGTAGCCCTCGACGATGCTTACACCGTGAGCGAAGGCGGCACACTGGCCCCCGGCACCGCCCACGGCGTACTGGCCAACGACACCGACGCGGACTACGACCCCTTCACCGCCGTGCTCGTGGACTTGCCTCGGCACGGGACCTTGACCCTCAGCCCGGACGGCTCGTTTACTTACGTTCACGACGGTAGCGAAACCACCAGCGACACGCTCACCTATCAGGCTTACGACGGGGCGGCGGAGTCTGAGGTGGCAACGGTGAGCGTCACCATCATCCCAGTCAACGACGCGCCGGCGCTGACCGTGCCCCCCGATCAGACCTTGCCTGAGTTGAGCACCCTGGCGGTAGCCGCCTCCGCTACCGATGCGGACCTGCCAGCCAACACCCTCACCTTCAGCCTGCTGAACGCTCCCGCCGGCGTGATCATCGACGCCAACAGCGGCGCCATCGCCTGGACGCCCACCGAGGCCCAAGGCCCAGGCAACTACACCATCACCGTGGAGGTCACCGACAACGGCGATCCGAACCTCAGCGACAACAAGAGCTTCACGGTCACGGTCAACGAAGTGAACACGGCGCCGGTGCTGACCGTGCCCGCCGATCAGACCTTGCCCGAGTTGAGCACCCTGGCGGTAGCCGCCTCCGCTACCGATGCGGACCTGCCAGCCAACACCCTCACCTTCAGCCTGCTGAACGCTCCCTCCGGCGTGAGCATCGACGCCAACAGCGGCGCCATTGCCTGGACGCCCACCGAGGCCCAAGGCCCAGGCAACTACACCATCACCGTGAAGGTCACCGACGACGGCAATCCGAGCCTCTTCGACACCAAGAGCTTCACGGTCACGGTCAACGAAGTGAACACGGCGCCGGTGCTGACCCCTATTGCAAATCAACGAGCGTTTGAAGGGCGGCTGCTGACTTTCACCGCGGCGGCGACCGATGCAGATACGCCGCCCAATACCTTGACGTTCAGCCTCGATCCGGGTGCGCCGGCTGGGGCGCAAATCACCGGCGTCGGGGTCTTTACTTGGACCCCGACGAGCTCCCAGGCGCCCGGCAGCTATACGGTAACAGTTCGAGTGACCGACAACGGTGTGCCGGCCGCCAGCGACGAGCAAACGGTGTCGATCGCGGTGATGGCCGGCAACAGCGTGGTTTGCTCGATGCCGGCCGAGTACGTCCCGCTCGTCGAGTTCTTGGTGGTCGACCTGGCCACGCCGCGTGTCGGGGTGCGTTCGTACCGGGTGGAAGACCGCGTGCCCAAAGGCTGGACGGTCTCGAACATCAGCCACGGCGGCGCGTTCAATGCCAGTTCGCGTTGGGTGAGTTGGGGGCCCTTTCGCGACGACCTCATCCGCGAGTTGACCTACCGGGTCACGCCGCCCGCCAACGCACGCGGGCCGGCCAGCTTCGACGGTCGCGGGCACTTCGATAACCAGGTCGTGCCGATCACAGGCCAGCGGACCACCACCACCGTCAACCGCCCCCCAATCGCCCGCGACGATGAGGTCTGGCGCTCGTCCAACGGCGCCCTGGTCATCCCGGCGGCAGACATTCTCGCCAACG
>Ga0194126_10002726_pt1 | contig 28501 bp, 30 predicted proteins | sample TA2KigC150mmetaG_FD_148641 | JGI IMG/M metagenome (GOLD analysis project Ga0194126, IMG submission 148641) | Freshwater microbial communities from Lake Tanganyika, Tanzania - TA2015035 Kigoma Deep Cast 150m | ecosystem: Environmental > Aquatic > Freshwater > Lake | place: Tanzania: Lake... | reverse complement strand
GGCTTGCTCTGATGACCAACCTTCAGGATGGAGCTGAGCGGAATGCCGCCCAGGTGCAGCAGCGGTTGCTGTTGGGGCTGCCGATCGGGGTGGGTGCGCTGCTGGCGGTTGTGCTGGTGGTTGTGGGGGTGCTTCCCCAATGGCTGAAGCTGCAGTCCGACAGCGAACTGTTGGCCCAGCTCGAGGAGATCCAGGGCCGCATTCCTCTGCTGCGGGTGCAGATCGCCAAAACGGCGGAAAGCCAGAACGCAGCGGAGCGCAAGCAGCAAAAGGTGCTGCGATTGATCGAGGGGAGTGGCGAGTTGGTCACCTTCCTGGCTCAGCTGGATCGGGAGGCAGCTAGCTTCGGTGTGCAGCTGGATCTGTATGAGCCTGTGGCGGTCGATCCGCCTGCCAGTGCTACCAAGGGGCAAAAGCCTGATCCCAAGGCACCACCACCAGCACCGGTGTTGCCCTTGGAAGCAACGGGCCTGAAGTCTCAAAAGTATTTGCTCACCGCGAGAGGCCCTTATCCCAATTTGTTGGCTTTTATGAGAACGGTGGAAAACATGGATTTATTGGTGGTGCAGAGCAATCTCGCTCTGAGTGTGGTGGAACAGCCCAAGGAGACTTCCACTCCTGCAAAGCCCGGAATTTCGCGTCAGCCGGCAATTGCTGAAACTGAGCTGAAGCTGGCTCTCACGTATTACCAATCGCTAGATCCTGAGCCTGCAACACCGCCGGCAAAATCGAGCTGATTAGTCAAGTTCTGCCTCAATCATTCTTGGATGATTTTGGGTGGCAGAAGTGGTCTTGGTTGGCGGATTGCATTTGCGCGTTTGATCTGCCCTAGTTGCCTGCTGGAGGCCTGCTCGCCCAGCGCAGCCCATAAGGCTTCGCACACGGCTGGCCACTGGCCCTGTTTGCACCGGCATAACTAGCAAAAACCGGATGTCCCCAGTGATTGCGTGTTGGCGAACAGACGATAATCTTGGCGCACTTGACTAGGACATGGTGCCAATGAAAGCCAGGGTTTCGAGGCATATTGGCCTGCGCGTGGTAGCTTCCGCCTTGCTGGCGCCGTGGATGGTTCAAGTAACTTGCATCTCCGTACAGGCGCAGTCGACTCCTGCTCGTGGAGGCCCAGCAAGACCCCAAGCCCAGTCCAAAGCGACAGCTGTAGCCCAGGGTCAACTCAACATGCAATTGCGTCGCAAGCCCGGAATGCTGCAGGTGGTGGTGGAGGGCGCTGGATCTGCTCCCGAATTGCAGCAGAGCGCATCGGGCAATGCTTGGCAGGGGCTGCTGGTGACCAATGGCAATACTGTTTTACGGCAAGGTTTGCAGCAGTTTTCGGCGCCTGAGGCTGGGATTGAATCGATCAGCTTGAGCGGATCTGGCAACCGCTATCAAATCGACGTGCGAGGGCTGCCTCGGATGGCGCTGCCTCGGCCACAAGTGAGTGCCGATGGTCTGAATCTGATTGTCAGTTTTCCAACGACTGGCCAAGCGATGAGTTCAACGGCCAATTTTGATTTGAGCCGCCCTGGTCGATTGCCACAGCCCAGCTTTGCACCTCCTATTCAACCGAGGGCGGTTGCGCCGCCGGTTGGTGATATGGCAGTTGGAACGATGATGCTCGCAAATACAAGTTTTGTGAGGTTGTCGGGCCCCAAAATCACGATGACGCTCAGAAATGCTCCTGCTAAAGATGTCTTAATGTCATTAGCGAGGCTGGGCAATTACGGTTATGTATTTGTGGAGGATTCTCGCTCGATTAGTGCATCTGCAGCGGCGGCTGGTGAATCTGCGCAGGCAGGGAGCACCACTCCTGGAATGAGCCCGGCTCAAACAGGACTGCCTGTAAGTGTTTCGTTCATTAATGAGGATTACTCTCGAGCTGTGAATGCTGTTCTGATGGCTTCGGGCTTTGCTGCAAAGCTGGAAGGGCGTGTCTTGATGGTGGGCAGTACTATTTTTAGTAAGTCTTTCGGCCCAAAGCTGTCAAAGGTCTATCGACTGAATCAGGTGGCACCTGGATCTGCTGCCGATTACTTGGCTAATTTAGGCGCATCGGTCACGAAGACTAACACAAGTACCACAGTTGTTAGCCAAGGAGGGTCTGGGTCGAGTGCTGTTTCTGGAGCGCCCGCTTCATCGACAAACCGAACCGCAACTGAAACCCTGGTTGAGGCGTATGGCGCCTCAACAGGCCCCCTGCTTGGTCTGCAAGCAACCACGGATTCTCGATTGGGAACGATCACGCTCATTGGCGATCCTTTTCTGGTTGTAGTGGCCGAACAGTATTTGCGCCAACTAGATTTGCGTCAGCGCCAGGTGGCAGTAAACGTAAAAATACTAAATATTGATCTGGAAAATGATCTTGGAATTAGCAATAGTTTTTCTGCTAAGCTAGGAAATACGTTTATCGTTAGTGATGGAGGGGCTGTCTCTGTTAATTTTGGGAATATTGCTCCGGCTCAAACCACTGAATCTACTCCAGTTTCAGTTGGTGTTGGCTACTCGCAGAGGCAGCTACTTGATGCCATCAGCATGGCGGTGACAAACCGAAATGGAAAGTCTCTGGCTGATCCTACGTTGTTGGTGATGGAGGGAGAGGAGGCCACGGTAAGTGCTACGACCAGTGTTATTACGGATATCAGTACAACTGACAATGCCAACAATACGACAACTTCTACAACATCGCGCTCAGATGCGGGTCTAATCCTCAACGTGAAAAGTGAAAAAATTGACGACAACGGTTTTGTTACGTTAACGCTGACACCGGAAGTCTCCATTCCTACGCCTGCTGGCACAGTCAGTGTGGGGGGAGTGAAGACCCAGATCTTTAACATCACTCAGCGAAGTCTTGAATCCGGTCGAATCAGGCTCAGGGACGGTCAAACGTTGGTGTTAACAGGGGTGATCCAGGAAAGCCAGATTTCAACGGTTACAAAGTTGCCCATCGTTGGGGATCTCCCTTTTATTGGCCAGTTTTTCCGAGGAAATTCTAATAGTAGAACAAAAAATGAACTTGTAATTGTTGTTACACCCCGAATTATAGATGATGAAACTGGTGGACTGTTTGGTTATGGCTATCGTCCTGCTTCGATGGACGCCAGGCAAGTCGTCACTGGATCGATGTAATAGATGTTCTTTGCATGCAATTCAGGGTAGGGGAAGGAATGCTTTTGCGGCTAATGGCAATAAGAACTTGGCGATGCCTGCAGAGCCGCTCATCATTCTTATCCCTGCGCCATTTCCCTTGGGTTTGTTGTCTTCGGGAGTGCTAGCTGTTTTCTCGGCGATCTGTTCGATGAGCTCGGCTTGTACGAGGTCGCCCTGGTTTGTCAGGATTGATGCTGCGTAGGAAAAGTCTCTTGCACCCTCTTCTGCATTGCCGATTTCTACCCGGCTGAGGCCTCTGGCTATCCAGCTCACGGGTGCATTGGGCTGTCGTCGGATGGCTTCTCCAAACAGTCGTTCTGCATCCGTGAACCGACCCGCTTGCGCTGCATCCACTCCGGCATTGTGGAGTTCGCTGTGGCTCAGGGATCGATGGTTGATTCCTCTGGCTTGGCCCCAGTGGGTGCGTGAGAGGGCCCCTGGGCTTAGCGATGCGCCGCTCAGGTCGGCATGGCGAAGATCTGTGCCCTCGAGCGTTGCACCCAGCAAATTGGCTCCTTGCAGGTAGGCACCTTGCAAACTGGTAAAGCTAAGATTTGCTCCTTGTAGGTTTGCCCCGTCTAGCCGGCCCTGGCTCAGGTTGGCCCGTTGCAACTGGGCATTGCTCAGATTGGCTCCTCGCAGATCGGCATGCACCAAATCTGCGTCTTGAAGATTGCATCCTGCGCATTGGCGTTCCGCCAGCAGCCTGAGCAGTGCCTGATCGGGTGTATGGGTTTGGCTCAGAGCTGGCGAGGCGCCCACAAGCAGGGCTGAGATGGCCACGAAACCAAGCCCTATGTTGGCTACGGATGGGCGCATGGTGCAAGTCAGCTTGATCAACCATTTATAGCGGTGGGGAAGGCGTGGGTCTGGTGGAACAGCAATCCATTGCGGTTCAATAGGCGTATTGCGCCTTGGATGAATTGGACGCTGGGGCCTGGCAAGAGTTTGACCTACTGCGCCGTCGTCGTCAGGAGCAGGGCATTGGGGCGCTCACCCCGGTTTCTGGTCGGGGTTTGCTCTGGCGCGGCTCCCTCATCGGCGCGGCTCTGGTTGGGGTTGGAGCCCTGGGATGGCTGGGCCTTTTTGCCATGGTGCAGGTGCTTGCGACGCGCGAAAAGGCGCTTCTGCCGGTGGCGGCCCAGCACCAGCAGTTTGAAGCGCGTTTGTTGGATTTGAGACAGCAACTTGAACAGCTTTCCAAGGCCAACCAGGCCTTTGCCGATGGCGTCCTGTCAATCCCATCCGGAGCGTTGTTGCTGAGCGATTTGGCTGCACTCACTCCCGCCACGGTGGAGCTCACCAGCGCCAAGCAGGAGGGAGGGCAGTTAATTTTCAGCGGCCAGGCCGCCCAGCCAAATGGGCTACGTGCGATCAATGCCTTCCAGTTGGCACTGGAGCGCTCGCCTCTCTTTGCCACCGATCAGGTGCAGCTGGTGAAGGTCCAGGAGCAACAGGGTCAGCAGCAGCAGCAGGGCCAGCAGGCACCCGCCATGCCCCCTCAAGTGGTTCTCAGTTTTGAGATCAAGGCAGGCCTAGCTCAGGTTTCATCCCAGGCCAAGCTGAGTCGTCTGCAGGCACTGGCGCCGACCGGATTGCTGCGGCGGCTGCAGACTTTGCAGGCGGAGGGGTTGCTGCGATGACCAATTTCCAGGGCCAACGCAGCCGTTCCAGTTTGGCATTCACGCCGGAGCGGTTAGTGCTGCTGCTTCCCATTGCTGCCGGTGCAGCCTTGCTGTTTTTGCTCGTGCTGATGGGCTATCCACCTCTGCTCCTGCAGTGGCAGCAGCGCCGTGAAGCGATCAGCAGGCTGCAGAGCCAGGAGGCGGCTCTGCCGCTGCTGCGTGGGCAGATCAAGGCCAGCGAGCTGCAACTGGAGCGCAAGCAGCAGCAGCAGGAGCGGCTGCTCACCTTGGTGGCTGGCACAGGGGAGCTGCGCACCTGGTTGGCGAGCTTGAACGACCTTGCTGCCGCAACGGGTGTGGCGGTGAGCTTTGTGGAACCGGGAGCGGTGGAGGTGTATGTGCCGCCTCCGCCGCCTCCTGCTGAGGGACAACCGGCTAAAGCTGCGCCAGTCCAACCAGCGGCTTCCACCGATCCTCTACTGGCGAAGAATCTGCAGAAGCGCTCCGCGCAGATCACCGTGTTGGGCTCCTATCCGGCTTTGCGAACGTTTTTGCTGCAGCTGGAAGCCCTGGAGGTGGTGGCCATCGCCAGTGAGCTGGATCTCAGGGCCGTGGCCCCTACCCAGCCGCCGCAGGGCGGCCCGCAAAATCCCAGCTCTTCTCCCAACACCACACCCAGTACAGAGCTCAAGCTCAAGCTGAGCGCCTATGGCCGCGCCCCAGCGAGGCCCTGAGCTTCTGGGCTCGCTTGCGCAGGCCGAGAAACAGGGTTGTGCGGCTGGCCACCTGATCCTCGGGGGCAAAGCGCCACTGGCTGTAGAGCTGGGCCAGTTCTTCCAAGGCGCTGGCGAAGGCCGGCTCAGCCGTGCCCACGCGCCGGCAGAAGCACTCCAGGGTTTCGCCAGGGGCAAGCCGGTGGCCGCGTCGCCCTAGCCGACGCAGCACGGGCTCCAGGCAGTGGCGCGCCGGATCGCCCACACGTCGCCAGGGCCGCCAAACCGGTAGCAGTACAGCGGTGAGGGCCAGCCCCATCGCCACAATGGCCGCTAGGCCCTGCCAGCGGCTCTGCCCCAGCAGCTCCACCTGGCGCTGTCGGTCAAAGCCCATCACCCAGGCCTGCCAGCGGTAGTCGAGCCCACGCCACTGGGTGGCGGCGGCCTCTATCCAGCCGGGCAGGGGCCGGCTGAGCCGTTGTTGGTCGGTTGGGCTGAGGCTCTCGGCCAGGGAGCGACGGATCCTCTCGGGCACCACCCAGGCGGTGGGGTCCACCCCCACCCAGCCCCGCTCCGGCAGCCACACCTCGCTCCAGGCATGGGCATCGCTGTTGGTGAGCTGCAGGAAACCTGCGCCACCGACGGGTTGTTGCCACTCGCCGCCCTGGTAGCCCACCACCACGCGGGCCGGCACTCCGGCGGCACGCATCAGGGCTGAGAAGCTGGCGGCGTAGTGCTCGCAGAACCCCAGGCGGGTTTGAAAGAGAAAGCGATCGAGGGGATCCACCGGTCCCAGGGTGCCGGGTTCAAGGCTGTAGGCAAAGGCCTGAGCGCGAAACCACTGGCGAGCCAGGGCGATGCGTTCTTCTGGGGTAGCCCCTTGGCGCGCCCATTGGCGGCCAAGGGCCTGGAGGCGGGGGTTGGCGTCGGCCGGCAACTGCAGATCGATGGCGCTGGGCGGTTGGGTTTGCCAGCTGGCAGGGCTGGCGGCGGTCGCCAGGTTGTAGAGCTGGCGCTCACCCTGGGCCGTGCGGCTTTCGAGGGTGCCCAACTCCGACACCACGAGCGGGCTACCCCCCAGCGGCAGGCTGCGCCCATCCCACGGCCGCTCCCGCAGGCGGCTGGGCTCCACGATCCAGCGCTGGCTAGCAGGGCCTGGAGCGATGGCGGCCTGGGCTTCAGGCCGAGGCCAGTCGTCGGCCGCGCTCCAGGTGCGGCCATCAAAGCGCTGGTGCACCAACACCCGCCAATACTGCTGCTCTCGGGCTGGGGGGCTGCCATCGGCAAAGCTCACCCGGGCGGCCAGGCTGCGGTCTTGCACTAGGGAGGCCAGCTCGCCCGGGGCCAGCTGCTGCGAGAGCCCGCTGCGGCCGCTGTTGGCGCTGCTGGGCAGGCTCCAGAGCGGCTCCAGCCGCGGCAACAACAGGAAGCTGGCCAGCAGCAGCGGCAGGGCCACGGCCACCAGCAGGGCGGTGCGTCGCAGGCTGCCGAGCAGCCGCTGGCCGCCGGTTTCCAGGCTGAGCAGCCCCGCCAAGGCCACCAGGGCCGTGAGGCCTTGCCCCAGGCTGGCGGCCAACCCTTGGGCGCCCAGGCCGGCCAGGCCGATGCCGAGCAGCAGCAGCAGCACGTTGCGTTGCTGCTGAGCATGCCGCTGGGCTTCCAGTTGCTGCAATCCCAGCATCAGCCAGAGGAGGTTGCTCACGCTGCGCAGCAGGCCGCCGCCGGGAGCCAGGGCCAGGCCTGTACCCCACAGCACCAAAAGGCTGAGTGTGATCAGCCGCAGCGAGGTGCTGGGCAGCCCGTGGCGGGGCGGCCGCAGCTGCAGAGCCATGAGACCCGGAAGGGCCAGGGCTACGGGCAGCTGCAGCTGACCCTGCACCAGCAGCTGCAGCCAGAGCAGAGCCTGGCTGGTGAGCAGCAGCCACTGGGCCTGGCTCATGGCTGCTCCAGGGTGGGTGGCACGGCGGCCAGTGCCCGCAGACACGCCAGCCGATGGCGCTCCCCCTCCCCTGGGGCGATCTCGACGCCGCCTGGCAACAGCAGGCCGAGCTGCTCACCGGCTGCCAGGCCCCGGCAAAGCCGCTCGCAGATGTGCTCCAGTGCCCGCTCCAGCGGCAGCTCCGGCGCAGGGGCTAACCACAGTGCACTGGGCTGCTCACCGGTAAAGCGCTTGCTGTACCAGCCCTGGCCGCGGGCCACGGTTTTCCAGGCCACCCGCTGCAGGCCTGCTTCAGGACGCAAGGGGCTGAGTTCACGGAAATCGGCGCTGCCTTCAGCGGTGGCGGTGGGCAGGCCCTGGCGCTGGCTGCTGGGGCGCTGCAGCTCCTGCACCGGGCCGGGGCGGCGGGCGGGAGCCACATTCAGCTGCATGGGCGGCTGCCAGTAGCTCCAGCAGCGAAACAGCCCCAGGGGGGCGGTGGTGTGGATCAACAGCCGGCCGGGCAGGTGCAGGCCGCGCCCTGGCGGCTGCCAGGCGAGCTCCAGTTGGCTGGTGCCCGCGGGGAACAGCTGCACACGTTGGCCGGAGCGGGATTGGCCGGGGCTCAGCCAGCGCAGTTTCACCGCCGGTCGCGGCAGGGTGCTGTGGGCCACCAGCTGCATCAGCAGGGGTTGATCGGCAAATCCTGGACCCGGCTCCAAGCAGCGCAGCTCCAGGCCCTCCAGGTTGCGATGGGTGAGAAAGGGGCAGAGCAGCAGCAGGGCCAGCATCAGCAAGCCCAGCAGCACGGGCCCATTGCTGCGGGCTTGGATGCCGAGCACGTAGGTGATGGCGATCACCAGAAGCCACATCCCCCCGAAGGCAGTTGGCAGGATGTACAGAATGCGGTGATGCAGAGTGAGCTTGGTGCTGTGGCTGCTCAGCCTCTGCTGAAGACGCTCCTGCCAGCGCTGCCAGCTGCGCCGTGGCGCTTCAGCGAATGCCATCCACCTGGGCTAGCAGGGCGGCGGAGCGTTGGCCGCGATCGCTTCCGGACTGGCCGCCATCGAGCCGGTGCTCGGCCACGGGAGCGAACACCGCTTGCACATGCTCCGGGGTGACGTAGCCGGCGTTTTCTAAATAGGCCCAGGCACGGGCGGCGGCCAGCAGGGCCAGGCCGGCGCGGGGCGAAAGGGGCGGCTGGCTAGAGCCCTGCTGGCGACTGGCTGTCAACAGATCCAGTACATAGGAAATCAGCGGCTCGGTGGCTGGAAGCTGGGCGGCAGCGGCCTGGGCTTCCAGCAGTTGAGCTGGGCTGAGGCAGCCGTCGAGGCTGGCGAGCGGCGCTTGCTGGCCGGCAAGCATGGCCGTTTCTGCCTGGCGGCTGGGGAAACCAAGGCTGAGACGCATCAAAAAGCGATCGAGCTGGGATTCGGGCAGGGGATAGGTGCCGCTCTGCTCGAGGCCGTTCTGGCTGGCGATCACCACAAACGGCTGGGGCAGCGGGTGGCTGGTGCCATCTACGCTCACGCGGCCATTGGCCATCGCCTCCAGCAGGGCGCTTTGGGTGCGGGGGCTGGCGCGGTTGATCTCATCGGCCAACAGCACCTGGGCAAAGAGGGGGCCTTGCTGAAACCGGAACTGACCATTGGCCGGATTAAGCACGTTGAGGCCGGTGAGGTCGGCCGGCAGTAGGTCGGAGGTGAAATGCACCCGTCGAAATTCCAGCCCGAAGCAGCGAGCCAGGGCTTCGGCCAGGGTGGTTTTGCCCATGCCCGGCAGGTCTTCCAGCAGCAGGTGCCCCCGGGCCAGGATGCAAGCAAGGGCCAGGCGGATCTGGTATTTCTTGCCCAGCAACACCTGGCTGAGCCGGCCGGCGGCGATGGCCAGGGGGTTGGGCATTTGGACTTGGATGTCTAAGCTTTGAGGAATAACTTTAGTTTGAGTCGTGGGGAGCCGAGCTCTTGATCTACCTCTACGCAGGACTGGGCATGGCGATGCTGCTGCCAATCTTGGTGGGGCTCCAGACCGCCGTGTCTGTGGCTGAGTTGGAGCAGGGGGAGTTGGCGATGCAGGCAGGCGATGGGAAAGTCCTTAAAGACTGGAGATTAAGGTTGTCAGAAAAAAATGAATTTCTTCAGAGGCAGTTGGACTTATTCCCGAAGCCGGAAGTGGGTTGCTCCAACATAGGACAAGATTATCCATTTGATGACAGCAATGGAAATTGTATTTATTGGTCGAAAAAAGAGGGATCAGGGCTGGGATCGGAGTATGTTTCAAGATTCTTTAGGCGGAATGCTGAATGGACAAGCTGCCTTGTGAGGATTACTGAAGATCAGTCTTCCAGGTGCGCTGAGGAGCCAAGGGTGCAATGATTGAGGCATTGATAGGATCTCTTATTGCAGTTATTGCAACTGGAAGCCTCGCTTTGATGGCTGAGATTTTTGTTCAATCGCGTGGTGTTACTGATGCAAAACCGCTATCTCCTTATGAAGAGGAGGTGATATCAGTTGTCTCCGCTGCTCATGGAGTTACTTCTGAGCCAGCAGAGAATCAGCTCCAGGTTAAGAGCTGGCTGCAGCAACGCTGGAATGAGGGATTGTGAAAATGGCTGTGCATAGTGGCTTGATAGTGTCTCGAATTTCCCGTGTAGTAAGTCCGCCGACTGGGCAGGCGGGCATGACTTTTCTTGAGGTGTTGATTGCCATTGCTTTGTTTGCGGTCTTTTCTGCCTCGTTTTTGATGGTGATCGAGATGCTTGCGGCTTTGTTGCCAGCAGCTAATTCTCCTGCTCAGGCTGATGGCTGCGATGGCCCAGGCCTTGAATTGGCCTGCATTAACGTGGCCTTTGACCAGCTAGTTCCTGAGCTGGAAAAAGACCTTTCAGTGCCAGGAGGCTGTCCTCTTGCTTTGAATTCGTTGCCTGGATCAGCAGAGCTGAGTTGGCCAGAAGCTTATGAATGTGCGTTTATAAATACCCAGGGCCAGGCTTGGATGAGCAAGCCGGGTCTGCAGACTCTCCCCCGCGGCCTGGCCTCTATCTTTTGCAGGCACAGGCAAAGCCAGGTGATTCAGCTTTTTGGAGGGTTCCTGTTCAAAGGTTGTTTTGTAGGCCCTATCACCTTTGCGTGAAGCCATGATGACTTCCTCCTCAGCGCTGGTCGGCCAAAGCTTTTTCGGGATTGATCTCAAAAAGATCCAGACCCGCTGGATCCGCTTTCGGCGGCGCGTGTCCAAGCGCATCCTGCTGATCGACTTTGATGCCACGTCGATCACCGTGTCCGAGATGCAAATCCTGAGCGAAGCGATCACTTTTAATCATGTGCGGCGCTACTCCTTGCCTGAGGACGCCTTAGAGCGGGGTGTGCCTACCGAGCCCGCCAAGATGGCAGCCTTGATTCGCGGCTACTGCCAGGAGGCTGATATTCCTGCCCATCGGGCGGCGGTGGTGCTAACCCACGATGCTGTGTTCACCACGGTGGTGAAGTTGCCGCGCTCTGTGCCGCCCGCCATGGCATTGGAGCATGCTCTGGATCCTGCTTCGGCTCTGCAGGTGCCTATACAATTGGATCAGATGGATGTGGATTTGATACCGTTGACGCTACCTGGCGACACCGGCGATCAACGCAGCTATTTCCTCACTGCGGTGCCGCGCAAGTTGGTGGATCGGGTGCTGGACACCCTGCAGGCAGCCGATCTGGAGATGGTGCGTTTGCAGGTGGGTGTGTTCGCCCAGCTCCAGCATTTATCGGATGTCTTGAACACTCTCGATGCCGATGCTTACTTGTTGCATCTAGAACTGTTACGGAATTGCACCCAGGCCACCGTGCTCACCCAATCCGGCCCGGTCAAAGTGGCGCAGCTCACCGCCATTCGCGATTTCCCTGAGCCTCCCGATGCTGCGGAGGGGGCTGCTGCTTCCATTGCCCTCAATGCCGAGGCCCAGATCATCGCCAGCGATGCCTACTTACCCATTTCAGATCTGGATCTGCGGCGTTTGAACCAGGAGATTCGCCAGTTCGTCGATGAATTCCAGGCCCAATACCCCGCCCTGGCCATTACATGGGTGGCGCTGGCAGGTGTGAACAGCGCCCATCCGTTGTTGGCCTCTTTTCTGCAGGACGCCCTGGATCTGCCCGTGCAGGTGATCCGGCCTCTGGCAACGCCTGGTGTTGGCCAATTCCTGCCCGATGGCCCGATGGTGCTGCAGGGGTGCGGCAGGCTGGTGGGCCTTGCCTTGAGTCTGATGCCCGCAACCGCTCGCGTGATGTTGGAGCAACAGGTGGATGCAAATTGGCCGCCCGTTGTTGAAACGGTTGTCGAAACGGTGGTGCAGCCTCCCCTTTTGCCTGCCGAGGCCAACGCTTTAGGGGCTGACTTGCCAGCGCTCCCAATGCCTACAACGCATCAGCTTGATCAGGAGCAGGAAGACGATCCAGAATCAGAATTTCTTGATGCGCCTGCGCTGATCGGTGAGCACAAGCTGAGCCTCAACTCAGAGCCCGTGCTCCAACGGCCTGAACTGGAGTCTCAGCCATCAGCATCCGGCCTTGAACCACTGGACCCACCGATCTTCAGCATTGTTTCTGAGGAGACGGAACCCGCCCCTGCGCAGCCCGATCCTGTGCTGCATGTGCCTGAACCTGCCGCCGATGAAGTGCCTTTTTCACTGGGCGACCTTCTGAGTTCCTATGCGACCAAAACGACTGAACCAGAGGTGCCTCTACTTAATGGGCCTCCAGGTGTTGAAGCCGGGTCTGTTGCTGAGCCAAACCCCCAGCCCGATCCAGAGCTCAGTGTCTTGGACGCTGATCTGCAACAGGTGGGCGATCCTGCTCATTGGCCTTCGATCACCAAGGCGCAACTAGATCTGGATGGCGATCCACCAGACGCGAGCGACAGCATCAGCTGAACCTAACCCGGTCGAGACTGACCTACTTCTTGAATGCTTTGATTATATCAAACATCGGTAGGTAGAGCGAGATCACGATCGTGCCCACGATCCCTGCTACCACCATCACCGTGAGCGGCTCCATCGCTTTGGTGAGTGCCGTGACTGCGGCCTCGATTTCGCGGTTGTAGAACACCGCCAGCTTCTCCAGCATGAAGGAAAGCTCACCGGTTTCCTCGCCGATCTTCACCATCGAGATGAACAGCCTCGGCAGGGCCTTGCTGTTGTCGAGCGACAGGCTGAGCGGTTGGCCTTGCTGGGCCAACACGATCGAGCGGGCCAGGGTGTTTTTGACCAGTTGGTTGGAGCTAGCGCTGATGCAGCGCTCTAGGCCATCAATGATCGGGATGCCCGAATTCACCAGCGTGGCCAGGGTTTCGCTAAGCGAGGCCATCTCGTAGCGCAGCAGCAGCCCGCCAAACAGCGGCAGTTCGAAGAGGCGGCTATCAACGGCCAGCCGGCCGGCCTGGGTGCCGTAGTAGCCGCGAAACAGCAGCAGTGAACCAACGAAGAGGGCGATCAGCATGCCCATGCCCGCTGGATTGGTGACAAACCTGGAGAGATTCAGCATCACCTGAGTGAGTGCTGGCAGTTCGGCGCCGAGGCTGGAGAACATCGCTTCAAATCGCGGCACGATGAAGATCAACAGGGCTAGGCCGATCGTGATGGCCAACACCAACACAATCACCGGATAGATCAGGGCCCCGATCATCTGACCGCGCAATTTGGCCTGTTGCTCGAGCAGGTGTGCGATGCGATCGAGCACCGCTTCCAGGATGCCGCCCGCCTCTCCCGCCTCAATCAGGCCCACCATGATCGGTTTGAACACCCGCGGGTATTGGCGCAGGCACAGGGAGAGCTCCTCTCCGGCATTGAGCCGTAGTGCGATCTGGGTGATGCAGGCCGCCAACTCGGGGTTGGTCATGTTGCTGGCCAGCAACTCCAGGCCCTGGGCCAGGGGCACGCCGCTCTGTAGGATTACCGCTAATTGGCGAAAAAAGATAAGCAGATCTTTCTGGGGCACCTTCAGCCGCCCCGGCGAAGGCATGCCTCTCACACTTCTGGCTGCTGCAGTGGATAGGGTTGCGCTGCGCGAGCCCGCAGGTGCGGCACCGTATTGCACCATCGCTTAGTTCTCGGCGTTGAGGATCATCTTGGGGCTGCTGGCTTTCGACAGTGCCTCCTGCTGGCTGATCGTGCCGTCTTGCATCAAGCGGATCAGGCACTGCTCGAGCGTGTTCATGCCCTCGCGGTTGCCGGTTTGCAGCTGGGAATAGATCTGGCTGATCTTGCGCTCGCGGATCAGGTTGCTGATGGCGGGTGTGTTGATCAGCAGCTCATAGGCCAGGCTGCGCTTGCCGGTGTTGTTCTTGCAAAGGGTTTGTGACAGGATTCCCAGTAGCGAGGTGGACACCTGCAACCGCGCTTGCTCCTGCTGTTCGGCGGGGAACACATCCACGATGCGCTCCACGGTTTTGGCAGCTGAGGAGGTGTGGAGGGTGCCGAGCACTAGGTGGCCGGTTTCCGCTGCGGTGATCGCTAGCTGGATGGTTTCCAGGTCGCGCATCTCGCCGATGTAGATCACATCGGGATCTTCCCTGAGGGCGGCTTTCAGGGCGGAGGCGAAACTCTCGGTGTCGCGTTTCACCTCCCGCTGGTGGATGATCGAGGTTTTGGAGTGGTTAAAGCGAAACTCAATTGGGTCTTCGATCGTGAGGATATGGCGCTTCTGGGTTTCGAGGATGCAATTAATAAAAGCCGCCAGGGTGGTAGATTTACCGGAACCGGTGGGGCCGGTGCAGAGCACCATGCCCCGGTGTTTGGGGGCCAGATCAATGAAGGGTTGGGGCAGGCCGAGTGTTTCCCATTTGGGCAAATTGTCGGGCAAGATTCGCAGGGTGAGACAGCGCTTCTCGTTGGCCACATAGGCATTGATTCGGATGCGCGAAAGCCCCTCCAGGCCAATGGAGGTGTCGAGGTCGTGGGTCTTGTTGAAGTGGGTGATCTTCTCGTCTCCCACGATTTCATGCAGCAGCCGATCCATGTCGCTGGGTCGCAACACCTGATCGAGAATGGTGATATCGGAATTGACTCGGATAGCAATTGGCGAGCCTTCTTCCAGGTGAATATCGGATGATCCGGCCTTGATGGCAAACCCAACAATTTCCTTCGCGATCGACATGGGTTGCTTCAATCAAAGGCAGAACTGCAGAGCCGTTGTAGCTCGGCCACGCTGGTGATGCCATCACGCACCAAGATCCGTCCATAGTCTTCTAGGGTCACCATGCCTTCCTGGCAGGCCAATTCCTGGATCTCCTGGCTGCTGCGCTGGTCGCGGATGGCTGTCTTGATGCTGCTGGTCACTGGCATCAGTTCGTACACCCCCACGCGTCCCTTGTAGCCTGTGCCTTGGCAGCGGGCGCAGAGTCGTTGTTCCTGTTTGGCTTTTTGCTTCTCTTCTGCGGAGAGGGCATTTGGTGCACGGATGGGCGTGCCAACGGCAAGGTGGGTGATGCTGGCCTCGGCTTCGCTCACGGGCCGCGACACCGAGCACTCGGTGCAGAGGCGCCGCACCAAGCGCTGCGACAACACACCCAGCAGAGAGGAGGTGATCAGGTAGTGGGGCACGTCCATATCCAGCAAGCGGGTGATGGAGCTGGCGGAGTTGTTGGCGTGGAGGGTAGTGAGCACCAAGTGACCGGTCTGGGCCGCTTCCATCGAGGCTTTGGCTGTTTCCGGGTCGCGGGTTTCCCCGATCAGCATCACGTCGGGGTCTTGCCGCAGGAAGGCTCGCAGGATGGTGGCAAAGGTCTGATCTTTCTCGCGCAGCACCTGCACCTGGGTGATGCCAGGCAGGGTGTATTCAATCGGATCTTCTGCAGTCACGATGTTGTTCTCGCCGGTGTTTAGCTCGCTGATCACCGAGTAGAGCGTGGTGGATTTACCTGAGCCGGTGGGTCCCGCCACGATGATGATGCCGTAGGTCTGGTGGATCATGGTGCGCAGGTTGATCAGCACATCTCTGTTGGAGACCAGCGTGTCGAGATTGAGCATGCCCGGATCGCTCTTGAGCACCCGCATCACAGTTGTCTCCCCGTATTTGCTGGGCAGTGTGGACACGCGGAACTCCAACTTGTTGCCCTCCAGTTTGCGCAGGATGCGCCCGTCCTGGCTGGCGCGGCGCTCGGCCACGTTCATGCCGGCCATGGTTTTGAGCACGGCCGTGAGTTTGATGCCGGAACGGCTGGGAACGCGGATGAAGGGGCGGAGCACGCCGTCTTGCCGCAAGCGCACCCGGTAGTCCTGCTCTTGCGGCTCGATGTGAATGTCTGACACATCTTCCTTAACCGCTTTCACCAAAATCTGAGCTGCGGCTCGCTGCAGGGGTGAGCCCAGCAGCTCGTTGGAGATATTGGCAATCTCTTCATCGGCAATGGCGAATTCGTCGTCGTCTTCGAATTCAATGCTGATTCCACCGGTGTCGCCTTCGCCGGCCTCTTTGAGGGCTTCAGTGAGTGCATCTTCGTCGTAGACGGCGGGATCGAGCACATCGCCCGAGATCAGCCGCTGTGCAGCGGCTTGATCGAGCAGCTGCTGGATTTCATCCGGCGCTTTTTCAACGAACTGGCACTCAAGACCAGTGGGCGCCACCCGTTGCTTGACGATGTCACCGATGGTGCCGAGGAAGGTGATGTTGCCAACGGCAATCACCATCGTTTGCTGCCCCGGCTTGCCAAAAGGCGCACCGTCCATTACATCCATCGGAACGACAACATTCTCCCGGCACCAAGCCAGGGAGAAGTGCTCATCGATCAACTTTCGGATTTCAGTCGCAGTCATATGACAAGCTTCATTGGCTCAAGCTGCTTGTTCGGTTACTTCCATTCACATACCTCCCTGTCTTTCTCGCAGCTTGTTCCTGTGTCGCATTCTTTCTTTACGCTCCATTCAAGACACTTTTTACCTTTTTTCCTTAGGCAGGGGGGGGCTTTGAATGTTCTGCAATTTGTTTCATAGGATTTGCACGACCCTTTGACCGTAGTACATACTTGTTTTTTGCTGCAGGCCGATGCGTCGTAAGAGGATTGATCCGGAAAAATTTCATTCTTGCATTGCCACTTCACTTGGCATCCTGGCTCTGAAAACTTGCCATTGACGCCATTGTTTATCCAGCGCCCTTCGGCGGCTGTGCAGCGCTCTTGACGTTCGAGCTCTTTACAGGCATCGTAGCCATCTTTGCTGCCAACATCTTTACCGCTACAGAGGTAGGTATTAATCGAGCAGGTGTCAGTTTTACCTCTGTATATGAAGGGTCCGTCGCGTTTGTCTGAAATTGCATTGTTGAGTGCATCGAGCTTCTCTCTGCCACACTCGCGTGCCACTGCTGCGTCGTGGGCTGCTTTATCGGCCACCACATTACCTTGAAATGCCCAAACGTTTTTACCGTCCTCGGTGTAGTTGCCAGTGCCAGGCGGTGGCCCTGCGATCCAAGCGTCATAGCGTGCTTGCACTAAACGAAGTCGCTCTCGTTCGACAGCTTCTGCAGCGATTCTTGCGCGGATCTCTTCAACTTGTCCGCCCTCGTCACAGGCTCTTGCTCTGGGTTGAATGATATTTCCTTGATTATCTTCTTTAAAGCTTGCCCATTTCAGGCATGCTCCTTCAGCATCTGGATGAGCAAAGCTACCAAATTTGTAGATGTAAGGGACACCATCACTGCGCAGCTTGGTCATAAAGCCAAATGAAGCAAGATTAGTATCGCTCTCGTTGGCTGGTGAGATGAGTGTCAGACTGCATTTGTCGCTTCCGTTTGCAATGTTGAAATCTCTGGGGGAACCACCACGATCGAGTAAAGTTGATATCTTGTCAATAGAAGTTGTATCGTTCCGATAGTTTTGCAGGCACTCAGCCGAAACTGCACTCAGAAAGGAAGCTGCTTCGTCATTTTTTGCAGACTGAAGATATTTCAAAAAATTTGGTGTTGCCAGGCTGGCAAGAATGCCAAGCCCGGCGATGACGACAATAAGCTCTAGAAGGGTAAACCCTGTCGCATGTGCAGAATAGGTTTTTATCTTAAATGTCACGACAATGACCTAGCGTTGTCATTGTAAATAACGAATTCATCGAAACTCTACGTTTTGATTAACGCCATTTGCCGGCCGTGGCACCCCAAACTGATGTTCCACCAGTGGCATCACAGCCCACGTCGTGAGTAGTAGTCTTAGCTGTGTCTCCTGAATAGCAACTTTTGACTCCTGCGTCAGTTATGCCGAACTTGGGAAACTTAAAATTTGTCTTGGGATAGGCAACAAAATTATTGAGAGCGTTGCTGGTAAAGCAAGTTTTGGCAGCAGTTGGCACAGTAACAATAGACGCCAATGTAGTGGCGGGGGCGGTGCTAGTTATGACAAAATCTGCTATATCTGCTTGTGAAAAGTCGCCGGAAGTTTCTCCACGCGCTTTTCGTACCTGACATTCTTTAAATGCTGTAACAACTGCTTGCTGGCCAGATCTGGCAGCAGCGTCATCTGAAACCCCGAGGAAGTTAGGCAGCGCAATAGCTGTGAGTACTGCCAACACAGCGATGACGACAACCAGTTCAATCAGGGAGAAGCCCTCTTGGCCAGGCTTCTTGCTGAGGATGCGTTGGGTGGAGGGCCTGGAGAGGTAGGTAGTCAGGAGGTTCATGGTGCCGTCGGTGTTTCCGATCACCGCTCTAGGTTAGACGCTTGCTTCTAGTTGGTCAATTTGGTTAGAGCTTGCCCAGCTCCATTGCCCCCGGACAGGCCAGCCGATAGGGTCTGCTTAGCTTTCAGCTGCGATTGGCAAGGCGCTCCTCTGCCTCAGTATTGATCAGGCGGCAGCGTCGAGGGTTGTTGGCTGCCCGTGAGCTGATCCTGCGTGACAGCCAGTGGTTTGCCCGGAATCCGCAGGCGCTGGTTCGTTTTCGCCCCGAGCGCCATGGTGATTTTGGCCTCCTAGGGCTCCAAGGCCGCGAGGCCCCAGCCTTTATTCCTGAGGAGCTCGACCCCGCCGCTCCGCTCAACTGGGTCGCCGTGGTCGATGTGCTGCGGGCGATTGATCTGCCTCCTGCAGCTGGCGGCGGCAGCCTGCGTGCTCGCATCCGCACCGTGCCGATCCGCAGCCGCAAGCTCAAGGCTCAGATGGCTGAGGTGTTTGCGATTACGGTGTGTCGCAATGTGCTGGCCGAGCTCCAGAGCCAGCTGCCGGATCACGCTGAACGCGCCTGAGGCCACACTGGCAGCCATGACGATGCCGCCATCCGAGCGTCATGGCGGCAACCTGGCCGCCACCGCCGCGCGCCTGGGGTGCCGGCCCTCCCAGCTGCTCGATGCAAGTGCCTCCCTGGTGCCCTTTGGGCCGCCCTGGGCCGTGCGCGTTTCCCTGCTGAAGGCAGCCCTGGGGCTGGGTGCCGGTTCGCCATTGCGGGCCTATCCCGACCGCAACTCCACCACCCTGCGTTCCGCCCTGGCCCAGCTGCATGGGGTCGAGCCTGATTGGACGCTCCCAGGCAACGGGGCGGCGGAGTTGTTCACCTGGGTGGCGCGCGATGCGGCGGCGGCCGGGTCAAGCGTGCTGCCGCAACCGGGTTTCGCCGATTACCCCCGCGCTCTGTCCAGTTGGGGCGGTGCCTGGCGGGCTCAGCCATTGCCGTTGTCGGCCGGCTCGGTGCCGCAGCCGTTTCCGGCGGCTCCTGCGGGCGCGGTGCTGTGGCTCACCAACCCCCACAACCCCATCGGAGCGCTCTGGAGCCGGGCCTCCCTGGAGCCCTTGCTGGAGCGCTTCGCCCTGGTGATTGCCGATGAGGCTTTCCTGCCGCTGGTGCCGGGCGGGGAAGCCCAGAGCCTGATTCCACTGGTGCGTAGGCACTCCAACCTGGTGGTGATCCGTAGCCTCACCAAGATCTGGTCGATCGCTGGCCTGCGCCTCGGCTATGCCATCGCCCAGCCCGAGCGCCTGGCGCGTTGGGCCCGTTGGCGCGATCCCTGGCCGGTAAATGGTCTGGCGTTGGCGGTGGGCGAGCGCTTGCTGGGCGATCCACTGGCCTACGGGCGTTGGTGCCGCCGGGTGCAGCGCTGGACGGCCCGGGAGGGAGCCTGGCTGCAGGCTGCGCTGGCCCAGTTGCCGGGCATCACGCCGCTGCCGTCTGCCGCAAACTTTCTGTTGCTTCACGGCGAGGCGTCGCTGGTGCCACTGCGCGAGCGCCTGGAGCGGCGCCACTGCATCCTGTTGCGCGATTGCCGCTCCTTCGACGGGCTTGGCGAGCGCTGGCTGCGCATTGGCTACCAGAGCCGCTCAGGCAACCGGCGCCTGCTGCGGGCCTTGAGGCGGGAATTGAGCTGTTAGCGATGCTTGCATTTCATGCGTGCTCGTAGCGACGCTCGCGGTTCGCAATCTCGATGTGGCCACCAAGGCGCAGTTGCGTTTACAGGCGGCGTGCCATGGCCGCTCGATGGAGGAGGAGGTGCGCACGATCTTGCGTAAGGCCCTGTCTCGCGAGGGCGCCAAGCCAGATGGTCCTGGCTTGGGACAGCGGATCCATGCCCATTTCGCCGTGTTGGGTGGTGTGGAGCTTGAGCTGGCGTGATCGTGCTCGCCACCAACGTGATCTCATAGCTGAAGCGTCCCCATCCCCATCCCCAGGTGCTGGCCTGGGTGTATGGATTGGATCCGGCCGGGGTGGCGATCACGGCCATGAATGAAGCGGAGATCCTGCACGGCATCGCCCGCTTGCCGGATGGACGGCGCAAGCAGATCCTCCAGCAGAGCTGGGATGGATTGGTCGCCGACGTCTTTTTGGGCAGTGTGTGGCCCTTCAGCAGTGAAGCCGCACATTGGTGTGCCCAGCTGTTGCGCTCGCGTGAACGGTTGGCGCGGCCCATGGCCAAGGCGGATGCGGTGATTGCCGCCACTGCTCTCGCCCATGGCGCCCAGCTTGCCACCCGCGATGTGGCTGATTTCGCCGATGTGGGTTTGGGCTTGATCAATCCCTGGGCTGCCTGAGCATTGCGGCCACCACCGGCCTCAACAGGGGGTGGGCCTCCTCATTGGTCAAGAAGTTGGCACAACACTGCTTGGAGGGGCGTCAAATCCCGCTCCACGGTGCGCCAGACCCTGGTGAGATTGACCTTGAGGTAGTCATGGATGAGCACATCACGCATGCCAGCGATCTGACGCCAGGGAATTGCAGAATTGGCGTCCCGCAGCTCGCTGCTGAGGTTCTTCGTGGCTTCACCAATGACCTCCAGGTTGCGGATCACATCGTTCTGGATCAGGCGGGAAGCCAGGAACGTTTTCTCCCCTCCAGCCGAGTACTCAGCGATGCGTTCTATGCAGTCGCGATTGCTTTCGAGGTAGAGGCGGTCCTTGTTCACAGGGCCAGGGCCTGCTCCAGGATCTGAGACCGAATCAGTGGATGCAGCGTCTCCACTTCTGTGACGTCCACCGAACAGCCCAGCAGGTCCTCCAGGTCCTGGCGCAAACTAATCAGCCCTAGCAGAGACTGCTCTTCTGGGAGATCGACCAACAGGTCAAGATCGCTGGCGGGATGTTCATGGCCCGTGGCGATCGATCCATAGATCCGCAGATTTGAGGTGCCATGGCGCGTGGCCACAGCCAGCACCTCCGGCATGAGAGCAGTCAGCCGCTCGCGGATCGTGGTGTCCACTGAACTGGTCATTGCGCCAGACCGATTTGCTCAGTTTCGGCCGAATCAATCGATCCGACATGCCTGTTGAAAAGCTTGCCGCCGCCGGGCCAACGGGCATCTGACAGGGTGCGTTTTGGTCAGGGCTTGCTCAGCATCGCCGCCACCCGCCGGTCGGCATCGCGCACCGCCAGCTGCGCCATGGCGGCACCCATGCCCATCAGGGGGTCGCGGCTGGCCGCTGCCCCCCGCAGGCGCGGGCCTAGCAGGCGCCAGAGAGTGCGCTCCAGGGCTGGCTCGCCCGAGGCGTGCTGCCACACGATCACGGCGGCTCCCAGCTCGGCGGCGGCGGCGGCGTTGGCGTCCTGGTGGCGATCGGCGGCGGCCGGATAGGGCACCAGGATTGCCGGGGTGTCGCACACGGCCAGTTCGCTGAGGGCGCCGGCGCCGCTGCGGCTGATCGCCAGGTCGGCGTGCTGCAGCAAGCCGGGGATGTCGTCGCTGAAGGGGCGTTCCACCACTCCCTGCGGCAGGCCCTGGTCGCTGTCGGGGTCGTTGCCGCCGGTGAGGTGCACGACGCGCACCCCCGCCGCCGTGAGCTTGGCTAGCAGGGGCCTAACCATCTGATTGAGCCCCACGGCGCCCTGGCTGCCGCCCATCACCAGCAGCAGGGGGCCAGGGCCCGGCGGCACCCAGGAGGGCAGGGGGGCAGGCTCGAGGAACGCCTGCCGCACCGGCGTGCCCGTCACCCTCGGCCTGCAGCGGGGCAGGCGGGTGGCGGCCTGGGGGAGTCCTACGGCAACCTGGCTACAGAGCCGGCCGAGCAGGCGGGTCACCTTGCCCGGCACGGCATTGCTCTCGTGCAGCACCACCGGCACGCCGCACCAGCGGGCCGCCAGGATCGCCGGGGCGGCGATGTAGCCGCCGCTGGTGAACACAGCGTCGATCTGTTCGCGGCGTATCAGCCGCCGCACTGAGTGGGTGGCCTGCAGCAGCTGCAGCAGGTTGAACAGGCGCCGCAGACTCCGGCCCTGCAGCCCGCCGGCCCGCACGGTGTGCAGCGGATAGCGGCTTGGCACCAGTTGGGTTTCCAGGCGGTCGGGCACCCCCAGCCACTGCACGCTCCAGCTGGCGGGCATGGCGTCAGCTACCGCCAGGGCGGGAAACAGGTGGCCGCCGGTGCCGCTGGCAGCGATCAGAAGCCTGGGCATGGGTGTTGGGCCTGAAGCGCGCCTAACCTAGGGGCGGTTTCCGCTGCCCCGATGCCGCGTCCCCAGCCGCCGAGCCCAATCCTGCTCCGATGCCTGGCCAGCGTGGCTGCCCTGCTCGGCGGTGCCATGCCCGGTGTGGCAGCAGCGGGCCCCAGTGCGGCCCAGCTGCAGGCCCTGGAGGCGGCCCTCAACGGCTCCGGTGAGCTGGCGGCCGTGCTGGAGAACGGTCCGGGCCTTGATGTCACTCTGGTGGAGCTGCGCCGCCGCAGTTTGGTGCGCCAATTCCCCGATGCCCGTTGGCAGCTCAGCCCCAGCAAGCCGCTGCGCGATGGCCGCAGCACGGTGCAGCTCCAGTTGACCGGCAGCCGCCAGGACGGCCCCACCCGCTACCGGCTGGAGGCCCAGCAGCAGTTGGTGCTGAGCAGCAGTGCGGGCCCCGGGAGCCGCATCAACGGAAAATCCGTAATCCGGGAGCAGTCTCTGCTGCGCAGCGGTGAGGCCGACTTGCCAATCACCCTGCAGATCCCGGATGCGGTGCTCACGGGCCAGCGCTACGACGTCGACGTGCTCTTCGATGAGCCCCTGGAGGGTGCCATTGCTGCCGGCGACCTGGTGGCCCTCACTGGTCAGCAGGTGAACGCCCTCGAGAGCCCCGACCTGCAACTGGTGGCCCTGGGTGGCGGCGGCCTGTTCAAGTCGGTTCAGGCTCCGTTCACTCCCGGCTCTCAAACCTGGGCGGTGCTGTTGGTGCATCCCAAGGGCATCGTCAGTGCTACCAAGCGGGTGCTGGTGGTGGCTGACAAAGCCCAGCTCACTCCCTAACGCAGGTCGCCTGGAACCAGGTAGCCCTTACTGCCTCGATCCAGCCGCTCGAAGTGACGATGCAGGTAGGCGTTGGCGCGCACCTCGTCACGTTCCAGCAGCCCATCCCCGTTGCGATCAAGCTGCCGGAACAGCTGGCCAAGCCGCTGCTGGTATGCCTCAAGCTCATCGGCCGCTTGGCCAGGCCGCGCTGCCCAGCCGGCTGTCACCAGCAGCAGCACCCCAACCAGGGTGCTGGCGATGTGGCTTCTTGTTAGGACCTGTGTTGCGCTGGACATGAACTCAGGCTATTCAGTCCGCCGCTGCCCGTTGTTGCCAGATTCAGGGCAAGCTGTGACTAGATCTTTCCAGCACAGCGTTGCAATGGCTGCAGGACAGAGCAAGCAGCCGAGTATCTGGGTAGTCGATGACGACCCCGATCTGCGCAGCATGGTGGGTACCTACCTGATTGATCAGGGCTACGACGTGCGTTGTCTCGCCGATGGTGCCCAGCTGATGGCGCGGCTGGCGGGTCAGCGACCCGATCTGGTGGTCCTCGATCTGATGCTCCCCGGCGACGACGGCCTCACCCTGCTGCGTCGACTGCGCGACGGAGGCGACGATCTGCCGGTGGTGATTCTTACCGCGAAGTGTGATGCGGTCGACCGAATCATCGGCCTGGAGCAGGGCGCCGACGACTACCTGGCCAAGCCGTTCCTGCCGCGGGAGCTCACCGCCCGCATCGACGCGGTGCTGCGTCGCCGTGTTGCCCTGCCGGCTGGCACACCTTTGGCCGAAGGGGAGTCGCTGACGATCGGCGAGCAGGTGCTGGACCTGGCGGCCCGCACCCTGGAACATGACGGTCAGATCACCGTGCTCACCTCCGGTGAATTCGCACTCCTGGCGGCCTTTGTGCAGCATCCGCACCGGCCGCTTTCCCGGGAGCGGCTGGTGGAACTGGCCCGGGGCCCCGAATCGTTCACCGACAGCCGCAGCATGGATGTGCAGGTGTCGCGGTTGCGCAAGTTGGTGGAACCCGATCCCGCCCGCCCTCGCTACCTACAGACGGTGTGGGGCTATGGCTACGTCTTTGTGCCCGATGGCCACCCTCGCAGCCGTTAAAACCGCCCTGCGCTACGTCTTGCGGTACGGCCTGGTGGGGCTGGGGGTCGCCCTGCTCAGCACTGCCCAATTGCAGTGGCTGTTAGCGGAGCGTCTGCAGCGGGCCCGCATTGCCCAACTAGGGCCTGGGGTGTTGTTTCAGGTGCGCTTGGGGGAGCTGGCCCTCGATCGCCTGCCGCCGGCGGCCTTGGTGAGGCTCAGTGGCCTGCCGCTGCGGGTCGGCGCCCATCCGCCCGTCTCCACCAATAGGGCCCTTGCGGCGGAGGGGCTACTGCTGCGAGAGGAACTCTGTCGCCAGCTGCAGCCCTGTCCAACCGTGCTGCCGGCGGCGTTGCCGCAGCGGGGCGTATGGGTGCAATTGCTGTCACCCCTGGAGCCGGTGTGGCTTCTGGCGCCGATTCCGCCAGCCCGTCTCTGGCCGCCCGATCCCTGGCTGTTGTTGGCGGGCCTGGGGTTGGGCGGCAGCGTGGCGCTGCTGCTGCTGTTCTGGCTGGAGGTGCAACGCCCGCTGCAGCGGCTGCAGCGGGCCCTGGGCAGCGTGGGCACTGTCATTGGACCCCCGGCTCTGCCGGAAGAGCGTGGCACCGTGGCGGTTCGCCAGCTCACCGGCCGTTTCAATGCCATGGTGCGACGCCTGGAGCGGGCCGAGCAAGAGCGGTCGGTGATGCTCGGCGGCATTGCCCACGACCTCAAAAGCCCAATCACCCGGTTGCGCTTTCGGCTCAGCCTGGCCGGGCTGTCCGCCTCCGATCTTCATCAGGCGGAGGCCGATTTGGCGGCCCTGGAGCGGATCACCCAGCAGTTTTTGCTCTTCGCCGGCGGCAACGACAACGAGGTGGCCGTGGAGGTGCCGATGGATCAGCTGCTAGCGGAGGCGGTGGCGGGCCTGGATGCCGACATCCTGGTGCTTGCGCTGCAGCCCCTGGTGCGGGTAGTCCAGCCAGTGGCGCTCACCCGAGCTGTGGTTAATCTGATCGACAACGCACGCTGTTACGGCGCACCGCCGTTGCGGTTGGTGTTGCTGCCAGAGCAGCCGGAGGGGGAGGGTTTTCGCATTGTGCTCTGGGATGGGGGCACGGGCATTGCTGCCCACCAGTGGGAGCAGGCATTGATGCCGTTTGAGCGGCTGGATGCTGCCCGTAGCGGCAACGGGCACTGCGGCCTGGGGTTGGCGATTGCGGCCCGGGTTGCAGCCGCCCATGGGGGCTGGCTCGAGCGGCTGGAGGCTGATGGATTCGGCGAGGCACCCGGTGCTCGCTTCGGCATCGCCCTCTGGGGCTACTCCAGAAGCAAGGTAGGGGCCTGAGCCTGCCACTTCAGACCGCCATCCGGTCGGATTTGGTCACACCTTGCTCGCAGCTCGGTTGCACTTCGGTCGTGTTCCCGCCGCACAGTTCAGAGGTGCCAGCCCAAGGCTGCTCAGTTTCCTCCACCTCGTCCCATGAAGTCCTTTCCCCGTCTCCGCTTGATCCTGGTGCTGGGTCTGCTGGGTAGTGGCGCCTATGCCGGCGTTGTCGGTACTGGTTTCGCTTTGGCCGATCCCTCCTTCCCTGGGCGATCTGTAGGTGCCTGGAATGCCACTCCCAGCCAGCACCGAGACTGGGTTCAGGCCCAGCGGGCCTGGGCGGACGAGGCCTATCACCAGACGATGTGGCGCCTCGATCAGCTAGAGCGCTGCCTCGTCAGCGCTCGTCAGCGCCGGGACCAGGACCAGTGCCTGCGCCGTGATGCGCAGGCCCGAGAGCGTCAGTGGCAGCGCGATCAGCAGGAGTGGCAGGTGCGCGTGCGCCGTCAGGCCATCGCCGCCCAGTTGTCCTGGCAACCCGGCCTGGGCTTTTAACGCCTGCCTGGAGCTCCCGATTCGTCGGATGGGATCCCCCGCAACACCCACCAATCATTAGCCATCCCAATCATGCGCCTCTTTACCTTCCCTCTCGTTCTGGCGGGACTGCTTGGCAGCGCAGCCCTGGCTCCTGCAGCCGTCCTGGCCTATCCCTACAGCGGTCAGCGCTACGCCTACGACAGCTTCGCGCCACAGCCCCGCCGCTCCTATGCCCCCGAGCCCGTAAGCCCCTATGGCTATGGCGGGAGTTATCCCAATCCTTACGGCAACCAGCGCTACGCCTACGACAGTTACGCGCCACAGCCACGCCGCTCCTATGCCCCCGAGCCCGTAAGCCCCTATGGCTATGGCGGGAGTTATTCCAATCCCTATGGCGACCCCATTGCTGCGGATCCCACGCCCTACACCCCCCCTCCAGTTCGTCACTGCAATCGCGGCACCGTGCTCACTGGGGCGGCCATCGGTGGCGGGCTCGGGGCTATTATGGCGAGCAACTCCCGCACCCGACTATGGAGTCTTCCCATGGGAGCGGCCATGGGTGGGATCCTGGGTGGTGTGCTCTCCGGTTGCTGAGTCGAGCCCTATCCATCGCGCTGAAACCAGCGGGCCAGGGCTGAGACATCGTCGTCGCGATGGCCCGCAACCATCAGCTGGTCTTCAATGGCCGCCACCAGCTTGCTGAGCGGCAGCTCCAGGCCAGCTGCCGCTGCTGCCTCCAGCGCGATGGCCAGATCCTTGCGATGCAGCGCCAGCCGAAATCCGAGTGGATAGTGCCCTGGAGCATGTTTGTGGCCCGATGCTCGAGGGCCTAGTGACGGGGGACTGTCGCACCTGCTCCATCGGCAGCCCCAGCCGCTGCCCGAGGGCCATGGCTTCCGGCACCGTAGCTTAGCTGCCGGCTACCAGTGCCTGGTTCACTGCTTTTGCCTGTTGGCCTGCGCCCACGGGGCCTAGGTGGCTGATGCGGTGACCAACCACCTCGAGCAGAGGCCGGACCCGGTCCAGATCGCTGGATTCACCACCCACAAATACAGAGAGGCGGCCGGCGCGGGCGCCTTTAGTGCCCCCGGTGACCGGAACATCTAGGTACGCCATCCCTTGGCTGGCCAGCCGGCTGGCCAGGGACTGACTCGTGCTTGGGGCGATGGTGGAGAAATCGATCACCACGTTGCCGGTAACGAGCCCTGCATAGGCCCCCCCTGGTCCGAACAGGACCGTTTTCGCGGCGGCGTCATCGCTGACGCAGAGGCAGAGCCAATCAGCCCGGGACGCAGCTGCTTCTGGGGTGCTGACCGCCCGTGCGCCCCGGGCGACTAGGGGTTGCTAGGGGCCGGAGCTGCGGTTGTGCACGGTGAGCGGAAAGTCAGCAGCCAAGACGCTGGAGGCCATCGGGGTCCCGAGGGCCCCCAAACCGAACCAGCCCACCGCTGGCCGCTGAGATCCGATCACGACCTTTATGCCTTGTGGACCGTATCAGGCTTCGTCGAGGGCGGCCACACCGGGCAGCACCTTGCCTTCCAGTAGCTCCAGGCTGGCGCCGCCGCCGGTGGAGATGTGCGACATCTGCTCGGCCACACCGACTTTCTCCACGGCTGCCACGGAGTCGCCGCCGCCGATGATCGTGCAGCAGCCCTTGCCGCTCAGGTCGGCCAGGGTGTGGGCGATGCCGTTGGTGCCGGCCGCAAACTTGTCGAACTCGAACACGCCCATGGGGCCGTTCCAGATCACGGTCTTGCAGTCGGCCAGGGCCTCCTGGAAGGCCTTGAGCGCGTCGTGGCCGATGTCCAGGCCCATCCAGCCATCGGGGATGGCATTGATGGACACTGTCTGGCTGTTGGCGTCGGGGGCGAAGTTGTCGGCAAGCACCACATCGGTGGGCAGCAGCAGCTGCACGCCCTTGGCGGCTGCCTTGGCCTCGAGCTCCTTCGCGAGTTCCAGCTTGTCCTCTTCCACCAGGCTATTGCCCACCGCCAGGCCGCGGGCCTTGTAGAAGGTGAAGATCATGCCGCCGCCGATCAGCACCTTGTCGCATTTGTCGATCAGGGCTTCGAGCACGCCGATCTTGGAGCTCACCTTGGAGCCACCCACGATCGCCGCCAGGGGACGCTTGGGCTCGTCGATGGCGCCCTGCAGGTACTGCAGCTCCTTTTCCATCAGGTAGCCGGCCACGCTGGGGCTCAGGGCTTTGGTCACGCCCTCGGTGGAGGCGTGGGCGCGGTGAGCGGCGCCGAAGGCATCGTTCACATACACATCGGCCAGGGCCGCCAGCTGGGTAGCGAAGCCGGGGTCGTTCTTCTCTTCCTCGGCGAAGAAGCGCACGTTCTCGAGCAGCACCACGTCGCCCATGGCCATGGCAGCCACCTTGGCTTCGGCGTCAGGGCCGATGCAGCTGTCGGTCTTCACCACGGGCTTGCCCAGCAGCTCAGCCAGGCGGGCGGCCACGGGGGTGAGGCGCATGCCTTCGTTCACCTGGCCCTTGGGACGGCCGAAGTGGGCAGCCAG
>Ga0194126_10002722_pt1 | contig 28514 bp, 22 predicted proteins | sample TA2KigC150mmetaG_FD_148641 | JGI IMG/M metagenome (GOLD analysis project Ga0194126, IMG submission 148641) | Freshwater microbial communities from Lake Tanganyika, Tanzania - TA2015035 Kigoma Deep Cast 150m | ecosystem: Environmental > Aquatic > Freshwater > Lake | place: Tanzania: Lake... | reverse complement strand
GCAGGGCTTAACGGCAGGATATCGCCGACCGCGTAGGCCCACGCGTTAATGAGCATGAATTGCAGAGGCCCCTCCATGTGGAGGAACGCCACCCCGAAAAACGTGCTCCACGGATCCGGCTGAGACGTGAAATAAGAAAAGGTGGTGGCGGCATCCCTGATGCCGATCTCATCGAAGTAATCGTGCGCCGGCGATTGTCCCAGCGCGCCGAGAAGCCAGAGATAGATGAACAGACCGGCGAAAAAAACGTATGTCGTCACGGGACCGGTATCACGATCGGTTGCCCGGCCCGTCCTGTCTAATTCGGCTGTAGAATCCAGGTGGCTCTCCTGTTCAATCATGCCCCGGGATGCTTATTTGGGGCGCTTCTATCTCTTCGCCGGGTCCTTCCTGGCGCGCTGAGACCGCTATTTCAGAACCGATCTTAGCGGCGCACGGAATATGCGTCCTGTGCCGGAAAGCATGACCAGATCGGACCCCTGAATCGCAGGCCCCACCGCGTTGTCATCCGGAGGGGCGAAGGACGTGGTGCGGGCGTCGAGCAGTCCCTTGCCGCCGAGAAGCGACTTGAGCGGAGCTACGTAGACCAAGCTTCTGCGTGGTGACCTATTAAGCTCCAGCACAGTATCTTCCCATATGGCCAGCCCGGACGGGAACCCGCCGTTGATGTAAGCGGCTTCTCGCCCATTCAGTATCGACCCCGCGGCAATGGCCTTGCCGGGGTCGATAAGATACGTCTTTCGCGTGTACAGATAGTTGGCCACCAGCCAGACATCCTTCCCCTTGTGTTGCGTTGCGCCCATGGCGGTGATGCGCAGATGACTCATGGGCAGGGTGAGAAGGATAACCGCGCGGCCGTTCCGGAACGATGATTCTAAATTTATTCCCATCAGCAGGTGGGTGGTCCGATCGACCACATAGAGCACACCGTCTGTTACGGGAAAAGCAGTGAAGGCCGGATTCATATAATTGGGAAGCACGAATTCTTCGACCGGGGTCTTTCCGGAAGGATCCGTCCGTCGCACGACTTTGGCGCCGTCACCGTTCTCCAACATGAGCAGAAATTTGTTCTCTTGGACACCGAAACCGATCACCTGTGCAAACTCGTTCTCCTCGACGAGCACGGGCCCCGGTCTCCATTCGACCCGCATTTTCGGGTTATCCAGGACTGCCCTGATGGGCACCTGATTTGCCCAGACCAGTATGGCGAGAAGCACGGTCAGTGGCACGGCCGCGTTCAACGCATAGTTCAGCTTACTGGAATAGGCGTCACCTTGGGTGAAGCGCACTTCCGCGTCAAATTTTCTCCGTATTCCTCTCTTTAATCGAAAATAGCCTACCAGCACTTCGCCGGTCATGAGCACCGAGCAGACGGACATAAAGAGCGGAAAATAGTTCTGCCCCCAGCCCGCCCAAACGCCGTACATGGCGTACAGGAAGTACTTGTTGGTGAGCGTGATACGGGTCCCCAGACCCATGAAGTTGATGATTACGCCGAACACCACCACAATGAGGTACAGCGTGATGTATATGCAGCCAAGAAGCGGCTCGACAAAGTGATGGAAAACCGCCAAGGTGGCAACCACCACCATTCCCAATTGATCGCACACCAGATCCGTGAAAGCCCCTGATTGAGAAGCCTTTCCCGCATACCGCGCGTATGCCCCGTCCAGGCCATCGCATAGGATGTGCGCGGCGAGGAACATGACCGCGATCCGGGGGCTACGCACAAAATAGAGCACCACGCCGGCCAGCAACGCGATGCCAATGTAAGAGATGGTGTCCGGCACAAGCCCTAACCTCTTAAAGAGAGGCACAAGAGCGGCCGCCATTCTGGTCCGCTTGTTCGCAAACCAGACATGAATAAAGCGATCTTTCCCGAAGTAGTGAAAGAATTCTTTCTCGGGTTCAGGTTTGATGCTCAGGGGTGGTTCATCTCGCATCGATTCCATGCGCCGCGGGCATTCTCCGTGCCAAACATAGCATCAATGCCGACCGTTCCGCTGTCGGGTCGGCGCGGTTGATGACGGATGCGCTGGAAAACAAAGGCCGAAGTCGCTCCCCGTCCGGGCTCAATCTCAGGCAATCCAGTCGGCGCCAACGGTTCGCGAATCGTTTCCTGCGCTGGTCCTCGTATCCGCCTCTCGCGCCGGCATCCGGCTGTCATTGCGCGAGCTTTGCGGTAATCAGATCCGCCGCGCTCCGAATGGAGTCCTTATCTCCAGGAACCGGCTCCCACTCTGAAATCTGTATCCCATCGTCGTGCCAACGCGGCACCAGATGGACGTGAAGATGCGGCACAACCTGATTGGCGGCTTTCCCATTGAGTTGAAGCACATTCATTCCATCAGGCCCCACCGCGGCCTGAACGGCTTTGGACAGCCTGCACACTACCCCGGCCAGGTGGCCGTACGTTCCCGGATCCATTTCTAGAATGTTTCCAAAGTGCTCTTTTGGGACAACAAGCAGGTGCCCGGGATTGAGGGGGCTGATGTCCATGAAGGCGATGCACCTGTCGTCATCGTATACCTTGAAACAGGGAATCTCTCCGGCAACGATCTTGCAAAAGATGCAGTCTCTATCGGTCTTCATCGCTCCTGCCCCTCTCGAAATCCGTCTGCTCAGTCGTGTCTGCCACGATCCCGGTTGAAACGCAAGAGGCGATGAAAGCCTCCTGCCCGCTCGCATGGACTCGGGCTAACCACAATACGACAACCGCTCATAACCTCGACGTTCTTCCGTCCATGCAAGGAGGCGAGAATTCCGTCGAAGACTATAAGCGCCGCGCCTACCTCTTATCATAGGCCGGTTCGCGCATCGAGGAGCCCTTCAAAGAGCGCGGTCGTCAGATAGCGTTCCGCAGCGCTGGGCAGTAACGTCACAACGGTTTTCCCCAGAAACTCCGGCCGTGAAACCAGTCTTGCGCACGCAGCCACGGCAGCGCCTGACGAAATGCCCGCCAGAATCCCTTCTTCCCGAGCGAGTCTACGAGCGTAAGTCACAGCTTCATCGCTCGAAACGGTGACGACCTCGTCGATAATATTCAGATCGAGCACATCAGGCACGAAGCCTGCTCCGATACCTTCTATCCTGTGAGGCCCGGGGATTACTTCCTTCCCCTGGAGTGTCTGTGTAATGACAGGGCTCTCAGACGGTTCCACCGCGACCGAATGGATCTTCTTGCCTTTCCTGTGCTTGATGAAACGAGAGATCCCGGTAATTGTTCCACCGGTCCCCACTCCCGAAACGAGAACGTCGATTGCTCCCTCGGTTTCCTCCCATATCTCCCATCCGGTGGTCTCCTCGTGGATCTTAGGATTGGCCGGATTCTTGAACTGTTGAGGCATAAAGTACTTTTCCGGATTGGAATTCACGATTGCATACGCGCGCTCCACCGCGCCTCTCATTCCTTTGTCGCCTTCAGTGAGCACGAGATTGGCCCCAAGTATTCTAATGAGCTTCCGTCGTTCGACGCTCATGGTCTCAGGCATGGTGATAGTGAGCGGATATCCCCTGAGCGCGCAGACAAAAGCCAGAGAAATTCCTGTGTTACCACTCGTCGGTTCTACGATTTCGATCCCGCTTCTCACGAGGCCTTTTTCTTCCGCGTCCTTGATCATGGAATAGCCGATTCGGTCTTTGACCGAGAAAGCTGGGTTTCGGCCTTCGATTTTAGCCAGGACGAGCGTCTTGGAAGGATCAAAGATCCTGATCAGCCGCACCATCGGCGTGCCACCAACGGATGCCACATTGTCCAGGCAGTACCTTCTCATTGCTCGCCCTGTCTCCACAGATTTCCACTCTTGTGCAAGAGGGGCTTACCGTCCCTTTCTCGTCCGCGCCGCCGGTTTCCGGCCCGGATCGACGCGAGCGTCTCCAGCCCTTTCATTCCTTAGCGCTCCTACTCTTATGGAGGTATGCGAAAAGGCTCTGGTGCCCTACCGACTTATGTGTGATCGTTCGTCTCTGTCGAGCGGCCGTCTGGAGAGAGCGTGGCCGGTGCGGCGGTCGTGATTGCCCCTTATATCCGACCGCCATGGTAAACAATTCTCTCACAATCATTGAGTGCGGTAAAGAACAAAACAGGCGGCGGCGTAAACCTTCTGCTACGCGGGGGAATGAGTCAATGCTGATGAATTGGAACCCCGGCTGATGATTCGTTGTGGGACTGCGAGGGTGGCCGCGGCGTGTGGGACTTCTTCCGGCGCGACCGGAGCACAGCGGTAATACGCGCGGTTTTGACTCCGCCGCTTGGGAGGGCGCAAGCCTTTTCCACAGGGGCTTTGGGGTGGTGAATGAGGGCCAATCTGTGCTAATATGATTAATCTTCCATTGCGGCCTACGGCTCGTGGGGCCGGCGGCCTTTTCGCTCGAAGGCTTTGAGGGCAGGGCCTCTGATTCTAATTATCGGCGTAAGGATTTATAGGAAGCGTGTCTCCATCGTCCTTTGATAGGAGTATCAAAGAGCAGATCCTTAGTGACATGCGCGGAGGCGCGCGGACCCGGCATGTGCTCTCCCGTTACGGCTTGAGCCTGCACGATTTCAAAGAGCTTCTGAAAGAGATGATTCGCGAAGGATCCTTCACAAAGGACGAGTATAAGGCTTGGAAGGCCCGACGTTACGGGACAGCGCCGGAAGCGGAGAAGTCACTGGAGGGCGCCGCAACAGCCTCCCCCGCTTCGCAGGGCGCGTCCCCGATCCAAACGTACGTGCTCCATGAGCCGGAAAGGAACCATTCGTGGGCCCTGGAGCTCTTCTCCACGCGCAGAGAAACCATTCCAGGAGCCAACTTTAAGGTAAACCTGTATGGGAAGAGATACTCTTTTGTGGTGGAAAAGCTCCTGTACCGAGGCCCCGTGACTCTGCTTGCAGACGGCGCTGCGGCGCAATCCTACATGCAAGATAGGCGTCAAGAAGCGATGGATTACATAGCGAAACACGGCTGGTCCGCGTACCTGGAAGACAGGGCTTTCCAGGCGAACTTCGGGGAGGACACGGATTCGGATCAGTCACAAGCTCAACTCATTGTCGTGCGATGCCGTAATGACACATTCTTGGCGGCGCTTCATACTCCCACGCCGGCCATCAACTTCTACGTTTCGTCATCTCTGAAGACAATCCTGGAGCGGCTGGCAAAGAACATCGACATGAGCGCTCTGCGTATCAAGGATCAGGGCCCCTCTTAGAAGTTACCGGAGGCGCAGGGATCGCTCTCTCAGGAGGATGCGCGCGTCTACCTTGATTACCTGGCTTTGCATTCTCACAAAGCTTTGAAGACGCTCAATTGCCCGTCCGGGTGAAGTGGTGTATAAGTAAAAGGGCAGGCGCTCGACGGCCTGCGAACGGCCCTTTGGCCGCAGACGACAGTTCAGAGGGGTGCGGAGGACTTCCAGTTGTGACTCGCAGCAAGGGCTCTCCATGTCATTGACGGTCGGCGTCAAACGCGTTGTGGCGAGCGGGCCGGCCCCCTCACTCTATTCATGAATGCTCAAGATACCCCTTTCAACCGACGCTTCTGCTGACGCTCTGGAGCTTCTCCCAGAGCAAGTGCGGCCACTTGTCCGCGAAAAAGGCGAGATCCTGGATTACCGACCGGGTGACGCCATCGTGGCGCCGGGTGACACTGGAGACCGCATTCGTTTCCTCATGTCCGGGCAGGCCAGTGTCATGTTGCGGGACGAAGAGGATCAGGAGGTCGCGGTCGACAGTTTGCAGCGGGGGGATATCTTCGGCGAGATCAGCTTTATTACAGGCAAGCCCTCTCCGTCCGATTCAGAGGTGGTGGCTGACGAGCATTGTCAGGTTCTCGAAATCCCATCCCGCGATTTCGAGGAGATAGTCAAAGAAAGCCCTGAATTTGCGCTCTCCGTCGTGCAGGGCCTGGCGCGCAAGGTCATGCGGCTTGACCGACAGATCTTGAGGAGCAAGGTCAGGCGAAGAGCTTTGCAAGCTCTCATCAGCCGAGAAGAGCACATCTTTCCGGATTATGTGATCGGCGATTATGTCCGCAAGCACTTGGTCGACGACGCTCAGGAATTGGCCCACTCGGAAGGCCCGGTGCTCATCGTGGGAGAAACCGGCGTAGGTAAGGAGGTGCTGGCCCACGCGATCTACCGGATGAGCCATCATCACAAGGATGTCTTCCTTCTTCTCGATCTCCACAGGGGCCGAGTGGAGAATCCCTTCGGGGAGTTCGCCGACACCCGATCGGCCTCGAACAATGACGCCACCGAAGACCAGATGCGTCTCTTTTTCGGTTCCGAGGAAATGGGGCCGGATGGCAAGAATAAAGAGACTCCTGGATATGTGGAGTTGACTGAAGACGGGACATTGCTGGTCCGTGGAGTCGAACACCTTACCTCCCGCATGCAGAGCGAACTCTTGAAAGCCATTTCCACGGGCGAGTTCCGTCGTGTGGGGGGTTCGGATTTCTATCCGGTGCGAACAAGGCTCATTGCCACCACCGAACTTGACCCGGCTGAAATATCCCCCGAAAAACACCCGCTCGCTCACGGCCTTCTAGACAGGTCTCTGAGCATCCCACCGCTCCGAAAGAGACGCCGGGAGATTTCCGGTCTGGTGGAGCACTACCTGACCAAATACAGCCAGGAGCTCCGCAAGGAGATCGTCAAGGTTCCTCCGGATACCCTCAAGACGCTCGTAAATTACACATGGCCCGGAAACGATCTGGAGCTTTCTACGACGCTAAAACGAGCCGTCATGGTCTCAGAGGAAGAGAGCCTCAAGCCGGAAGATATCTATTTTCACCTCAAGCGGGTGGAAGGGGTGGGGAAGTTCAACCTGCTGCGGTTCAGGCCGGTGCGTCAGTCGCTGCTGAGCCCTTTGTTCCCGGCCATTCTGCAGAGCGCGGTCACACCGTTCTTCTTTATCCTTCTGGTTTTGCTCTTCCTGGGGCCTGCCGATCCTCTGCAGAATCCCGGAGCGCTTTTCAGTTGGGCCTTGGGCTGGCCCATGCTTGTTTTCGGCGCATTCCTTTGGGCCCGTTTTTGGTGTACGCTCTGTCCTATCGGCTTCCTCAGCAATCTTGCCAAGAAAGTCATTGCCCTGGAGAAGCCTTTCCCTGCGTTTCTGCGCAACCACAGCGACTTTCTTGTCGCCGCGGCGGTGCTCTTTATCATCTGGCTCGAAACAGCCACCACCATGCGAAGCTCCCCGCTCAACGTGGGATTGCTGCTTGTCGCCATGCTGGTATCGGCCCTCTTTGTCGCGGTCATATACGAGCGGCAGTCATGGTGCCGCTATTTGTGCGGTTTGGGCGGGATGATAGGAGTCCTCGCGAAAACATCGCTCTTGGAGATGCGCGCCGATCGTAACGTGTGCATCTCCCAATGCGCTTCCAATGAATGCTTCCTGGGGACCGGGGAGAGGGAGGGATGCCCCTTCGGACAAGCCGGACCAAAGCTGCACAGCAACCGTCTGTGCAAGATGTGCGCAACCTGTCTCAAGAACTGCCCTCACAGCGCAATAAACCTCAATCTGCGCGTTCCTGCGCAGGAATTGTGGGAGATTCGGCATACGAATACAGGCACAGCCTTCCTGGTGATCGGGATGGTCGGCGGACTGCTGTGCGAAATGATTGCCAAAACCCCAATCTACTCCTGGTTGACCGACTTTTTCCCTGGACCGCCGGTGGTCAAGTTTTCGATTATCTTCTGCGCGCTGATTATTGTGGTGAATCTGATGCTCATCTGCGCCACCTCGTTCTCGTACAGGGTGTACGGCGACTCCTTTGAGGAGAACTACTCTCGATACGGCCTGGCTCTTCTCCCGCTCGTCCTCGGCGCATTTGCGGCCTTTCACGTGTACTACCTTATCAACCTGGGAGTGCAATTGCCAATCCTGGTAAGCCGCATGTTTGACTTGGAAATCCTCAAACCGCTGATCATCACTGTGCCGCCTCACGTAACGCGTGCGATTCAACAGACCATGGTCTGGCTTGGGTTCGCTTGGACCCTTATGGTGATTTACCGGCTGGGCCGGGCAAGCACAGAGCGATTCTCAACAGCCCTGGCGGGATTGATTCCCCATACGGCGCTGGCCCTGGCGCTGGCTGTGTTGGCGTCCAGGATCATGGATATCTTTTTCTACGGCGCCAACGCCTCTGGATAGCATGACCGCCCCATGAGAGAGCGCGAATGTTTCTTGCCTGCTTCGATACAAAGAGAACAAGACGAGGCTCCCGACGCGTAATAGTTCTAGTGAGAAACCCATGACCCTGGAAGAAACCCTTCTTAAATCGGCGTCAGCCGTGGGGAGCGGTGAAGTCCGCAGGTTCACGCTGCCCGATGGCAAGATAAGTATTACACGCATCACCACGTTCTGCCCGGACGTCGTAGGCCCCGGACCGGTTCATGCCTATCTGGTGGAGAGCGATGCGCTGGTGCTCTTGGACACGGGGCTGCCGACCCACATCGCCAAATCCTTTTTCTACCATTGGCGAGCCCAGCCCATGCCACGGGAGGTCGAGGAACTGCCGGCGGATCATAGCGAAACAGAACTGCGGGACGGTTTCAGGCTTGCGGAGCGGTCCTTGTCGGACATTGACATGCTCGTCATCTCCCACGGCCACGCGGATCATTTTCTCATGGCCAGGAGCATCCTCGACGGCCATCAGATTCTGATCGCGGCTCATATCTTTGACACTCCGGCAATCTGTAACCCCTGGGGCCTCTTGAACATGTGGATACTCCGGCAAGATCAGATGCGGGGTTCCGGAATGCCTGAACCCTGGTCCGCTCAAGAATCGGCGCGCGATCAACTCCGTGAGGGCATGGATCCGGTATCCCTGGGCATGGCGCTCGGCATTGACCAGCCCGTGCTCCGGAGTGGGCCTCTACGGGTGAACAGGACCCCCGTCAAATCCGTAGAGATCCGGAGCCTACCGGGTCATTCTCCCGGCAGCATCGGACTCTTGGTGGGAGAGGGGAAGGATAAGGTCCTCCTGTGCGGTGACGTGCTCATGCATCCCATTAGTCCCCATCCCGATGACCTTTTGGTGTACCTGCGAACTCTGGAAGACCTGGGCGCAAGGGATGATATTGTCTTAGCGCTCCCAGCGCACGGAGACGCCATTCGCGACCCCGCCGCACGAATCCGCGCCCTGCGCGAGCACCATCAGCGACGTCTCAAGGTCACGTACGAAACCTGTGCTCAACCCCGGTGCGTTTGGGATGTGGCAACGCTGGAGGGCTACTTCGACACGTATGTTGATCCGAAGAAGTTCAACCTGCTTGCCGGGTTGGAAGTCCTTGTCCATATGGAACTCCTCCACATGGTGGATGGGCTTCGACGCGTGCCCGCCAAAGGCGGAGTTCAGTATTTCGTCAATTCCGCTGAGTCATTCGAAGAGGTTTACGGGCGGATCCGAGAACTGGTGACGGATTCCCGTTCAGGCGCCATGATGAGGTACTGAACGAGTCGCCCGCCCCTGCGATTACAGGAGAAGCGTGCTGTGTTGGTCATAAAAGATCTTCACGTGAGCTACGGAGGTATCCGAGCGCTCAAAGGGATTTCTCTGGCCGTGCATGAAAAGAACATAGTGACTCTCCTCGGGTCAAACGGCGCGGGAAAGAGCACCACGGTCAGAGCGATTTCCGGGCTGATTCCCATCGCCCGCGGGGAGGCGCTGTTCCGGGGGGTACGCCTCAACGATGCGCCGGTGCATGAGATTCAGCGGCGGGGATTGATACACGTTCCGGAAGGGCGTAAAATTTTCTCGAACCTCTCCGTCCGGGAGAACTTGATCATGGGAGCTTATGCAAATCGGGATCACGCGGACGTGGACAAGACCGTGAAGAGAGTCTTTTCTATCTTCCCGGTTCTCGAGGCTCGGCTCCATCAGCTCGGCGGGACCCTCTCGGGAGGTGAACGGCAGATGCTCGCTCTGGGCCGAGCATTGATGTCAAAACCCAAGCTCCTGATGATGGACGAACCGTCCTTGGGTCTGGCGCCGTTGGTCGTGGCAGAGGTTTTCCGCACTACGCACACGATTCGCGGGGAAGGCGTAACCATTTTCTTGATCGAGCAGAATGCTTTTGCAGCGCTCAAGATAGCTGACTACGCTTACCTGCTGGAAACAGGGCGGATCGTGCTCGAGGGCTCCGGATCGGACCTCCTGGAAGATCCCAAAGTCAAACAAGCGTACCTGGGAGAAGAAAGCTGATGCGGGCTCCTTTTCAAAGGAGCCCAGACCGGGGAGATTCTAGACTCGGGAAGATCCTTCGGCCTCCTTGGCCTCTTCAAGGCCGTCCTTGTCGGAATCCGAAGTTTACTTGAGCTTTTCTTTCGCCTTTTCTTTGACTTTGTCCATTTCGTCTTTAGCCTTATCTTTGATCTTGTCAACCACGCCCGATTGCTTTTCCTTGGTAGTTCCCGTAGTTCCGCCCGTAGCGCATTCTTTGGCCTTGGCCTTTTCCGCTTCTTCCTTCGTCTTGAATGGCCCAGCTATGGTGGCGGGGGTTTTTTCCTTTGCCTCTATCACCTTGCAGACACCGTTCTTGTCCTTGATGACGACGTAGCTCGCTGAGGCTGTCAACACAGTGACCGCCAAAGCAAAGACAACTACTAGCAACAACAGCGCAAGTCGCTTGAAGTTCATGTTTCCCTCCCAGAACTTGAGTTTACGGATTCATGCGGAATCATGTCTCGGGGATATATGCTCGGAATACTCTCTCGGCGGTTTCTCCTTGAGAAACATAATGCCCGACGATGGTCCACCACAAGAGCTAAGTAAGGCCAGACCGTCGTCATGTTCCAAAAACCCCCTTTGATCCTTCTCTTTACCGTATGTTACCGAGCGCTCCGTTGTCAATCAAAATGTCTTCGGTCGACCACTCCTGAACACAAACTCGAAACTGTCAAAATGAGGTCTAGCATCAAGGAATAGGACTCTTTTGCTTCATAGGAACTCCAGGTAAGGGGTACGTCTCAAAAGTCGCCGTCAGATATCCTTGTCTCTAGCCGGTCGATAATACGCCGGGTATTGCTGTCCCGGTTAACCGACTCATTTAGCGGACACGACGCTGGATCTGACTGTAAAACCTGGTCTTTCGCCGTAGGACAAAGGAGCCGCCCACGAAGATGAGCGAACCTGTGAATCGGTAATTATGCCAGGATTCGCTCTTCCAGCCTGGCCGCAGGCTCCTTGCCGAGCAGGTGTCGCTCCCAGGCCCGCTGCAATGAAAACGATCGAAATAGGATTTCGTCCGCGCTGCCTGCGGCCAGTCGACTAAGGTCTTCGAACAGTTCATCTTGCGCTTCCCAATTCTCGGACTCTTCCCAGGAAACGAGCGCAGGGAGCGGCAAATCCGCCACTCTCCCCCGCTTGGGCCTTGTAACGTTCCAGACTACGGTCCCGAATAGCCCATACTCGTTCGCGAGGGCTTCGCGGCGATCCGGATCGCCGGGATCGGGCAGAATCAACGTAAAGTTCACCGACACCACTTCACCCTCGCCGCGGAGAGGAGCGTACGAACGATTGATGAACAACCCTGGATCGGCTGTAACGTCCAGTGCGTTGCGGAAAAAAGACGATCCCGGCGGCTTGGCAAACTCCGTTATCACGTGCAGGGTCGCGTGCGGGTTGTGAGCGGAAAACTCTCCCAGGATTTTGACCATCGCCTGCTCCGCCCGAGGGGCCGAGGCGCCTCGAAACCAGAAAGTGAACGGCGCGGTGGCCCGCGAGATCACCTCATCAAGGAAAGGCATCCAAGACCGCTCGTAGGACGGATCAAGTATCCACTTGCTTATGTAATCCGCCTGTTCAGGTCTGGCAATCACTTTGGGCCCGTCATCCACCAGCGACGGCAACGGGATGTGGTCCATTTCCATCTCAAGGTGCTCTTCGCACTTGAGGAGAGCGGTCCCGATCGCTTCCCGAGTGAAAGTGGGAGTAGAGCGGACATAGTACGGGGGCCGTGGATCGAACGTGAGCCCCAGCATCCCTGCTCTGGCTCTGAAGTCCGTTCCGGGGAGGATGGAGAGCACAAACGGATGGACTGTCGAGTAAGCCTCTGTTTTCTTCAACCAGGCTAACGTTGCGGCAAACCCTTCCGGCGAATCCTTGGGTAATCCGACGATGATTCCGGTGATCACCTCGATACCCGCTTCTTTCAAGAATCCCACACCTCTCGCCACCTTTTCGGGGTCACCGGTTCGGCCTGCTTCGCGGAGAGCGTCACGGTTGATGGTCTGCAATCCGACCTCTGCGGATCGTAACCCCGCGTCCTTGAGGAGCCCCACATCCGAACGAGTCAAGATATCGGCCCTCAACTCAGCGTGAAGCGCTAAGTCCCTCCGGCGCCTGCGTTCCCGGAACTCCTTCAAAAGAGCTTTGAAGCCCTGGATCGCGTTGAATGCGGGATCCATCAGATAAATTTCACGCACGCCGGACTCAGGGGAATAGGCCATCTCAAGCGCGGACTTGATGGCTTGCGCCGGGTGCTTTCTCACACCGGCGTAGCTCTTATGGTAGTAACAATATCTGCACCGGAACGGACACCCCCTCACCGTTTCCAGGAATAAGGTTCCGTCCCATGAAGGGGCAATCCCGCGGTCCACGTATGGGTATGGCGCGACTGCAAGATCCCACGGCTGGGGCGTGTCGTCGTTCATCATTAGCCTTCCGGGGGCTTTCAAGAACGTTCCCTGGGGCTGAGCCGCGTCCCCATAAAGGATGAGTTCAAGCATCGAGGCAATCCGTGATTCGCCTTCTCCGAACACCCCCGCATCCACCGCCGGATGTTCCAGGACCCACCGGTTGTCAGGTGTCACCTCCGGCCCGCCGACGAGAATGCGGAGCCCCGGCGCCCTTCGTTTCAGGTTTGACGCCAGGAAGAGGCTTCTCTGCGAGTTCCAGACGTACAACGTCATAGCCACCACGTCAGGTCGTTCCTTCAGGATACGAGCGGTGAGGCCTTCGTCGGCCAAGATGTCCGCAGCCGAGGGATCGAGTGCGGACACGCGCACGCGCCGCGCGGCGCTCACGCGAAGGGCGGAGAGTAGAAAGCCCGATGCCAAAGGGACGTTGGCAGGAGGCTCTTCAAACCGGAACCGCGGAGGAGGCGCCTGCACAAAGAGAACGCGTTTCACCACTTCCGCCTTTCAATGCTATGAAACGCTTGTACCATGCGGGATCTTCAATTGTAATCGGAGCGTGAAGGTTAGTGTGCGAGTGCGGCTCATCGCGGGGACTGCTCGCCGCACAACGCCCGCAGCCCTGGGCGGACAAAACATCCCAGTGGACAGAATTGGGTGGGGGCTTCAGACCGATCTCGCAATGAACCGAAGCCGTCGGTTTGGGCTGAGTCGGCAGGAACCCCTCACCTCATAACAGACATAAGAGTGGGCCAGCTCGAAGCCGGCCCCAGGATATCTGATTCCTTTGCGAGGCGAGGAACGCTTCGGGCAACTGAAAGTCCCTCGCCCTCTGTGTTGACGTACTTTAAGCTGCCGGCGTTAGGGCTCGTCGTAGGCGCCGTAGGCTGGCCCCTTGAGCCGCGGACGCGCCGGCCCTCGCTGCCTTGAGTAATGTGGCCACCTCCTTATAACCCCGGAATAGAGCCCACGAATGTGGGGTGTTTCCATGGTTATCTTCTTGATGCGGAGTCGCTCCGTGTCGGAGGAGTAATCTCACTATCGGAGCGTGCCCCTCTAAAGCGGCCCAAAAGAGCGCAGTTCTGCCCATGTTATCTTTCGCGTCGAGATCCGCGCCGTTTTCAAGCAGGAGCCGGGCTAAAGCGAAATGGCCGGCCCATACCGCTTCCATGAGCGGCGTCGTTCCGTGGTCGTCGGTCACATCGACCGCTGACCTCGCTTTCACGAGCAGGCGCGCTATATCTAGATTCCCTGCCGCGCTCGCTATGAAGAGCGCGTTTCTCCCGAACTTGTCTTGTGAATGAACCGAAGCGCCGCTTCTCAGGAGAAGTTCCACCACGTGCGTATGTCCGCAGTGCGCTGCCTCCATCAGCGCCGTGGCGCCGCTCTCATCCGCGCAGTCCGCATCAACACCTCTAAAGATCAGTTCTCGTATGAGGTGCGCGTTCCCGGCTGATGCCGCGGCAATCAATTCCATCGTGCGACTCATCGGCCATCCCCGCGACGGCACAGAATACGAAAGCAGCCCCCGCCCGGGGGTGGGCTGGGAGTTCCTGCCCGCTGCCCTACAAAGGATGAGGTGGATTCACGGCAGACCACGGCTCCTTCTCACTTCGGGCAGGTCGGGCTCGCCGGTTGGGTTTGCAAGTCCCTCCCGGGGCTGCTTCGGCTGCATCGCAGCAGCAAACAAGTTGTCGAGCACAGGGAAATCGTGCGCGAATACTGTGCAATTCAGATGCCAAATCCCTATATGGGAATCGGCAAAGCCAAGGGCGCTCCAAAAGGTGTTTTCGCCTAAAACCGATTTTTTCGGCGCACAGATTGACAGACTGAAGATTGTACAAATTTCGCACGCGTCTGGCCTTCTTGGAGATATTCCGTCTGATTATCGGTACGTATCTTTTTTCCATGATGTGCGAAAAGCGCACGTAGGAAACCGCCGCGTCCCAATGCCGCACGCCACGACCGAAAGCCCCATCTGAGGCAATGGGGCGCGATCTCTTCTCTAAGACTCACGAGCAGGTTTTCAGCAGCCAAGGCGCCTTTTTCTGCGAGCTTCGAGCGCTACGCTCCCACATCGGATAGCTCGCGCTCAACGCGCCACCGCTTTCCCGACAAGAATAGGTGAGCTGCGAAGAAAAAATTGCACGAGAAACCACGTGCAATCAAGAGGAACAATGTGTAGTTTAAATCAGTTGAACAAAAGAGACCATCCTGTGGTCGGTGGCGCGTGACATAGCGCGGTAGGGGGAACGCCTGACCGTCCCCATCCGGATCATGGCTGATCTGGAGCGCAACGGCCGCTTGATCCGGAGTCGCTAAGCTCTTTGCAAACAGTAGCGCTCGACCGGGGAGTCTAACGTGGGTTTGCACTTTGAGCCGGTGGACCTGGCCGACTTGGACGATCAACAATTGGCGAAATATGCGGATCGGACCATATATCAAACGGTCCCTTGGCTCACGTTCGTCGCCCGCACGCAAAATGCCGAGCCGGTAGTGGCTGCGCTCAGGCAAGCAAACGAGACAATCGGGTATTTCACCGGACTGATTGTGACGAGGTTTGGGTTCAGGATCCTCGGCAGCCCTTTTCCGGGATGGAGCAGCACTTACATGGGTTTCAATCTCCATCCAGGGGCGTCTAGGTCCGTCGCCCTTTCAGCGCTCCGAGAATTTGCATTTGACGGGCTGAACTGTCATCACCTTGAATTGATGGACCGATATCTGACCCCTGCCGATTATAGCGAAGATGAGTTCGAGACCTGGTGGTTTGAAAGCTACGAGATAGACCTTGAGCCGACCGAAGAAGAGCTCTTCAAGAGCATGCGCCACCAGACGCGGGGGTGCATACGGAAGGCCAAGCGAAGCGGCGTAGTCATCGAAGAAGCCAAGGACCCGGAATTTGTCGACGATTACTATGCTCAGCTCAAACACGTCTTCGCAACTAAGGAGCGTGTTCCCCATTTCGGCGTTCCTCGTGTGAGGGAATTGGTGAACTGCTTGTCACCCTCGGGGCGTCTCCTCCTTCTTCGGGCTCGGAACGAAGACGGCGTCTGCGTGTCTACGGGAATATTTCCGTTTACCGACCGCGTCATGTACGCTTGGGGCCAAGCAAGCTGGCGCCAGCACTCAAGTGTGCGTCCCAACGAAGCGCTGTTCTGGCACGGGATCTCATACGCCAAGCGTCGGGGCCTTCGCGTGTTCGATATGGTTGGGGGAGGAGACTACAAGAAAAAATACGGCGGCGCGCACATCAAGGTCCCGTGGATCAGGCGATCCAGAAATCGTCGGATCGCTTTCTTGAGGGCAAAGGCGGAAGCCATTCTCCTCAGTCGCCAGAAAGCGCTGGGGAAGCTGGTTCACATGGCCCAACGATTCAGCGGGACCGATTCGTCCGAAGAGTGAAGCGCCATACTTCTTTAGGCCCCGGCCGCGAAGTCGGGTTTGATCCGAACAAGCTTCGTGGCCCCTGAAGAGGCCGTTGAAAGGAGCCAAGCACGTGGGAGCGCGTTTCAAACAGTCTTTGATGGCGTTACTCGCTCTTGTCATCGGTCTCTTTGTCGCCTTCTTACTAGCCGAGGTCCTCCTAAGGATTTTCCCGATCCAGGGCGCCTATTTCCGTATTCCTAACAAACCCAACGACGCTGTGGGATTTACGAGGTTCCCGGGACAAAAGGCTTCCTTCCGCACAAGTTGTTATGAGACCACTCACATTGAGTTCAATTCGGCAGGCTTCCGGGATCGCGAGTGGCCTGAGCCCGGCGCCCCGAGTATCGCTGTGCTGGGTGATTCCTTCATGGAGGCCCTTGAAGTCCCGTTGGAGGTCACCACCGCTGACATACTGGAGAAATTGACAGGAGTCCCCGTGCTGAACACGGGGGTGAGCTCCTACGGCACAGTCGCGCAGCTCTTCGTGTACAAGACCTTCTTAGCCCGCTACAGGCCGCAGGCGGTCATTCTTTTCTTCTTTACGGAAAACGACGTGAAGGACAATTCATGCGTGCTCACTCGGCTCTACGGGGAATCGATCATGCAGCCCTGTGGAGATATTTCGGAGGGCAGCGTGCGCTGGCGCACTACGTACGATGAAGCCGGGCCCCGTGACACCAGTATTCTGAGGGCCCTGATCAAACGCAGTTGCCTCACTTGCCTTCTTTCATACCGATTACTCAAGTACGATGTGGTGAACAGGGCTCGTCACGGTGAATTGGATTTCCTCTACAATTCCTATCGCGAAAAGCCCCCGGAGCAATTTAGAAAAGCTTGGGAAGACGGTTGGACGATTACCAAGGAAGCGATCTTGCAACTTAACCGGGAAGTCCGATCTCACGGCGGCAAATTGCTGATCGTGGCCGTTCCCTCCTCCTATTCGGTGGTCCACGACTGGAAGAAGGTCTTTCAAGAAGGCACGCGCTTGGATCAGCCGCCGGATGATTTCGACCCGCTCATGGGCGAAAAATGGCTTGAGCGGCTCGGGAGGGAAAACAACATTGCAGCGCTCAACCTCGCTCCCGTATTCCTGGAGTATCGAGACCGCCAAAGCCTCAAGGATCCGTACCTCTGGTATTCCTGCGACGGACACTGGAATCCTGTGGGCCATTTTCTCGTCGCCAATGTGGTGGCGCAAGCCTTGGTCGACCGCGACATGCTCTCAATGCCGCCGGAAAAGAAAGCCGCGCTGCGCGATAAGATCCGCAAAGACCTAGCCATGTCTCCCCGGCAGGTTCTGGGTTTGGAAGGGTATCGGGCGATCTACGAGAAGGGGTACTATCGTGGGGCGTCCAACATACCGGAAATCCTTGCCGAGCGCTGATTTCGGGTCTCTCCCTTATCTCCGAACGATGGGGTCTTCGCCGAGCATAACCTCCACCCCATGCTCCTGGTTGTTCCTGAGTATTGTCACCAGGACCCTCTGGCCGGGTTCCTTTTCCCGCACGGCATTCTTGAAATCGTCAGAGGTGGGCGTGAGCATGTTGTCAACGGCGAGAATCACGTCCCCGCCGAGAATGATGGGCTTAAGGGAGAGATGTGGACGATGTTCCCGGAGGATTGCCCGGGTGTGGCCGCCCCTAAGCCCTGCCTGTTCAGCAGGGCCCCCAGGGATAAGGTCGAAGATGAGCACCCCGCTTATCCGAGGGAGTCCGAGTTGGGCGGCGATTTTGGGCTCCAGATCCATGGATGATTTGATCCCCATCCACGGATAGATCACCTTGCCCCATTTCACGATATCCTGGACCGCCTTGCGCGCTCGATTGATGGGCAGGGCGAGCCCAATGCCGATCGATCCACCTGCAGGCGCGTAGATCGCGGTGTTGATCCCGATCACTTCCGCGCGGGAATTAATCAGGGGTCCTCCGCTGTTGCCGGGGTTGATGGCCGCGTCGGTTTGGATCATGTCCGTCATGGTTCGTTGATCGACGTTCACATCGCGGTGCAATGCGCTGATGAAACCGGCGGTGACCGTATGCTGGAAACCGAAGGGATTACCGATCGCGATGACTCTCTGTCCAACGGCGAGATTATCCGAATTCCCCAGAGGCGCCACCATCATGCCCGGGAACGGCTCGATCTTGATCACAGCCAGATCGCTGGCCGAATCCTGCCCCACCAATTTCCCCGAAACTTTCTTCTCGCCCGGGAACGTGACTTCAAGAGCTAAAGCCTTGGCGACCACGTGACTATTCGTCACTATGTGGCCCTCCATATCTACCACAAGGCCGGTTCCCTGGCCCTGTTGCGGCCAGAGACGCATCCAATTATCCAGCGCAATTCCTGTAGTGGCGACGATATTGACCACGGTGGGATTAAGTCGACGGTAAACGTCCATGACAACGGCCTCCCCTGACTCCAGGGGAACATACGATTTAACGGGCGCCGGCTCGGGGGGTCGGGGGGCCTGCAAGAGCCACATGCCGACAAGCACTCCAGCCCCGAATATTACGGCCACCGTCACGACCAGTGACCAACTCCGTGTCCTGCTCATCGGAACCGCCCCGTGGGAGGGGATAATTGGAAGAAATTCCCTAGGTCGCGAAAGAATCGAGCCGCCCTGGGGAGGAAGGCCTCGCCTCCGGCAGTCGCCTGCTCGGATTCGGCGCCTCTCCATCGATCCGGCCGCTCATCTTGATCGTGGTCTGAATCGTATGAGTCAACGTGGCTGGGGGTGAAGCCCTCACGGTGGACCATCGCCCTTCCTCGTTCATCAAACGAGTATGGAGCGTGCCCCAAAGTTTCGCCCGTGGGAGAGAGAACCCTGATCATCCCTGGATAGAACGACGGAACATACCCTCCGAAGTAACCTTCGGGCTGACCGAGCGGGCCGGCAATAAACTGGCCTGGGAAACGCCGGGGACCCGCTGCCGGAGCGTAACCAGGCCCCATGTCTCCCGAATAGCCGAAAGGCTCAGAGAGAGCAACTCCCGACGAGGCAAAGATCGCGTCAACAGGAGAAATTGCTTTGGCGGGAAGGTGCGCTGCGAGATCCGGCCCCGCCTCAAGAAGCGCTATGGTGTCACTCCTTGGCGCTCGCACGTTTGCCTCGTGAAAGACCAGCCCTGGCGGCGCAGGGTATCCTTCCACCGGTTGGCCGGCCAGAGCCTCTTTCATGAAGGCCATCCATACCGGAAGAGCGGCTCGGGCTCCATATTCGGCCTTTCCCAGAGACACCTTGGCGTCGTATCCAATCCAGACACCCGCGGTGTACCGAGGGTTGAATCCGACAAACCACGCGTCCGTGCAGTCATCCGTGGTTCCAGTCTTCCCTGCCAGGTCTCGACGCCCTAGACGACGCGCAGCCGCGCCGGTGCCGGAAACACAGACATCTCTTAGAATACTGGTCATCAGGTAGGCGGTCTGCGGACTCAACGCCCGTTTCGGTTCGGGACGGCGGCGCACCACAGCCGGCGCGACCCCCCGGGGACTGGCTAGAAGCGACTCAATAGAGAGGTGATCCGAGGCGTCTTCCTCTTCAACACCTGACGAGAGATCCTTCCGCATCAACCCGAGACGTTTCGCGAAAAGCGCTTCCGGCCCACGATGCGCTTGGTTCTGCCCAGCGGCAAGCGAATCTTGCTCAGGCTCCGGGAGAAGCGCCCGATTCCGGAGCCACTCCGTCGCCTCTTCCACAGCTAGTGCTTCTTGGGAAATGGCCAATGGTTCCGAAGTGTTATCTTCCAACACTCTCCCGAATCGGTCCAGAACCTTCTTGACCAGGACCGGCGCCACCTTCATGCCCAAATTAGGAAAGACGGTATACGCTGAAGTGAGTTCCAGAGGCGTCACCTCCGCCGCGCCCAAGGAGATGGAGAGATTCTTGCCCAGTGGCGACACAATTCCCATGCCGCGGGCCGTGTGGATCGTAGCGTCAATACCCACGTCCATGAGGAGTTTGACCGTAGCGACGTTGCGGGATTGGGCCAAAGCCTGGCGGAACGTTATCGGACCGAGAAATTGATGGTCCGAATTCATCGGCACCCATTCTTGATCGCGAGGATTGATCACCACCGCGATAGGTTCGTCCACGATCATGCTGTACGGACTGTAATAGGCCCACTGAAGAGCGGCCGCGTAAACAAAGGGCTTGAAGGAGCTCCCGGGCTGACGTTTCGCCTGATGCGCCCGATTGAAGCGGGAGCGCTCGAAGTCCAGTCCCCCCACGAGCGCCCGCACGTAGCCGGTCCGGTTTTCAATGCAGACCACGGCGCCCTCCACCGGAGGCAAGGTCTCCGGTTGAAGGCTCAACTTGGATCCACCGGCCGAGGTTACCCTGAATTCCAGCAGATCGTTGGGACGGTAGGGGATGGGACTGGTGAGGGTTGCCCTGAATTGAAGATCCCCGGGGAGAGCGAGGGCGCAATCCTGCTCATGACTTACAGGCTCCCCCTTCTTGCGCTGGCTCGGAGTGTTGTTCTTAATCACCAGAGCCTTGACCGTATCACCCACCTTGTAAGAGGCGTCATGTCCGCTTGCAAGAAAAGCCTTCGCTTCCTGCGCTGTTAGGCGTTGCGCCAGGCCGGTGGGGCGTCGCTGCCTTTTCTCCCACTCGATGACGCCGTTCTCCAAAGCCTCGGCGGCTATGTTCTGGAGATTGAGATCGCAGGTGGTCATCACCTGGAGCCCCTCGTTGAGCAGTCGCTCCTCACCGTATTTTTCCACGATGTACTGACGGACCGCTTCAGCGAAATAGGGCGCCCTCTGATACGGATTGGGCAATTCCTCGCGAAATTGCGGTTTCTCTTGGAGCGCCTGCTCGTACTGATCCGGGGAGATGAAATTGTTCCTCAGCATGGTGGCGAGCACGATGGATCTACGCTCCAGCGCTGCTTCCACGCTCCGCGCGGGCGAAAACTTGGAAGGACTTGCCACCAGCCCCGCCAGCAAAGCCGCTTCCGCGACGGTGAGGCCCGAGCAGTTTTTTCCGAAGTACGTTCGAGCCGCGGACTCCACTCCGTACGCGCTCCGGCCCAAATAAATCTCGTTGAGATACAGCCCCAGGATCTCTTGCTTTGAGAGGGTCTTTTCCAGCCTGAACGAGAGGATGGCCTCCCTGATCTTCCGAGAGAGCTTCTTTTCTTTTGCTTTGAGGGGATCTTCCAGTGTGAGAACGAAGTTGCGGGTAACCTGCTGCGTGATCGTGCTCGCGCCCTGGGCATAGTCTTTTGCTTGAATGTTTTTTATCAGAGCGCGGGCCACCCCGAGCCAGTCCACGCCGGGATGGGAAAAAAACCGCGCGTCCTCGGCCGCCAAGAACGCTTGCACCACATGGGGAGGAATATCACCTACCGCAACGGGAAAGCGCTTTTCGCGATAGAAAATGCCTATAGGCGTGTCGTCCTCGGCAAAAAAGGTCGAGACGGTCTTGGGGCGGTAAGCCCTCAGGTCGGGAATATCAGGCAGGTTTGCGGAGAAAAAGGCATAGGTCCCGAGTCCGACGCCTGCAACCAATGAACCCACTGCCAGCACCACCAGGACCGGAATCCCAGCGAAGAGCCACACGGATAGCCCCGTCATCACCCCGGCTCTTCTTTTCCGCCCATACCCGTCACTCAAGAGAGACCCCTGCAAACGCGGAACGCGCCTTCCGTTCAATTCGACGAATTTTACGCTATCAGCGGCCCGCGGTCAATGCCGGCCTTCAGGACGCCCGTCTTGACGTGGATCAGCTCATGAATTAAGCTCGCCCAATCACATGGAGCCTAGGAGTGGGCTTTGAGGGTAGGTCACGGGTTCGACGTACATGCCCTGGTTGAAGGGCGCAAGCTGGTTCTCGGAGGCGTCGTTATCGACCATCCTCTGGGACTTGCGGGACACTCGGATGCGGATGTAATCACGCACGCAGTGATCGATGCCTTGCTCGGGGCAGCGGGGTTAGGAGATATCGGGATGCATTTCCCGGACTCGGACCCGGCTTACCGCGACGCCTCAAGCATGGAATTGCTCGGCATCATCACCCATGCGGTCGGTTCCCTGGGTTACACTATTGAAAACGTGGACGTGACGCTCATGGCGCAGGAGCCGAAAATCGGGCTTCACAGGCCCTCAATGGTGGAAAACCTTGCAGCGGCTATGGGAACAGAGCCGGCCCGGGTCAACGTAAAAGCCACCACGACCGAAGGGCTGGGCTTTGTGGGTCGAGTGGAAGGAATCGCAGCCTCTGCTGTGGCTCTACTGAAATCCAGAGACGATACGTAAAGGAATGCTGCCGATCCCAATGTTGGACGAGAGATTGGAATGAGCCTCAACATCTTCAATGCACTGACCGGACGAAAAGAGCCGTTCGAGCCTGTCGAATCGGGAAAGGTCGGGATGTACGTCTGCGGGGTAACGGTTTACGACATGTGCCACATAGGCCATGCCCGATCCCTCGTGGTCTTTGATGTCATATACCGGTACTTGCTGGATCTGGGTTACCAGGTCACGTACGTGCGCAACTTCACCGATGTTGATGACAAGATTATTAACCGGGCAAACCAACTGGGAGAAGACTGGAAAGAGCTCGCGGAACGCTTCATCAGGGAATTCTATGTCGACGTGGACGCCCTGGGCCTGCTTCGGCCTACCGTCGAGCCCAGAGCCACCGATCATATCCCTCAAATTCAGTCGCTTGTAGAGCGGCTCATCGAGCGAGAGCACGCATACGAAGCGGACGGAGACGTGATGTTCTCGGTGGAGAGTTTCGACGGATACGGCCGACTCTCCGGCAAAAAGGTCGATGAGCTCATTTCCGGCGCCCGGGTTGAGGTGGACCAGAAAAAGAGAAATCCGCTCGACTTCGCCCTATGGAAGGCCGCCAAGCCGGGGGAACCTTCCTGGCCCAGCCCCTGGGGACCTGGCCGACCTGGATGGCACATCGAGTGCTCAGCCATGAGCATGGACTATCTCGGGCAGGAGTTCGACATCCACGGCGGAGGGGCTGACCTCGCGTTCCCGCACCATGAAAACGAAATCGCTCAGTCGCAGGGCGCGACAGGCAAACCGTTCGCCAGGCGCTGGATTCACAACGGGTTCGTGAATATCCGGTCCGAAAAGATGTCGAAATCGCTCGGTAACGTGCTCAATATACGAACCGTGCTCCAGGATTTTCACCACGAGGCTTTGCGCCTCTTTCTCCTTTCCAAGCACTATCGGAGCCCGCTGGATTACAACGACGAATCGATTCGAGAAGCCGCTGTAGGCCTGGAACGGCTGTACTCGGCTATGGCAGGTCTCGATAAACTGGTAGGATTGCAGGGCCGGGCGCGTGAACTCCCCGAACCACTCACGAACATTCGCGAACGCTTTCGTGAAGCAATGGACGATGATTTCAACACGCCCCGGGCGCTTGCGGTTCTCTTTGACGCCGCCCGAGCGATCAACACCATTGCGACCGCAAGACGCCCTCCGCGCGATAAAGCGCCTTTGCCCGAGTTGCTCGGCGCGGCCCGGAAAGATATTACCGACATGTCGAGAAATATTCTGGGGATCCTTACCGAAGACCCCCGGGTATTCCTGGATGATATGCGCATGAAGCGAGCGCTGGCCAGAGGCCTTGACGCGGCGGAGATTGAAGCTCGCATCGTGGCGCGCGCTGAGGCTCGCAGCAAGAAAGACTTTGCCGCGGCGGACAGAATCCGTGAGGAATTAGCCGAGAAAGGGGTTGTGCTCGAGGACAACCCCGAAGGCACCACGTGGACCGTCAAAGACCTCCAGGTTGACTAGAAGCGCTTGGCGGGCAAAGTATATTTCCGGCGCAAGGTTTCCTCCTCGTGGAGCTTCACGTACAGGATCTAGAATACGTCTATCATCAGGGAACCCCTCTGGAGGTGAAAGCTCTCCACGGTGTGAGCTTCTTTCTTCCTCAGGGCGAAGTCCTTGGCATACTCGGTGGAACGGGATCAGGGAAGACAACCCTTATCAAGAACCTGAACGGACTGCTGCGCCCAACTTCAGGACATGTGCTCATCGACGGAATCGACAGCCATGCATGCGGCCCTGGGTTACGGCGTCGAATCGGTTTGGTTTTTCAGCGGCCTGAGCGACAGCTTTTCGAAGAGACCGTTTACCGGGACATATCCTTTGTATTGAGACGGTTCACCGCTTTGAAAGAGACTCAGATAAGGGACCGAGTCGCCACCGCGTGCAACCTCGTGGGGCTGGACATGGGCGACGTTGCCGACCGGTCGCCGCTTGCGCTCTCGGATGGTGAGAAACGCAAGGCAGCCATTGCGGGTATTTTAGTCAATGAACCCGAGATCGTAGTCCTGGATGAACCGGCGGTGGGCCTCGATCCTCCCGCCATTGCGGATCTCATTCGCTTTATCGAGGAAATCAAGGCAAGCCGCAAACGATCGGTCATTCTCGTGTCCCATGATATGGAGCGCTTCCTGGGGGTGATGGATAGGCTACTGGTATTGAACAACGGAACGGCCGTGGCGTGGGGCTCCCCAGCGGACGTGTGCCGCGACCTCGCAGCCGATCGTCAAATGCGGGCATTACTGCCCGGCCTTGCTCTACTCGTCCACGATCTTCAAGAGGCCGGCTGCCCGCTGGAGCCAAGAGGCTACCGCGTGGCGGATCTGGTAGACCAAATCCTTCGATTGCCCGGAGGACCGAATTGAACGGCCGCTTGATGGCTCTTTTCGGTTTGAGCGTCTGGCTTTGGGCTATACCGGCCGCTACCCAGGACCGGTTGCCGCCTCCGGAGCAGGTATTGGAAAGTGTGAAGAACGCCTATGCCGGACATTGTTGCTTCAAGGCAACGTTCGACCAGGTCACCGTCAATGTGGCTATGGATCTGAAAGACCGCTTCAGGGGCGCTATGAGCGTGAAGAAGCCGGGGTTGATCTCGCTGGACGTGGATTGGCCCGAAAAGCAAAAAGTGGCGCTTAAGGGGCGATCGTACGCCGTGTACTTTCCGGCGGACGGGAGCGCCGTGCGCGGCGAGGTTCCGCCGGATCTCAACGTGGAGCATTTTTTCGGCTTCTTCAGTAACATAGAAGAGGTGGATCGCCGGTTTATCGCATCCTATCCCGCCCGCGCGCAAAACGAGGACGATACTTTGATCATGCTGGAATTGACTGACCGCAAAGACAAAAAAACAGCGTTCCGGATCGTGATCGGGATTGATCGTTCGGATCACACGATTCGACGGGCGATAATTTACGACGCGCTTGGGAACTACAATCGCTTTGACCTGTCCGCAATCGAATTCGTCTCGTCACTCCCCGACAAGGAATTCGAAATCAGCTACGGGTCTCAGGAGGTCGTCATGCCTCCTTTGGGACCGATGTTGCAGCAACGTGACGAGAAATAACCTGTTTCACCTTATCAGCCTGGGATGCCCAAAGAACCGCGTGGACACGGAACGGATACTTGCTGTTCTTACCCGATCAGGTTTTCGGTATACGCCGGAGCCAAGAGAGGCTTCTCTGATCATCGTCAACTCCTGCGCATTCATCGAGCCCGCAGTAGAGGAATCAATCGACGTCATCCTGGAGTCGCATTGCTTAAACCCGCTTGCGCTCCTCGTTGTAGCCGGCTGCCTACCGCTGCGCTACCGGGAGAAACTCCTCGGCCCGTTACCGGAGGTTGACCTCTTCGTCGGGCCCGAGCAGATCGAGGCGCTCCCGGGTTTGTTGGACCGCAAGATCGGGTCGCTCAACAGAAAAGCGGGCAGGTCTCGGCTTAAGGCAGGTCCTCAGAACGACCTCACTCTCTCCCCCAGAGCGCTGACCACCCGTGGATACGCGTATCTCAAGATCGCCGAAGGCTGCTCCAGGCGCTGTCGATACTGCACTATCCCGTCAATACGAGGGCCGCTTAGGAGCGAGGGGTTTGCGGCCCTGGAGCAGGAAGCTCAGTGGCTCGCTTCAAGCGGAGTGAGGGAACTGGTTCTGGTGGCCCAGGACACGAGTAGCTACGGCCAAGATCTGGGTGAAAAAAACGGGCTCATGACCTTGCTCCGCAGGCTTGAATTGATAAAGGGGGTCAGGTGGATCCGCCTCATGTACCTTCACCCCGCGTCCATCCCTTCAGACCTGGCCCGGGTGATGAACGAATCCGATATCATCCTGCCATACCTCGATATCCCCCTCCAGCACGTGGCCGACACGGTGCTCCGAGCCATGGGAAGACCCGGCAAGGGTGACCGGATCCGAAAACTGATCGACCGCCTCCGTAACGAGGTCCCCAATCTCGTGCTCAGAACGACTCTCATGGTGGGATACCCGGGAGAAGGAGAAGATGAGTTCGGCGAGCTGCGAGAATTTGTTGAGTCGGGCCGCGTCGAGCACGTGGGTGTCTTCACGTACTCACCGGAAGAGGGGACGTCCGCTTTCAAGCTCGGAGACCCTGTGTCCGATGAGGTGAAGGCCGCAAGAGCTGACGAGATCCGAACCATTCATTCCCGTATCATGGAAAGACGCAATCGCCAAAGGGTCGGCTCAATAGAGGAATGCCTTATCGAGGGCCCGTCGGAAGAAACCGATTACCTCCTCCAGGGCAGGACGTGGGATCAGGCGCCGGAAGTTGATGGCTCGTTCTACGCGACCTCCGGTCTGGCCACGGCAGGAGAAATCCATACCGCGCGAATCACGGAAACCTTCGGGCCTGATCTGTTTGGCGAACTGATCTCTGAGCGGCTTACTCGTACAGGTAATAGTAGAGGGCGACCGCGAGGGCGAGAAGGCCCCCAGTAACGATCTTGATCACGATCTCCGGTTCCATACCCACGATGATACCCGAGGCGGGGTCCTTTCGGAAGAGGAATGTGCTCTCGGCAGGGAGAGGAGCGGTTTTGAGGGGAGGTTGAGGCGGGGCTGTACAAGCGCTCTTTTTCCTAATAAATAACTTAAGCTTCGTGCTCTATCATTCTGTTTTTCCTTTTTTTCTTGACACATATCGTAAACCTCTGCTATCATCTCTCACAGCGTCATCCTCGCGCAAAGGATCAAGTTCAATGGTCAGAGCATACCCGGCTTCATCCAGAATTACGGCGCCTTATCACGAACGCGCCCGATCTTCTTGCCCATTGTTTCCATCCGGTGGTTGGGAGCGTGAAACCATGAGGTCAACACTGATCAAACATGCGCTGGCCGCGCTCAGTTTCCTGCTGCTCGGGCCTTTCACCGTTGCGGCATGGGCTGCGTCGCCCGGTGAGATAGCGCAAGTTACGGTGGACGTGAAGCAGAAGCTGGTCACTCTGCACACCAGAGGTGACGTGGGCGACCACCAGGCCCGCGTTGTTGCCAATCCCAATCGTCTGGTGATCGATTTCCCGGGAGCCAAACTCGGCAAGGTTCCTCCCAAGTTGGCCGTCTCTTCCGATGAGATTCGCGAAGTGCGCCTTGGTCTACACAAAGGTCATGCGCGTGCGGTCATTGATTTCCAGGATACGCCTATCCCCGCCTTTACGGTAAAGCGAATAGGCGATAGATTCCTGGTGGGTTTTGGTGAAGCTGTTTCTCGAATACTTTCAATGGATAGAGGGGGAGGAGCGCCGGCTGTCCCAGTCGCGCCCGCCCCAACGCCTCACCTTGCCGCCGCTTCAGAGCAGTCGTCTGCTCAGCCTCCGCGCAAGCAATTGCACTTTGAACCGATAAAGCTTCCCACAGGAAAGAGGAGCGTGGCCGGCGCGGGGGATGCCAAGAACCTGGCCCAGAGCAAGAGTTCGCCGCTGCCTCCGGCGGTCTTGAACGAGGGTAGGCTGCAAGGTCCGCCGCCTGCTCCGGAGCGCCTCGTGGGCGACAAACACATCAAGCTTGCCCAGGCCACACCCGAACGCAAACCGAACGAAGTGAAGCCGCCGGCCACTCCTCCGGCGCCGGAAAAACCCCTTGAGGCAGCCCTGGACAAGAAACCGGCGGATTTCCCCACGGTTCAGCAGGCCCCTGAAGCAGGCGGGTCGCGTACCGGCGGAGGCGGCATGGTGCGGGAAGTCAGGCCTCCCGTAACGCCTCCCACGCCCGATCCCAGGCTGCTGGTTCAGGAAATCACCGAACTCAAGTTCGTGCAGGTCGGCCACAATGCCCGCTTGGTCATAAGGGGCGGAGATCACCTGGATTACCGCATGAACAAGGTTTCTCCCACCAAGGTGCGGCTTGACCTGATCAACGCGGAAATCCCCAAAGTTCATCAGAAGCCTCTGCGTACGGACCTTTTCTCGACCTCCGTCGAGCTGATCGTTCCCGGATCCCAAACTATCTTCATTCAGCTCAAGGACGCGGTCCCCTATCAGGTGGAGAAGAAAAAAGGCGTCCTGATGATCGACTTCCCGCCCCCGCGTTTTGCCCTTACGGACGATCAGAAGGGCGCGCTTGCCGCGCAAGGGCCTCCCGCCGAGAAACAGGTTCAGACTCAGGCTCAGGAGGCGAGGGAAGCGTTGCTGCAGAGACGCGAAGCGGCAAAGATCAGGAAACAGCATCTG
>Ga0194126_10002721_pt1 | contig 28518 bp, 23 predicted proteins | sample TA2KigC150mmetaG_FD_148641 | JGI IMG/M metagenome (GOLD analysis project Ga0194126, IMG submission 148641) | Freshwater microbial communities from Lake Tanganyika, Tanzania - TA2015035 Kigoma Deep Cast 150m | ecosystem: Environmental > Aquatic > Freshwater > Lake | place: Tanzania: Lake... | reverse complement strand
AAAGGGAAATAATTTTTTTTATCACGGAATTTTAGATGCTAACAGTTTAAAAAAGTTGCTTGACATTAATAATAATTTATGTTAATCATTATTATACAAATTATTTAAGAAAATTTTATAAATTCGTAGCAAAAAAATAGTAAAAAAATAATATCAACCGTAGCAATGAAAGTTAGCAGAAAAAATTATAAATTTTCATTTACTTCAACAACTTTTAAGATAAATTTTCACAACTTGCACCTGTGCTTTTTTTATAATAAGTTTTTTGTGTTCCGGCTGTTATTAATTGTTCCTCTTATTTTAATTCTAATAATATTTTTTGTTTTTTTAAATACAGGATGCTCAATTCTTGCCTCAAAAGAATTTAATATTTCTGATAAATCTGACGATGTTAAAAGTACGAAGAGTGAAAAAGCAGAAGAAGGTCAAAACTCGGAAGACACTATAATTGCAGAAGAAAATTCCGAGCAAACTTCAGGAGAGGCTGAATCTACAGATGTGGAAGAAGAAACCAGCATTGTTTCAGATGAGGAAATTACCATAAATGTTTATTATGCTGACAGCACTGCTGAATATCTTAAGGGAGAGGCAAAAACTCTTTCAGGTTCAGGTAAGTATGTGGGCGCGATATTCGAGATGATGAAAGAACCCATTGATTCAAGCCTGATAAAACTGATTCCTGAAACAACAAAAATAAACGGAGTCAAAGTTGAAGATGGTACGGCAAAAGTTGACCTGTCACAAAATTTTGTGAATGACAGGTTTATAAGCGATGTTACCGATATATTGCTTGTGTATTCAATTGTAAATACATTAACAGGGTTTAAAGAAATTAATTCTGCTGAATTTTATATAGATGGAGAAAAGCTGGATATATTGGGGCAGCTTGATTTGGAGGAGCCATTATTCAGGAGGAGTGACTTGATAAAAGATTAATAAAGTCAAACCTGATAAGAAATAATATTAGATAGAGAAATATTAAACTAATAAATATATAAATTGAAATAGCAGCTGACAGGTAAAACAAGGTGATGCGGCTCAAGGCAAAATTTAGCAATTAACTTTGGTGTAAAATATCACTCCTAAGATTACTAATTAATTAAAACAAGAGAATTTAAATTAATTACTATAGATAAGACATTCTATTAAAAAGAAAAGTTAAAAATATTAAACAGGAAAAGCAGGTAAAAAAGAAGATAAAGATGCAAATAAAAACAAAAATGATAAAAATATTTTTATCATTTCTATTGATGGTATCTTTTTGTTTATTGACTATTACCGGACCTTTCGGCGAAGGCTTATTTGCAGATAATCCCGGAATAAAAGTATTTATCGACGCAGGACATGGCGGCAGGGACACTGGAGCTATTGGATTTGGTTTTTATGAGAAAACAGCAAATCTTGATATTGCACTAAGAGTTAAGCAAAAATTGGAAGCAAGTGGATTTGCAGTTGTAATGCGAAGGGGTAATGATACAGGCCACAGCCTTGATGAAATAGTGAATATGGCTAACAGCAGTGGTGCGGATATTTTTGTTTCAATTCATAATAATGCTTCTCTTTCACCTTATTCTCACGGCACTGAAACATACTGGTGCGCAAATGGAGTGGCTGGTTCACAGCAGCTTGCAAGCTTAATTCAATCATATCTTGTAAGTCAGGCAGGCAGGGCAAACAGGGGTGTAAAAACTGCAAATTTCAGGGTTATAAAATATACAACAATGCCTGCAGCACTTGTAGAATGTGCTTTTATTTCCAATCAGACAGAAAATGACCTGTTAAAATCGCCCGATTTCAGGGAAAAGTGTGCAGCTGGAATTGCAAATGCAATAAAGAAATTTTCAGAAGGAATTATAAAACCTGCTGATTCCGGTGGAAGTTCAAGTGAAAGCACCACTACTACAACAACAGACTCTCCAGGCAGCAGCTACAGTGATGTAAGTACACCCAACTCATCAGGATTCAGTGTTGGATTTAATACTCCTCCCAATGGAGCTACTGTTGCGGGCTCATTTGTGCTCAGGGGCTGGGCTGCAGATTTAAGAGGAGTTCCTGCAAAAAAACTTTCAAAAATTGAGATTTATAAAAACTCTGATAAAACAGAGCAGAATTTAATTGGAAAAATTGAAAATTTTGAGACAAATGTCTTGGGCAGTCAGGGAGTGCTGGATGGCGGCTGGCAATTTACTGTAAATTGTGACCAGCTTTTTGAAGGTGAAAATATAATCTTTATTTACGCCTACGATGAAAACAGTAACTACAGTACAGGTAATATAAGAACCAATGTTTTAAAATCAGGTGAAGTTCCTGAAAACTTGAACTTAAACCCAATTGCAAAACCAGGCGGTCCCTACAATGGAGAGATTGAAAAGGAAATAATATTTAACGGGTCAGCATCTTATGATCCGGATGGAATAATAACTGAATATTTATGGGATTTTGGAGACGGGACAACTGCAAATACAGAAAAACCTGTTCATGTTTACAGTGAGGCAGGGAGTTACACTGTAACATTAATTGTAAAAGATAATGGAAACAAGTTATCAGCTGCTGTGACAACTAAAGCAGAAGTTATTGACCCGGCAAAAACATCAGAAAGCAGCTCCACACAGGATACGACTGCAGACACTACAGTCTCCGGGGGTAGCGCTACTTTTGAGAATGTCTCAAACAGCACAAATGTGACAGGCTATATCAGTATTACTGAAGAAGCTCTTCTTAAGATATTCAAAGACAGAAATTCAACTAAACTTGAGAGGGCAGCAAGATTAGCCCCATTATATATAAAGTATGCAAAGCTTTTTAATTTCAGGGCAGATATTGCATGGGCACAGATGTGCCATGAAACAGGCTTTTTAGAATTTACAGGAGATGTTAAACCGCAGCAGAATAACTTTGTTGGATTGGGTGCAACTGGTGGAGGAGTACCGGGACACAGCTTTGCAACAGAGGAGCTTGGGGTAATAGCCCATTTTGCACATCTTGCCTGGTACTACTTCCCTGAAGATGTAAATGAATACTGTAATAAAACTTATGACCCGAGACATTTTGGAGATGGACACATAAACTATACCGGAAATACTACACTTGGTTTTTTAAATGGCAGATGGGCGCCTGGAGCAACTTACACAGACAAAATTATTTTATTTGCAAACCAGATAATACAGGGTATTGGTTCTGGGAGCCAGACAATTACTATTTCAGTTACTGCAAATGCAGGGCAGGATAAGCAGACAAATATCGGAGAAAGCGTAACATTTGATGCTTCTTCAAGTATAATTGTGGCTGCTCCTGATATAACTATAAATTACTTATGGGATTGGAATGGAGATGGGTTATATGACCAGACTGCAAATACTGCAGTAGTTAAATACGTCTTCGAGACTGCAGGGACATTTGAGGTAGCCTTAAAGATTCGATTATCCAACGGGTTGGAATCAGTAGATAAAGTAAAAGTTTCAGTAAACAGCATCCCTGCAGCAGACCCAGGCGGCCCATACAGCGCAAAAGTTGGCGAAAGTGTTAAATTTGATGGTTCAAAATCAAAAGACAGTGATGGAACAATAAAAGATTACCTGTGGGATTTTGGCAATGGCGCAAGCGGCAGTGGAATAAGTCCTGCACATATATTCCAGACATCTGGCATATATACAATTAAGCTTACTGTAGTAGATGATAAAGGTGCATCATCTACTACAGTTACTACTACTGCAGAAATAAGTGATGAAGAATCAGCTTCAACTACTGAAACCACTAAAACCGAGACCACTGCACCCAATAAGCCTCCAACAGCAAATGCGGGAGGTCCTTACAGCGGTAAAGCAGGTGAAAATATAACCTTTGATGGCTCTGCATCTTCTGATGAGGACGGCTCAATTGCAGAATACATCTGGGATTTTGGTGATGGCACTTCTCTGACCAATGGCAAGATGCCAACACACGCCTACAGCTCTGCCGGAAATTATATAGTCAAACTTACTGTCAAGGATGATAAAGGTGCAATATCTGCTGAATCAACAGCTTCAGTAACCGTAAATGCAGCTGAAGGTCAGCAGTATCCTGTAAATTCTTCTATAATTACAAACAGCACAAGTTTTGTTGGATATCATGAAGTAACAGCGGACCAGCTTGTAAGCGTATTTATAAAGCGCGGTTCACCCAGGGTAGACTGGGCAAGAAGGCTTGCACCTGTTTATATCCAGTATGGAAAATTATTTAACTTAAGGGCAGATATTGCCTGGGCGCAAATGATTCATGAGACAGGATTTCTTGAATATACTGGAGATGTAAAGCCAAACCAGAACAATTTCTGCGGGCTTGGAGCTACTGGCGGCGGAGTACCCGGCAACAGCTTTGCAACAGAGGAGCTTGGGGTAATTGCTCATTATGCACACCTTGCATGGTACTACTTCGCAAATCATGTCAATGAGTATTGTAACAGCAAATATGACCCAAGGCATTTTGGAAGCACACATTCCAAATATACAGGAGATACGACGGTAGGATTTTTAAACGGCAGATGGGCTCCTGGAGCTACCTATACGGATAAAATACTTCAGTTTGCAAACCAGATTTACGGCTATTGAAAAATTAAAACCTGCCTTTAGGTTCAGAAATTTCACGACCTGGGTTCTTGGCATTTTCTATCTGTTCTTCAATTATATGTATAACCTTTTCGAGATATTCTATATATGTTATTCCATCAGCAATACATCCAAGGAGCTCAGGAACTTCTGCAATATATGCTTCATCCTCATCACTCCAATAAATAATGATTTCATATTTAAACATTTTATCCGCCTATTTTTTTATATCTGTTTTTTTAAATATATCGGTAGTTTAAAAACCTTGATTTTTAAAACCCATTAATTGATAATTTACCTAAATTTAAAGAAAAAAGAATTTGTAATATAGAATTCTTAATGGTTAGATGGAATTGTAATGGATAACAAAATTCATAGTATTGATGAAATCAACTTAAAAACATTACTTAGAGTTTTAATTAAAAGAAAATTAGCTTTTTTTATTGCTTTTGTTATAGTTTTTATTATTGGTATAACTTATACATTTTTGGTTTCACCTGAATACAGTTCAGTCTCACAATTGACTTTATCTAATGTTGAGATCTATTATAATGATGAATTTTATAACTATCTGCCTGATGAAGCTGATAGTTTATGGATAATACCTCGTATTGAACACGACAAGGTAATAGATTATATAGTTGGAAAGCTTGACCCCATTGATTCAGAACTTAAATCAGATACTCTAATCAGTAATGCTATAAATTTATTAAGTGGCGAACTTAGCAGGTCACAATTAATTAAGTCCATGAATATTACGATAGATAGATGGAATGGGATTGTCATGCTTACAACCTATGCAAAAATTCCGGAAATAGCGTATGAAATTAATAAGGCCCTTTTAGATTCATATACAGATTTAAAGGTTAAAGAACGTGAGGAAGCTTATAATTCCGTGATAAAAAAAATAAATAGCGAGATTATTATTAGCGAAAAATTACTCTCAAACTTATCCAATGATTTAGAAAAAAATAAAGAAGACATCTTATTATCAAGAAAATTAGAAGAGGAATATAATAAATATTCTGTTCTTACTTCAATACAAAATAATTTGCTGGATAACAAAGAATATTTTATAAATAGAATACAGATAAATAAACCACCTGATATTAACAGTGTAGTAAATACTTCAAATTATTTAAGAAATATTCTATTAAGTTTTATAGCTTCGGTGATAATTGGAATTATTACAGCTTTTACAGTTAATCATTTTAAAACTCCATAAATAAAGAATTTAAATAGACAACTTATGAGAATAGCAATTGTCCATGATTATTTAAATCAATATGGTGGTGCAGAAAGGGTAATAGAGGTTTTTAATGAGCTTTTTCCAAATGCTCCAATATTTACATCAATATATAACGAAGAGAAACTGCCTGCAATTTTTAGGCAGATGAATATAAAGACATCTTTCATGCAGCGGTTTCCTTTTTTAGACAGGCACTTTAAAAAGTACTTATTATTCTATCCAAAGGCAATTGAAAGCTTTGATTTAAGTGATTATGACCTTGTTTTAAGCAGCAGCAGCGCTTTTGCCAAGGGGGCAATAAAAGATAAAGATGCATGTCATATATGTTACTGTTATACTCCTATGAGATTTGTCTGGGATTATATTAGATATGTTGAAAAGGAAAATTTTGGAAAGTTAACCCAGAATATATTACCACTGGTAATAAAAAAATTAAAAAAATGGGATATTGCTACTATAGACAGGGTTGATTATTATATAGCAATTTCCGCCTATATAAGAGACAGGATAAAAAGATGTTATGAAAGGGATGCAGAAGTAATTCACCCCCCGGTAAATGTTAAAAGTTTTACTGTTTCTAATAAGGCCGAAGACTATTTTTTAATAGTATCGCGGCTTAATGCTTATAAAAATATCGACCTTGTAATTGATGCTTTTAATGATTTGGGTTTGAATTTAAAGATAGTTGGGTCAGGTCCTTATAAAGAAACTCTGATGAAAATGGTTAAAAGAAAAAATATAGAGTTTCTTGGGAGGCTGGATGAAACAGATCTAAAGGAAATCTATAGTAAATGCAGGGCATACATTTTTCCTGGCAAAGAAGATTTCGGAATAACGCCTGTTGAAGCCCAGGCAAGCGGAAGACCCGTTATTGCTTATGCTGATGGTGGAGCGCTTGAAACTGTCTTAGATAAGGTAACAGGATTGTTTTTTAAGGAAAACACAAAAGATGCTTTTACAGAGATAGTAAAAAAATTTTTAAGGGTAGAAGACAGGTTTAACAGAAATATAATAAGAGAAAATGCATTAAGATTTGATAGAGAAATTTTTAAGGAAAAAATAATGGATTTTATTAATCAGAAATATTATAGCTGCAAGAATAAAGCAACATAATTAAGTGATTGGTTTAAAAGAAAAATTTATATTAATAATCAAAGAAATATCTTATATATTGCTTATCGCACCAGTTTTATTCTTACTGGTTAACAAATACCCCTGTTTACTTGTAATTTCAGTGCTAATTTCCATATTGATTGGTATAATTTTTTTCATCAAAAAAAGAGCAGTAATATCCTTTCACTCAGAATTACTTGCAATTTTGGTGATAATTTATGCCTATTTTATTTTAAGTTATTTTGTTTCAGGACAGAGCTTTTTTAACCTGTTATCTTTTCAGTTTTTAAGATTTGATGGTAGTTTCTTTTTCTGCTACATTCCTTTCTTTGTATTTGCACTTCCGGCTCATGATTATAAAAAATTAGCACATTATTATTTTAATTTTATTTTTACAGTTTTTACCCTTTTCTCGATATTTGGCTTTATTGAATATTTTATGAATAATTGGTCATTGATGATACATACAGAACCTGGCCTTGGCAAGGTTTACTTTGCAATTAATTTTGCACATAATGCTACAGGTTCAGTGTATGCAATAGTTTGTATATTTTTGCTCGTTTTTTTCCTAAAAGAAAAAGTAAAAAAATTAAAAATATTATACATAATATTGCTGCTTATAAATTTAGCAGCGTTATTTCTTACAAAAAGCAGGGCTAATTATTTAGGTTTTATAATAAGTTCTATAATTGTTATCTGGCTATATTACAGGTCAATAAAAAAATTTTTAATTGCTGTAGGAATCTTTATTGCAGGATCAATCCCGATAATTTATTTTACGGGGGTATACAGTAGATTTATTCAAATATTTCAAATTGGAAAGGGCACATCAGTTGTCAGATTTTTTATATGGGAAAAAGCATGGTATTTATTTTCACAAAGCCCTCTGTTTGGGATAGGGTTTGGCAGGTTTAATGACATATTTAGTATAGACTGGGATTTATTTGACCTGGAAAGGTTGAAGGGTTTTTCTGGTTTTATTACATTTTATATGAAAAATAATTTTTATTACAATAGCGCTCATGTCCATAATTCTTACCTGCAATTTCTTACAGAAACTGGCCTAATAGGATTAATTCTAGTTCTGCTGTTCTGGTTTTTATGTTTAGTAAAATTGTTAAAATACTATAATAATCTGGAAGATTCAAAGAATGATTTTAATAAAAAGGTGTTTCTTTCTGCAATCGGTAGTATTTTTATTCTTTTAGTTATTTCTTTTTTTGAAAATTACCTATCTGCGACGACAGTTATGATACCCATCTCAATGCTGGTTCCTTTAGCTATTGGAATAAATTTCCAGAATGAATTTCGGGAAGATTTAGCAGTTGACCTGCAAAAATAAATCTATATAATTTTATTGTTTGATTTAAGTAACTTATATATGTGCATTTATTGTTTAATTTTTAAACCGAAATTATTTAAGTAACAGGTTATATGAAAGAGATTAATAAAAATATTACTATAATTCAGTCCAGAGGGCACAATAAACAGTACTTTGCTGATTTATGGAAGTATAGGGAATTATTTTATTTCCTGTCATGGAGGGATATTTTAGTCAGATATAAACAGACGGTAATTGGAATTGCCTGGAGTATTATAAGGCCCGTGCTAACCATGATAATATTTACAATTATTTTTGGAAAAATTGCAAAACTACCTTCAGATAATGTGCCTTATCCAATTTTAGTGTTTGTTGCTTTATTGCCCTGGCAATTTTTTGCCAATGCCCTGCAAGCAAGCAGTGGCAGCCTTGTTGGTAATGCTGGTATGATATCAAAGGTATATTTTCCAAGGATGATAATTCCTGCAAGTTCCATAATTGTTGCTTTTATAGATTTTTTAATTTCTTTTATAATATTAATAATTTTAATGTTTTGGTATAGATTTATGCCTGATTGGAGAGTTGTAACTATTCCATTGTTTTTAATCCTTGCCATTTTTTTAACTCTTGGCACAGGGTTATTTATTTCTTCTTTAAATGTTAAATATAGAGATTTTCAATATATAGTACCTTTTATAATACAATTAGGGCTTTATATTTCACCTGTAGGTTTTAGCAGTGATATAATTTCCAAAAAATGGAAAATCATATATTCATTAAATCCTATGGTAGGTATAATAGATGGTTTTAGATGGGCTTTTTTTGCTACACGGTCCAGTTATTTATTATTAAGTGTAATTTTTTCTATCATTATAAGTATATCAATATTATTTATTGGGGTATGGTATTTTAGAAAAACTGAAAGAACATTTGCCGACAGGATATGATTTTATGAAAACAGCTATAAAAGTTGAAAATATAGGTAAAAAATACATAATCAGGCACCAGCAGGAACAGTATCTTACTTTGAGGGACGAGTTATCCAGTAACACCAGGAAAATCTTTTTAAATGTTTTTAAGAACTTCAGGGATAATCCCACTGCTGTACCGGCAAAGGAAGAATTCTGGGCCCTAAAAAATATTTCATTTACAATAAAAAATAGTGAAAGAATAGGCATAATAGGGAAAAATGGTGCAGGTAAATCTACTCTTTTGAAAATATTGAGCAGGATAACCGAACCTTCAGAGGGACAGGCAATTATTAATGGCAGGGTCTCAAGTTTGCTGGAAGTGGGCACGGGTTTTCATCCTGAATTAACAGGAAGAGAAAATATTTATTTAAATGGCGCAGTTTTAGGAATGTCAAAAAAAGATATTAACGCAAAATTTAAAGATATTGTCGAATTTGCAGAAATCGATAAATTTCTTGATACTCCAGTTAAAAGATATTCTTCAGGGATGTATGTGAGGTTAGCTTTCGCAGTGGCTGCAAATCTTGAACCGGAAATCCTTATTATTGATGAAGTATTGGCAGTAGGAGATGCAAATTTTCAAAAGAAATGTCTGGGGAAAATGGATGATGTATCAAAAAATGAAGGCAGGACAATATTATTTGTAAGCCATAATATGGCGGCAATAAGTAGCCTGACCGAAAAATGTATCTTGTTAAATAATGGTAAAATGATTGCCTTTGGCAATACCGATAAAATAGTGAATATGTATTTGAGTACTTGTATGTATGATAATTTAATTTCCAAGGATGGTATTTATGACTACACAAATTACAAACTGCACGAAGCTAAAATAAATTTAAAAAATGCCAAAGCATTATTTATAAACGGGAAGACTTCAGGAAATGATAATAACACCAGGACTATTTTTAAAGAGGGAGAAACTATTGTGATTTCTATAGGTTTTAAAGTTATTAAGAAAATTAGTTTTCTCGAACTTGCTTTTGGAGTAAAAAATATGCTGGATGTTCCAATCTTTTCGGTACTTTCAGATATTTTTCAATTGGATTTAAAACCTGGCATATATAATACAAAAATTATTATAGATCCTAATTATTTAAGACCGGGAGAATATAATGTCGGTTTTAGTATGTATGCTCCTGACTTGCAGGATGGCATAAGAAATGCTATGCACTTTACTATAGAAGCGAATTCTGCAATCTATAATAATCCTCACTGGTCTTTTTCTTTTTTAGGTTCTGTAAAATTACCATATTTTTGGGAAGAACCAGTTAAAATAAATTAATAATTAATAGAATAATTTAATAACATGGATTATGATATAATATTTTTGAACCCTTTTGGTTTTGGATATAGCGGTTTTTCACATGGAATAGCTACACTTTCTTCTATCTTAAGGAATAATGGTATAAAAGTGTCAATAATTGATGCAAGTGCTGAGAAACTGGAAAGTAAAGAAGTTGTACTGAAAGTTATTAGGGAAAAACCAAAGATAATAGGAATAACAGGATTCATACAGGCATCTTTTTTTAACAAAGAAGTTTCAGATGGAATAAGAAATGAATTACCTGAAGTAGTTCAATTAGCTGGAGGAGCCTGGGCAGAATATACCCCTGAGTATATACTAAGAAAAACTAAAGTAGATTATGTTGTTAGAGGAGAAGCAGATTTAATAATCACCAATCTTATTAAAGCAATAATTAATAATGAATTACCCCACAATATTCCTGGTACCAGTTTTTTAGATAAAGAACAAAACTATACTGAGAATCCTCCTCTTGAGTTTCCAAGACATTTGGATAATTTACCTTTTCCTGCATATGATTTATTTGATATGAGTTACTATATTTTAAATGTCAAGCCGGAAAAATATGACTTTCCCCTGAAAAAGTCTCTAATAAGGAGAATAAAAAAAAATAGTGAAGATGGAAATTTAAGACTTGTATCTATTACTTCAGGAAGGGGATGCTACGGCAGATGTGATTTTTGTGCTGCTGCAAACTTAATGAGAAGGAATTTTTCTCCACAATATTTAGTTGATCATATGGAATATTTAATGAGAACCTATAACGTCAATGCCTTTAATTTTACAGAATCATTGACATTGTCTACCAGAAAGTGGGTCAAAGAGTTCTGCGATGAAATAATTAATAGAAAATTAACAGTATTTTATATGCCTGCTGCAAGAGCAGATTTTAATTACGATAGTGAAACAATTAAACTTCTTGAAGACAGTGGCTGCATTACAATTGGATTCGGTTTTGAATCGGGAGATAATTTAATGCTGAGAAGTTTTAATAAAAAAACTACAGTCGAAAGATATTACAAAGTTATAGAGGATTTTAAAAAAACCTCAATAGCTGTCGGAGGTTCTTTTATATTGAATATGCCCGGGGAAAATTATGTTTCTATTGGAAATACCATTAAATTCATTAAAAATACTAAAATAGTTTTTAGTTTTGGATTCGCATATCCGTATCCAGGTTCATCTCTTTACAGATTTGCAGAATCAAATTCGTTTTGTAATTTGGAAGATGTAATGTTCAAAACATTAAATAAAAGGCTGCCTTCCAAGACAGAATTTAAAGAATACATAGATAAATATAATTTTAATAATTTAAATAAAATGAAATTATGGAAAGTGAATAAATATCTTTATAAATTGTTTGATTATAACGTTTTATATAATAAGAACATAGTTCTTTATTTTTTAATAAGATTATTTCCATTTTATTTTGAAATCAAAAAAGGATTAATATATTTAAAAGATTTTACTTTCATATTTTTGAGAAAGTTAGCAAAATTTTTAAAAATAAAAAAAATAATTCATGGACTTAAATTTAAAAAATAAAGAGGTTTTTATTTTTGATTGGGATAGAACGATTATTGATTCTATGGACATTAAGATAAAAAATTTCACAGAAACTCTATATAAATTAATTGATTTAAAAATAAATTATTGTGATTTTGCAGATAGTATTAAATCTTTATATGAAAGATACTCGGGGTTGCCAAGAGAGACTTTATTTAAAAATATTTTAAGGGAAGCAAATATTGGAACTGACATAATACAATATTCAGACTTTGACAGGAACTTTTCCATATTAAATAAAACCAATTTGTTAAAGGCAAAAATTTTTGAAGATGCCAGATCTTTTATTAAACTGTTGATAAAAAATAAAAAGATTATTTTCATTTCTTCATCAATGCCTCAAGAAGAGTTAGTTTTTTTTACTTCAAAAAAATTGAATATGAGCTTAAGGAAAAATATCAGGGGTATACTTGGAACGGAGAGTAATTTTTCAAAGGGTAATAATCATTTTGAATTTATTGAGAGAGATACTGGTTATAAAAGAGAAAAATTTTTATTTATTGGTGATGATGTATATGATTACAGATTGAGCAGGGATGCAGAAGTTGATTTTGTTTTAATAAACAGGAAGTTAAAAAAGTTTTTAATTCCTGACATTTTTGAAATTAGTTCTTTTAGCGAGTTGGAGGGTTTTATTAATGGAAAGGTTTAAAGGTGTTATTAAAAAGAATTTTCTTATTAAAGATGCTATAAACAAAATGGCTGGAAATTATGAAAATAAGTTTATTGCAGGGATGGCAGTAATTGTTGATGACAACAACAAGGTTCTAGGTGTATTAACTGATGGGGATATACGAAGGGGCATTTCAAAAGGAATTAATGTTGATGAAAGTGTAGAAAAAGTGGCAAATTTTAATCCTGTGGTAGTGAATAAGGATTTAGATAAGAGTCAAATGGCAGAGTGTATTTTAAATGAATGTAAAAAAAGAAATAAACTCTATAATAAATATTCAAAAATTATATTAATTGATAACCAGGGTTGCTTTTATGATGTTGTGCTGCTTTCTGAAATTTTTGAGGAAACCGTAGAAAATAAAAAAATATTGATTTATGGTATGGGATATATCGGGCTAACTCTGGCGGTTGTTTTGTCAAATGCAGGTTTACAGATTACTGGTATAGAAAAGGATGAAGCTGTTATAAAAGATTTACAAAATGGAAAGCCTCATTTTTTTGAAAATGGGTTGGATTCTTTATTAAACTCAACTATCCAGGAGCATTCCATTCAATTTACTTCAGATGTATATAATACAAAAGCTGATATATATATCATTTGCGTGGGAACACCATTTAATAAAATTAATGGGCTTGCAGATTTATCACAAATTCAAGAAGTAAGTCAGGACATAGCAAATAAGATTAAAAAAAATGACCTGATAATTCTTAGATCAACTGTTCCTGTTGGGACAACAAGAAATATAGTTATCCCAATAATACAATCAAATGGGTATAAAGCGGGGGATGACTTCCATATATCTTTTGCTCCGGAAAGGACGGTGGAAGGGATAGCAATAGAAGAACTAAGAACATTACCGCAGGTTATTGGCGGATTCGATAAAAAAAGTGTAGAACTTACTGCAAAATTATTTAATAAAATTACAAAAGCCATAATAGATGTTGAGTCTTTGGAAGAAGCAGAATTGGTTAAATTGATTAATAATGCTAACAGGGATTTATCTTTTGCTTTTGCAAATGAAGTGGCATATATCTGTGAAAAATATAACATAAATGCATTTAAGTTAATAGATTCAGCAAATGAGGGCTATATTAGAGATCCTATCTCCAGGCCAAGCCCGGGTGTTGGTGGACCATGTTTGTCAAAAGATCCGTTATTGTTTTCATTATCCCAGAGTGAATTTAAAGATGGGGCGATTTTAGGAAGTGCAAGCAGAAAAATAAATTCATTCGGAGCACAATATGTTTACAATAAAATTGAAAAGTTCTGTGAAAAAACAGGGAAAAAGATAAACCTTATAAAAATATTTATTATTGGGCTAGCATTTAAAGGAATTCCTGAAACATCTGATATTAGAGACTCTATTGCGGTTGACTTAATTAATTTATTTCCAAATGAGAATAATATATTTATTAAAGATTTTATTGTTGATAAACAACAAATTGAGCAAACAGGATGTAATTATATTGATGATATTTATGAAGGTTTTAAAGGAACTGATGTAATTCTGATTATGAACAATCATTATAAAAACAATAAATTTAATACTTTTGAGGCTCTTAAATCTGCTAATAAACCCTTTTTATTTTTCGATGGTTGGAATATGTTCAATCAAGATGAACTCGAAAAAAATAAAGACTGCTTTTATTCAACAATGGGCTATATGACAAATAGATAAATGGGCAACTTTTATAACTTGGTCTTATTAAAAAAACCTGGTTCAATATCTTTTAATAAAAATCAACTTTATGTTGATTTAGACTTGGTTGAATTTAATAATACAATAAAGAATGATAAAAATTTTAAATGCAGTATTGCTCCTGAAAATTATTTTTGGTTATCCGGAGGAGGAACAATTATTTTTGAAGATAATTTTATTTTTTTAGTTAAAAGAAATTCGGATTCCATTTTAAATCCTGGCAAGTTTTCAATATTTACAGGCCGTTCTAACAATTTAAATGAAAAAATAAATCCGGAACTCATCGCAAGAGAACTTTTTGAAGAACTGTTAATTTTTAAAAATAATTCGTATTTATACCCTTTAAATAACAGATTTCAAGTAACAATTGACAATTCCTTTAATGAAGTTGATAGGATTTTTAAAATTTCAAAAAACCATGCTATTCAATATTATAACTTAGAAAATGTTAATCAACAAAACAAGAATATATTCATAAAATATAAAGGTGCTGAAAGACAGTTTAATTTAAATTATTACATAAATAGTAAAAATGATATAAATATTATTTTTATTTTTAAAAGTAAGACAGATTTAAATGAATTATATGCAATTGATGGAGAATATTTTATAATTGGAAATAAGGTCATAAAATTAAATAGAGATATTTATTTATTTAATTTTAAAAATTTCCAGGCTATTAAATTTTCAAAAAATAATATACAGAAAAGTATCAAATTAAAAAAAGGAGATTTTACCGAACATTGTTTCTATTTGATAACAATATTGAGAAATAATAGTTAAAAATTTAAGAAATGAAGATTATTACGGAATTTTGTCAAAATCATAATGGTAGTTTTGATATTTTAAAAAAGATGATCTGTGAAGCTGCAGAAGGTGGAGCAACTCATGGAAAAATCCAAACCATTTTTGCAGATGATCTTTCATTTAGGGAAAGATTTGAAGAAGGTAAAATCGATTCCAAAGGTAACATAATAACAATAAAAAGACCCTATAAACAGGAGTATCAACGTCTTAAAAGTCTTGAACTTTCTTATGACCAACATCAGCTATTTATAGAAGAATGCAAAAAGTCTGGATTAATACCACTGACAACTTCTTTTAATATAACATCAATTTGTAAGCTAAAAGATTTAGGATGGCAAAGTATCAAGGTTGCAAGTTATGATTGCGGTTCGCTTCCAATGATAAGGGCATTAGCTGATAATTTTAATGAATTAATTATATCAACAGGTGCTACTTTTGATTATGAGATTGAAAATACCGCAAATTATTTAAATAACATAAATAAAAAATTTACTTTTCTTCATTGTATAACAATATATCCAACTCCATTAAAATATATGAATTTAAAAAGAATGGAATATTTAAAAAAGTTTACACAATCTGTAGGCTTGAGTGAACACTCTCTTGTTTCTACTGATGGAATAAAAGCTTCTATTGCAGCAATTTATTTGGGTGCTAATACAGTTGAAAGACATTTCACAGTCTTACCGGAAGAGGAAACAAGAGACGGGAAAGTTTCTGTACGTAAAAAACATCTAAAAGAATTAGTATATTTTTCAAAATTATCAAAGAATGACCAAAAAGAATACATATATAAAAATGTTCCTGAATTTGAGAAAATGCTTGGACGTTATAAGAGAGAACTTATAAAAGAGGAATTGTTAAACAGGGATTATTACAGGGGAAGATTCTGTAACAAAATAAAAGGAAAACAAATTTTTAATTGGGAATATGAATATAAATAAAAAGAAGTATCTTATTCCTTTTAATTAACAGTAATTTTCTTCTTTAATTTTTTTATAATAGTAAGGAGGACAAAGGTGCCTAATACAGGTGATGGTTTGAAAGCTGATAATGCTAATTGGAATTTCAAGGGTGAGATTGCTAAAAATTTTGATATCCATGTTTCGAAGTCTGTACCATTTTATCTTGATGGTCATCAATTGGTGTGCAGTATTAGTGATTTTTTTATAAAACATGATTCTCTAATATATGAGCTTGGATGCTCAACAGGTGAATTAATATTAAAAGTATCAAAGCATAACAATCATAAGCCTAATTCCAAATATATTGGTATTGATATAGAAGAAGACATGATAGGGATGGCTGAACAGAAAAAAGAGGATTTAAAAATCGAAAATGTTGAGTTTTATGTAGATGATATTACGCAGTTTGAATTTCAGAAATCAGATATGATAATAGCTTATTATACTATACAATTTGTTCGCCCCAGTCAGAGACAACTTTTAATAGATAAAATTTTTGAAGCATTAAATTGGGGCGGGGGTTTTTTATTTTTTGAGAAAGTTAGGGCAAATGATGCTCGATTTCAAGACATGATGACAAGCATTTATTATGATTATAAGCTTGAGAAGGGATATACACCGGATGAGATAATTGCCAAATCAAGAAGTCTTAAAGGTATATTGGAGCCATTTTCCACCCAGGGAAATATGGATTTGCTTAAAAGAGCTGGATTTATAGATATTTTAACTGTTTTTAAGTATGTTTGTTTTGAAGGATTTTTAGCGGTAAAGTAATTTTTGGTGATTTTTATGACAAGATTTGATATAAGAAGTTTTAAGGAAAGATTAACTGCAAAAAATGAATTCGATGGAAATCTTGTTTATGGTGCAAAAAAATTCCATTTTGACACCAATAGAGCCGGGATTGGTAAACCATCAAGCGGGTACTTAATCAGAGAACATGCAAAAGTTGTAGTTGATACTGGCGTAGAAAGATATCAAAGAAAACAAGGATGCTGGGAGAGAGTTGAGAGCTGTCCTGTTTGTGGTTCAAGTGATAATGAATTTTTTCTTCACAGGTTAGGCCTTGATATTTACAGGTGTAAAAAGTGCTCCCACAGGTATTTAAATCCCAGAATAAAATATTCAGAGGCAATGAAAATTTATGAAGATGATAAAACTGCTTCTGATATTTATACAGTGCCAATTCAAATTAAAATCGATGAGATCAAATATCAATATGGTTTGGAATTGATAAATCAACTTATTATTGGTAATAAGAGAAAAATAATGGATATTGGTTGTGGAGCAGGGGTATATTTGAAAATAGCTTTTAAAAATGGCTGGGAGCAATGTATAGGTGTAGATGTTAATGAAAGATATAGTAATATTTATAAAGAGAACAAGGGTATTCAATATATTTCTTCAAGCTTTGAAACTTTGGACCCTGATAAATTAGGTGAAAATTATGATTGTATATCAATGTGGAATGTTTTAGAGCATTTATATGATCTGCATGGTATTTTAAATGTTATTAAGCATTTATTAAGGAAAGATGGTCTTTTATTTATTCTGGTGCCAAATGTAGAATCTTTAGCAACAAGATTGATGCGTGAAATGTCCCCAACCTTTAACTGGAAGCATATTTCACATTTTTCTAAAAAGAGTCTTGTAAAATTGATGGAAATTAATGGTTTTAAAAATTTATTTTCAGAAACAGTTATTACTGAAATTGATAATATAAAGAGTTATATGTCTGGTGAATATCCCTATCATGGGTATGGTGATCCAGAAAAACTGTTTGATTTCATTACACCTGAATACATTCATAAAAATTTTCTTGGTAGTAGAATGATCGGAATCTTTAAAAATGTTAGGTAATAAAAAATTATACGGGATTATACCTGTTAGAGGAGGTTCTAAAGGAATACCTAAAAAAAATTTAATCAGATTAGGAGGTTTAACTTTACTTGAAAGAGCGATAACTCTCGGACAAAGTTGTAAATATGTAGATAGGGTTTTAGTTTCAACTGATGACCCGGAGATGTTTGTTATTTCAAAGAGATATAATGCAGCTATACCAGCTTTGAGGCCTTCATATCTGGCAACTGATACGGCAAAGACAGTGGATGTTGTTTTGGATGTTGTAGAAAAAGCTAAAATTAAAAATTCTTATATTTTATTACTGCAAGTTACATCTCCATTAAGAACCTTAGAAGATCTTTACAGTTTTATTAAAAGGTTTGAAGATAATTTACATATTTGTGATGCAATTGTAAGTTTGACGGAATTTGACAATCCTCATCCTAACAAAATTCAAAAGATTGAAAATGGATTTGTAAAGTCTTATATTGGTGTAGAATCGATGGTTCCAAGGCAAGAGTTACCAAAGGTATATAAACTTAATGGGGCTTTTTATATGACAAGTACAGAGATATTAAAAAAATACCATACTTTTATTCCTGAAAGGACTTTGCCATTTATTATGCCGGAGGAAAGAAGTTTAAATCTTGATACAATATACGATTTATATTTGTTAGAAGCTTTAATACAAAGAGGGATAGTTAAATTAAAGTAGTGATTGATTAGGTTAGAATGTACAAACTGGTTATTTTATTAAGAAATTATTAATTAATTTATTGAGATATTACTTATGAATAGTTTGGTATCAATTGGGATTCCTACTTGCAATAGACCAGAGACGTTAGGTCTTGCATTAAGCGATTGTGTTAATCAATCGTATAGAAATATTGAGATAATTGTATCAGATGGCTGTATTTGTTGTGCTGAAATAGAGAAAACAGTAAAAGAATTTGCAAAGAGCGATAACAGGATTAAATTTTTTAAACAAGACAAAAGAATAACAGTTTTAGAAAATTTTAAATTTGTTTTAAATCAAGCTAAAGGGGAATATTTCTATTGGTTAGCTGATGATGATAGACTGGATAAGTACTTTATTGAGAAAATGTTAGAAGTATTTTATAAAAACCCTGAGTGTGTATTGGCTTACTCAGAGCCGTATTTATTTAATAAGGAAGGTTGGGAAAGTAAAGAAGTACTTCACAGTAAAATAGAAACCCATGGATTAACTAAATTACAAGCCTTAAGATGCATTTTAAGAAACCAGAACTTAAATAATGAGGCTTATGGGTTATATAAGACAAAAGCTATTTCCAGTTATTATTTTCCAAAGTTTTTTGGGGAAGACAATGCACGTTTAATTCATATAGGTTTAGAGGGTGAAATATTTAAGGGAGAGCCAGGTTTGGTAAAAATAAGATTGGGCGGGGATGGCAGTTCTAATGAAACTATTATTGAAGCTTCAGGCTTAAGAAGAAGTTATTTTAATTTATACTTTGGATATATTGCACAAGCAGTTGGTTTTTTGAGATTTTTATGGAAAAGCAATAAATTAAAAGTATATGAAAAAGTTGTATGTATTTTTTTAATTGTTGAAAGAATTGCATTTGTAAGACTTTACAGGAAAAGCATATTGAATGATTTTTATAAGTTTTTGAGAAAAGTTGCAAGAAGAGTAAAAATAAAATTATTGGCTTTAAAATCAAATATAAATAGTACACCAAAAAAAATAAGGAAATTTTCTTTTGATTCAATTGACCTTCTTAGAATATGGTATAAATTTAAAAGAAATGTAAGAAAAGGTGATATAGAAATTAGTCTTACAAAGAATTTATTAATTGTTTCTCTTGAAGGAATGAATTATTTTATGCCTACAATCTGGGGAATATTAACTACAGGATTAAAGTATTATGGTTATAATGTTTTTACTCTTTCTCTTAGAAAATCCAGATTAAACAATAGATACTATAGGATTTTTAATATTAAGTTGATCTTTTGGGAAGATATTCTAAAAAATGGTGTTTCAATCTTTTCAAATGCTATTTCTGATTTAGAAGCAGCAATGACAGATTGTAAAAGTTATTTAGATTTTTATAATTTTAATTTTAATGGCTTTCAACTTGGAAAATTCGGTATATCAACTTATTGCAGGAATTACTTCTTTGGAGATATTGATCTATCTGATAATGATGCTAAAGAAAAGTTAAAAGAGTATATAAAGTCTACATATTTGCATTTTTTATGTGCTACGAAATTTTTACAGGATTATGGGATTGATAAAGCATTTTTTACAGAATTGAACACTGATAGCTATGGTGGAGTCTATAAAGCCTGCTTGGATAGTGGTGTTGATATTATAAAATGGGCTTCAAGCAACAGAGATGATTCATTTTTCTTGCAACATATAAATAAAAATTTTAATTCGGTTCATCATGCATCAATTTCTCCATATACATGGGAAAAGATAAAAGATAAAGATTTTTTAGAGTGGCAAGAAAAAGAGCTCCAAAGTTTTTTTGAAAAAAGGTATAAGGGCGAGTGGAAGATATTTGCAAGAAATTATAAGAATACTCAATTGTTAGAAGCTGATGAAGTAAGATCAAAATTAGGATTAGCTGATAGTGATAAAGTTGCAATAATATATTCTCATATTCTATATGATAACCTTTATTTCTATGGGACAGATCTGTTTTTAAATTACAATGAATGGCTTGTTGAAACAGTAAGAACTGCATGTGATAATAAAAAAGTGAAATGGTTTATAAAGATACACCCATCTAATATCTGGAGAAGAGAAACAGAATCAAACGAGTATCTTGAAACAGTTCTGCTAAGCGAGCATTTCAGTAAATTACCAGATCACATAAAAATTATAGGACCGGATACCCCAATAAGTCCTTTAAGCTGGATGAAAACGGCAGATTTTGGAGTTACTGTTAGAGGTACTGTCGGGCTAGAAATGGCTTGCATGGGAAAACCTGTAATAACAGCAGGTACTGGAAGATACGAGGGGATGGGGTTTACACTGGATTCAAAAAGTAGGGAAGAATACCATCAGCGTTTGTTAAATTTGCCCACAGATGCAGAATTAACTAAAGAGCAAATGCTGCTTGCCAGAAAATACATGTTTGCTTTATATATGGGTAAAAATTTTGACTTGTTTTCAATAGAAACTACTTCGGGTACAGGAAAACACGAAGTAGTTCATTATAATGACCTGCTCTTTTTGCCCTCAGATTTAATTAAAAATCTACATCCGAAGGATTGGGAAGATGTTAAAAGACTTGCAGAATGGATAGAAAATATAGAAGAAAGTGACTATTTTAAATGGGAACTTTTTAGATAAAAAAATTTTCATATTTTTATTAATGACATGATCAAATTATCTATTGTTACTCCTACGTATAATAATATAAATGGGTTGAAAAGGAACATATTTAGTGTAGCTAAGCAATCTCTTAAAGATAAAGAACATATTGTTATCGATAATCTATCAATTGATGGCACTGATAAATTGATTAATGATTATAGTAAGGATGTTGATTATCCTGTCGTTTATGTAAGAGAAAAAGACAATGGCATTTATAATGCTTTTAACAAAGGGATAAAAATAGCTAATGGTGAATGGGTTCACATTTTAAACTCAGATGATTATTATTTTAATAATGAAAACCTTGAGATATTGTTAAATGGAGACATTAAAAATTTTGACATTTTAGCATGTGCAATATTAGTAAAAGATAAAGAAGTTTTCAATGATGGGGATAGTTTTTGGGTTCCAACATATAATGAAAAGATAAAGCATTATAATTTTCCTCATTCCGGAATGATTATAAAAAGATGTTTCTATGAATTAAATGGCTATTATAATGAAAATTTTAAAATAGTATCTGACGCAATTTTTGCTATTCAGAATCTCCCAAGGGCAAAGTATTTTATAAGTGATTTGCCATTAGTAATAATGGATAACAAAGGTATTTCCAATAAGGTTTCGCTTAGAAGAACTTTTGAAAGAATAAGATGTATAATTTTTTATTATGAGTTTCCTTTAGGTTATAAATTTAAGTCTATTTTTTTAAATTGTTATCGAGATTTTATAATATTATTAAAATTAATTAAACACAAGTTAAAAAAAGATTCTAAGGTTTTTAAGTTATTTTAGTATATAAATTTAAATTTTTGATATTTAAAAGCTCATAACTATATGGAAAAAATTACAGTAATACTTCCAACATATAATGAGAAAGAAAATATATGTGAAATTATTGATATTCTTGAAAAGGATATTTTCCCTCAATTAAAAAATTATCTCACGAGTATTTTAGTTGTAGATGATAACTCACCAGATGGTACAGCACAACTTGTACGGAATTATATGAAGAAATATAAAAACTTGGATATAAATGTTGATGAAAAGAAAGGTTTGGGAATTGCTTATAAAAGAGGAGTTGAATATGCAATAAATAATATGAATGCTGACTTAGTAATAAAAATGGATAGCGATTTTCAACATAATCCTAAATATATCATCAATTTAATTAAGAAGTATAATGAAGGCTATAATTATGTTATTGGTTCAAGATTTTGTAAGGGCGGTTCATTACCAAGAGGTTGGGGCTTGTATAGGAGATTTCTTTCAAAATATGGCAGTTTATGTACAAGAGTGATCCTTTTTTACCCTAAAGTAAATATAATCAGCGATGTAAGTTCAGGACTTACACTTGCAAGTGTAGAAAACGTATTAAGTAAAATAGATTTTTCTAAAGTTTCTTCCGGGTTCTATTACACAACACAGATGCTGTATCAAGTTGTAAAACTGGGTATAGAAATAGGTGAAATACCTATTGAATTTGGTATTAGAACAAAAGGGAAAACAAAAATGCCATTTAGCAATATCCCTAAAACTCTGGTAACAATGATTGCTTTAAGATTGTCTAATAATAAACTCAAATATAGATGATGGAAAATAAAAATATTGATGTATTAATCAATAATAAAAAAACAGCTCTGATATTAAATATTATATTAGCAATATCAATAATTGTTGCTTTTCTCAGTTTTTTCAGAGATATAAATAATACCATTTATTATGGAGGAGTGGACCTTAGGAGTAATGTTGTAGGGGCAAGACTTTTGCTTGAAGATAAAGATCCATATTATTATATATGGAAAGAGGGAGATTCTGATCTTTTATTGCAGCCTACAGCGAACCCCAATGTCCCAGTAGGTCATGTAGCAGTATCACCAACTGTTCTGTTTGTATATGCATCAACAGCTAAGCTTCCTTATGGTATCCAACAAAACATATGGTTTATTTTACAATGGGTTTTTTTAATAATGAGTATTTATATATTTGCCAGAGCGTCTAAATCTGAGATTAAATCAAAACTGATTTGGATATTAGGGCTACTATTCATTTCTGGGAGTTTTATATGGAGACTTCATGTTGAAAGAAATAAGATAATCATATTCTATGGTTTTCTGATTGCGGTTGCTTTTTTAATTTATAACATGTCTTTTAAACACAAAGATTTAGTATCAGGTATTTTTATTGGTTTTACCACTGCTTTGCGATTGCCTTATATTCTTATGGGCATTCCATTTTTCATTTTTAAAAAGTGGAAAGTTATTGCAGGTATGGCAATCGGGCTTCTAATTGGTGTTTCCTTACCTTTGATATTTACTAAACCTGTAATATGGATGAATTACTTTACTGCTATGCAAATGCAGGTAAAAATAAATACAGGAGAAATACCCTCGATAAAATATGATTATATAAGAAGAACCATTGAAGGTATGGATAATATGTACCTTGTTGCAGTACTACCTGTTATTAATTTTTCTATACAAGCTCTTTTTATGGGTTATGCAAACATTGTTTTAAATACTAACATCCTTTTAATTTCTTTAATTATTGTTTTAGGTGTCATTGCTTTTTTTCTTTATAAATATTATATAAAAAATATAGGTTCTGAGTTAATTTTTCTGCTCGGCATAGTTTTAGTCTATTTGGGTGAGTTGTTTATTTCTGCTGCGAGATTTAATTATTATGATGTAATATTTGTTAATATTTTGCTTTTGATAATATTAAATATGAATTTTATTTCTGATATTATTAATCCTTTTTTATTTTTTTTAATGTTAGGTTTCTTATCTAATGTCTTATATTTTGAAGCTTTTAGGAGTAGTCTTGTTATTGGGAGCATAGCTATGCTGATTTATATACTTTCCATGACTTTTGTGTTATATAAAAGTGAAAAGTCTCGGGAGGATAAGTTAGCCCGACGTTTTCTAGAGATGAAATAATATTATATTAAGATTCCAGGTTTATTTTTTCGCTGGTTATCTTTTTAACTGATAACGTTTCATCTATTTTTTTAAGTTCTAAACTTAATCCGGTTTTTTCAAAATTTAGCTTTTTATTGATACTCTGTTCATTACCAATAACATAGACTGTTTTTCCTTCATTGAAAACATCAGTAATTAGATCCAGCGAATAATCTTTATCCTTACTGGTGATGAATTTAATTCTTTTTTCTTTTTGTTCATATAAATTTATATAAGTGCCTATATCAGAAACTTTTGAAGAAACAAATAAATATGAACCATCCTCTATGTTATTAAAGATTTTATTCCATGCTATATATGCTTCATCTAATTTAGAATTATCAGAATATTTATAATTAATAGAGGCAAGAATTATCGGTTGTACTAGCAGCAACAATAATATTATTGTTGCAGGAATATGGTATGCATAGTTTTGTGTTTTTATATTTTTTTTGTTTTTAAGAAATTTCTTGATAAGTATCGAAATTAAATCTTTGAATAATAGAAAGAAGTAAGAGGAATATATACATAAAATTGCATAAACTGGCAATAAATAACTTATAATAGGGCTATCCAGGTATTGAATAATTATATAAAAAGTTACAATAATATATAAAAATGAGAAAATTGCAAATTTAAAGTTCTTTTTTAATGAATAAACAAATCCCACAAAACTTATTATAGATAGGAATAATCCAAAATTTTTATAGAAAGGTCGAAGATATGCTAAAAAAACTTGGAAAGCCACCTCAATCGTTTTAACTGGTAGATGTTGCAGGCTCCCTGTGTAGATTGAACCGTCTGGTAAATGTCCGAATATATAGTATATAAAATTTATAAGACTATTTGTACTACTGTAACCTTGGATTGGTCTGAAAAAAAAATAAGAGTATGATAGTAAAGGGAGAATAAAAAATAATATGCAAAATATGGTGACTTTCGCATTTTTAAAAATAACAGGATTAAGCAGAACTATATATATAATAAACACTGGCATAATATACCAGTTTATCTGATTATTTGTCAGACTTAATCCGGAACAAAAAAAGAATAGGTATAAATTTTTTCTATTTGGCTGCTTGCTGTATCTTATTGCAGCATATATTGCAAGGCTGATGAAGCATAAATTAATTGAATCTATTCCAATTCTATTCGAAACGCTCCAGAATGGATAAATAAAAGCAAGCGTTAGAGAACTGGCAAGGCTTATAACATCGTCCTTTGAAAGAAGGTAGACTGTAAGAAATAATATTAGAATTGTAAAAGCTCCAAAAAAAGCAGAAAATAAGTTAATTTTATAAGCAATATCGCCAATTGGTATAAGGGTAAAAACTTTTGCCAGTAAAGAATAGATTGGATAACTTGGTGGTTTCAGAATTTCCATTTTTGGTATGCTTAAAGCATACCAGCTTGACTCTCCACCAATTAATTTGGGTTGGAGGGTTAAAATATATAATATTAAAGGTATAGCAAAAGCAATTATTGAAGAAATAATATGAATTTTTCTGTTCATGTTAGTAACCTTTTAATTTATAGTTTTTCGGATATATCCCTTGGCATACACATAAATAGTACCATTAGCTATTAAGGAGTATATTATGAATTATATTGAATTTCAAAAGAAAAATTGTAACATATTTACTTAAGCATTATATTGCTAGTATTATTTGTGTATGTAAAAGGATAATACCAAACTTTTATTGCTACAATAATCAAGCGAAAGGGTGATGTTGTTGAGATCGGTGTTTTATTGGATAATATTTCCGTGTTTCCTGCAAATGAATACTTATCGGGAACTAGCAAAGTTTAACGATATTGTGGTTAACGTTATCTGTCAGGAGGATGTAAGTGAGTATAGAAAGACAAGTTATGGATGGACATCAAAACCTGAACTTGGAAAAGTTAATTTAGAAATACTGCCTTCTGAGGGCTGGAAGGATAGGGTTATTAAAATTCTTGAGAAAAACGACACTGCTATTCATGTTTTTGGAAGCATATTACCCAATTACCCCGAGAAGATAGCCTATGCCAGAGACCTTGCATTCTCGATGGGTTTAAAAGCGGGTGTTATCACCGAAGCACCTATAAACGATGAAACAATGCTCATGAGAAGAATTGTTAAAGGCCTGAAGAACTGGCAACAGAAGTATAGGATTAGAAAAATTGCCGTTAGAGCACAATTTGTTCTTGCTATTCCGAATTCAAAATATGCTTATTTCCATAAGCTAGGCTGGCGTGAAGACCAAATATTTCCTTTCGGTTACTTTGTTGTGGACCTAAATTCTGTGCAAAATTCTCTTCCAGAGTGGGCTAAAAGAGTTGAGGGAGTAGACCAATCGAAGTTTAAGATCTTATATGCGGGTTCTTTTGTAGCGAAAAAGAGTCCAGACTTATTGGTGCGTGCATTAGGATTGTTACATAAAAAAGGAAGTAAATTTGTATGTTATTTAATTGGTGATGGTGAGCAAAAGGATTATTTAAAAGAACTGGTTAAAAGGAGTGAACTTAGCGATAGTGTATTTTTTTTTGGAGCTAGGCCAAATGATCAGTACAGAGCTCTAATGAAAGCCTGTGATGTTGTTGTGGTTCCTCAAAGACGAGCATCCTGGGGTGTTCCTGCATTAGAGGCTATTCAGTCTGGCATTGCGGTGGTTATTAGTGATGGAGATGGAGCAAGTGAACTTGTAAAAATCGGTAGAGCTGGCCGGGTTTTCAAGAGCAGTAACTTGCAAAGCTTGTACAAAGCATTGTGCGATCTTCTTGACAACAGCGTAAACTTAAGAGAAGCTAAAAATAGTGCCAACTTTTTTGCTAAAAGAGTCCATCCTACAACTATGGCTAAATATTTGAATGACATATTACTTTATATAGAAGGTACATATACTGAAAAACCTACTGTACCATGGCTTGAGAGTTTTTTTTAGTCTATTGATAATTTTTTCAACTGTTAGAAATAACTTTAATTTAGTAGGTAGGACAATTTTTTTATTATTTTTGTCTATCATATCTTTATCATTATGATATGATCTTCTATGCACATATATAACAGAATTTTGAGAAAGAGCTTTTTCAAGTGATTCCCACTCTCCAAATATTAATATGCTTTGTCTTGGACATTTATATCTTGATGCTAAGATTGAATAAATACTCTGGTCGTGTCTATGATTTTTTCTATCACCAGCTATGCACTCTTTTATTTTTGAATATTCAAAAGCGTCATTTATTAGCTGCTGATATTTACCATTTACTTTATACCCTAAAATGCCTGCCCAAAGTTGAAAGTCGTTTATTTCAGACTCATTGGCATTCATTATCTCAAAGCACTTTTTATGAGTCCAATTCTTATTAATGTGTTTATCACCCACTAGGAAAATTTCATCTTTATTTATTATCTCGTAAATTATTTTTAAATCTTTTAAAGCTACAGCACCCGAGTCTAAATAGAGTATGTTATCTCCAAATCTTTTTGCATCCTGAATTGCAAAACACTTCCAAGCAAAAGTTGTTGGTTCAAGATAACCATCCCAGAAATTATTTATCGTGGTAGGATATTCAATAACTTCAACCTTTTTTAGGGTATTTAGAAAATCTTTTTCTATTTTTTTTAATCCAAGATTATAAATTATTATTTTATCTATAGTATCGATACTTGTTTTATGCAAGCTGGATATTAGACTAATGGAAGCTTTAAAAAAAAGGCTATTGAATGAAGTTATAAATATATTTTTTTGATTCAACAAGATTTCCATTCTGCTATAGATATGAGTTATTAGCAGTGTTAAACAACCTGGCTCAGTTAAAACCTATTTCGAACGTAAAATATCTGCTATTTAAAAATTTACTTATAATTTGTATTATTTTGTTCTATATTATTTTAAACTTTTGTTTTAATATATTTAACTCCAATTACTTATTCTGCAACTTTGTTGTTTTCCTTTAAGATTTATTTTATTTATGTTACCATAAATAGTCACAAAATCAATTGGTCCAGTTGCTAACCAGCAATTAATCATCTTGGCCTAATTTTACCTGAAATTAGCCTAAATTAGCCATTATTTTTAAAATAATTTTATACAGCATTTTCCAAATTGTGATT
>Ga0194126_10002720_pt1 | contig 28519 bp, 38 predicted proteins | sample TA2KigC150mmetaG_FD_148641 | JGI IMG/M metagenome (GOLD analysis project Ga0194126, IMG submission 148641) | Freshwater microbial communities from Lake Tanganyika, Tanzania - TA2015035 Kigoma Deep Cast 150m | ecosystem: Environmental > Aquatic > Freshwater > Lake | place: Tanzania: Lake... | reverse complement strand
CAGACGTAACTCAAACGATTAAAAACCTGATCAAACTGGGCGTCATCAAGACCAAGACAAGGAAGCCCAAGATCTTCACGTTCGAAGATCGCAACTCGCCTGACTTTGACTACAACGAAGTCCGTGGTGCGGACAAGGTACTGCACTACAACGAGGACGGGTCGGTCGAGGTTTATCGGGTTGAAGATCCTGAAGTACTGGAAGCGATCAAGACCACGTACCGGGACATGAACACGCTAACTAAGATCGGCAACGCGGTCACTAGCACTCTTGGTCAGTTGCATACTCGCTTCAACCCAGCGTTCCCGCCGATGGACTTCGTGCGTAACAGCATCACCAACGCGGGTTTGATCAGTGCACGAGAAGGCGGCAAGTTATCTCGTGAGTATCTATCTGCTGTAGCCACCAACGTGACGCGGCTTGGCTTTTTCAAAGCGGGCAAACTATCTAATCTGCTAGCTAAGAATGACACTGCAGAACTTAACCGGCTCTACAACACCGGGCATCCGTTCTACCGTGATGCGATAGACATGATGAAGTACGGCGGTCGAACCATGTACCGCATGTCGTTCAATATCAGCGACACGATGACAGAACTGCAGAAAGAACTTGGCCCGAAGAAGATCATGAAAAATCCCAGCCAGTTCTTGAAGTGGGTCGATGTCTATAACGACGCGTTTGAAATCACGAGCCGAGTTGCGGCGTACACCGTACGCAAGCAGCAGAACATTGCTGAAGCCAAGAAGAAGCGCCAGAACGTCAACGACCGCAAGGTCATGGAAGACATTGAGAAAGAAGCCGCTGCGTTTGCGTTGAGCCTGATGGACTTCCGCAAGATCGGTAAGTATGGTCGGGAGCTCGGTGCCTATTTCATGTTTATTCGCCCTGCGGCTACCGGTGCAGTGGATGCCATCGATGCGTTGCGGCCCGGTTTCCAACGTCGTGAGAAAGCCTTTGCTCGGCTTGAGCCTGAAGTGCAGGAGCTCTTTGAGACCAAGACACTGGCTGAAGAAGTCAACAAACTTGAAGAAGCCAAGCGGCCTAACAAGAAAAAGATTGAGGAGCTTAAGAAAGAGATCGCTCGTCGGGAGAAGTCCTTTGATGAGTTCGAGTCTCGCCGGTTAGACAGAGCCAAGAATGCCCGTAACACAGCGTTCTTTACTCTTGCAGCGGGTGCGGCGATCTACGCCATGGCTGCAGCGGTATCTGGCGAGGACGATGAAGGGCGTAACCGAGTAAGGACCGATGATACATCCCGCTGGACTCGCTATGCCCGACTGCCCCTGATTGGTAGTGAAGGATTCCTGCAAGTCCCGTGGGGCTTTGGTGTCAGTGCATTGATGTCAGCCGGAGCTCAGTTTGCGGCACTGGCGGGCGGGTCATCCAGCTTTAAAGATTTCGCCGGTAACATGGTTGAGATCGGTATCGACTCGTATCTTCCGATCCCGGCTTCGCGTATCAATCCTGCAGATAATTTTGGTGCGTGGTTGATCGACAGCGTTACGCCTTCGGCGGCTCGGCCTTTGGTTGAGTTTGTACTGAACGTCGACGCGATGGGCAACCCAATCTACAACTCCCGTGCAGGTAAGTATGCCGATGCCTTTACGGGTAGCGCCAGAACTTCCGAGATGCATCGCAAGATTGCAGAGAAAATTTTCGAGATGTCAGACGGTGCAGTCAGCTTCTCGCCTGACTCGGTTGCGTTCTTCATGAACAACTATGCTGATGCCTTGAACCATCTGGGCGAGAATAGTTGGAATTTGTACCTGACTGCGACGGGCGACAAAGAGTTCGACGCCAAGAAAGACTTGTTTGTTCTCCGCAGCTTTGTTGGCCGCAACTCCAACTACGACGCCCGTAAGTTTGCCGAGGCAGAGAAAGAAATTAAGAGCCTGTCGCAGCGACTCAAGACCTTTGAAGACTTCGGTACGCCCGACCAACTCGCTCGGTTCTACGACAAGAACCCGAATGCCGACATCCTCATTCAGATCTACAACCAAGGCGTTAACGGTGAATTGCGTCGGCTTCGCCGAGAGCGTAACGAGATCCTGCGTGACCGGACGTTAACTCCGAAAGAACGCGACATGTATATCGACGACATTCGCCTCAACGAGAACTACATCAAGAAGGGTCTCGTTGAAGACTTCGAAGCCTACAAAGGCAACTAACGGACTCGCCAGCAGCGTACTCCGAGTACGCCGTTCTTGATGGCAGGGTAAGACTTGACCTTGATCTTCGCCGTCTTGGCCCGTGTGTCGAGGACATACAAGAGTTCTTTCGGTTGAAGCGTGGGGATAAAAAAACTATCCCCAACATACATGGCCTCAAACGGTAGATACCACTCCGGCTCAGTCATCCGTGGACTTGTCAAGGAGGTCATCCGGCAACCCTTCAGTATTGAATACGTAGCATGATACCGCCGACTGGTGCGTGCCTGCCTTCCATCCTGTTGTAAGCCGCTGCCTCTTAATTTCTTTCAGGATACCGCTCTTAAGCCACGCTTTCTCTGCGGCAGAACTACTAATCTGGATACCCGGTGTTGCAAGGTACTTCTGAAACTCTGTTTTACTAATGTACTGCACACTGTTATGAACTTCAATACGACCAACGATAGCACTGCGCGGCTCATTGATTAATTGGCTGTCGTTAAAGATCAGGTAGCCCGTGTGGTACTTGTTAAAGAAGTCTGCGATCAGGGACTTGTAATCCACGTCGTTCAGGTTAAAGACGCCTTTCTTCATCTCGTTCATGGTCTTCATGACCGTACGGTAGATCCGTTTCAAATCAAGATTGACGATGCCTGCTTCAACTGCTAACTCGCCACCCGCAAAGCAGCACGAAATCATGTTCTCGTAAAACCGGTACGCCGGATTCCTGCCGTAGTCATCACGGAACTTTTCAGCCCAGTTCTCGATGGCAGCACGAAGCTCGGTATCGCTCTTAGTGTAGAGGTGCTTGATGTAGCGCGGGCCAGCATGGCCGTAGTTAAAGCGCAGCGGGTCTACGATTTTCTTACTAAGACTCGGGTCGTCGATGAATGCTTGCGGCATCTCCAGACGGAACTCAATGGTACGAGCAATCTCACCGTCCGGACTCTTCTTAACCTGCTTCAGCTTGTCGTACAATGACTGGTTCGTCGTCATGATAGCGATCAGCGCAGCACCCATCTCAATCTCGCGCTCAGCATTGACTGACGACTGCATACGGGCCTTGGCTCGACCCTGCGAAATCCGGTGGATCAAGCGGGACAGAATCTCGCTGTCGATGTTCGATACTTCGTCCAACCCGAAGAGCAGGTTCTTGATGGCAAGATAGCGCCCTGTTAAAGCGTTGTCCGTAGCTGAGCCATCGGCCATGCTGATGTAGTAAGGATCACAAAACACACTGAGCCCCGCATACATACACCCCGTCTTACCCACGCCGGTCTCAGGACTCATGTAGCTAATCACGCCGCCCGGTGTTGAGGTCATACGCATCAAAGGCGAACCGAACCCTGCAAGCAAGCCTAGTGCATGAAGCTCAAGGCTAGGCAGGTTGAATGCATTGGCAGACTCCTGCCACTTCTCGTAAGACCCTGTGGGTCGAAACAGTTTCGATACGTTCTTGACAAGCGGCGAAGTTGCCGCAGGTCTCTCTTCACCCGAAGCCAAGATCTCCGTGGCCCCAGTTACGAATGCGTCTAAGTTTTCAGTCCATCCCATTTGCATACGAATAATCTCTGCTGCTTTAACGTTTTGTAGGAACTCGTCCCACTTTCTCAAGTATTCCGAAATGTACTTCGCCATCTCTGGCACGAAGTTAACGCTGTTAGAAGCCAACAACTCTTTCATCTTGTCGTAGGCATAGGCGTACTTCATCGGAAACAGAAATTCTTTCGTCGGATCTTTCGGCATGATGTACCGAACCAACAGCGTCTCACCGTCAGTCGGGCTCCACATGCGCTTCACCGCGAAGAAGTCATTGGCAATAATCTGGATAGGCTTCACTATCTCGACGTTGCCTTCTTCGTCTACTTCGGGTTTGGGTTTGTACCAAACTCCTCCATTGGCTCCTCGTACATAGGGACTGATCGAAGTAGGAAATAACGGAACTTTTTCGGGATTCGCAGCGATCCGAACTGCGTCCTCTTCACTAATCGTTTCGGTTGTCGGGGCTTCTTTAAGTTGCCGTCCAAGTTGGATAGGCCCTGACTTGCCGAGCTTTCCACGATGCGGGCATCCATGGCATCGGTTGGGGTTGAGTTGCTCGAACTTGTCGCATCCGTAAGCCCAGTCTGCGGAGAGTGTTGCATTGGCTTTAACCTCAGTTTCGTCGGGGGAATAGTTGGGATGCTTGTTAGACATCATGTGAATAGCATCCTTTCCATCCACACAACGCACGGCCACAGAAAGCCCCGCCCTCCATAGCGGTTCTTCTACCGTCTCTTGGTTCAGTATGATGTGCTTGATCTGAACGCAGCCTTGATCCTGCAAACTCTTGACCGCGATGTCCTTGAAGAAGTATTCAAAGTTGTCAGGCTTTGGCGGCAGGTCAGGTTCAATCGACGCGAGGATTTCTTCAATACTCGGCGGGATCACGCCTAAGAATTCTTGGATCTGATGGAAACTGTACTGACCAAAATCTGTGTCTAACAACTCCGTCGGACGCGGCGGGTCGGTCTTGTAGTTCAAAGTGTCTGGGCAGCGAAGCACACGGGCAGCGTCAGCGGAGACGGCCATGTCGATCTTCATGTGCTCGGCACAGAATTTTTTGAATTTGTCTGCGTATTTTTTCCAGTCCTCAATCGGCACGTCGCTATCAAGTAACCAGTACGCATGGATGCCGCCACCTGAATCCACACGGACAGGCGGAGCGAACTTTGTGATCTTGAGGAACTCGTCGAGCGCAGCGAGGGCTTCTTCCTTGCTGCCATACTTCTTCGGGTTCTCTGGATCTACGTCAAGATCAACAAAGAACGACCGGGAATAAATCGCGTTGTCAGCCTTGCGGCTGTAGTTGCTGAACGAACTTAGCGCGACGAATACGTTTGACTGTTCACTCTTTAAAACCTCAATAATTTCAATCAACTCATCGAGCGTCTCAGCAAACCGGTTCTGGGCACGGCCCTCTTTGATGCCGGTTACACAATAAACGCCCTGCGATGGCAATGCTTTCTTGTAAAATTGTCTTAACATTTTTAACTCGCAGAGACAAAAAAGGCGGGGGCGCGGGCCCCCCGCCAAACCATCATGGCTAGGGTCAAACCAGTAGAATCAAAGTTTCACTCCTATCATGGACTCGATGTACATTTTGGCATTGAAGAGTGTGTTGGCCGGAAGGTGACCAGCTTTCATGTCCTGCTTGACAAGATCCATAAAAACCTCAACCACCTTACGCTTGTTCTCACGGATGCCGCCGCCACGAAACCAGTTGTACACACTAATGCGTGAGGTCTCCAGCGCCTTGGCAACGTAAGCTGCAGGCAGGTTCGCTTCTACACACAGCCTGCCAAGCTGGACACCCAACCGAGAGGCGTCAGCCTTCGCAAGATTAAGTAAAAATTTTTCACTGTATGGGCGAGCCACGGCAACCTCACTTCTTAGTCCATTCCTTCAGGACATCGGATACGTCCGTCGCCTGTGCCGTCTTCTTCGGCTTCAAAGTTACAACAGGTTCAGCCACAGGTGCAGCCGGAGCCGCCGGAGCTTCGCCCTCATCCTGCTGATACACCGTGAGTTTCACAGCGTTCTCGGCAGCAGGCTTCTTGGCCTGAGCCTGCAACGTCTCAAGTATGTCCGGGGCTACACCTGATACAGGCGAGAACAGAACACGAGGTGCCGTAGCCTTAGTGTCAAACTGCATCTTGGTCACAACGCGACTTGCTGAGATGTTGTGGTTAGCCAGCATCTTGATATAGGAGCGGAACGGCCAGCGACCATTCTCTTCATCACCAAACGCAGATGTAGCAGGCAGAACCAACTGCATGATATCGCCACCCGGATCTTGCGGAAGCACCACTGCGGTACGCCACGACAGGCGGCACGCAGCACCCACACCACTCTGACCTGAACCTTTGACGGACCACTGACACTTGTCGCAAGTCGAAGCCTGCGGGGCCTTCACTTCAGGATCAGGTACTTTGGAATCCGAGGACCAGCAAACGGGGCTGACCTTTTCGCCTTCCTTGAAAGCGCCAGTGTAATAGGTACGGCTCGGCGTGTGCGACATCTTCACGAAGATCACGTTCATGTGACGGTCTTCAATCGCACCAATCTCTTTGCCGCTCACCATCTTGCGGAACACACCGCCCTTAATGGAGATACGCCTATTGCCACCAGTACCGCCACCTGCTATGGCTTTGGTGTCTTCGTCGAGGCCGTAGTTAACTTCGGCCAACTGATTTTGAATACTCGCAATGATATCTTTGCTCATGATGAGCCTCCTAAATTACAGTGCAAAAAGAAACTTAAAAAACTTAAGCAGCCCTAAAATAATTAAAGCCGCAACCACACTAAACAATACTGGAATCACAAAAACACTACCTAACCAAAATATCGCTTTCCGATCTTCAGTTGATAGTTCCTCAACTTCAGACCTAATCCAGTAGTACACTATCATCGCCATACCCACGCTAAGTGTGACAAACGTCGCAAGGTATTCGCGGTTTACGACAATGTAATTTTGAAAAGCGTCGATGTACTCCTGAACCATACGCCATCTCCTACTTACTTGCTTTGCGTACCGTGATGCCGTACTCACGCATAACACTCACGCCCGGTGGCAGGCCATCGTTTTCATGGTCGGCCATGAACTGCTTGAAGTTTCCTTGATGGATACGTTTCTCAAGCAACTCTAATGCTTCGTTCTCAACCACAAACTTCCTGAAGTTCTCCCAGTCTTGGCAGAAGAACCGCTCATTCAGTTTGCGCATCACCGTACCGTGTGAGGTACGAATACTGTCGGCGCTGATCGAGTTGCATACATCCAGTAGCAGAGCTTCGATCTTGGCCATGTCCTCTTTTAACTTTGCATCCTTCGCCTCGTACTCGCGCAAGATGCGCTCACGCTCAGTACGAATGTTCAGGTATGCCCCCACCACTTCTTCCGTGTTAATACTATTCATCACTATCCTCCAACTCTTGTTTGTACAGGTCTACTAACTTCTGATGACTATCTACTTTGCCTTGCAGCATTCGATACATCTTCTTCTCAACTTCACTTCCCTGCAGATGCACGATGGTCATGTTGTTCTTTTGTCCAACACGATCAATACGGGCGATACACTGCAGATAAGTCTCAACACTCATGACCGGAGTCCAAAATACCACCGTGTCTGCGGCAGTTAGCGTGATGCCGTGTGATGCAGACTGAGGCTGCACAACAAGAACGCGTGGGTCAGTTTGCTTTTGGAATCGCTCGATAGTTTCGTAGCGGTCGCGGGCAGAGACGGAACCTTGTATGACTTCACAACTAATATCCTTACTAGCTAAAAACTTTTGAACTACATTGATAGTATGTAGGAACCCCACGAATACTACAACTTTGTTTAACGTTTCGTCTAGTACTTCTTTGAGGGCGTTGAGGCGCGGGGCAATATCAAACTCAATGGTCTGCCCCCCGTCCGTATAAACCGCGCCCCCGGATATCTGTAGTAATTTATTGAGCGCAGCGGCAGCGTTGACCGCGCTGATCTGTTCGCCTGCGGCTTCTACAAGTAGTTGAGCCTTAAGGTTTTTATAGAACTGTGCGACCTGTGGCGACAACGGTACATCTCGTGTCTGATATACAACAGGCGGCAGGTCAAGACAGTCCTTCTTGGTATACCGGATGGCAGGCTGCAGGACTTCATGCACCCTCTTCTCTGCATTCATACGCGGCTTCCAAGTGAAGCGGCTTATCTTGTACATCACCATGTCCTTCCACGCTCCAGTGAAGCGGGGTACGCGGTTCGGACTAACCAGCTTAGCTAAGCCAAACGCATCGACCGGGGACTGCGCCGCTGGCGTACCCGTCATCATCCAAAGTCGCGTGCTGGGATTAAGTAGTTTGGCCAGTGTTTTCCAGCGTTTCGTCGTGGCGCTTTTATAAGCATTGGCTTCGTCCACGATAACGAGATCAAAACTACCATTACACAATTCATCGAACACAGTATTCACACCATCGTAGTTAATGATGATGAACTCGTACTCGCCGCGAATAACCTTCTTGCGCTTTTCTTGCAACCCATAGGCCACTGCGCAGGGGCGATGCATGGCCGTGTTGAAAATGTCGGCTTGCCACGCGGAGTACATGATTGAGAGCGGACAGATCACAAGGACTCGGCGCACCTCACCGATCTTCATCAGATAGTCCGCAGCCCAGATCGCTGCAGAAGTCTTGCCAGTACCCGCTTCGTTGAAACAGAACGCCCGCTTGCGCAGCGACAAGAACGATGCGGTGTCTTTCTGATGTTCAAACGGTGTGTAGATACCGGGCCAGTCGTAGTCCCGCAGCATGGGCGAAGGGATGCTAGGCAAGTTAAGGCTGGGCGTTTTCTCATCTACATAGAACGCGAGTGCCGAAGCCTCCGGATAATCCCAGTAGACCAGCACCTCTTTGTTCTCGGTGTCACCACCCAGATTCTTACTCTTCTGAATGTTGCGCAGCGCAGCCTCTGCCACGACAGCGGGCAACTGCATTTGCAAAACTTTGTTATCTACAACTTGCATAGGTTTCCTCAATAAAGCCCCTTACGGGGGCCAGTCGGCTTAAGCACAGTCCGGAAAAAGCATTGCTTTAAAACTGTCTTAAGCAAGCATGGTTAAGCGCCGTGGAGTAGCGCGGGGGAAAAGAGGTGTGAACCCCCTATCCTGCACACTCATGCCTTGTGCGGATCTCGTTAAACCTCCTTGTAGAACTCGCAGCTTCTAACCGGGCACCATCCGCACAACGGTGTTGGTTTTGCAGGCCACTGATCCGCCGTGAATGCGTACTCCAACCTTCTCAACTCAGGCTCAAAGACTGCCCACAGTTTCGGGATCTGCTCCCGACTATATTCCTCTGGCACAAACGAGTTGTGTGCGACGAACAGCAACCCGCCTTTGATGAACTGTACTTGAGGGAAGTGAGCAAACGTCATCAAGGCCATCAGCTTTAACTGCTTCGGGTCCGGATACCGATTGCTCCCTGTCTTGTAGTCGATGACGTAGCCCTGATCCTCGTTGAGCACCAACAAGTCCACGATTCCGCGTACCCAATAGTCTTCTGCATCGAAGTCACATGGAACCTTGTCAAGGTTGAGAGCCATCTTGTATTCCGGGTAATGCGTACCCGGCATGGCCTTCAACACATCAAGCATCGACTTGAACCGTTGATAGTTCTTGACAAGTGGCGTTCCATCTCTGACGTAATCTTCGAGGGCCTTGTGTACCTCGGTGCCATACATCATTTGCTCCGTAACTTTCTTGACGAAGTTACGTTTGACCTTGACCTCGTTGTACTGCTTGGGGCAGTTCATGAAGTCTTTGAGTCCGCTGAACGACCACCTAATCTTCGTCATCAGTATTCACTCCACGACTTCTCAGTGACCGGATGACACCGCTCAACCGACTATGTGTATTGCGCTGCATCTCAGAGAGCGTCTTGACGTAGATCGTCAAAGCTTTGACCTCTTTGCGTAGCTCTTCTATTTCTGTAGGCGGTTCCGGAAAACCGTCGTCGTCAACAATCTCCATATGACTCACCATACTTCGCTTCACATGCCACAGGTAAGTTGACCGCCCAATCTGGCGGGGTGGACATTATGGCAGTGATTTCTTTGACTGCCTCCTCCGCATCAGCCTTCTTGGCTACCACTACAGCAGCATCATGGACTGTGAGGACGGGCCTATAACCGGCCTCGCGTAGCCTAAGCATTTGTTCCGCAACGATAATTCTGGCAAGGGCTTGCACAATGTTTTCAACCATGGCCCCACCATAAACAGACTGAATGCCCTTACGTGAGTCGTAGATGTATCGGTCATTACTCTTACGAAGCTTCGGGTATCGGATGTGCAACCCGTTCGGCAAGCGGATCCCGTGCGGCGTAATCCAAACACACTTGTGCTTACCGACCGAATACTCGTTATTGCCCGAGGGCCATGCAGCAAGATGGTTAAAAGCGAGGTCACACTCCTGCCACAACGCAGAGATCTTATAGTTAGTCTGACGATACAGATCAACGACGCGTTTGCACTCCTCATCTGACATCTCGATACCGGGAGGCTGGGTCTTCAACGTGTGCTGAAGTTTTTTATGTCCCGTGGCAAATCCAAGTGCGAGTACTGCCGTTTTTCCGACATGACGTTCAATCGGATTCTTCTTGCTAATTTCTTTCTTGTAGATCTTCGACGCAAAAATAGAATAGACATCTTCGCCCTTGCGAAACTGCTCGACCACATCATCCTGCCCAGCCAACCACGCAAGCACACGCGCTTCGATCTGTGATGAGTCACAGTTGATTACCACATGCCCCGACGGAGCCATAATGGAATTCTTGAGGGCCTTCTTTTTCTTGTCACGGCTTGGAAGATTCTGGAGATTAACCGAATCAAGGCCGGACCAACGACCTGTGTGAGCACCATAATACTTAAGAGGAATAGGTAGCCGCCCACGATTCCTAGCACCAATACCAATAAAGCGTTCAATGCGTGACTCCTCAATAGTGGATTTAGTACCGAGCCTTACCGCGCACAACTGCTGAATAAACGGATCGTCATGCTCAATCAGCGCGATGAAACCCTCGTCATTCTTAGCAAGAGCGAACGTTTCCTTGTTAGTCGTCGGACTGATCTTGGTCGGAGCCTCGACACCAAACTCAGCCAACACCGCCGCGAACTGCGGATTACTAGCGAGTTTCTTGCGAACGTCTTCCTCGTTTTCGCAGTTGAGTTTACCCATCAACCCACTAAGCAACGCAGACTTTTCCTGCTTCACTTCTTCAAGCCGCTGCACAAGCAACGCATCATCGATACGTAATGTAGGCTGTGTGTACATGCGCAACGTCATGTCAATCAAGTCCAACTCGCCACGCGGGAATTTTTCCTCAAGCAGTCGAGTAAAGAGTTTGAACGTGAGCTCAGTGTCATTAATGCAATATTTCGCATAACGCTCCAGCTCTTCCTTGCTAAAATCTAGCCGACGCTTACCCAACGCATCGACGACCTCGGTCCCTTTTTTACCCAATGCATACCGCTCAGTCAGCGCAGCCAATGAGCCGCCAGCATCTACGCCATGTATCGCACGGGCCATACACAAGGTGTCGAAATACTTGGCAGGCACGATCCCAAAGCGCCACGCAAGGATGGCTCCGTCAAAGAGCATGTTGTGACAAAGCAGCGCCGAGTTCGCCCAGTCTACTTGGTTAAGCCACGCCTTGATCTCAGCATCGGTGCCGCTGAACCACACCGCCGGATCGTCGTTGACCTTCATCGCTACCCCAATCACTTCGAAGCGCGGGTCGTTGATGTACTCTTCCGTTGTTAACTTCTTTAGACTGAGGTCTTGGGAATAGTAGGTTTCAAAGTCGAGCGTAACGAAACTCACGGATCAACGCTCCATGTTTCGGTCTGGCGCTGCAACTTAGGCCACTCTAATTTTGTAACGAATGATTTGTCCTGCACAAGAATATGATTGGTAGGTTGTGCCGTGAACCTGCCGTTGTCTAACTTGATAAAGTAAAACTCTTTGGACTGTTCTGGCTCTAGGCTAAATCCATCAAGCATAGGGATTGCCGTGAAAAGGTACTCACCAAAAAGTTCTTCTTTGTTTCGCAGTCTTGCACAAATTGCCATGGCTTCAAGAAACGGGTACTCCACCACGCTGAATTGATGCCCATAACAATCCCAAGTTTGAGCAGAGTCGGTAGGCCATAAATTTTCCACGGGTTTGTGCGCGAGTCGATGCAAAGAAACATTCCTGTAGATTGCCCCGCATTCAAGCAGCACATGGCATCCCCAAGTCCTGCCGGGATGACTGACCAGACCAAACCACGCGACACGTTCCCACTTGTCGTTACCAAATGTTTTAGGTTCAACGTAACAATATGTATGACGGGGCAACGGCCCCGCACCTGAGTAAATCATTTCTTCTTGCCACCCTTTTTTAACCGCGCCACTTCTTCACGCAGCCGCTGAATCTCATCGTGACATGCCCAAAGAATCCCACCCACGGTGAGGAACTTCATTTCCGTAGTTGTTGATGTATCGTTGATCTCGTTGGGCAACGCACGGATCAAGTCAAGAATGTCATCTTCGATCTCCACGTAGTGCCTCCAACTCAGCCTTTAATACGCTAATTTCTTGAGCCAACACACTTGCTTCAAGTTTCAGTCCTGCCTTACGCATTGATGCAAGGGCTTCTTCTACTTTGACTTGTTGCGAATGCCGCCACGGCATCCGTTCCATCTCAGCCTTCCACGCGCCCGGTGGAGACTCGTTATCGACTGGCATATTGCTGCCTCACTTGATCGCGCACTAATGTAAGTAACTTACAAATCACGTGTGTCTGTGACTTAGTTTTACCGTTGCGATTAAGAGAGTCGAATTCTGCGGCGTACATTCCGATAATGTCCCATCGCAGAACTTCTAAATTACCGTTATCGTCAATTTTTGCCCAAACAGTTTCTGGATTGACCGTAGTTTTTATATGTTCCTGCGGCACGATAAGATACGCTTCATCGTCCTCTAGAACTTCTTTATTGATCTCACTCATGGACAATCTCCTTGGCTACATCCATCCACTCTTTACCGTATTCAACATCTACCCAATCTTTGAACCACGGCCCACCTCGGGTGAAATGCACAGCTTGAGGGTTTGAACAGTTATCCTTCGTATACCATCCTTCCAGATAATTGTAGGTGATGGGTAAATCACCGATGGTCGCGTCCCACAGGAACCGTAACTGATGCAGGTACATCCCAGACTCGCGGTTCACAACTTCGGGAGTAAGTGTCTTGAGCAACGGATGCCCACAGTTCCACAGGATCATGCTGCTCCAGTTCTTGCGTGGATACTGGTGCTGAACCCTGCCGTCCATCTTCGTTGACTCTTTCGGCTTGTAGTCATGCTTGACCACACGCACCCCGTAATATGGATCCATGTAGTTCTCAAGCGCAGCGATGTCGCCTCGCCAGAGAAAGTCACAGTCCATGAAGACAGCCCACCCCTCGTAGTTGCACAGGTGCGGCACAAGGAAGCGCGTGAAAGAAAATTCTGTAGATGACAACGGGTCATGCTCACGCCAATAAAGATTCCGTTCACGCATCTCGGTCTGCTTGATCGGCTTGATCTGAAGTGGCACAGACGTATGCTTCTCAAGCGACTTCTTACAAACTTGATACGCGATATCCTCACGGCTATCCCAACCAATAAAGATTTTCATCACACCCTCTCAAATTCCCTCTTACGATTTGTGCCTTTGAAGTGAAGAATCTTCGCTTTATCTGTGTTGTGTTCGGGTAAACAACCGTAGACTGATTCGGTAAATTCACCACACCCATACTTCTCTGCGTAGATTCGTAATGCTTCTTGGTCGCCGTACCACTGCTTGAACTTTGGATCAAGCGAATCGTATATCTTCAATACGTTTGACCAGAATCTCGTATCGTTGGTGGCTACTGCACAGCCCACGTATGGATAGAGTTCACCAATCGTCTTCCCTGCGTACTCATCAAACTTGATACCGCGCTGCTCAATATTGAACCCTGCGTCATTGTTGAACGCTCTACGACATAACGAAACTTGTGTTCCAGCTAGCATGTCTTCGACATTGATCTTGTCCTGCACTAGCATATCGGTATCCAAGAACAACGTTGGCACTTCGATCTCTAACTGAGAGTACATTTTAACTCGCGCATACATTAAATTTTTCTTATCAACAGTTGTTTCAAACCTGTCGGTTATACCCATCACATCTGGCGTAGAACTGTCTGTACACATGATAACGTTTGCATCAGGGTTGTACCGCAAAATCGATTTCACCATTTTATGTGGATAAGAGATGTCATCGCCCACGTGGAAAAATACAAAGGTCTGCCGGTTGCGATCTCGTTGTCCGAGTAACGCATCTAATTCTTCTTTGACCTGCATCAACTGCAAATCCCATGGCGCATTCATGTTCTCGCGCTGATAAATCTTTATGCTCGGATACCACAGGCTTTCGTTACCGATACGGTTGTTCCAATACCAGAGTTTGTTGGCATCCAAAAGCAAAACATCTTTACCTAGCGCCCCTGCCAGATGCACATTCGCGCACGATGGCGAGATGATGACGCTGCATATCTCCATGAGCGCAGCCACGTTTTCCAAATCCAAGAATGTATCAATGTGTGTGGTAATGAGACTCGGGTGAAACCCTTCGCCCTGTTTCTGAGCATCGCCATACTGAAGATTAATGAACTTTAGAAACGGTGTGTCCAGAATCTGACGAAACGCTTCAAGCGGCACAGACTTGTGTTGACCAATGATGGGCGCGGTACTTGCCCAAGTTAGACCAGCAACGTAGTCATCTTCATGCAACCCATACTCTTTGCGGAGTCTAGCCACACGCTCAGGATCAGCCTTAAGATAAGCGGTCGAAACGTTAGGAGCGATGTCACGCACAGAATCAACAAAGTATTTAGCGAGAGAGGCAATCGGTATATGTGAGTCGTGATTGCTCATTTTCACACGTGCGTTATGAGACAGGAAGGTGACGTTCTTCGCCTTGCACCCGCGCTGAAAAAGATTCGCTAAACGCAAATCAATCAGCACCGTGATATGTTCAACCTCTCGCGCTAACGCTTCGATGAGAGAGCCATACAGAATCTGATCACCAATGCCTTGCTCACACCAGACAAGCGGTCGTTTTAGTCCTTTGCCGCGCTCCCATTGTGAGTGCTTGGTATGTAGGCGGGGGGACTTAAAAGTTTTGCTGCCCCAACGCCGCTCGTAGCCTTGCCAACCCTTTTTGAAATCACCCATTTGCAAGGCAAGAAGTCCAATAGTCCAACCTGCATCGTCGTTGTTGGGTTCCAGTTGTGCTGCGATCTCAAAGTGTTGACGGGCTAACTCCCACCTATGCATTTCCCAATGGCATCGCCCAATCTGCAATTCGGTCGCAGTCAGGACAGGCAACGCCACGTGAATGTTTTGGAGGATGCTGATGGCCTCGTCGTAGTTGCCCTCTTCAGCTTTGGCAAAACCTGTCTTGTAAATGTGTTCAGCAAACTCAGGTAGGGTCTGTTGTTTTTTACCTTCAATCATGCCCTGCCTCTTTTACTAATTGCATCCATGCAATCAACGCACCCGTTATAAAAATCACCTTCCATGTATTCAGCAATTTTTTTACAATCTTCTATACAAGACTCCCGCTCCGCAGCGGCAACAAGGGCAGCAAAGCGTTCAAGGCAAAGCCACATCGGCCCTTCAAACTTGATCTGCTGGTCGTTGACAGGACTGACTCCTGCGTCTCTGGCGAACTGAATAATTTTTTCGCGGGTCACCAATACTCCCTCCCTGACCCTCGTTTCGCTGCCCACTGCGGTGGTGGCACGTGCGCCCATGCTTGATACCGTTCCCATTTCCACCGTCGCCACACGTCACGCATCCACCTGATCATGCCATCTCCTGCGGAACAAACTGCAACAAGTTAAGTGGGAACGAGACCGCCGTCTTGCGGCCTTCGCGTGGATAGACCAGCACTCGCCCTGCGTTCTCCAAAACTAGAGCGTTCGTCACGCCCTTCTCAACGCCCTCAAAATCATCTAGCACAAACACAGTAGTCTCGGTGACGATCTTGCCAAGCGGCTCAAAGTCTTGTTGCGCGAGCCTTCCATCCAGATAGACAAGATTAGCCTTGACGTTCTTCTCTACCATATCTGCAAACATCTCGTGTGATGCTCGCATCGGATACTGGAAGATATTCGGCACGTCCAGATTGATGTTGTTGGAGTGGTCACAGGTATAGATGTCTACCAACCGTTCCATAGCCAAGTTCATCGTCTTTGTAGACACACCGATAAACGTACCTACCTCGGCAATGACGTTGGGCTGAAAGAACTTGGTGATCTTGTACAACTCAAACGCATCATCGACAGGCAAAGAGCCGGTGTTGTACTCGGCCTGACTACGCAACTCCTGTTGCTGCTCTACGATCCGCTCGATCTTTTCATACGGAAAGTCGCCAACCTTCTGGTCGATGATGTCCCAAAAGATCTCGCTGAATCGTTTACGACCGATCTGAACTAAGTTCATACATACCTCTTAAAAGAAACCAGACCCTACCCTGCCATGCCGCGCCCAACCACGCGATACCCAACCCGACCTAACCGTGCCTCACCTAACCTCACCCAACCGCGCCCCATAAAATTTCTCGCCAGAGAAACCAAACCGTACCAGACCTAACCCTGCCTCACACGACCTCACCCCACATCGCCTTACCTAGCCGTGCCACGCCTTACCAAACCCCACCATGCCTCACCACACCATGCCCCACCTAACCCAACCATGCCTCACTTTATTTCTTCAAACTTCGTCACTCTAAAAGTCCCAAAGGGACCACGTTTCTCTGGCCTAAAGTCGCCAATGCCAATGCTCTCACCCGCCTCGTTCAACAGGCGATGTGCGTCCTCAGACGACAGCATCTGGTCATTTAAAATCAAACGGAACTTCGCCGCCCACTGGTCGAAGCGCGGACGGTATCGCATCACTCGACCCTTCGTCGCCGGGATAGTCACCGGGCGTCCATCCACCTCAAAGTTAGGTGCAGGTTTCCCGTCACCGGCAAGGATCGTCACAGTATCCGACTCCATGCGCACCGCACTCGGCACGACGAACTTCAACGTTTTACGGGAGCCACGCATCTTGTGATTCACACCCGCATTCGCCATCGTTGCCGGAATCGAAAAGGCATTAAAGTAATACGTTCCATCCTGTGCGATGTAAGCATTCTTCGTCGCCTCGTCCCGAGGATTCGTACTATCCACCATCACGCGCCGCGTGGCTTTGCCTTGCTCAACCTGTTCCGCAAACTTGTGAATCAGCAACGGCGTGTTGCCGCGAATTTCTACGTCAATCGTTTTCATACATCACCTCTTTTAAATTTAAATTACGCACTCTTCCGAGCATCAATCTCGCGCTTCAAATAAAACAACGCTTTCTCCAAGTCCTGCACCGGGTCCGTACTCTTCTTGCCCGCACGGGTGACGTACTTCACCACGTTGCCCAAGCGATAGTTCAAATCTTTGGCTTCAATAAAGTCGAGCGTCTCAATGCCACCCGTCCGGTAATGCGGGGGACTGTTCACCATGTCGATACCTTTAACTTTTGAACCCCGCAAAAACTTCGCTGCACTTTCCCCTTCAACCACCAAACCATCCAAATATTGCAGCGCCTCCCGGTGGGGGTTCGTCAAACGTTCATCACGCGCTCGCACCGAGGCTAACTCCCTCTCGCGCTGCGCCGCTGCGTCGATGGCCTTCAACGCTTGATCCATTTCCTTCACCGCTTCCACAATCTTCGACGGCTTCTTGGTTTTCTTCCCTGCATTTTTATTTAAGTCCATCCAGCGAATGTGGTAGACGTAAGTCGGCTTGACCTTCACGGTCTTGGCTACCTCGCCAACTGCCTTACCCTCTTTCAACAACTTCAAAATCTGATCCTTCTTACTCATAATCAAATAACTCCTTTAAATCATCCACGTTGGTCTCATCAATCACGATTGCCATCCCGCCCGCATCCATGATCCGTTTCAATGCAGCCTCTTGCAGCGCGGTCGGCTTGTTCCCGTTGGCCTTGCATTCAATCGCCGCAAACCTGCCGCGATAACAAATCAGGAAGTCCGGCGTCCCACTCAATCCATACCCACCGGTTGCGGGCATCGCGTAGTAGCAGCCCATCTCGGTCAAGTAACGCTTGACCTGCTTCTTCACCTTGGCCTCGGGAGTCACTCGACCCCCTTGCCGTCCAGATAAATCTCGCAACCATTACCCCACACGGCATCGCTACCGCGCTCGGTCTTGAACTCAGCACGCTTGGCGTATTGATGCCACTCCTTGCCGGTCATGCGGAATTCTTTATTCTTGTTGTAGTCCCACCCAAAGAACTTCGTTCGCGACGGGAGCGTTGTGAGTTTTTGTTGCATGGTGTTCTCCGTTTAAGAAGGGGCGGGGGTTGCCCGCCCCCACCGTGTTAGTGCTCGACCGTAATGGTGAATCGAGTGTTGTCTTTCGTGTCGGTGATAACGTACTTGCCGGGGAACTCTTTAAACCAACGCCAAAGTTGATCCACCGCAACTCCAAGGTCGTTGTAAGCACCCATCGTTTCGTCATGGTCGTCTGCCAACGCGACGATGTAGCGGTACTCGGCTCGTAGTTCTTCATAAGTCATTTGCTTTCTCCGGTTTGTTGTAGTCGGTTGAACCATTCAACCAGAGCATATCATAACATACCTTTACTTACTTGTCAACCCCCCCTAGTCCTCCGACTCATCCTCATCAGGCATCGCAAACTTGCCCAAGCCGAACAACCGACACGCGTGTTCCAATGCACTATCTTCCCAAGCCTCGTAGCCCACGAAGCCATAGCGTAGTACGCGCTTAATAAACTCGTCCCGGTCGCCCGAATAAATGTCGTTGTAGACAAGTTCCAATATCATCTCTTTGCGTGTCATAAATCTTTCCTGAATAGCCATATCACCAAAACAAATACCGCGAGCGACCACGCTACAATCTCCACAATCCTATAGTCCGTTTGGTCTAACACGTTCGCACCCTTTTAAAATGGATTAATAGGTTGAGGTTGTTGCGGCTCATCGAGCGGTAGGTCTAACTGATTTGTGATTTGGCGCGGTCGGCACCACCACTCCCGCAGTTCGTAGAGTTCGCGCTCATAGTCGAACATTTGCTGAGTGATCCAGTCCTCATCCTCGATGGGTATCCACCAATCGTTTTGTATCTCTTGCAGTCTCATGGCAGTTTCACCCAACGGTTATCATCATCGCCGTAGTCATCGTCCGACTCGTACGCATCGAACCATTCCGCAATGTCTTCTAGTTCGCCATGCGGGACCGTACGCAAGTCCACAATCGCCGGGGCAGAAAACGTAATCTGCACCCCTTGATCGTAGTATCCGCGCAGTTCAATCCTCGTTACTGCGAACTCGCCCTCATCATATTCGGCGGTCACGACCGCATCCCAGTCCGCACCGAATAACATCAACACGCCTGATTCTTCTTTAAACATGGGTCGGTCCTCGCTGTATGACTCGTAGCGCGGCGCGTTTGCACCGGGCAATCTCTGTTTCTGTCATTTGCGTTGCGAGTTCTTCGGCTAAGTTTCTAGCCTTGTTAAAATCCTCGTCCGTCAACGCCGTAATGCCTAGCACCAGCGCGAGGGTCAACGCCTCACGATCATTTTTCGGCGGCTTTAATTCAATCTCTTGTGTCATGTCAGCACCTCACTTTTTCCTAGTTTGTTCAAGTTTCTTTACAATATCTCCGACACTAGCGGCGCGTTCGCACCCTGTCAAGCCCTCAACCTAAAATAAATTCACAACGCGACCGCACCCAACTTTTTCATAGACCCGTTCGCACCCGATCAAACCGACCCCCGGACCCGTTCGCACCGGGAAAAAATCTCTCCGGCACCGCAAAACCGGGAAAAATGAGGCCGAAAAAGGGGGGCGGTGGCAGTCCCGCCCCAAGTCCACGGAGAACCTAGTTATTCGCCCGCTTCAAGGTCGCGTCGCACCAATTCCCGGCACGGTGGGGGCAGGTCATCCCACGTTATACGCCGCCCCAAGTGTTTACCCGGCACGGCGACCGCGTATTGCCCAAACCCCGCCGGGTTAAATGGGTCCGCATCCATGGCACGGGCCGCGAATGACCCCGCAAGATGCTCCGGATAGTCCATATACACGGCGGTGTAACGGTCTATCGAGCGCCCCCCGTTATCGTAGAGCCTGACCCGCTTATCCGCTTCGATTGTTTCGTTTTGCATACGCTTTCTCCGTTTGGTTTGGTCTTATCAATAGCCGCGTTACGGCTAGACCGGGGTTTCCCCCGGTTTCGACCTTTTAGGTTTAGGCTGCGTCAGACTCCGCAGGATCCGCCGTGATGACGGTAGACCATGCGTTGCCACGAACAACGGGTGACCAGTAGTAGCAGTCCCCGAAGCATCCCCCGGCATACTCGCCGGGCCATCCCAACTTAGCGAGCAACGCTTGTGCGGCAGCCTTGTGATTTTCTTCGGGTTCTAATGCGTAATTTTTCGTCACATAGATACGCCCGGCCTCGCATTCGGCGCTGAACCGTGAACCTTTGGAATTGGTCGGGCCGTGGTACTTGGTTTTAATCGTTTGCATTGTGGTTTTCTCCGTGTGGTGTGGTTTGGATTAGAGGCCGATCATGCGAAGGGATGCGAGACCGACCCCAATGGCGAATACGCCGAAAAGGATGACCGACCCCGCGAGAATGTTGCGGACCATGTGGGATGGGTTCCGGCGGCGTGAGGTTTTGCGTTTCATGGTTACGCGCTCCGGGTTTTGAGGGCATGGGCGGCGTAGTAGAGATTGGCGGAACCCCACATGACAAAAATTATCCCCATCATTCCCGATTGAAGGTTACCGAACACAATCGAGAAAAGACCCAACGCGACAAACCCTAGGCCACCAATTGCTAGACCGACTCCTACTAGTTTCATTTCGTCTCTCCGGTTAAGGCGGGGTCATTCCCGCTTGTGCGTCAATTATAAACATACCTTTATTTATCTCGTCAACACTTCCCGCGAAAATAATTTCGCCCGGTCCAGTTCGGCGGGGTCTTGTCCCGGCTGTGTCAGGGGGTCAAAAAGTCTGACACAAGAAAAGATCAGGAAAATCAAGTACTTGCGCGACGCTTGTGTCAAGCGTTGTCCCGTGTAACTTTATATATGACACGGCGAAACGAGGGGGGGTCGAGTGGCTAAGTGATTGATTTTATTATAATTAGTTAGTAATAAGTAAAGATAAAAAAGAGTGAAAAAAGGGCGAAATGGAAAAAAGAGTGTCCGGCAAAATTTTGAGAGGATTTTTAACACGCCGCGCCCCTGCCTCTCTCCCTCTCGATTCTTGCCACGTTCCGCCGCGCCCCCCTCGTTTTTCCTGACACAGTGACACAAGCGCGGTTTTTCTTAGTTTTTTCAGATACTTACTTGTCCCGCGTAGAATTTACCTTCGACACAAGCCCGACACAGCGCCGAAAAAACCTAGTAAAAACATAGCTTTACCTTGTTCCGGGCCTGAAAACGCGTTGTTTTTTCGCTACGTTTTTAGGCTAGGCTCCGCTACGTTCGGGCATGGTCGAGTCTGATCCCGGCTAGGTTAGCGCGGCCTCTCCGCGTTGGGTCTGGTCCAACATGGTCGAGCATGGTGGGGTCGGGTCTAACGTGGCGCGGTCGGGTGGGGTCAAAAACAGATAGGCCCCTCTCGCCTGTCCCGGTCGGCGGGGTTCACGCGGTCGGGTCTGGTCCCGTTCCGTTTTCCCGGCAGGGCGCGACCCTTTCCGGAATCGGTCTAACCCGGACCCCACCCCTACCCGACCAGCCCGCTACAGGTTGAGACTCCGCGCTCGCCCCGCCCCGCTTGGATTCTCATAAACAACCAACACTTTTTCCAAATTTCGGCTAGGCCGACCCCACCCCCTTCATATAGAACACCCCCCGGCATCACATTTGGTACCATGCTGCGAATTCGTATATATTTCGCAACAATGCAGCCGCTCGTTCCGGACATCGAAGAGAACATTGCCCTTCCGGCCAGCATGGCTGAGGCCATGCCCACCCTGTCTTTTAAAGAAGAACTGGATATGCGGGCGAGGACGATCAAGTTGATATCGGATTTATCGCAGCAACCCATTGTGCCCAACGAAGAGGATTGCGCGTCCGCACAAGAGCTTGCCGTCGAAATGGCCAAGCATCCTAGAAAGAAGCAGGATTTGGCTAAGTATCCGAACGAAACCGTCGCGTTTCTGGCTGGGCTCGTGGCGGAGTCGAACCACATGATCGTGGACGACCTCTCCGAATTGAAACTATTTGTTTTGAATAACCTGATGAAGGAATTTGCCCAGTCCGACGATGCCAAACTGCGCACACAAATTTTAACCAAGATTGGCGAAGTAGACGGCGTAGACGCATTTAAGAAGCGAAGCGAAGTCACGCACGTGATAAAGCCGATTGAAGAGGTTGAGCGAGAGCTTTTGCGGATTTTGGACGGCGTGGAATACGACGTGGTGGCTGAAGAGGGTGAAGTAAACGAGGAAGTTGTCGAGGAAGCCGAGGAGTTACCGGAAGAAATAGGCGAGAACGATGCCCCGCCTAACACCTGAGAAGCTGGCTGCGCTGAAACTGGCGCTACCGGGCATGAAAGAGAAGCAAAAACGTGAGACGTTAAGGCTTTTGCAGGAATATGAGCGTCAACTGACGCAAGAAAGGGCGAAAGAATCTTTCTTAGACTTCATCAGCCACGTCTATCCGGGCTACAAAGTAGGGCCGCACCACAGACATTTGGCTAGAATTTTTGAAGAAATTACCGAAGGTAAAAAGAAGCGGGTCATCGTCAACATTGCGCCTCGCCATGGCAAGTCAGAGATGATCAGTTACCTCGCTCCGGCGTGGTTTTTAGGCAAATTTCCGCATAAAAAGGTCATTATGGCCTCACATACCGCCGATCTTGCGGTAAATTTCGGTCGGCGCGTGCGTAACCTTGTTGGGAGTGACCCCTACCGTGACATTTTTCCCCAAGTGGAACTTCAAGCTGATAGTAAGTCTGCTTCTCGCTGGGGTACTAACTTCAATGGCGAGTATTTTGCTATTGGTGTTGGCGGTGCTTTGGCCGGTCGCGGTGCTGATCTGTTCATTATTGATGATCCTCACTCTGAGCAGGAGGCCAAACAAGGCCGAGTCGATGTTTTCGACCCCGCATGGGAGTGGTTTCAGTCAGGCCCCGTCCAACGATTGATGCCGGGTGGCGCGATTATTGTGGTCATGACCCGTTGGTCCAAGATGGACCTGACTGGAAAGATTATTGATCACATGACCCGCGAGGAAGACTCAGACCAGTGGGAGGTTGTAGAGTTCCCGGCCATTTTAAACGATAAACCGCTTTGGCCTGACTTCTGGACGATAGAAGAACTGCTGGCTAAGCGAGCTTCGATGGATGTGCGGTACTGGCAGGCCCAGTATATGCAGGATCCGACCTCAGAAGAGGGTGCACTGATCAAGCGAGAGTGGTGGCAGGTCTGGGAATCTGAAGTCCCGCCACCTTCTGAACACATTATTATGAGCCTTGACGCCGCTCAAGAGAAGACTAATCGGTCTGACTTCAACGCTCTGATGACGTGGGGCGTGTTTTTCAACGAGGAAACTAAGAACTATAACATCATCTTGCTCAACTCGATCAAGGTTCGCATGGAGTTCCCTGAACTCAAGGCATTGGTGCTAGAGCAGTACAAAGAGTGGAACCCGGACTCGTTCATTGTGGAAAAGAAGTCCAACGGTGCAGCGTTGTATCAAGAAATGAGGCGGATGGGTGTGCCCATCAGTGAGTTCACGCCCGGTAAAGGGCAGGACAAGATCAGCCGGGTCAACGCGGTGGTGGACCTGTTTTCTTCAGGGATTGTGTGGTGTACTCAGCACCGCTGGGCGTGGGAAGTTGTTGAAGAATGTAATGATTTTCCAAGTGGCTCCCACGATGACTTAGTGGACGCCACGACTTTGGCGTTGATGAGATTTAGACAAGGTGGGTTCATCCGCCTCCCAACTGACGAGCCTGAGCCGACGAAATGGTTCAAGAGCCACAGACGGGAATCGTACTACTAGGAGATTTAAATGGCTGTTGACAAAAGCTTAATGCAGGCTCCGTTAGGTCTTGATGCCCTTGCTCCCCCTGAGCCAATCCAAATTGAAATCGTGGACCCCGAAGAGGTCCGCATTGGTGTAGACGGCATGATGATCGAGCTTTCTAAGGAAGAGCCTCGTGCCGAAGATTTTGATGCCAACCTCGCAGACTTTATGGGTGAGAATGAGTTGCAGAGCCTAGCCTCTGAACTTTTGGGGCAGTACGAACAAGACCTTTCAAGCCGCAAGGACTGGCTGGATACGTACGTCAAAGGTTTGAAAATCCTCGGTATCCGCTACGAAGAGCGAACCGAGCCGTGGCCGGGTGCGTGTGGTGTGTTTCACCCGCTCTTGATGGAGAGCGCGGTCAAGTTCCAGTCTGAGACGATCATGGAGACCTTCCCTGCGATGGGTCCGGTCAAGACCAAGATTATAGGCAAGGAAACCCCGGAGAAGAAAAACGCCTCGATCCGCGTTGCGGATGACATGAACTACCAACTGACAGAGGTGATGAAGGAATATCGCCCCGAGCATGAGCGGATGCTGCTCAGCATGGCCCTCGCGGGTAACGCCTTTAAAAAGGTGTACTTTGATCCGAGCCTTGGGCGACAGACAGCGGTTTATATACCGGCTGAAGATATTGTTGTGCCGTACGGCGCGGCAAATCTTGAGACGGCAGAGCGTGTTACGCACCGGATGCGTAAGACGAAGAACGAACTTATCAAACTGCAATACGCAGGCTTTTACCGTGACATCGACTTAGGCGACCCGGTTCGCACGATGGACGAAGTAGAGAAGCAGAAGGCAGAGGATCAGGGCTTCTCAGCGTCTATGGATGATCGGTTCCAACTGCTTGAAATGCACGTCAACATCGATTTGCCGGGTTATCCGGATGTCGATAAAGACAATAACGAAACGGGGATCGCTCTACCTTACGTAGTGACGATTGAGAAGGGGACTGGAACTATTTTGGCGATTCGTCGCAATTGGCGAGAAGATGACGAACTTAAACAAAAGCGCCAGCACTTTGTCCATTACGGATATATCCCCGGCTTTGGCTTCTATTATTTTGGACTTATACACCTTATCGGCGGTCACTCTAAAGCGGCTACCTCCCTCCTACGCCAACTTGTTGACGCAGGAACTCTTAGCAATCTTCCGGGTGGTCTCAAATCACGCGGTCTCCGTATCAAAGGAGACGACACCCCCATTGCCCCCGGCGAATTCCGAGACGTAGATATTCCGTCTGGCGCGATTCGCGACAACATCCTGCCGCTCCCGTACAAGGAGCCGAGCCAGACCCTTTCCATGTTGATGGATCGGATCGTCGAGGAAGGTCGTCGCTTTGCTGCGGTGTCAGATCTCAAGATATCGGACATGTCTTCGCAGGCTCCGGTTGGTACCACGCTTGCCGTGTTGGAGCGTGTTCTCAAAGTCATGACCGCCGTGCAGGCTCGTGTGTACTACGCGATGAAGCAGGAGTTCAAACTGCTTGCCGGAATCATCCGAGACAATACGCCAGAGGAGTACAGCTACGAGCCGGAAGTTGGATCTCGTAAAACGAAGAAGTCGGACTATGACGATGTAGATGTTATCCCAGTCAGTGATCCGAATGCGGCAACGATGTCGCAGAAGGTTGTGCAGTATCAGGCTGTCCTCCAATTAAGCCAAACCGCTCCGCAACTCTACGACCTGCCCTATCTCCACCGGCAGATGATCGAGACCCTTGGCGTCAAGAACGCTGAGAAGATTGTTCCGGCTCCGGATGATCAGAAACCGCGTGACCCCATCACCGAGAACATGGATGCCATGACGGGTAAGCCGCTCAAAGCCTTCATGTATCAGGACCACGAAGCGCACATTCAGATCCACATGGCCCTTGGGCAAGATCCGAAGATTGCTCAGCAGATTGGGCAGAACCCGATGGCGCAGCAGATCACGCAGTCGCTTCAGGCTCACATCATGGAGCACGTGGCGTTCCAGTACCGTCGTGAGATTGAGAAGCAGCTTGGCGCGGCCCTGCCCCCACTGCCGCAGACCGATCAAGACGAGTACGACTTGCCGCCTGAGTTTGAAGTGCAGTTGTCGCAGTTGGCTGCAGCCGCAGCAGCACGGCTCCTACAGAAGGATCAGGCCGAGGCACAGATGCAGCAAGCCGCCCAGCAACAACAGGATCCACTCGTCCAGATGCAGATGATGGACCTGCAGATCAAGCAGATGCAGGCACAAGTCAAAGCCCAGCAATTGCAGATGGATGCGCAGATCCGCATGGCCGACCAGCAGCGCAAAGCCCAGAAAGACATCATGGACGCCGCTGCCAAGGCCGACGAGTTGGAGCTTCGCAAAGCAGAGATTTCTGGCCAGCAGCAGCTTGAGGCCGCACGCCTCGGTGTTGACATCCAGAAGGACAAGGCCGCGTTGTCAGCCAAGCAACAGATCGAAGGAGTTCGCCTCGGTCTTGATATTGGCAAAGCGCGGGACGACGCCGATGCACGGCGCACACAGGCTAACAAGCCGCAACCGACAGGTGAGTAATGAGTTATTCAAACGCTTTGGAGTACCTTGAGACAAAACTCAAGGATGAGCGCAATTTAATTGTTGAAACCCTAACTCAGGGAAAACTGGATGAGGGTGAATACAAACGCCTGTGCGGGGCGTTACAAGGTCTTGACCTCGCACGCAACCATATCAAAGACCTTGCAAAACGTATGGAGGAAGAGTGAGTAGTATCAACATTGAGAAGACACAGGAAGAGGCTGCAAAAGCCAAACTCCTGCCGGAGCCCAAGGGCTACCGAATCCTATGTGCAGTCCCGCATGTAGAGGAAGAGTTCGATAGCGGCATTATCAAAGCAGACGACACAAGACGAACTGAGGAGCTGACCACAGTCGTGCTGTTTGTTGTGAAGCTGGGTGAGCAGTGTTATGCCGATAAAGAGCGCTTTCCAACTGGCCCATGGTGCAAGGAAGGAGATTTTGTCCTGACTCGCCCCTATTCCGGTACCCGCGTGGTCATCCATGGCAGGGAATTTCGCATCATCAACGACGACACCGTAGAGGCTGTCGTGCAAGACCCCCGTGGCATTCGCCGCGCATAAAGGAGTAAACCATGGCTGTTGAACAAACTGAATTTAAGTTTCCTGACGAGATCGAACAGGAAAAGGCTGCTGCCGCTGAACCGGCACAGGCCGATGACGACCTAAAGGTCGAACTTGTCGATGACACCCCCATAGAAGATCGAGGCCGTAAGCCGCTGCCCAAAGAGATGGTGGCTGAGCTAGAAAAGGACGATCTTGAGGAGTATTCCGACAAGGTTAAGAAGCGCCTTTCCCAGATGAAGAAAGTCTGGCACGACGAGCGCCGTGAAAAGGAGCGTGCGTTCCGCGAGAAGGAAGAGGCCCTTCGGTTCGCAATGGCCCGCGAACAGGAGATTAAACAGCTAAAACAGCGTCTTGGCAATGGTGAAAAAGCCTACTTCCAAGAAGTTACCAAGGCCGCTAACAATGACCTCAATGTCGCCAAAGACCGCCTGAAGCAGGCCTATGAGGCCGGGGATGCTGAAAAGATAACCGACGCACAGGAGGCTTTGACGGAAGCTAAACTGCGTATTAAGCAGTATGAGAATTTTAAGCCCTCTTTACAAACTGAAGAGGTAAGAGTACAACCGACTCAACAGTACCCGGTGCCGCCGGTACCTCAAGCTGTTTCGGACCCAAAAGCCGAGGCATGGCGCGAGAAGAATACTTGGTTTGGCACTGACGAGGAGATGACCGCCCTCGCGCTGGGACTGCACGAAAAATTGGTCCGGTCTGGGGTAGATCCGCGAAGCGATGATTACTACGACCGAGTTAACGCGACCATGAGGAAGCGTTTTCCTGACTACTTCAACGAAGATGTAGCCGAGGAGAAGCCGACTCAAACGAGACAGGACGAAAAGCCTGCTCGCACAAAACCAGCCAATGTAGTGGCTCCGGTAACGCGAGGAACCGCGCCGCGTCAGGTCCGCCTGACACCGACTCAAGTTGCTATCGCCAAGAAACTGGGACTGAGCAACGAGCAGTACGCACGTGAACTTTTCAAACTGGAGGCTAACTAAAATGGCTGAGAATAGACTTGCACGCGAACTCGAAAATCGAGAATCCGCACAACGCAAAATGGCGTGGACCCCGCCCCAAACGCTCCCTGAACCGGAGCCGCAGGATGGTTGGGTATTTCGCTGGATCCGGACTAGTATTATGGGTCAACCTGATCCTTCTAATACGTCTGCAAAATTTCGGGAAGGTTGGGAGCCTGTGAAGGCCGAAGACCAACCCAAGCTGATGATGCAAGCCGATCCAAACTCCCGCTTTAAGGGGAACATCGAAATCGGTGGGTTGTTGCTCTGTAAGGCTCCGGCTGAACTAATGCAGCAGCGTGATAATTATTACGCCACGCAAGCAAAGGCTCAACTTCAGTCTGTAGACAACAACTTTATGAAGCTAAACGACGAGCGTATGCCGCTCTTTAATGAAAAGAGAACGACGATCTCGTTTGGTAAAGGCAAATAACTTATTTTGGAGTAACTAATGGCATATCCTACTATCGACAAGCCTTATGGCTTGAAGCCGATTAATATAATCGGCGGGCAGGTGTTTGCCGGTTCGACTCGCCAACGTCGTATTGATTCTGGTGCTTC